>Ga0315292_10002506_pt1 | contig 10323 bp, 12 predicted proteins | sample YL17G13_0_MG_FD_204029 | JGI IMG/M metagenome (GOLD analysis project Ga0315292, IMG submission 204029) | Sediment microbial communities from Yellowstone Lake, YNP, Wyoming, USA - YL17G13_0 | ecosystem: Environmental > Aquatic > Freshwater > Lake > Sediment | place: USA: Wyoming | collected... | reverse complement strand
GAAGATGGAAGCCCTGCGCAAGATCGGCGTGCCGTACACGGACGCCGACATCGCCGGCGCCGCCGCGGCAGTCGAAGGCAAGTCCGAGCTCGATGCGCTCGTGGCTTACCTGCAGGGCCTCGGCACAAACCTCAAGGCGGGAAGCTGAAGGATGGACATCGGCACGGTACGCGGACTGCTCACGGCTGCGCTGTTCATCGCGTTTCTCGCGCTGGTGTTCTGGGCCTACAGCAAGCGTCGAAAGGCGGATTTTGACGAGCTGGCGCGCATGCCGCTCGAGGACGATCCGCCCGCAAGAAATCCAGGGAGCAAGACCCCATGACTACTGGTTGGAGCCTGTTCGTCATCATCCTGACGGTCCTCAACATCCTGGCCTGCCTGTGGCTGTTGCGCTGGACCTCGAAGCCGCGCACGGCCAGCGAGAAGATCGGCGGCGGCGCCGACACGGGCCACGTCTGGGACAAGGACCTCCGTGAGTACAACAACCCGCTGCCAAGGTGGTGGCTGTGGGTGTTCTACATCACGGTCGCTTTCGGCCTGATCTACCTCGCGCTCTATCCGGGACTCGGCAACTTCGGTGGCGTCAAGGGCTGGACCCAGTCGGGGCAGTACCAGCAGGAAAGGGCCGCCGTGGAGGCACGCGCCGCCCAGCTGCTCGCGCCGCTTGCCGCGTTGCCGGTCGCCGAACTCGTGAACAACGAGCAGGCGATGTCGACGGCGCATAACCTGTTCCAGCAGAACTGCGCGCAGTGCCACGGCTCGGACGGCGGCGGCGCCGTCGGCTTCCCGAACCTGCGCGACGCCAACTGGCAGTGGGGCAGCGACGCGGACTCCGTGGTCGCGACCATCACCGGCGGCCGCATCGCCGCGATGCCGCCGTGGGGCGCGGTTCTCGGCGACCAGGGCGTGACCGAAGTGGTTGCGTACGTGCAGCAGCTGAGCGGGCAGCAGGCTGACGCCACGCTGGCGGCGGCGGGCGAGACGCGCTTCCAGCAGGTCTGCTCGGCGTGCCACGGCATGGACGGCAAGGGCAATCCGTTGCTCGGCGCACCGAACCTCACCGACCAGATCTGGCTGTACGGCGGCGACGCCGCGACCCTCAGGCAGACAATCGTCAACGGCCGCAACGGGCAGATGCCGGCCTGGGGCGACAAGCTGGGCGAGCAGCGCGTCAAGCTGCTGGCCGCTTACGCAACAAAGCTTGCGGCGGGCCAGTAGGCCGCCATGTGGCGCGCGCCTGAGGAATACACGGGCAAGCTGCGGTGGCCGCGTCTCGGACAAGACGTGGCCATCGTGGCCTGGCCCTCGTTCCTGGTCGCCAGCGTGGCCACGATGGTGTGCTTCGGGTTCATCGACCCGGTGCTGGTGGGCAATGACGATTACCCGCCTCCGGCTTTCCAGACGCGAATGACGGGCTATGCGGTCGGCTTTTTCTTCTTCTGGCTGCTCGCCGCCCTGTCGAGCCTGATGACCTTGTACCTGGTGCGAACAGCGCATCCCGAACCGGCAGACGAGGGGACTGGCGACGGGACGCGGAGTCCCGAATGACCGAAATCCAAGCCCCCGTCGACGGCGAGCTGTACGCGGCCCGCCAGAAGATCTATCCCCGCGAGATCGAAGGCCGCTTCCAGAAGCTGCGCGTCTACGCCGTGTTCGCGCTGCTCGGCATCTATTACATACTGCCGTGGATTCGCTGGGGCGAGCGCCAGGCCGTGCTGTTCGACCTGCCGGCACGCAAGTTCCACATCTTCGGCATGACGCTGTGGCCGCAGGACTTCTACTTCCTGACCTGGCTGCTGATCATCGCGGCGCTGGCGCTCTTCTTCTTCACTGCCCTCGCCGGCCGGCTGTTCTGCGGCTACGCGTGCCCGCAGACCGTCTGGACCGAAACGTTCGTCTGGATCGAGCGCTGGGTCGAGGGCAGCCGCACGCAGCAGATGAAGCTCGCCAAGGCCCCGCTGAGCGCGGCCAAGGTGCTGCGCAAGGGCACCAAGTACTTCCTCTGGTTTGCATTCGCGCTGTGGACGGGCTTCACGTTCGTCGGCTACTTCACGCCGATCACCGAGCTCGCCGGCAAGGTCGCGACGTTCTCGACCGGCCCGTGGGAGACGTTCTGGGTGCTGTTCTACGGCGGCGCCACCTACGTCAACGCGGGCTTCATGCGCGAGCAGGTCTGCAAGTACATGTGTCCGTACGCGCGCTTCCAGAGCGCGATGTTCGACAAGGACACGCTGATCATCACTTACGACGAAAAGCGCGGCGAACCGCGCGGCGCACGCAAGAAGGGCACGGACTCCAAGGCGAAAGGCCTCGGTGACTGCGTCGACTGCACGGTCTGCGTGCAGGTCTGCCCGACCGGCATCGACATCCGCAAGGGCCTGCAGTACGAGTGCATCGCCTGCGCGGCCTGCATCGACGCCTGCGACGAGGTCATGGAGAAGGTCGGCTACCCGAAGGGCCTGATCCGTTACGACACGCAGCACGGCCTCGAGGGCAGGCCGAAGCATGTCCTGCGCCCGCGCACCATCGTGTACGGAACGTTGATCGCGCTGTTGATCGCGGGCTTTGCCTGGACGATCACCCATCGCAACGTGGTCGGTGTCGACGTGCTGCGCGACAGGAACGCACTGTTCCGCGAGCTGCCGGGCGGGCTGATCGAGAACGTCTACAACGTCAAGATCCTGAACAAGGACAACCAGGAGCACGAATTCTCGATCACCGCGGACGGTCTGCCCGGCCTGCAGGTCGATTACGGCGACGACGAGGTCGAAGTCGGACCCGGCGACGTGCAGAGCGTAGCGGTCCGGCTGCGCGTGCCGCGCGGCGAACTGAAGGGCGGCGCGGACATCCGTTTCACGGTCCGCACGCTGGACGAACGCGCGCTCGAGGCGTCCGGCAAGGCCCGTTTCCTGGCCCCCACGAACTGATAGGCTCTGGACCATGACCACCGAGATCGAGCGCCCCTGGTACCGTCAGTTCTATCCCTGGCTGCTGATCGCGCTGCCCGCAGCCGCGGTGATCGGCGGCTTCATCACGCTGTATCTCGCTATTTCCCGTCCGGACGTGCTGGTCCGCCAGGACTGCGTGCGTGACGGCGCCACCATGGTCTGCGGCGAGGACGCTCCGCGGCGCCCATGACGCCTCGGGCGGGCTCAGCTTGCTTTCATTGCGGCGAGCCCATTCCGGCGGGCGTGCGTATCCACGCCCGCATCGAATCCCGCGAAGAACCCGTGTGCTGCCATGGCTGCAAGGCCGTGGCGGAGTTCATCACCGGCGCCGGGCTCGACGACTACTACAAGTACCGTGACCAGGCCAGTGCGCGCGCAGACGAGCCGCCGCGCCCCGATCGCTGGTCGGCGTACGACCGGCCCGAGCTCGTCGAACGGCTGACACGCGCCGAAGCGAACGGCGCGCGCTCGATCACGGTCCTGCTGGAAGGCCTGCGCTGCTCCGCCTGCAGCTGGCTCGCCGACAAGGCGCTGCACCTGCAGAGCGGCGTGCTCGACGTCAGCGTGAATCCCGCCACCGCCCGGGCGCGGCTGGTGTGGGATCCGGCGAAGGTCCGCCTGGGCGACCTGCTGCGCGTGCTGGAGCATGTCGGGCTCAGGCCGCACCCGCTCGCGGGCGAGCCCGCGGAGCAACTCGCGCTGCTAGAGCGTCGCAACGCGTTGAAGCGCCTCGCCGTTGCCGGCTTCGGCATGATGCAGGTGATGATGTTCGCGCTGCCGCTGTACGTGGCGCACACGTCCGGCATGGAGCCGGGCATGCGCGAGTTCTTCCGGCTCGTGAGCATGCTGGTGTCGATCCCGGTGGCGCTCTACTCCGGATGGCCCTTCTACCAGGGCGCCTGGCACGCGCTCCAGGCGCGCAGCGTGAGCATGGACGTGCCGGTGACACTTGGCATCGTCGCCGCGTTCGTCGCCAGCGTGTGGAACGCGCTGACCGGCCGGGGCGAGGTCTATTTCGACTCGGTCACCATGTTCGTATTCTTCCTCTCGCTCGGCCGCTACGTGGAGATGGTCGCGCGGCATCGCGCCGGCAGCGTCGCCGATGCGCTCGCCAGGCTTGCGCCCGTGACGGCGCGACGCGTGCGGGACGCGCAGGTCGAGGACGTGCAGGCAATCGAATTGCAGCCGGGTGACGACATCCTCGTGCGCACGGGCGAGGTGTTCGCTGCCGACGGCACCGTGGTCGATGCGGCCGACGGACGCGTCGACGAATCGATGCTGACCGGTGAATCGACAGCCATCGCCAAGGATCGCGGTTCGACGGTGCACGCGGGCACGCAGAACCTCGGCGCACCGCTGCGCGTACGAGTCTCGGCCGTGGCGGGCAACACGGTCCTGGCCGGCATCGTCGCGCTGCTCGAACGTGCGCAAGCCGAGCGGCCGCGACTGGCCAAGGCCGCCGATCGCGCCGCCGCCTGGTTCCTGAGCCGCATCCTGATCGGTTCCGCCATCGTCTTCGCGGCCTGGTGGTTCGTCGATCCGTCCAAGGCGTTCCCCGCGATGCTGGCAGTGCTGGTCGTCACGTGCCCGTGCGCGCTGTCGCTGGCGACACCTGCGGTGCTGGCCGCGGCGACCGCCGACCTCGCGAAGCGAGGCGTGCTGGTCGCGCATGCCGACGCCTTCGAAACGCTCGCGCGGGCGACGCAGGTGCTGTGGGACAAGACCGGCACGCTGACTCGCGGACTGGTGCGGGTCGAGGAAGTCCGGCCGTTGCGCGGCCACAGCGAGGAAGAATGCCTCGCCCTGGCTGCGTCGCTCGAGCGCATGTCCGAGCATCCCATCGCCAAGGCATTCCTGGCGTCGGGCGTCGTCGCAACCACCGCGACCGAGGTTGCGGTGACGGCGGGCGCGGGCCTCGAAGGCAGTGTCGCTGGCCGCCGGGTTCGCATCGGCACACGCGAGTTTGCGGCAGGCCTGGCGCACGCGACCGCGGCAGGGGCGCAGGACGAGGCGCACGAAAGCTGGGTGTTCCTGGGCGACGCGGACGGGCTGCTGGCCGGTTTCCGCCTGACCGACCCCATGCGCCCCGAAGCCGCCGCCTGCGTGCAACAGCTGGCGGACCTCGGGCTCGGTTCCGCGATCGTCAGCGGCGACGGCGCGCCGGCCGTTGCACGAATCGCCGCGCGCAGCGGCATCGAGCGTTACGAGGCGCGACTGACGCCGCACGCCAAAGTCGCGCGACTGCAGGAACTGCAGCGCGAAGGCGCCGTCGTCATGGCCATCGGTGACGGTATCAACGACGCGCCGCTGCTGCAGGGCGCCGACGTCGGTGTCGCAATGGGTCGCGGCTCCACCCTGGCCCAGACCAGCGCTGACCTGATCCTGGTGCGCGATTCGCTCGACCAGTTGCCAGGGATCGTGCAGGTTGCGCGGCGCGCGCAGCGCATCGTGAAGCAGAACCTCGCGTGGTCGATCGGTTACAACCTAGCCGCGCTGCCGCTCGCGGCGCTCGGACTGGTGCCGGCATGGCTCGCGGCCATCGGCATGTCGCTGAGCTCCGTGCTGGTCGTGCTGAACGCCATGCGCGTGGCGCGGCGCACGACCGGCGCGCGGCCACCGCACTGGACCGGCGTCAGCCCCGCCGGAGCAGCCTGAATGGAAATCCTCTATCTCATGGTGCCGCTCGGCCTGGTGCTGGTCGCACTCGGGCTCTGGGCGTTCTTCTGGGCGGTGGGCAGCGGACAGTTCGACGATCTCGACAGCCCTGGCTGGTCCGTGCTCGACGACGAGACGAAGAAGACACTCGACGAGACCGCGGCAACGGGTGACCCCACCGGAAAGCACGATGCGAAGGAAGGACCTGAATCATGAATGGCCTGGATGCTGGCTCGCTGAGCCTCGGTGCCGCACTGATCGCCGGACTGGCGGGCAGCGGTCATTGCCTGGCCATGTGCGGCGGCATCGCCGGGGCGCTCGCGATGCGCGGCAGTGCCGAACAAGGCGGGCCCTCGCGCCTCGCGCTCGCCCTGGCCTACAACCTTGCACGCGTGGCCAGTTACACGCTCGCCGGCGCCCTGGCAGGACTGCTTGGCCGCACGTTGCTGCGCGCCGTCGACGTCGCACCACTGTCGATCGCGCTGCGCGTGCTGGCCGGCGCAATCATGGTCGCGGCGGCAGGTCGCCTGCTGTTCGGCTGGCGGCTGCTCGATCCGCTGGAAGCCGCGGGTTCAGGCCTCTGGCGCCGGATCATGCCGGCGGCCGGGCGCGGGGCACAGCGCAAGGGCCTCGCCGGTGCAATCGGCCTCGGCCTGGCGTGGGGCTGGCTGCCCTGCGGCCTGACCTACTCGATGCTGTTGCTGGCCGCGACGACTGCCAGCGTGACGATGGGCGCACTGGTCATGGCCGCGTTCGGACTGGGCACCCTGCCGTCCATGGTGTCGGCGACGGTCGCGTTCGAGCGCGCGGCCCGTGCACTGGCCAGCCGGGCCACGCTGCGCAACGTGGCTGGTGCGCTGCTGCTGGCCTTCGGCGCGTGGACGGCAGGCAACGCCCTTTATCACGGCCTCGCGCACGGCGGGCACGGCGCCCACGCCACACCGCAGCACGAGGGTGACGCCATGCAGCCGGACGCCGCTGCGCCTGCGGAGGATCCGCACGCGCACCATCATCAGCAATAGATTCCGGAAAGAACCGGGGCAGATGGCCAGGACGTGCGGGGCGTTGCCGCCGACACCCGACCACCCGCCTCGAGGCTGAATCAGCCGATCACTGGATCGTGATCGCCAGCGGACGCGGCTTCTGCACCGCGACGCGCGGCAGGCTGACCATCAGCACGCCATCCTTGGATTCGGCATGGATTCCCTTCGGATCGACGTCCTCGGGCAGCGCGAAGCTGCGCTCGAACATGCCGTAGAAACGCTCGGTGCGATGCATGGTCTCGCCCTTCGTTTCCTTCTCTACCTTGCGCTCACCCTTGATCGTGAGTACGCCTTCGTCGAACAGGACCTTTACGTCCTCCTTGCGCACGTCAGGCAGGTCGACCTTGATCAGGTACTCCTTCTCCCGCTCGATCACGTCCGCTGGCGGCACGAACTCATACCCGCCTTCCACCGGCCGGGCCACGTTCGGCAGCCGGCCGAACATCGGGCTGAACCCCTTCAGCAGGTCGTCCATTTCACGGAACGGTTCCCATCTCATCAATCTCATGGCGCCCTCCTTGGGTGTCCCCTTGCCAGAACAACCGACGGACCGGCCACCTCCCCCACCGGCCTCGGGTACATTGTGGGACAGCGCCCCCCGGGCGCGCGATTCGCAGCGTTGCCTAGGCAGGTTCCAGCAATACCTAGTGTCGCGCTCCGGGTTCTTTTAGCATTCGCCCTCTTGCAACAGCCGCAGCCGACCCTTGCCCAAAGATCGCCGTCCCAGACCCGAGACTCCTGCCGCTGGTAGCAACCCGCGACCCACGCAGCAGAGCGAACTCGAGTTCCGCTCGTTGCTGGATTCGGCGGTCGACGCGATCATCGTCATCGATCACCGCGGCCACATCGAGCAGTTCAACCTGGCCGCAGAACGGATCTTCGGTTACAGGGCTGCGGAGGTGGTTGGCCGCAACGTGAACGTGCTGATGCCGGCGCCCTACCATGCCGAACACGACGGCTACCTGGATCGTTACCAGTCCACCGGTGAGGCACGCATCATCGGCATCGGCCGCGAGGTGCGTGCCTGCCGCAAGGACGGCACCGAGTTCCCCTGCGACCTGGCGGTCGGCAAGGTGCAGGGAGCCGTGCCGCCGCGCTTCATCGGCTTCATCCGCGACATCACCCAGCGCAAGCTCGCGGACGAGCGGCTGCGGCGCAGCGAGTCCGAACTGCGCCTGGCGCAGGGACTCGCAAACCTCGGCAACTACGTCGTCCACCTCGACCGGTCCGAGCCCGACTACTACTCGGCGCAACTCTGCCGGATCCTCGGCATCGGCGCGACCAACGACAACGTGCCGCTCACTGCACTGCTCCAGCGCTGGGTGCACCCCGGCGACCGCGAGAAGCTGGACGAGGCGTTCGCAGACCTCAACTCGGACAAGGCGGAGTGCGACGTCGAGTATCGCGTCGTGCTCGACGACGGCTCGACGCGACACCTGCACCACGTCGCGCAGGTTGCGCACGATGCGAATGGCAACCTGTTGAAGCACGTCGGCACGATCCACGACGTCACCGACCGGCGCCAGACCGAAGACGAAGCCCGGCAGCTGCAGGACAGGCTGACCCACTTCAGCCGCCTGTCCACCATGGGCGAGATGGCCGCCGGCCTCGCCCACGAAATCAACCAGCCGCTGTCGGCCATCGCGACCTACGCCCAGGCCTGCCAGCGCTTCGTGCGCTCGCCGACCCGCGACGATGCGGACGTGCTCGAGGCACTCGAACAGATCAACGCACAGGCGCTGCGCGCTGGAGAAGTCATCCGCCGCCTGCGTAATTTCGTCAAGAACCGCGAGGTCAAGCGCGAGCCGGTGGAGTGCAACCGCCTGCTCGACGACCTGCGCACGCTCGCCGAGACCGATGCCCGCCTGCACAACGTGCGGCTGCGCATCGACGCGGAGCCCGGCTTGCCTACGGTGTCCGCGGACCCGATCCAGCTGCAGCAGGTGATCCTGAACCTCGTGCGCAACGCGATCGACGCGATGGCCGAGTGCCCGGAGTCGAGGCGCGAGGTGCTCCTGAGCACGCGACGGCTGCCCGAGGGCGAGATCGAATTCGTCGTCGCGGATCACGGCAGCGGGCTGGCGCCCGAAGCGGCAGAACACCTGTTCAACCCGTTTTTCACGACCAAGTCCGGCGGCACCGGGCTTGGCCTTGCGATCAGCCGCTCGATCGTGCGCGCCCATGGCGGACGGCTGTGGCACACTCCGAACGCGGGGACCGGTGCGCGTTTTCACTTCACGCTGCCGGCCGCGTCGGCATCCAAAGGGGAGTAATTGCGAGTGATCAAGGAAATCAAGCCCACGGTGTTCGTGGTCGACGACGACGCGGCCGTACGCGACTCCCTGCGCATGCTGCTCAAGTCGGTCGGGCTGCCGGTCGAGGTGTTCGAATCCGGCCAGGAATTCCTCGACGCCGATCGCGACGACCGGCCCGGCTGCCTGGTGCTCGACATCCGCATGCCCGGCATGAGCGGGCTCGAACTGCAGGTCAAGCTCAACGAGCGTCACTCGATCCTGCCGATCATCTTCATCACCGGTCACGGCGACGTGCCGATGGCGGTCGAGGCGATGCAGGCCGGCGCCGTCGATTTCATCCAGAAGCCATTCCGCGACCAGGACCTGCTCGATCGCATCAACCAGGCCCTGGAAAAGGATGCCGGCAGCCGCCGCATGCTGGCCGAGCGCAACATGATCCGGAAGCGGCTCGAATCACTCACGCCGCGCGAGAAGGAAGTGCTCGACCTGGTGGTGGCCGGCAAGGCCAACAAGGTGATCGCAGGCGACCTGAACCTGAGCCAGCGGACCGTGGAAATCCACAGGGCGCGGGTGATGGAGAAGATGGAAGCCCACTCGCTCGCGCACCTCGTGCGCATGGTCCTCGAGGTCGAGCGCGCCGAGGAGTGAGTCCTGTTGCGCTGCAGCAGGACTGCTGAGAATCGCTTTCATTTACGTATAAACCCGCAATTGCCGCGGGCGAAGCCGCCGTGAAAACTGCGCCTCATGCGACCACATTGCGCAGCGCAGTTCGCCGTAATTGATCCTCCCTGCGGCTCCTCGTGAGCTGGCCGGGCTCTGTGGTCGCGCTTCCCCCGATGTCACCCGTCAGCACTGCCGCGCAGGAAGCTCCACCCGTCGTTGGCGTCATCGACTCGGACCCGTTTGCCCGCTCGGCGATGAAATCCATGCTGCTGCCGGTGGGGGTCGATGTCGTGGAGTTCGACAGCGCCGAGTCGTACCTGTTGTCGGGATCCGCGCGCCACCTCGCCTGCCTGATCGTCGACCTGCTGCTGCCGGGAATGTCCGGCCTCGAATTGTTGCGGCGACTGCGCAGCAATGGCAGCGACGTGCCGGTCATCCTGCTCGCCGACGAATCGGACGTCCCCACCGCGGTGGCGGCGATGCGCGAGGGCGCGACCGACTTCATCGAAAAACCCTACGTCGACGCCGCAGTCCTGAGGCAGGTGCAGAAGCTGCTGCACTCGCATGGCGACGGCGCGCCTCTCACGTGACACGCAGGGCCACCGGCCCATGAGTTCCATCGACAGCTGGCAGGAAGAAAAGCAGTCCGCGTGGCTGTATCGTGAACTCGCGGGCTGTGAAAGCGACCCGCGGATCGCGGAGCTGTTCCGCGCACTTGCGTCCGCCGCTGATTTCCAGGCCGGCAAGTGGCTCGCCACG
>Ga0315292_10002505_pt1 | contig 10323 bp, 11 predicted proteins | sample YL17G13_0_MG_FD_204029 | JGI IMG/M metagenome (GOLD analysis project Ga0315292, IMG submission 204029) | Sediment microbial communities from Yellowstone Lake, YNP, Wyoming, USA - YL17G13_0 | ecosystem: Environmental > Aquatic > Freshwater > Lake > Sediment | place: USA: Wyoming | collected... | reverse complement strand
GCCGTGGACGGCGGTGTCCTCCGGCGCGCTGGTCACACCGAAGCCGGTCCGGACCTGGCCCGCCTTGCGGGGTTGTCGCCATCGGCGGCCATCTGTGAGGTGGTCCACGATGACGGCTCGATGATGCGTGCGCCGGCATTGCGTGAGTTCGCTGATCGACACGGGTTGGTCATGATCTCCATTGCAGATCTCATCGCGCATCGGCGGCGTACTGAGAGTCAGGTGGAGCGGGTCGCCGAAACCCGCTTGCCCACGGTCCATGGGACGTTCACGGCCGTCGGCTACGACAGCACGCTGGACGGCATCGAGCATGTGGCACTTGTGTACGGCGACATCGGCGACGGTGAGGACGTGCTGGTTCGGGTCCACTCGGAATGCCTGACCGGTGATGTGTTCGGCTCACAGCGCTGCGACTGCGGCCCGCAACTACACGCGGCGCTGCGCCGAGTGGCGCTCGAAGGACGCGGCATTGTGCTCTATATCCGTGGTCACGAAGGTCGAGGGATCGGGTTGCTGCACAAGCTCCAGGCCTACGAACTTCAAGATCGCGGGGCGGACACCATCGAAGCCAACCTCGAACTCGGTCTGCCGGCCGATGCGCGCGACTACGGAACCGGAGCGCAGATTCTCGCTGATCTGGGGGTGCGCAGCATGCGACTGCTGAGCAACAACCCGGCAAAGCGGGCCGGGTTGGAAGGCTACGGACTCGCCATTGTCGAGCGGGTGGGGTTGGAGATCGAACCCAACGATCACAACGTGGCGTATCTGCGCACCAAGCGCGATCGGATGGGACACGAAATCAAGGTCTCGCACCGGACCGACGAGGAGGACTCGTGAGCGGCGGGGGAGCGGTCGATGGGGGTGTGGCCGGGATGGACCTGCGCGAATGCGCGGACATGCGGGTGGTCATCGTCGCGTCGTCGTGGCACGACGAGATCACGAGCGCGCTCGTGAACAGCGCCACGCGCACGTGTGCCGAACTCGGCGTTCGACCTGAAGTGGTCCGGGTCCCCGGGGCCTTCGAGTTACCAGTCGTAGCCCTGCACGCTGCCCGGGCGGGGGCCGACGCAGTGGTCGCCTTGGGAGTCGTCATCCGCGGTGGGACGCCGCATTTCGAGTACGTCTGCCAGGCGACCACCGACGGGTTGAGTCGCGTTCCGATGGACACCGGGGTGCCCGTCGGCTTCGGCCTACTCACGTGCGACACCGAGGAGCAGGCCGCCGCTCGGGCCGGCGGTCCCGGGGCCAGTGAGGACAAGGGCCGGGAGGCCACCGAGGCAGCGCTCGCGACCGCGCTGATCTTGCGCCGCGGGCTATCACTACCCTGACGCCGTGAAGACGTTTGATGAGTTGTTTGTCGAACTCGCGCTCAAGTCGGCCGAGCGCGACGTCGGGGTAGGCGATCCGGACTCCCGTACGGTGGAGTTGCTCGACGCCGGTGTTCACGAGATCGGCAAGAAGATCGTCGAAGAGGCCGCCGAAGTCTGGATGGCTGCCGAACACGAGTCGGCTGCTCGGACCGTGGAAGAGGTCTCCCAGTTGCTCTACCACCTGCAGGTGTTGATGCTGGCTCGCGGAATCTCGCTCGACGACGTCTATTCCCAGCTCTGAGACCGAGGAGTACGCCGTGCTGCGCGTCGCGTTGCCGAACAAGGGCCAACTGGCCGAACCTTCCCGCGAGATGTTGCGCGAGGCTGGCTATCTGCAGTCCGCCACCATGCGCGAACTCGTCGTACAGGACCCCGACAACGATGCGGAGTTCTTCTTCCTGCGGCCTCGGGACATTGCCACCTACGTTGGTTCGGGCACTCTCGACGTCGGTATCACCGGGCTGGACCTCTTGCTCGATTCCGCCGCGGATGCCGAGTCCATCTTGGATCTCGGCTTCGGACCGTCGACTTTTCGCGTTGCCGTTCCCAGTGGATCGCCTTCCGAGGTGAGCGACCTTGCGGGCAAGCGGATCGCCACGTCGTACCCAGGAGTGCTCGCCTCGTATCTCGAGGAGCGGGGCATCAAGGCGACGATCGTCAAGCTCGATGGCGCGGTGGAGAACGCGGTCCGTCTCGGGGTCGCCGATGCGGTCGCTGACGTCGTCGCGACGGGGACGACGTTGCACCAAGCCGGGCTGGAAGTGATTGGCGAACCCGTGTTGCGCAGCGAAGCGCTACTGATCCGTCGACGCGGCGCAGGCAGCGACAGCGCTCTGGAGACGTTCAAACGCCGCATCCAAGGTGTCATCGCTGCGCGCACGTACGTCCTGGTCGACTACGACATCCGATCCGAACTCGTCGATCAGGCGTGTGCGATCACGCCGGGGGTGGAGTCGCCCACGGTCTCCCCGCTGCACGATCAAGGGTGGTTCGCCGTCCGTGCCATGGTGCCCAAGCGGGATGTGCACAAGATCATGGACGACCTCTGGGAGATCGGTGGCCGAGGGATCCTGGTCACCGACATCCACGCCTGCCGGTTGTAGTCGAGTCCGGACCGACAGGACCAGAGCGTGGCCGACCCGAGGTTCGAGGGACTCTCGATCCCCGATCCCGGTTTCGCCGGGGACGACGGCGTCGCCGATCCGGGCGTGCTCGACGCGATCGATCACTACCGGGGCGGCGAGATGTCCCTGTCCCAGTTGATCGAGCGACTTCAGGGGACGCGCCTCTTGGTCCCGGTGGTCGCTGTACTCGACTCGGTGTCCACCGACGGCGAAGCAGGAGGGGAGGGAGATGGCCATGTTGTCGAGAAGGACAGCCACATGGCCGCCGTCTCGATGATCAACCCCGACGGCAGACGAGGTCTGCTCGCTTTCACCGGAGTCGAATCGCTCACCCACTGGGACGCGGCGGCGCGCCCGGTTCCCGTGACTTTCGAAGCCGCGCTCGAAGCCGCGAGAAGCGATGGCGCCGACGCACTCGTACTCGACGCCACAAGCCGCCTCGTGGCCATCCCGGTCGCCATCCCGGTCAACTTCACCCTCTAGAGCGCCCAACGCCCACCCCCCCATTTTCGCGATGAAGGTGCCCCAGAGTGCGCTAGGGGCAGTCTGGGCGCCCCACGGGGAAGGGCCAGATCGCGACGAGGCGATGAAGCGGCGAGGCGACACGGGCGGCGTACCAGCCCTGATTCCGGTCAATTCGGGCGTACGACTGCGATTCTGACCGCGCGGGTTCTCCCCCGATCGCCCGCAGGAGGTCAGACCATGCTCGACTCACCGGCATCCCTAGCCACCCTCAATCCGCGCAAGTTGGCGGCTGAGTTCGTTGGCACGTTCCTGTTGGTGCTCCTTGCGGTCGGCAGCGCGGTAGCCGGGCTCAAGAGCAGTGGCGTACTCGCCGTGGCCGTTGCCTTTGGCTTTGTGCTGATTGTGGCCGTGTACGCCTTCGGCCCGGTTTCCAACTGCCACATCAACCCGGCGGTCACCCTCGGCATGGTGCTGAGTCGACGGATGCCGATCGCCGATGCCGCCGGGTATTGGGTTGCCCAGTTCGCCGGCGCCATCGTCGGGGCGGCGCTGCTGAAGTGGTTCGTCTCCTCCGCCGGGGTGACGGACGAAACCGGCAACCTCGGCAGCAACGGGTACGGCGCTCACATCTCCCAATCCGGTGCGTTCGTCCTCGAGGTCGTCATCACGGCGGCATTCGTGTTGATCATCTTGTTGGTGACCGATCGGGTCGCCTCACCCGGAATGGCCGGATTGGCCATCGGCACCGCCCTGACCGCCATCCACGCGTTCGCGATCCCGCTGGACGGGACCTCGGTGAATCCGGCCCGTTCCTTCGGCCCCGCCTTGCTGGCCGGTGGCGAGGCGTGGAGCCAGGTCTGGCTGTTCATCGTGGCCCCCCTGATCGGTGCCGCTGTAGCCGTCGGTGTTCACATGTTCACGCAAGCGCCTGAGGCTGCCTGAGCCCTGTTACACTCGCGCCTGACCCATCCGCCCCTCACGGGGTGGTTGTGCAAGCGGAGTCCACTCCCACCCGTCGACCTCGGCCGCGTCAACGCGCGGACGCAGTGTTGCCAGGTTCGGTCAGCGAGGCAGGTGTACGCGGTGTCCGCACCGTGGCACGCCTGCTGCGTTGAGGCCTCCGTGCGCGCACGGAGGCCTTTTGTTGTCCGTACGACCTAGGAGCGCCCATCAGCACCGAACCCCGAATCAATGACCGGATCCGCGTACCCGAGGTACGGCTTGTCGGCCCGAATGGCGAGCAAGTCGGCATCGTGCGCATCGAAGATGCGTTGCGGTTGGCCCAAGAAGCCGACCTGGATCTGGTCGAAGTCGCCGAAATGGCCAAACCACCGGTCTGCAAGCTCATGGATTTCGGCAAGTTCAAGTACGAGTCGGACATGAAGGCCCGTGAGGCCCGCAAGAACCAGGTCAACACGGTCATCAAAGAAATGAAGCTTCGCCCCAAGATCGATCCGCACGACTACCAGACCAAGAAGGGTCACGTCGAGCGGTTCCTGAAGGCGGGGGACAAGGTCAAGATCACGATCATGTTTCGTGGTCGAGAGCAATCTCGTCCGGAGCTTGGATTCAAACTGCTTGCTCGATTGGCAGAGGACGTCGCCGAACTCGGTTGGGTCGAATCGACGCCCAAGCAAGACGGTCGCAACATGATCATGGTGTTGGGTCCGCACAAGAAGAAGGCTGAAGCGATGGCGGCGGCCCGCGCGGAGCGGGAAGCCGAAAAACGTCGCCGCGACGAAGCAGAGAACTGACCAAGCCCGACCAGGTACGACGAAGTGCACGATCAAGCACGATCAAGCACGACCAAGACAGCCCAGGCCCGATAACACTGAGGAGAACGGCGTCATGCCGAAGCAGAAGACCCACTCCGGCACCAAGAAGCGGTTCAAGATCACCGGCTCGGGAAAGATCACCCACGAGCAGACCAACCGCCGCCACCTCCTGGAGAGCAAGTCCTCCAGGCGCACCCGTCGCCTCAACCTCGACCAGGAGTTGGCCCCGGCCGACACCAAGCGCGTCAAGAAGTTGCTCGGCCGCTGACGGCGTACACCCCCTGTCCATTTCCCCCGGGTGCGGCGTACGACGTCGAACTCAACGATTGCAAGGAGCACTGTCGTGGCACGCGTGAAGCGGGCGGTCAACGCCCATAAGAAGCGTCGCGAGACTTTGGAGCGCGCCAGCGGTTACCGCGGCCAGCGCTCACGGTTGTACCGCAAGGCCAAGGAGCAGGTCACTCACTCCATGGTCTACTCGTACGCCGACCGGCGGGCGCGCAAGGGTGACTTCCGTCGACTGTGGATCCAGCGCATCAACGCGGCGGCCCGTCTCAACGGGATGACGTACAACCGGTTCATCCAGGGACTCAAGGCAGCGGACATCGAGGTCGACCGCCGCATGCTCGCCGAACTCGCGGTCAACGATGAAGCCGCCTTTGCGACTCTCGTTCAAATCGCGGCCAAGGCGCTGCCGGCCGACAAGAACGCGCCCGCCGCGTAGTTCAAGCGACTTCACTCGAGTGGCCAGTCCCGAGCTGAACTCACTTCGCAATCCGCGTGTGAGCAAGGCTCGACGACTGGCCACTCGCAGTTTTCGTGAACAAGACGGCCGCTTCCTGGTCGAAGGCCCGCAAGCGGTACGCGAGGCAGCCGCCAACGTCGGTGGGCTCGTGGAGTTGTTCCTCACCGCGGATGCGAAGGCCCGTCACCCGGATGTAGTGGCCGCTGCCGAAGCGGCCGGCGCCGAGATCCTGTTGGCCAGCGGAGAAGTGGTCGCGGAGCTCTCTGGGACTGTGACGCCGCAGGGGATGGTCGCGGTCGCGCGCCACATCGACGTCCCGCTCAGCGTCATCGCGCCAACCGCTCGGCTCGTTGCGGTCCTGTCCCACGTACGCGACCCCGGCAACGCGGGCACGGTGATCCGCACCGCGGATGCGGCTGGCGCCGATGCGGTTGTGCTCACCGATGCATCCGTCGATCCGTACAACGGCAAGTGCGTTCGCGCGTCGGCCGGCAGCCTCTTTCATCTGCCGATCGTGCGCGGCGTTCCGGTCGCCGATGTGGTCGTTCAGTTGCGCGCCGCCGGTCTGCGCGTGCTCGCCGCGGACGGCGGAGGAGCCGAGGACCTCGACGACCTCATCGACGACGGTTCGTTGGCCCGCCCCACGGCTTGGCTGTTCGGCAACGAGGCATGGGGACTGCCACCGGAGGTACGCGACCTCGCCGACGCGGCCGTACGCGTCCCGATCCACGGCCGGGCCGAGAGCCTGAATCTCGCCAGCGCAGCGACCGTGTGCCTCTACGCCAGCGCCCGCGCCCAGCGGCGCACGCCCGCCTAGTTCGTTTCCGGCCACCCAGGACGCTCGCCGCTCGCTGTGACCCACGCGACACATCGGCCTGGATAGGCGTGCCAGGTCCTGCCGAGGGTGAGAATGGGCGCATGGCCAATCCAGCGAAATACGTCACCATGCCGATCATGGCCGAAACCGGCTACGTCGTCCTCGAGCCGTACGACCAGGGCGCCGACCCCGAAGAGTGGCGCGACATCGAATTCGTCGACTGGAAGTCCTCGGGCGAGACGCGCTTCGCTCCCATCGCATCGGCGTACGGCGACATGGAGTGCGACGGGTTCTGGAATCACACCCCGCCCAAGACCGACAAGGACGGCGTCTGGGTGGAGAAGAACTACCAACTGGCGCCGAACTTGGTCCGTCGCGCCGAGGAGCCCGGCGTCAATATCGGGCGTTGTCGCGTGATCGAGTTGATGCCCAACAGCTACGGCGAGACGCTCTACAACTTCCACCGTGACGACAACAACCGGCTGAACCCGGAAGGTACGGGTTGGATCGTGCGGGGGTTCTTCAACCTGACCGACAACCCCGACTCGGTCATGGTGTTGCGCGAGGACAAGGACGACCCGTCGACGGAGACGCGAATACCGCTTCCTGCTGGCGCGCAAGTCATCGTTGACACCCAACGGCTGTACCACGCGGTGTGGCACCCCGGCCCCGAGCCGCGCTACTGCTTGATCACCTCGTGGGAGTCCGGGCCCGAACTCGAGGCGTACATCGAGGCGAAGAAAGGCGTGTCGCGGATCGAGTCGCCGTACGTCGACCCGGCTGTTCTGGCCGAGGGCGAGCAGCTGGCGGCGGACAAGCGGGCGGCCCGAGCCGCGGCGATCGCGGCGCGGGGAGCGGACCCGACCTTCGGCGACGGCACGCTGACCGTCTACGAGTCGAGCATGGGCGAGATGGACTCGATGGATTCGGTTGACGAGACCGAGGTCCTGTCCGAGGCATGAGCGGCCAGCGGTAGCAGACGCTCACGCAACCTCGTAGGAATGAGCGAGGCCGGTCAATAGACTGCGCCACCGTAGGCCCGCCGTGGGCGGGTCCTGGTGCCGAGCCCAGTTGCTGAGTCCTGTTGCCGAGTCGAGGAGTTTCGCGCATGTCTGCGCCCAACAAGTCCTTCGACCCGGTCGGAGTCTCTGCGTTGTCGGACTCCGAGATCACCAAGGCGCGCGACGAAGCGCTCGCGGCGATCCAGGGCGCCCCGGACCTCGACGGACTCAAGGCGGTACGCCTGGCCCATGCGGGCGATCGCAGCCCGTTGGCGTTGGCGAACCGAGAGATCGGGGCGTTGCCACCTGCCGCCAAAGCCGACGCGGGTAAGCGCGTCGGCGAGGCTCGCGCCGCCGTACGCGCGGCGCTCGACGAACGGACCACCGAACTCGAACTCGAACGCGATGAGCGGGTACTCACCGAAGAGTCGGTCGACGTCACGCTGCCATGGGACCGCAACCCGCGCGGCGCCCGACACCCACTCACGACGATTCAGGAACGCATCGCCGACGTCTTCGTCGCGATGGGATACGAAGTCGCCGAAGGGCCCGAGGTCGAGGCGGAGTGGTTCAACTTCGACGCACTCAACATCGCCCCCGATCATCCGGCGCGCACGATGCAGGACACGTTCTTCGTCGGCAGCCAGGACTCCGGCGTCGTCCTGCGCACACACACCAGTCCGGTCCAGATACGCACCATGCTCGAGCGCGATCTGCCGATCCACGTCATCTGCCCGGGCCGCGTCTTCCGCACCGACGAACTCGACGCCACGCACACCCCCGTCTTCCATCAGGTCGAGGGTCTCGTTGTCGACGAAGGCATCACGATGGCTGACCTCAAAGGAACTCTGGATCACTTCGCCACCGCGATGTTCGGACCGGAGGCCAAGACGCGCCTGCGCCCGTCGTACTTCCCGTTCACCGAGCCTTCAGCCGAGCTCGACCTGTGGTTCCCGCAGGCCAAGGGTGGCCCACGCTGGATCGAGTGGGGTGGCTGCGGGATGGTCAACCCGCGCGTACTCACGGCATGCGGCATCGACTCTGACCAGTACTCCGGCTTCGCGTTCGGGATGGGCATCGAGCGCACGCTGATGTTCCGCCACGACGTGACGGACATGCACGACATGGTCGAGGGCGATGTGCGATTCACCCAGGCATTCGGAGTCGAGATCTGATGCGCGCCCCGTTGTCGTGGTTGCGCGAGTACGCCGACATCCCCGCTGACGCCACCGGTGAGGCGGTCGCTGAGGCTCTCGTTCGCGCTGGGCTCGAGGTCGAGGAGGTCGTGACGGTCGGCGCGGACATTCACGGCCCGCTGGTGATCGGCAAGGTCCTTGCGATCGAGGAACTGACCGAGTTCAAGAAGCCGATTCGCTTCTGCCGGGTCGAAGTCGGCCCGCAACACGGGGCGATCGTGGACGCTCAGCAGACGACCGTTCGCGGTGTGATCTGCGGCGCGAGCAATTTCGTGGTGGGCGACGTCGTCGTCGTTGCGCCTCCCGGCACTGTGCTCCCCGGCGGTTTCGAGATCGCCAGCCGCGAGACGTACGGCCGCTTGTCCGACGGCATGATCTGTTCCGAACGCGAACTCGGCTTGGGTCAGGACCACGACGGCATCCTGGTGGTGGTCCCGGACGGTCGCGGAAACCTGACACCCGGTCAGGACGCGGGACCGATCCTCGGTCTCGGCGACACCATCTTCGACATCGCCGTCACGCCCGACCGCGGCTACTGCCTTTCGATCCGAGGTCTCGCACGCGAAGCAGCGACCGGTTTCGGCGTCGCCTTCCGAGACCCGGGCACCGACCTCAGCGACCTTCCCGCCCCCGCAGTCAGCACACAGGAGCCGGTCAACTGCCGCGTCGAGGACTTCGACGGCTGCGACCTCTTCATGTTGCGCACGCTCGTCGGTTTCAACCCGAGTGCGCCCTCGCCGTACGCAATGCGCCGCCGACTCGCGATGTGCGGCATGCGTTCGGTGTCGCTGGCTGTCGACATCACCAACTACGTCATGCTCGAACTCGGTCAGCCGCTGCATGCCTTCGACGTCAACAAGCTGCAGGGGGGCATCGTCGTGCGCCGCGCGACCCTGGACGAGAAACTCGAGACACTCGACCACGTCGTTCGCGATCTCGACGCCACCGACATCCTGATCACCGACGACCGCGGCGCGATCTCGCTGGCCGGCACGATGGGCGGCACCCAAACCGAGATCGACGACGCGAGCACAGATCTGGTCATCGAGGCAGCGCACTTCTCGTCATCTGCCACGGCTCTCATGTCGCGTCGGCACAAACTCTCGTCCGAGGCGTCGCGACGATTCGAACGCGGGGTCGATCGCATGCTGCCGCCGTACGCCTCCGCTCGGGCGATCGCACTGCTGATCGAACACGGCGGCGGGACGTACGTCGGCGCAACCGCAGTCGAAGCGCCGCACTCGCCAACGGCGATCACGATCGACCCAAACCTCCCAGGCCGGGTCGCGAGCCTCGACATATCAATCGACGAGGTAGTGGCCAAGCTCGAAGCCGTCGGCTGCGAGGTGACAGCGTCAGGCACCGAACTGACCGTCGCGCCGCCAACGTGGCGTCCGGACCTCACTGATCCGGCCGACCTGGTGGAGGAGGTCGTACGGCTCATCGGTTACGACAACATCCCCTCGCGTCTCCCGCACGCGGTAGTCGGGCGAGGGCTCACGAGAAGTCAACGATTGCGGCGTCAGGTCGGCCGAACTCTGGCCGGTGCCGGCTACACGGAGGTTCTTTCGTACCCCTTCGTCGGTGCCGCCGATCTGGATGCCCTCGCGCTGCCCGCCGAGGATCCGCGCCGGCACATGCTCGAACTCGCCAACCCGATCAGCACCGAACAGCCCGGCATGCGCACGACGTTGGTGCCAGGACTGCTGGCCGTCGTACGCCGAAACGTCGGTCGCGGCATCGATGACGTCGCGATCTACGAGATCGGCTCGGTATTCCATCTGCGCGACGGGCACCTGCCGCAGGGCGTCACCGACCCGCCCCGACCGG
>Ga0315292_10002503_pt1 | contig 10329 bp, 7 predicted proteins | sample YL17G13_0_MG_FD_204029 | JGI IMG/M metagenome (GOLD analysis project Ga0315292, IMG submission 204029) | Sediment microbial communities from Yellowstone Lake, YNP, Wyoming, USA - YL17G13_0 | ecosystem: Environmental > Aquatic > Freshwater > Lake > Sediment | place: USA: Wyoming | collected... | reverse complement strand
CTTTTTAAAACCGATGTGTCCCTTTTTATGTTCCCGAAGCGGTGGTGGTGGAGGGGCCTTTAGCGGGTGGACACATCGGTTTTAAAAAGGGACAGATTGAGAATCCCGATTATGCATTGGAAAAGGTCCTGGTCGAAGTGATTTCCGCACTAAAACCATTTGAGGAGCAATTCCAAAAACCCATTTCCGTTATCGCAGCGGGAGGTATATTTACAGGGGCGGATATTTATAAATTCATGCGGTTGGGAGCTCAGGGAGTGCAGATGGCAACCCGGTTTGTTGCAACTCACGAATGCGACGCTTCCATAAAATTCAAAGAAAATTACGTGGCCTGTAAAAAAGAAGACCTTGTAATCATTGACAGTCCTGTAGGGTTGCCGGGGAGAGCGATAAGAAATCGATTTCTTCAAGATGTTTCTTTGGGGCTTAGAAAACCATTTAAATGTCCTTGGGTATGCTTGAAAACGTGTGAATTCAGGAAAGCACCCTACTGCATTGCTCTCGCGCTGACCAATGCCAAAGAAGGAAAGACCGAAGAGGGATTCGCTTTTGCGGGAGCCAATGCCTATCGTGTGGATCGAATCGTCTCTGTTAAAGAACTCACCCAAACGTTAATTGAAGAATATGAAAAGGCGACATCCGAAGAAATGACTTCGCCTGGCCCTGAAATAAAGGCTCGTGCCACATAACCCTGACCCCAATTCACGCCACGCAAAAACTTCTTTTATGCCGAAGCCTTTTTTAGAAACCGATCATGGATTGGGAAAAATAACGCTCACGACTGAACTGGCAGGGAAACGGGTAGTTCCTCTGGGCCCGGGTTTCCATCCTCACGAGGTTCATTGGGATCGTCGTTGACTAATTCGTCGGCCGATGCAAGCAAACACCTCTTAACCATACGGAGTCGTTTGTAAAATGAACAAACCCCACCTTTTCTTTATCATCCTTTTTCTATTGGCGATGGTGACGCTGGCCCTGGCCAATCCCGGTCCGGCGAGAAACACCGGGGACGAGCCGCCCTGGTGGTTCTTCATTTTCATCTTCCTTTTCATCTTCTGCTTCTACGGAGCCATCTTTCTGTTCATCGCAGCCTACTACGTATTTCTGATCTGGGTCCTGGTGGACATCGGCCGGGCGCAGAACGAGGGGAACTGGAAGCTCCTCTGGGCCCTGGTCGCGATCTTCGGCCAGGCCATCGGCCTCGCGGTCTACTGGTTCGTCGGCCGGCACGAGCGCATCCCGCCCAAGCCCAAGGAAGTCATCGCCAGATGAAAAGGCGAATGCTGATTCTGACCATGGGGCTTCTCCTCGTTGCGTTAGTATCCCTGGCCTGGGGAAATCCCGTACCCGTCTCTAATTCGAGCGGGCCCGACGGATGGTTCTTCGGGTTCATGATCCTCTTCTATTGCGTCTTCTTCCTGATCATGGCGGCCTACTACGTCTTTTTAATCCTGGCCCTGGTGGACATCGCGAGGGCACAGAACGAGGGGAACTGGAAGCTCATGTGGACCCTGATCTCCATCTTCGCCGGGCTCATCGGGATGGCGGTTTATTTCTTCGTGGGCCGGCACGAGCGGATTCCACCTAAGCCGAAAAGGACGGAGTGAAGCCAGGAACGCTCATATTGAGAGCTCTCGTCCTGTTTCTGGCTTTCCCTTTTGGGACGGAAGCCAAAGACCCCTCCAAGCAGGTCCAGAAAGCCTTGAAGGAGGCTGGGGAGAATCGTGGAGCCCTGGAAGCCGTTCTTCAAAAGACGGATCCCACGAGGAAGGCCTGGGCGGAGTTCCTGATCGCGAACCTCCCGCCCTGCGACCTGGCCCAGGCACAGTCGGAAGTCCTCCTGGAACACCTCGCCTATGCGGACACGGCCCGGCAGGAGCTGCCCTGGGGAGTTAAGGTGCCAGAGGACCTGTTCTTTCATTATGTACTTCCTCCGAGGGTGAGCCAAGAACCCTTGGAAGCTTGGCGGAGATATTTCTTCGAGCAGCTCTTTTCCGTGGTCATGGAATGCAAGACCATGGAAGAGGCGGCCCAGGAGGTGAACCGTTGGTGCGCGGAGCGGGTCCTGTTCAAACCGACCCAGAGGAGGGACCAGGGGCCTTTGGAGTCCCTGAAGGGGGGCTACGGCCGCTGTGAGGAATTGTCCATACTGTACATCTCGGCCCTGCGTAGCGTTGACATCCCGGCCCGGATGGCCTGGACGCCTTATTGGAGCACCTCGGACAACAACCACGCCTGGGTTGAGGTCTGGGCCGACGGCCGTTGGCAGTACACCGGGGCCTGCGAGCCGGGGAAGCGGCTCTGCGAAGCCTGGTTCAATCCCGTGGTCAAACGCACGGGATTGGTGCTGACCGAAGCTTTCGGTATCCCGGATAAGGAGCCGCAGCTCTACAAGGCGGGGCAGGGTGAGGCCCGGATCAACGTGACCACGACTTACGCCCGGACCGGGACCCTCGGGGTAAAGGTCATTACCGGGGGCAAGCCGCAGGGAAAGGCCCAGGTCTGGATTTCCGTCTACAACTGGGGAGGGCTACGAGCCATCGCCCGGCGGGAGTGCGACGAGAACGGGGAGATGAGTCTTCAGATCGGCCGGGGCGACTACGTGGTCTCCTGCGGAAACAAGAAAGGGTTCGCCTACAAGGTCGTGAAAGTCGAGACCGGAAAGGCCAGCAAGACAACACTGGACCTTGAGCCTGCCGAAGCCGCATTCCTGTCGGAGAAACGGTTTTATCTCAACTATCCCAAGGGTGAGGAGAAATGACGCGGAGAACGGCATTCCTTACCCTCCTTGTCTTTGCTCCCTTTGCTCTCTTTGCGCAGCCGTCCCGGGACGCGACGAGAAGGAACGAGTTTCTGCCTTACCTTTCCCTGATTTCCGAGGCCCAGCGTGGCAAGCTCGGGGAGGCCCTCGTGGACGCAGGAGGAAACTGGAGGGAGCTCGCCGAGGCCCTCAAAGAGGCAAGCGAAGCCCAGCGAAGCGATGTAGTTTATCTCATCAACGAGATGCCGCACCTGGACCGGCTGGAGATGACGAAAGCAACCCTTATAGAGCACGTCCGGGAGGCGGAAGAGGCCAGGAAGGGGATGTTCGCCAAGGCGCTTCCAGAAAGCCTTTACCGGGAGCACCTCCTGACCTACCGCCTGGACGAGGAACCCTGCGAGGCCTGGAGGAAGCCGTTGAGGGAGCGGTTCGCCCCGATAGTCAGCAAGGCCCGGGGTCCTCTGGAGGCTGCGAAGCTCGTGAACCGCTGGGTGGCGAAGAACATCAAAAGGTGCGAGCCCCGCTACTTCGGCCCGGAGCAGTCGCCGCGCGCGACGCTCACGAGAAAGAAGGGGACCCAGGCCGAGATCGCGGTCCTGACCACGGCGGCCTTGCGTTCGGTCGGCCTCCCCTGCCGCATGGCCACTCTGGGCGGAAGGGACAGGGACGATCCGCTCTATTCCTGGTTGGAGATTTATTCCGCAGGGGTCTGGGCGCCGCTCTATCCCCTAGACCCGGGGCGGTTCGGGAAGTCCCCGGCAGCGAAATTCATTCCTCTGGTCGCGACCTCCTCCGGGTTTAAGCCCATCTTGGTGACCGGGAGATATACCCAGACCGGCAAGGTGCGGCTCGTCTTAAAAGAAAAAGGGGAGCTGTTGTCTAAATTCAAAGGCTTCTCGGTGAACGTCGTAACGAACGGGGCCTTCAAGCCCCTGGACGACCTCGGAAGCATGTTCGAGGAAGGGGAGCTTCAGACCGATTCCACAGGCTCTTTCTCCTGCGAGCTGGGTAAGGGGCATTACCTCGCTGTTGCCGGAAAGCGGGACCCGGACGGGAACCCCTCCCTCGTCATGAAGGGATTCGGCGTCGTCCCCGGCCTAACTACCGAGGTAGAGCTGGACTTGGCAGAGAAGAAGTAAATAGGACCTTCCCCTCACATTCAGTGGGATTGATTTTTTATCGAAGGAGGTTTCCATGAAGAATTTTAAAGTAGGCTTGACAGGGCTTTTGACCGGCGTGGTCCTATTTGTGTTGGGCACTCTCGGTTACTTCGCAACCAAAGGCTTCTACATTCAGGCCGGCCCGGACCTCTGGAAGACGATGCCCATGCCGGGTTGGCTCATCCAGCTTTTCCTGTGGAACCTGGTCACCGGGATCCTGTTCGCGATGATGTACGAACTGGTGAAAACCGCCCTGCCACCAGGCAGAGTCGCCAGCGGGTTCGTGTACGGCCTCCTCCTGTGGCTCGTGGGAACGACCCCCGGGATGATCTCCATCCACCTGACCATTGCCATGCCCACAGCCCTGGTCCTGACCTGGTGGATCCAGGGGCTGGTGAGCAATGTGATTATCGGGTGGGTGTACGCAGGGATATTGAGAACCGCTTAAGCGTTTCCAGGTGATGAGAGCTCATGAAAGAGGTTGGGACGGTTAAAGCGGTATCGGACTCCACGGTGCGCCGGCTCTCGGCCTATTACCGCCGGCTCTCTGAGATGGAGGAGGAGGGCATCGAGATCGCTTCCTCCAAGGAGCTGGCCACCCGCAACGGGGTCACGCCGGCCCAGGTGCGCAAGGACTTTTCCCTGTTCGGGAAATTCGGCCGGCGGGGCCAAGGCTACACGGTGAAGGACCTGAAGGAGGCGATCGCCAAAATACTAGGCGTGGGCCGGGGCTGGAACGTGGCTCTGGTCGGCCTGGGCAAGGTGGGCGCGGCGCTGTTTCACTACAAGGAATTCCGCAAGCAGGGATTCAACATTGCTGCCGTGTTCGACAACGACCCGGCCAAGCAGGGGAGCCGAATCGGAGACGCCGAGATTTACGCCCCGGAGCGCCTGAAGGAGGTCGTCCAAGAGAAGGGAATCGGGATCGGCATCGTGGCCGTGCCCGGGGAAGCGGCCCAGGCCGCGGTGGATGCGCTGGTCACGGCCGGGGTCCGGGCGATCCTTTCCTTTCCCATGCGCCGGGTGGTGGTCCCGGAGGGGATCCACCTGCGGTATGTGAACATGGCCGTGGAGATGGAGGGATTGTCCTTCCTGCTGGCCAACCAGGGGAGCAAGCGGCACCGGTCAAGCCCCGAGGGTGTCCGGTAGCGGCTGTCCGCCTGAGGAGATCTCGCCAGACCCTCCCCCCTTTTTGGGGAGAGGGGTTTTGGCGTTGGCGTGACTGCGGTAGAAACCCTGGCGGTTGCGACTGACAGACCTCTCGCTGCAATAGACAGAGGTGAGTTTGGATTGCGCATAAGTCTCTCTAGTGCAGCATCTTAACCAACATGCCTGGGAAAAGAGGAGGAGAAATGGCAGGGAACTGGTTCAAGGTTAGGTGAAGCCAACGTTGAAAATATCTACAACCCTTTTGGCCCCTCGGCCCCCAAAGTGAGTCTGGAGAGCATTTCTCCCCTCATCCGGGAGACGGAAGCCGTCAGGAGCCTACTTACGAGGCTTCGCTCCGGGGAACGGGACGTGTTCCTGTCGGGGGTGGCCGGCTCCCTGGGCGTCCTCCTGGCAGCGGCTGTGAAGGAGACCTTTCCGGAAAGGACTCTGCTTTTCCTCTCTCCTGACGAGGAGTCCGGACAGAATGCCAAGGAAGACCTTGAAGGACTCCTGGGCAGGGGCTCCGTGTTCTGGTTTCCGGAAAGCGATGCCCTTGAGGGGCAGCGCTGGCCAACGGATGAGGTCGCAGGGGACCGCCTCGCTGCCCTGGCCGGTTTGGCTTCGGGCGAAACCGGATGCGTGGTCGTGACCACGCAGGCGACGATGCTCCAGCCGACCGCGGGCCGGGAATGGATCCAGGCCTCGATCACGACCCTCAAGGCGGGGGAGACCCTGGACCTCGAGGAGCTCGTGGAGCGGCTGGTGGCCTCGGGCTACGAGCGCTTGCCCCTGGTGAACGATCTGGGGGAGCTTTCCGTCCGGGGCGGGATCGTGGATGTGTTCCCGCACGGAAGGGAGAACCCGGTGCGGATCGAGTTCCTGGGGAATGAGATGGTCTCCCTGCGGGAGTTCGACCCTATCACCCAGCGCTCCGTGACCAGCCTCGAGGAGGTTACGCTCCTGCCGCGCTGGGAGACATCCTCCGGGGGCCGGGGGGCGACCCTCCTTTCCCACCTGCCCTCCGGGGCCATCGTATTGTTGGATGAGAGACAGGGAAAGAATGAAGGCCCGGATCCCCCCGGCCCCGAGTATGGAACAAAGCAGGTCATTCGACTGACCGGCCTGGGCGATGTTGAAATTCGAAATGCCATCTCTTTCGGCTCCCGCCGCCAGGAGCAGTTAGGCGGGGCTTTGAACCTTCTGCGGAGGGAACTCGCGGCCCTGGACGAGGAGGACTATCGCGCCTTCATCCTTTGCGAAAACGAAGGCCAAAGAGAACGCCTGGAGGAGATCCTTCAGGGGGTGGAAAGGGCGGGAACGGTCGAGCCGGCTGTTTCGCCCCCCGGCCTCCCCGGCCCCCACGCGTCACTGCTCGTGGGCACCCTCACTCAGGGCTTCATCTTCCCCCAGGCCAGGGTCGCGGTCTTCACGGACCACGAGGTCTTCGGCCGGCAGCGCTTCCGCAGGCGCTACCGGCGGTTCGCCCGGGGCACCCCGATCCGGGATTACCTCTCGCTCACCCCGGGCGACTGCGTGGTCCACATCCGGTTCGGCATCGGGCGCTACCAGGGCCTCACGCGCCTCGCCGTGGACGGCAAGGAGCGGGACTGCCTGCAGGTGGTCTACCGCGACGGGGACAAGCTCTACGTGCCCCTGGAGGAGATGAAGCAGGTGGAGCGCTACCTGGCCAAGGAAGGGCACGTCCCGGTCCTGTCCAAGCTGGGCGGGACCGGCTGGGAGCAGGTCAAGTCCCGGGCCAGGAAGGCGGTCCAGGCCATGGCCAAGGAGCTGCTGGCGCTTTACGCCTCCCGCCAGGCGATGCAGGGCTTCAAATATTCCTCCGATACGCCCTGGCAGAAGGCCCTCGAGGCGTCCTTCCCCTATGAGGAGACCGAAGACCAGTTAGAGAGCACGGGCGCCATCAAGGCCGACATGGAGAGCGGGAAGCCGATGGACCGGCTGCTCTGCGGGGACGTGGGCTTCGGCAAGACCGAGGTCGCGATAAGGGCTGCGTTCAAGGCCGTGATGGACGGAAAGCAAGTCGCCATCCTGGTCCCGACCACGGTTCTGGCCGAGCAGCATTACGGCACGTTCAAGGAACGGTTCAAAGAGTTTCCCGTCCGGGTGGAGATGCTCTCCCGGTTCCGCGAGCCTAGGGCACAGAAGCAAGTCGCGAAGGCCCTGGAGGCCGGGCAGGTGGACGTGGTCATCGGGACTCATCGCCTGCTCTCCCGGGACGTCCGCTTTAAGGACCTCGGGCTCCTGGTGGTGGACGAGGAGCAGCGTTTCGGGGTCCTGCATAAGGAGCGCTTAAAAGGTCTGACTCAAAATGAGGGGAACTGGTCGGCGGGCACGCCGGTGGACGTGCTGACGATGACGGCCACGCCCATCCCCCGCACCCTGCACTTCTCGCTCGCCGGGGCCCGGGACCTCTCCATCATCGAGGACCCGCCCCGCGACCGTCTTTCGGTGGTGACCCGGGTCGCGCCCTGGGACGAGCGCCTGATCGTGGAGGCGGTCCTCAAGGAGGTGGACCGGGGAGGGCAGGTCTTCTTCCTGCACAACCGGGTGGAGTCCATCGAGGCGATGCGGGCCTACCTCGCCCGCATCCTGCCGGGCATCCGGATCGCGGTGGCCCACGGCCAGATGGAGGAGCGGACCCTGGAGAAGACGATGTCGGACTTCGTGAACCGGAGGCACGACCTCCTCCTGGCCACGACCATCATCGAGTCCGGCCTGGACATGCCCAACGTGAACACGATGGTCGTGAACCGGGCGGACAAGTTCGGCCTGGCGCAATTGTATCAGCTTCGCGGCCGGGTGGGGCGCTCCTCGCGCCGGGCCTACTGCTATCTCCTGATCCCGGCGGGTGGCAAGGTGACGGCCGAGGCGAGGAAGCGGCTGGCGGTGATCGAGGAGCTGTCGGAGTTGGGCAGCGGGTTCCGCCTGGCGTTAAGGGACCTGGAGTTCAGGGGCGCGGGAAACCTGCTCGGGGCCCAGCAGCACGGGCACATGCTGGCCGTGGGCTTCGACCTTTACTGCAAGCTTCTCGAGGAGACGGTCCGGGAGACCAAGGGTCTGCCACCCCGCGAGGAGGCCCTGGAGCCCGCGGTCCAGGTGGACTGGGATGCCTATCTGGCCGAGGACTACGTGCCGGACTCCGAGGAGCGGGTGGCATTGTATCGCAGGCTGGCCGCGATGCGGAGTTTGGCGGAGCTGGATGAGCTGCGGGCGGAGCTGGTGGACCGTTTCGGTCCGGTCCCGGAGGCCGGGGTCTCCCTGCTTTCCATCGTGGAGCTCCGGCTGCTGGGTCAGGCGGCGGGCCTGGAGAAGATCTCCCTCCGGGGGAACGGCCTCTCCCTCATCTTCCGGGACGGCCTCACCCGGCACATGACCAAGCTCATCGTGGAGCGGGTTAAACTGCCCCTGGAGTTCGTGTCCACGGCCAAAGAGAGCGGGGTGCGGGTGAAGCTTCCCTCCGGCCGGGAAGCCGAGGAGGCAAAAGAAATCCTGACTTTTTTAAGCCACCCCTGATAAGAGGAAACCGAGGAACCAGAGAGTCTTAACGCTTGGTTTAAAAATGGAAAAGGGTGCAGGTTGCGCCCTTTCCTTTATCCTTTTTAATCGGCTTCGGAAGATCGTCCTTACAGGAACGTCTCCGCCCCGCAGTAGGGGCATTTCACCACGCCCTTCCCGACCATCTCGACTTCGGCCCCGCAGTGCGGGCAGTGGTTCTCCTTGATGTCCTTGGCCTGGGCCGCGTAGAGGTCCCCCTCCTTCCAGTCGAGGTAGCCCCGGAAGCGCTTCTCCCCGACCAGCTGGTAGATCATCTCCTCCAGAGCCTTGCGGGTTATCCCCAGCTCCCCGGCCAGCCAGTCCAGCTTCACCTGGCCCCGGGACTCCAGGATGGCGAGGAGCCTCATCTCGCGCTGCTCCTTCTGGATGACCTCCTGGAACCGGCCCCGGTAGAACAGGGCGAAGACCCAGATTCCGATGCCCTGGATGAGGAACAGGATGCCTCCCAGAAGGAAGGCGTCCGCGGCCCCGGCCAAGGCCTCCTTTCTCATCGCCGGCAGGCCCAGGGCGAGGTACAGGCCCGCTCCCCCGAGGAGCAGGGCCGCGAGGCCCGTCTTGGGGACCTTGGGCATCGGGGTCTTCTTCTTCTGGAGCCCCACGCCCAGGAGGAGCAGGGCAACCAGGACGAAGACCACGATGGCTGCGACCCGGTACAGCCCGGCCAGCACAATGACCGGGCCGGTGGCCTTCCGCGGCTCCCCGGGCAGTGTCCCTTTGGGTGTCTTTCCGGTCCCCAGCATTTTGCTTAAGCCGCCCCCGGAGGTGACCTCGTAAAAGGAGACGTTCTCCCCCCCGATGTCGTCCACCACGGCTACGCGGCTTCCGTCCTTGCTGATCATCAGGCGCTCCACGGCCGCGCCCAGGTTCTGGGAGATGAGCTCAGCCCCTTTCCCGTCCAGCAGGACGAACGAGATGGCCGAGAGGGCGTCCAGCCCGATGAACACCAGCGAGGCGTCCTCGGTCAGGGCCAGGGAGTTGACCGGGTGCTCGAACCTCCGGCGGAGGATCGGGCTGATCGCCTTGCCGGGCTGGAGCCGGGCCGGCAGCAGGATCATCTCGTGGGGGTTGATATTTCCGGTCCCGATTGCGGCCGTGCTTCCGTCCCCGGATACGGCTACGGACATCACGTCCCCGGTCATGGGATAGCTGAAGCTGACCTTCCCGGTGGCATCCAGGAACACGAGGTTGCGGTATCCGAGAACCACGGCGCAGACCCCGCCGTCCCGGGAGCAGGCGATTTTCTGGACGTCGCTCCGTGCGGCCGGGTCCTGGGCCACCTCCGGCTGGTAGGTCCAGAGCCTGGTGAGCCTCTCCCCGGTCTGGTAGCATTCCACCCGGCCTTTCCAGTACCCGAGGTACAGCCTCGCCCCGTCCCCGGACAGGGCCATCACCGTGGGCCGGTCTTCCAGCTTATGCCTCAGGACATCCTCCCCCTGGCCGTTGATGACGATGACCTCCTGGAGGTGCTCGTCCGCGTAGTAGATCCTCGAGCAGTCCCCGTTGGCCGCGAGCCCCACCGGGGTGATGTGCGACCAGCTGGAGTACTTCGGGGGGAGGTAGTTCCACTTCATCGTCCCCTGGGCGTCGAAGCAGTTCATCGTGGCCTTGTAGGCGCACAGGGCGACCACGGTCTGGCCGTCCTCCGAGACCGCGGCGTAGTCCTCCATGGTGATGATGGCCCCA
>Ga0315292_10002502_pt1 | contig 10329 bp, 11 predicted proteins | sample YL17G13_0_MG_FD_204029 | JGI IMG/M metagenome (GOLD analysis project Ga0315292, IMG submission 204029) | Sediment microbial communities from Yellowstone Lake, YNP, Wyoming, USA - YL17G13_0 | ecosystem: Environmental > Aquatic > Freshwater > Lake > Sediment | place: USA: Wyoming | collected... | reverse complement strand
GACAAAAAGGAACCATTCAGCAGGTTTATATGAGCATGGCCGCGGACAGAGTCATAATCGGCAAGGTTCCAGCAGGGAACATCGCTGCACTCTCAGGACTGCCGTCCATACACGTAGGCGAAACCGTCGCAGAAGAGGGTTCAGACACGCAGGCTTTTGAGGGACTTAAGTATGTTTCTGACCCAGTGGTCACAGTTGCAGTTGAGCCCGCAGACGTGAAGGACCTGCCGCTGTTCGACAAGGTCATGCACAAACTGACGACTGAAGACCCTAACCTAAAGTTCACCATAAACAAGGAAAGCGGAGAATACCTGCTGAGCGGAATGGGCGAACTGCACCTTGAAATCACAGCATACCGAATGCAAGAAGCAAACCTGAAAGTCAAGACTAGCAAGCCGATCGTGATCTACCGCGAAACAATAACCCACGACTACGAAGGTCCAGCGATAATGGGCAAAAGTCCCAACAAACACAACAAGCTCTGGGTAACGATACAGAAACTACCTGACGAAATCATCGAAGCCATAAAAACAGGAAAAATCAGCGAGATGCAGACGCGTGAGGAAAGACAGAAAATTTTGAAAGGCTTCGGCTGGGACACCGACAATGCACGCAACGTCATAGCCATCGAAGAGAATAACATCCTAGTCAACAGGATCAGAGGAAGACAGTATGTCGACGAGATCATGGACCACATAAAATCCGGATTCCGCGAAGCCGTATTTACATCAGTTCTAGCGAAAGAGCCAGCCTACGGACTCAAAGTCAACCTGGAAGATGTCACAGTCCACGACGACCCAGCGCACCGTGGACCAGCACAGATACTACCAATGACCTGGCGCCCGATCTGGTGCACGTTCTTATTGAGCGACCCGAAACTGCTGGAACCGCTGATAAGTTTCGAGTGCAAAGTCCCCAACGAGTTCGTCAGCAACGTCATCGCAATCGTGCAGAAACGTCGAGGCAAAATCCTGGACATGATCAACGAAGAAGAAATGATAGTCGTCAAAGCAGAAATGCCCGTCTCAGAATCATTCGGCCTAGCAGACGAACTTCGATCATCAACACAGGGCAGAGCATTCTGGGCAACACAGTTCAGCAGATGGTCACCCGTACCAGAACAGATGCAAGCAGAAATAATAAAACAGATACGCGAACGCAGAGGACTATCCCCAACACCGCCGAAAGCACAAGAATTCTTCGAAGATGCATAAACATCACATAGAGCGAACGCTGGAACAGCGGCCCTCGCCAAATCCACCTCTTCTCTCAACCTTTTCTGAGGAAGCTTTAAGGCTCCTTGCAGTCATACATCCTTCGCGCAACATGATACTCACAATGCACATGAAGAGTGCTTATATGAACTGAACACGCAATTGGCAAGTCTAGGTGTTGGCAATGGTTGATTTCGCCGTATTTGTCGCGCCGCTGGTTGCAGGAATTCTCACGGGCTATGCTTTGCGGAACAGATTGCATGCAAACGTGAGCAGGGCCACATTCGCAACTATCTTGGCATTGACTTTTTCACTCGGCTTCAGTATAGGCTCCAACAACGATGTCCTCAATTCTTTGCCAAGAGTCGCTTGGAACGCTTTCTTCATGGCAGTGTTGGCCATCGTGTTCAGCGTTGCCCTCGTCGAGTTGGCCAAGAGAAGGGTGAAACTGACCTGATAAAGTACATTCTGGCAACACTTATCGTAGGCGTGGCTGCAGGTTATATGACAGGCTACTCGGGCTATGGCTCTGCCAGCAGCTGGGCAGTCGACCTATTGTTTACAGGTTCACTTTTTCTGCTGTTGTTCATAATGGGACTTTCATTCGGTCTAGACAAAGAAGCAATCCTCAAACTGAAACAGACTGGTTTGAGGATCTTGATAATCCCTTTCACTGTGGCCATTGGGAGCATCCTGGGAGGACTAGTTGGCGGGCTAATTCTCAGACTGGACTTGTTTGCTTCAATGGCCGCAACCGCTGGCTTCGGATGGTACACGCTGGCCGGACCTATGGTGGGACAGCTTTTCGGAGCAGAGTGGGGCGCAATGGGGTTTGCCGTGAATTTCATCAGAGAACTGTTGACCATAGTAACGGTCACTTGGATGGCAAAAGTCGGGAAGTATGCTCCCATAGCGTCTGGCGGCGCCACTACCATGGACACGACTCTTCCAGCAATCGTGCGGTACTCTGGTTCCGATGTCCTTGTAGCGGCATTCTCGAGCGGCTTCACACTCAGCCTGCTGGCGCCATTCTGCATAGTAGCAATATCCACACTCGGGCGACTTCTTTTCAGCGTGATTTGCCTTTAGATTTCCGTCCCACTCTTCGTTCAGCACGCGACAAGATACAAGAGTCATTCGGTAAAGGACCAAACCGCGTCTCCGCCTCTTGGTTGAGCCAAGAGTCTCAGTTCTGAAAGGAAAAGAGTACCGAATGCCCGAGTTCTATTGGCTAGTACAAACGTGTCAAGAGTTACCTGGAAGCGCGCGGCTTCTTTTCGGTTTTGACTTTTGCCAGAAACTCGCTTATCAGTTCTAGGTCATTTTGGACCGTCTGCATGTGTCTGCAACGATGCAGGGTCACTTTGAAACCAGCAAGTTTCTGACCTACATCTAAGTATTTGGTTATCATCTCTTTTTCAGTGTCAGTTAGAAGATGCGTACGGGAGTTTAGCTGTTTAAGCACTTTCAGCAGGTAAGGCTGGAGACGGGCCACGTCTGTTAGAGTTACAACGCCTATGAGACGGTTTCGGTGAGAGACAACGGGCAACTTCTTGATATTGGCCTGAAACATGAGTTTCACAGCGTCCTCAACTTCCAGTTCGGGTCTCACTGTTTTCAGAGGTGTAGACATGATCTCATTGACCTTTGTTCTGTCAACGCTCCGGGCTTCTGCAACTATCCTCTGCAACAGGTCTCTCTCAGTCACAATACCACGGGGACTACCCCTTCTGTCAACGATCAAGCAACCAATCCCGAACTTGTTCATCATTTTCGCTGCCTGTCTGACGCTCGAATTCTCATCTATGACCCTTACGTCTTTTACCATCACGTCTTCAACTTTCAACGACATACCAGTCACCATCTGACCACGATAACACGTAACTGCAATTCAAGCACAACTGAGACTAGCATTTCACATATTTCACAATTGTGAATCCAAAGTCAATACTACCACGTTCTCGATGAACTTACCAGACACCAAAACGTATCTACATGACCATGGCACGCTCATGAGTACGTAACATAATCCAAATATGTCCAAGCCCTGGAAATGGAAAGCCGCCGCATTACAAATGCCTTGACGCTCGCTGAGAAAGAACACACTGAACCATTCACGGGTCACCGAAAAGCCCGAAACGCTCCAACATATACTGAAATGCAAGTCGCGTCTATAGTCCTCAGAACTATCCTGCCTGCCCAGCCACAAACTCTGAACACCCATGTATAGACCATTGGTGAACTAGGCCGTAGGCTGAGAGAGAACGAGTTCACTCTCCCAAGACGGTACCCTCATCAACAGCGCTCGTTTATAAAGTCGAACGAGACTAGACTAGCCATTCGTGTTACAAATGATGGAGCTACATAAGGTCAAGATAACTGTCTTGAAGCGTTTCAGTCCATCCGATGTCTTCGCGGAAAGCCCAGCAACACCTGTCTCGCCAATGGCAACATGCGAACTTTTCGAAGACAACCAAGAATTCATCGTTGAATCCCTAGAAATGCCAAAAGGTTTCTGCACGTCTGCATGGGTTTCAATTTATGGCAATGTACGGCTCTTAGCATTCGGCGGCAACCTTCCCTGGTACAAAGAAAAAGGCATCGCCATCAACTGCTGCATCGATGGACTAAGACCGGTAATATTCAAGCTTGAACGCATCTAGCACGCACAAGCAGACGGCTACTCTACCTGTTCTCGGAAGGACTCCTCCCCGCTATTCTTATAAATTGAGCATACGAATTAACGTGCATGCAGACTGAAGTCGGAATCATCGGTGGTACAGGCGTCTATGACCCGCAGTTTCTGAAGAACGCCAAAGAGGTGAAGATGGACACGCCTTATGGCTCTCCTTCCGACGTGATCACAGTTGGGGAACTGGAAGGCAGAAGAGTCGCATTCATTCCCAGGCATGGAAGAAAACACACGATAAGGCCCACTGACGTCAATTCTAGGGCAAACATCTACACTTTGAAACAGCTCGGAGTTCAATGGATTCTCTCTCCGTCGACGGTCGGTTCTCTGAGAGAAGAGTTCAAGCCAGGAGACCTCGTGTTTGTTGACCAGTTCATAGACCGTACCACCAGAAGAGAACAGTCATTCTACGTAAGTCCTAAAGTGTGCCACATATCAGTCGCTGAGCCAACCTGTCCCGAACTGAGAAAACTTCTTGCCCAAATAGCCGAAGAGATGAAGATAAGCTGTCACAAAAGCGGAACGTATGTGTGCATCGAAGGCCCAAGGTTCTCCACCAAAGCCGAGTCCAAGCTCTTCAGAAGCTGGGGCGCCGACGTGGTCGGCATGACGCTCGTGCCCGAATGCGTCCTGGCCAGAGAAGCCGAAATCTGCTACGCGTCAATATCCACAGTGACTGATTATGACTGTTGGAAAGACCATCCTGTCACAGCAGGCGAAGTTGGAAAGATGATGAAAGAAAACATCGAGAAAATCCAGAAACTGATCAAAGAAGCCGTTAGAAGGATACCTGAGAAAAGAGTCTGTGAATGCAAAAGCGCCCTAGGAAGCGCCATGGTCTAAAAATCAAGAATTAAGCGTTGGTGTTCACTTTGGATTTGAAAGCGAAGATTAGGAGAATCCCTGAGTTTAAAGGCGTTGTTTTCTGGGACATAACCCCTCTTCTGAAAGACAAGAAATCCTTTGGAGAATGTGTCAAGCGCATAGCCGACCATTACCGAGGCAAGGACATTGATGTTGTAGTTTCAAACGAGGCCAGAGGTTTCATAATTGGCGCTGCCGTAGCCTACGAGCTTGGAGCAGGATTCGTTCCGGTAAGAAAGAAAGGAAAACTACCGTCAAAAGTCGCGTCCCTCACGTATGACAAAGAATATGAGTCAGACACGATTGAGATACATGAAGACGCAATCGGCGAAGGACAAAAAGCATTGCTTATTGATGACTTGCTGGCCACAGGCGGCACAATCAAAGCTAACGTGGATCTGGTGGAGAAGCTCGGCGGAAAAATAGTCGGCATAGGCTTTCTCATAGAACTGGGGTATCTTCAGGGAAGGAAAAGCTTGGGAAACAAGTACGATGTGTATTCACTGATAAACCTTGAATCAACCGCAGAACTGGTTCCAGAAAACCCAGACGATAAACACGTCCAGCTCTTTTGAACCCTTGGCAAGCGCTCAGACATCAACCGTACAGGAAAGAGGAATCAGAGCACCGCCAGAGCTGGGCGAGTTATGCCCTTGTTATTGTGACAGTGGCTGCAACATTACCCGCATCTGCGGTGAGAGAAAAAGCGTAGGGTCCGTACTCAGAGACCGTCCATCCGAAGTCAAAGAATGTCTGGCCTTCCTCGTCATACAGAACCACAGGTTTAGAACCCACCTGCGTGATCTTGAAGTGGACTAGCTGACTTTTGGTCGAAACTCTGACATCTAGATGGTCACCTTTGTTGAGCGTGAGACTGTATTGCCATTCGTAGTCATCGTCAGTAAGTCTGACAGACTCGTTCAGAAGAAAAGTCGGCTCCGAGGGACGGGCTATCCGTGGAGCCAGCAGAGTGAAACTTAACACTATGATAACAAGTGCGACGCCGAAAGATTGGGGTTGCGTCATCAAGTGCTATGTGCCATCCTTTGGAAGTCGAAAGGAATTCTGATTCGTAATTGCTGCGAGCGGGTATGAAGCTTCTGAAGAAATGATTCAGATGTCGCATTCAGATTCTGAATCTCTCTTATGAAGCAGGATTCTCCATCATCGTGTGTGTGCGTGAGAATACTGGTGCGGTCGCCGGGATTTGAACCCGGGATCGCAAGCTTGGAGGGCCTCCACTTGCCTTTAGAAGGCATTTGTGTCCTAACCAGCTAGACGACGACCGCATCTTGCCTTTGTACAAGATTAACTTGGAGGTGGGCTAGATAAGATTTCTTCCCCCAATACGATCACAATCGTTGTTTGACCACTCAGTAGAAGACTAGTCTCCCACACACCATATAACGTCACGGAAAAAGAACTACTGCTTCAGCGCTTCGCTCGATCTTGTAGCCTATTGTGTATTTCGACTGAAACATACGTCATTGTAGCTGCCGCCCACAAGCCAACCAAGCTCTGAATGACTATAGCAGAAGAGAATGCAAACCATAACACGGACATTGCTACAGGTAACGGTATTACCATCGCTACGACGCTTAGGAGTTGTACGAGCAACTGATTGTGAATCATTTGCCTGCTACGATGAACCCAAGCTTCCGCTTCTACCAGCTTTGCCATAGTCTCTGCGTCGCCTCAAAGTCTATTCTGCCGCTGTGCAATGCAGAGAAGCGCAACTATGAGTGCATTTAAGACTGTCGGCGTCGACTACAATAATCCTGCATTCATAGCTCACTGATCGATCGGTGATTCAGGCTATCTTTGCTTGGCATGAGGGACACGCGCCAAACCAAGAGAGACCCTCACAAGCAATTGCCATTGGCCGAGTTGAAAGCGTTGTTCAGTCCATCACTGGCTTTGAAGAAGAAACTCATTCTCGTTTCTCATCCGGCCTGTACAGCTTCTTCTCAAACTTCGGTCGCGGTTTGAAACTTCCTCGAAATTTCGGCAATCCCGTTCGTTGACGTCCCATGTTTTTGATGCGCGCGTAGAGCCTCGGCACCTTCGTTTTGGAGGGTGTCTTAGGTTTCGGAAAACGAACACGGACAGGCGTAAAAGGCTTCTTGGTCTCGTCGACCGAGCTTTTCTTCTTCATCGGGACTTCTTTCACTTTGTGGAAGATGACATAACCTTCTTTTAGGTTCACTTCGCGCACTTCCCATCCAGCGTCGAGCCAGCCCTTAGCATGTTGGCTGCTAGGCACGTTTTCCCACCATTTTTCAGCCTTGTAAGCGCTCATCGGAAGATTCTCACCGATTATCCCGTCAATTCGCGCGAAACCAAGTTTGACGACTCTGGTGAAGGCTCCTCTGAACCGAAGATATCCGGTAAGCCCGTTGGACTTCGAAATAACACGTGGCGAAACAGTTCGTCTTGCATAGTTAAGACACAACAATCTTGTGGGGTCGCCAGTTGCAACGTCAGGTACCATGCAATCTCGACAATACAACTGCCCACATCGGTAACAACGTCTGAGATAGCTGTACGAAAGTACTCTTCCGCAAATGCCCCATTCATCCTTGAAGGGCATTTGAATGACCCGCACCGTGAAATTATCTAAGCTAACCAGATAAAGAATCTGATCTGCGACTGCACTCAAAACTGGCTCTCGTCCACGATCCTGAAGGATCATTAAGCCTCTCAACGCCAACGCAAGTGATGGTCACTATCCCTGCCTATAAACAGCTAAACACATGACCACGAATTCCGTTAGGGCCACTGCCAGAAAAACCTGTAAGACCCATGTTTCTGCAAACAGATAGGCGACAAAAGCAGCTACCATCGGAGCCCAAGCCAACGCGTATCCGGGCACAAGAATCGAAATGAAAGTAGACAGTCGCGCATACACGTTTCCGAGTGCAAAGCCTTCCGTCCAGAATTTGCGCGCCAGAATCGTCAATTCCAACATGCTAGCCGCCGCAATCGAAAACAGATAGAGTGTCCCGAAAAGGATTTCAGACGTGAAATTCCTCTTGACGAACACGGCGATGACCAACAGGGCAATCACAGAAAGAGAGTATATGAAAAGCGTAAGCAGCGTCTTCGCCAGAATCAACGTTCTCTTCCTCAAAGGCAGACTCCTCGTGTATGACGAAGCGAGTCCTTCGATCGAAAACATGGTCGGTGGGAGCACAAGCGTCGTCATAGATATTCCTATCAGCACACCAGTCGTAACGACAAACCCTGACTCAAACGACGAGAAAGACATAGCCAGCACGGCTACTTGCAGAGCAGGTAAGAGAAAAAGAACAGCGTATGAAGGCGACCTTGAAGCTATCGCCAAGTCCTTGCGTATTATCCCTGACCATGGCCTCCGAGGATGGATCATAGTGTCCTTGACAGTTTCTCTATTCGCTCCGACTATTCTTCCAGTGCCTATCTTGCGAATGGTTGTGGTCACCCATCTGAAACAGTAGAACGCGAACACGACGTACAATACAGATGACGCCGTGGAAAGGCCGAGTAGAGGAATGTTTACTGTCTGCAGGTTTGACATGTATGAGATGAGGAAGCCGAAGGAAAATGGGAAAATCATGACCAGAAGCTCCCTTGAAGGTCCGAGTATCTGAGTGAAAGATGCAAAAGATTGGAGAATTACCTCGGCAAAGTTGATGACAAAATACGTGCCAAAGGCAGGAACCATCCACACGAGCATAAACAAAAACCTGGTGACCGTCTTCCACTTCGACCTTCCCCCACCGCTTGCAACTTTCGAATAGAAGAACCGTGCTAGACCAATCGTGAGCCCCAGCGCAAAAATCTCTGTCACGACTGCTGCAATGACCGTGATCGGGCCGCCGACCACTGAACCTCCCACAATGAGATATGCGGTGGGAAGCACAACGAGCGCCGCAAGCAACGGCAGATCAAAAATCCTCACTAAGCATAGGAAAATCACGTTGGAGACTTCTTTCTTTGAAAGCGGAAACGGGCTAAGAGAATCAGCTATTTTTGACGAAACAAGAGATGTGGAAATCTGAAGCCCCATGAAAACAATGAAAAACAACACTGCAGCAAGGAAGGTGGAGACGCTGGCGACAACCGCAAATTCCTTAGACGTACCTGCAGAAGTCGTCTGTCCCAGTTGAGGAACAAACATGACAAAGCCGAACACGCATATGAAAACCGTCGTGAGCACCTTGCTGATCCACATGTTGTAATTAGCGTTTCTCACAAGCTGCGCAACATTTGCGCTGCCTCTTCGAGGTAAAGATGAACCTGCACGGGTGGAAAAAACCGATTGAAACGAAATCTCTTTCGTTACTGTTGAGGAGACCCGCCACAACTCTCTGAACTTCACAGCGGTTTACTCCTCTTCCAACGTCTGTATCAGTTCCTGGATCCCTGTCTCCTGCTCGGTCACTTTCAGGAAAATGTCTTCAAGAGAACCCTCAGCCCCTTTGACAAGCTTCCGCAACTCGTCCACCGTCCCTTCTCCAACCATTTTTCCCTTGTTTATTATTCCGACTCGGGTGCACAGCTTTTCCGCAACTTCCATGATATGCGTAGAGAATATGACGGCGCCGCCCTTCTTTGCGTGAAAAACAATGAGCTCCTTCAATATCTTGGAAGAACGAGCGTCCAACCCTATCAACGGCTCATCCAGAATCAACAGCCGAGGCTCATGCAGCAAAGCTGCAACGATCGCGACTTTCTGCTTGTTCCCCATAGACAACGCGGCTATTGGAGTGTCGAAATATCTCGTAATGTCAAAAGCCGATGTCAGCTTCTCAAGCCTAGAATTGGCCGCGTCTGCTTCCAAGCGTCTCAGCGAGGCCGTGAACTCGAAGAACTCCCTCGGCGTCAACGAATCAAACAAGACAACTTCCTCGGGCACGTAACCTATTTGGCTCTTGGCAGCAACCTCGTTTGAAATAAGCGTATCGTAAACCTCAACCTTACCAGCTCGCGGTTCCAAGACGCCGACCAACACTTTGAGAGTAGTCGTCTTACCAGCACCGTTGGGTCCAAGCAGCCCGTATATTTCGTTGTTCTTGACGTTGAACGAAAGATCGTCTACAGCCACGAACGTGCCGTAGCTGACCCTGAGCCCTTCGACCTTTACAGCAAGATCCTGCAAACCCAAGTCTCCGCATCAAGATTTGCCACGTTGCCTTAATAGGTTTCTAACAGAACGCCAACTTTTCACACCGCTTCAAAATGGCTGACGAAAACTGAACCCGCAACAAGTGCAAACTCGGGTTGCACAGCAACTGAGAAAATCACAAGACTTATAGACATCAAGCAACGAACAGAAAAGGTGAACCCCTTTGCTTTTCAGCGAATACCTACACGAAAAAGCTGAAGAATCCAGACACAACGAACTGATCGGCTACTTGATAGTAACCATCGGTTCAGTATTCTTCGTGGGCGGACTGCTTGAGACAATAATCACAACGATGATAGCCAAGGAAAATCTTCAATGGTTTCTGGTTTTTCCCTATCACTTTACCCCTAACCCGGACAGCCTCCTGGGCACGTCCATGACCTCCGTCGGCG
>Ga0315292_10002499_pt1 | contig 10333 bp, 8 predicted proteins | sample YL17G13_0_MG_FD_204029 | JGI IMG/M metagenome (GOLD analysis project Ga0315292, IMG submission 204029) | Sediment microbial communities from Yellowstone Lake, YNP, Wyoming, USA - YL17G13_0 | ecosystem: Environmental > Aquatic > Freshwater > Lake > Sediment | place: USA: Wyoming | collected... | reverse complement strand
CGGACCGAGCACACGTTCAGCGGCTCGTAGCTCGCGTTCAGAACGAGAACGTGATGCACAGTGGGGTCGAGGGTACCAGCGCGAAGGTCGCTGAAAGGACGTCGCGGCCTCTCAGCGTGGCGTGCGTGGAGGGGTCAGCGGGCCATCGCCCTCTCCACGGCCTCCTGCTCCTCCGGTGAGAGGGGCACGGAGGCCTTGCCGCGGTCGAGGTCCTTGACGTAGATGCGCGCGTAGTCACGTCCCTGGATCGCCGTCACGACGGTGCCCGTCCGGGTGGCGTCCAGGAATGCGAGCGACGCGGACTGCTGGCCGCCCGTGTCCTCGTAGGCGTCGTAGCGAACGACCGAGGTGTTGGTGATCGAGCCGTCCACACGCCGGTCGACGCGCGACAGCCCGGCCGCAACCTCGTCGACGGCGCTGTGCAGGTCGTCGATGCGTCCCTGCAACGACACGGCGAAGTCGACCATGTCCCGTGACGACCCGCCCAGGATCGCCTGCTGGGCGCCGTGCACGCGACGCAGGCCGCGCAGGGCAGCGACGGCCGCCACCAGGGCGAGCGCCGCCAGCGCGCCCGCAGCGATCGCGACGGCGAGCCCGGCCGTCACTACTCGAGCGAGAAGATGACGGGGTACTCGGCGGTGTTGTTCGTCTGGTTCTGCTCGCCCGGGACCGGCTTGACGCTCACCTGCACCGAGGTCTTCTCGCCGAACTGCACGTCGGGGAAGTCCTTGAAGGTGGCGGTCTTCGTCTCACCGACGTCGATCAATGCGATCGTCGCCTTCTTCACGATCGGGCTCGTCCCCTTCGGCACGGTCAGCGTCACCTCCACCTGCACCTCCTGGTTCTCGCCGGTGTTCGTGACGCCCACCTCGAAGCCGAGGTCGGTGGAGACCTTGATCGTCGCCTCCGCGGCCGTGGCGAGCTGCCCGTTGCCGGTGCAACCCTGCACGCAGCTCGTGGCGGGGGTGACGTTCGTGAACTGCAGCCCGGTGCCGTGGACGCCCGAGGGAGTGCCACCGGTGGAGGCGCCGTGGATCCGCTGCCAGATCGACGTCATCGACCGTGTCGAATAGAGCTCCGGGTTCTCGACGAACACCGATTGCGGCACCGTGACGCCGTCCACTCCCTCGTCCTTCAGCACCTGCATGGCAGGGAAGCGGAACAGGTCCTGCCAGACGACGTCACTCGCCTCGAGGCGTTGTCCCTGTGCCGAGAGCTGCTCACCCGCCACCGTCTGATCCTTTGACGACGCGGTCGCCTTGAACGTCGCGAGCAGGCCCGTCATCCCGTCGACACGAAGCTGGAGCGCCTCGACGGCGTGACCGTGCGCCGGGCGGAGTGGGCCCGGAACGTCGAGGCCCTGCGCCTGCTGCACTTCCTGGCGCTGCTGCTGGATCAGCCCGCCCAGCTTGGTCTGCAGCTCCGCCTGCTTCAAGCCCGGTGTCGTCAACAGCTCGGCGAGGTCGGAGCCGATCTTCGCCGAACCGGCTCCGACCTGGCCGATCGCGTCCATGTAGTCGTTGTACGTGCTCCGCTTCTTGTCACTCGAGCAGCCCTGACCCCAGACGACGATCAGGACGACGATCACGATCGCGAACGCGATCAGGCCGACGAGGCGAAGCAGCGGTGTGAGCCCCTGCGGAGCATGAAGCCGTGGCGGCCTGCGGCCGCCGCCACCCGAACGCGGCTGGCTCTCGGACTCGCTGGTCGCGTCGTCTCCGAAGAAGTCGAAATCGAGAATATCGTCGTCGGGCGGGGTCATGCAGATGCTCCCGGCAGGGGACGAGACGAGTCTACGGGATGTTCCGGTCGCCAGGATCGGCAGGGAGGCACTCCGCCGCGGCGAAGTGGCGAGGAACGTGTCGAGCACCGCCCATGCCCTTCCCGGACGAGAGCTCGTACTCGGCCGCTACCGCCCCCTGCGCCCGCTCGGCCGGGGCGGCTCGGGCTCGGTCTGGCTCGCGCGCGACGAGCGCACGGGCCTCGAGGTGGCGCTCAAGATCGTCCCACGCGAGGGCAAGCGCGCCTCGCGGGCCGCCCGGGAGATGGAGGCCGCATCGCGGCTGCGCCACGAGCGCTGCGTGCGCGCCTACGACTTCGGCGGCGACAGCGGCCACGTCTACATCGCGTACGAGTACGTGCAGGGCCACACGATGCGTGAAGCGCTGCGTGCGGGAAGACTGAGCGACCGCGATGCGATCGAGACAGCGGCGCAGATCCTCGACGGGCTCGCCCACGCGCACCGAATCGGGATCGTCCACCGCGACGTCAAGCCGTCGAACGTGCTGATCGAGGACAAGCCGGTGCTCTCGGTGCGACTCCTCGACTTCGGGCTCGCCCAGTTCGACGAGGCAGACACGCTCACGACCGCGGGTGACGTGCCCGGCACGCTCGCCTACATCGCGCCCGAGCGGCTGCGCGGCGCCGCCGCAACCACCGCGAGTGACGTGTGGGCGGTCGGCGTGCTGCTGTGGGAGGCGCTCGCCGGCCAGCACCCGTTCTGGGGCGTGCCTCTGCCGCAGGTAGCCGCATCGATCGAGTCGGGCGCGCCGTCACTCGCCCGCCATCGTCCCGATCTGACGCGCTCCCTGCTCGACGCAATCGCCTCCGCGCTCTCGGTCGAGCCCGGCAGGAGACCGGCGGCCGACCGGCTCGCCGACGACCTCCGCCGGGCGCTCGAGACACCGCACCGGGGCCGCGCACCGTCTCCGCGGACACGCCCCACGTCGAAGTCGAACCCGAAGCCGGCGTCGAAAGCAAAGGAACGGGTGCGGGCCGCCCACCGTCCGCTCGAGCGACGCGTCGTCCCCGCCGTGCTCGCCGCAGGCACGACGGTGCTGGGCGCGGCGCTCCTCCCGTTCTGGACGCCTGCGCTCGTGGCAGCACTCGCGCTGGCCGCCGGCCTCGCAACCCTGCGCTCTCCGCGTCTCGGGCTCGCGATCACGCTCTTCGCCCCCGTCTTCCCACTGGGGAACATCGCACAGGCGGCCGCGGTCACGTACGGCGTGGTGGCGCTCGGCTGGCTGGCCCTCTGCTGGCGCGACGCCCGCGCGGGTCTTCTGTTCGTCGCAGGGCCACTGCTGGCACCGCTCGGGGGCCTCGCTCTGCTCCCTCTGGCAGTGCAACCGGCGCGTGGCCCGGCTCGGCGGGCGGCCCAGGCCTTCGCCGGAGTCATGGCCGCAGCGCTCGTCGCGGGGCTACGCGGCTCCCCACTGCCGCTGACAGGTGCCGCCGCCGGTAGCGTCGGAATCGACGGATCGGAGCGAATCCCGGATGTCGTCTTCGGCCTGTCGGCGCAACTGCAGGGGAACACCGCGCTGATCGTGGTGGCCCTGGCGCTCGCCGGAGCAGCCGCGGTGTTGCCGTACGCGCGGCGCCGCGGGCTCTGGGGCATCGCTGCCCTCGGGGCGGGCCAGATCGCTCTCGTACTGCTGGCGGCGCCGTCGCTGCCGCCGCTCTCGATCGTCCTCGGCACCTGGCTGCTCTGCGGGGTGCTCGGCGCCCAGGCTCTCCGCGGCGCCCGCTACCCTTAGCGCCGAGGAGGCATCCCCGCGGATGAGCATGCTGCGCACCATTGAAAGCAAGATCGAGGGCATCTTCGAGGGCATCTTCGGCCGGGCCTTCCGCACCCACGTGCAGCCGGTCGAGCTGGCGCGCAAGCTCGCGAAGGAGATGGACGAGCATCGCTCCGTCTCGGTCTCTCGGGTCTATGTCCCGAACGAGTACACCGTGTACCTCTCTCCCGGTGATCGCCAGCAGTTCGCCTCGTACGAGGGCTCGCTCGTCGGCGAGCTGCAGGAGTACCTGACCGAGCACGCGAAGCGAGAGAGCTATGCGCTCCTGACGCCGCCCCGCGTGACGATGGCGACAGACACCGACCTCGCGATCGGGGAATTCGGGATCGCGACCCGCGTGGCGCAACGCGACGACGCAGTCCCGGCACTGCCGCGGATCGAGCCCGTACGGCCGGCCGCGGCAGTCTCCATCCCCGTTGCCGTCCGAGAGCCAGTTCCCACGGCCGTCGCCACCGACACAATGGTCTACCGCACCACCGAGCCCGACCCCGAGCCCGACCCCGAGCCACAGGGGCCCGAGCCACTCGAGAGTGCGCCACCGGAGCCGGAGCCGCGGCGCGCCACCCTCACGGTCGCCGGCCGGGCCCATCCGGTGTCGACAGCGCGAATCGTACTGGGCCGCTCCCGGGAGAGCGACATCCGGGTCACGGACGACAACGTGTCACGGCGGCACGTGGAGGTCGTCCAGGAGGATGGTGCCTACTGGCTCCACGATCTCGGCTCGACGAACGGGACGGAGCTGAACGGCAGCACCGTGACCCACGCGCTGCTCACCGACGGTGACCGGATCACCATCGGCTCGACCGAGGTCGTCTTCGGCTGCACGCCGCCGTGACAGGGGCGATCGACGCCGATCAGGCGCTCCTCGTCCTCAAGGTCGGCTTCCTCGTGCTGCTGTACGTGTTCATCTGGGCGGTCGTCCGCTCCGCCACGCGCGACCTCAAGGTGGCACCGCAGGAGTCGATCGTGCTGAGCGCCCAGGAGGCAGAGAGCCTGCGAGCGCGGTTCCAGCCGGCGCTTTCGGTGCCGAGGGGACGACTGCTCGTCCTCCAGAGCCCGGCTCTGCAAGTGGGAAGCACCGTCGAGGTGGCGTCGCCGACGCGCTTCGGGCGAGGAGCCGAGAACGCGGTGCGCCTCGACGGCGACGACTTCGTCTCGAGCCGCCACGCGGTGCTCGAGCCCCGCCCCGACGGCCTCTGGGTGGAGGACGCGGGCTCGACCAACGGCACCTTCGTAAACGGGGCGCGCGTGACGACGGCCCGGCTGCTGGCCGCCGGCGACGTCGTGCGCATCGGCCAGACCGACCTGCGGGTGGAAGCATGAGGATCGGGCGCGCGGGCGCGCTCACCGACACCGGCCGGCGGCGGACACAGAACGAGGACACGTTCGTGTGCGAGCCGCCGCTCTTCGCCGTCGCCGACGGCGTCGGCGGAGCTCAGGCCGGCGAGATCGCCTCCCGGCTTGCTGCGACCGCACTCGAGGAGCGGCTCCCCGGCGCGTACGGCGAGGACACGCTCGCAGCGCTGCTACGCGAGGCGAACGAGCGCATCTATCAGCACTCGCTCGACGATCGTACGACGGCCGGGATGGGAACGGTCGTGACGGCTCTCCTCGTGGACGAGGCGCACGGCGCCCTGGCGGTCGGTCACGTCGGAGATTCCCGTGCGTACCGGGTGCGCGATGGGCAGCTCGAGCAGCTGACGACGGATCACTCGCTCGTCGGCGAGCTCGTCCGCACCGGGCGTCTGTCGGCCGAAGAGGCGGAGCAGCACCCGCACCGCTCCGTCATCACCCGCGCCGTGGGCACCGAGGCAACCGTGGCTGTGGACACGTTCACGATCACGACCGCTCCGGGCGACCTCTACCTGATCTGCTCGGACGGCCTCACGGACGTCGTGCGCGACCACGAGATCGTGAGCCTGATCGCCGCCGCCGACGGTGACCCGCACGCGGCAGCCGAGTCTCTCGTCGATGCGGCCAACCGTGGCGGAGGCATCGACAACATCACCGCCGTGCTGTTCGAGATCGTCGAGGGAGAGCCCGCTCCCGCTCCTGCTCGAGTCGCCGCGGTGCCGGAGGAGGCGACGGCCGATCCGGAGCTGCCAGAGGCCGACACGGAGGCCGTCACGGCCCCCGCCGCCGAGGTGCGCCGCCACGGCCCCGGCGACGGCAACCGCTGGCTCGCGCTCGCCGCGATCGTGCTCGCACTCGTCGCCGCCACGCTGCTCGTCTGGTGGGGCCTCACACGGTGAGCGCGCGCAACAAGGAGCTCGTCAACCTCTGCTTTGCCGCGCTCGTCGCGTCGGCCGCGTTCGCGAGCGTGTCGATCGTGACGACCGGCGTCGTCTCGACACACTGGCTCGGCTACGCCGGCGTCGTGTTCGGGCTCTACATCACGGCACATCTCGTCGCGCGGTCCACCGTCCCGTACGCCGATCCGACGCTCCTGCCGATTGCAGGGCTCCTGACCGCGGTCGGGCTGACCGTGATCTACCGCCTCGGCCCCGAAGACGCGCGCCGGCAGGCCGTCTGGATTGGCCTCGGCATCGCGGTGTTCGCAGCAACCCTCTTCTGGCTGCGTTGGGACTACCGGGTACTCGAGCGCTACAAGTACCTGTTCGGCGTCTCGGCAGTCGTGCTGCTGCTGCTCCCGTCCGTGCCGGGCCTCGGCTACCGGGTCAACGGCGTCAAGCTGTGGGTGAAGGTCGGCGGGCTCCAGTTCCAGCCGGGCGAGCTCGCGAAGATCTTCCTCATCGTCTTCCTGGCCGGTTACCTGCGTGACAAGCGAGAAGCGCTGGCGCGGGGACGCCTGAAAGACCTCGGGCCGCTGCTCGCGATCTGGGGCGCCGCGATGCTCGTGCTCGTACAGACGAGCGACCTCGGCTCGGCGCTCCTCAACTTCGGCATCTTCATCGCGATGGTGTACGCGGCCACCGGCCGGTTCCTCTACGTCGGGGTCGGCCTCACCCTCTTCATGGCAGGCTCCGCCGCGCTGTACAACACGCTCGGGCGTGTCGAGCAGCGCGTGACCGTATGGCTGCACCCATGGACTGACGAGCGGGTCTACTGCGCCATCAACGGCAAGCTCGAGTACCGGCAGAACTGCGACTCGTATCAGCTCGTCAAGAGCCTGTACTCGATCGCGAACGGCGGCTACGGGGGCACCGGGCTCGGCAAGGGCACCTTCGAGACGGTCGACGGGACGCCGTTGATCCCGTATCTCAACACGGACTTCGTCTACTCCGCGATCGCGCAGGAGCTCGGCCTCGTCGGCGCAGCGGCCTTGCTGCTGCTGTTCATGGTCTTCGTGGCACGCGGCTTCCGGATCTCGCTGATCGCCCAGGACGGCTTCTCGAAGCTGCTCGCCTCCGGCCTGGCGTTCGGGTTCGCGCTGCAAACGTTCATCATCGTGGGCGGCGTGCTCCGCGTCGTGCCGCTCACCGGCATAACACTGCCGTTCGTGTCGTACGGGGGCTCGTCGATCCTCTCCAACTTCGTCATGCTCGCGCTCCTCCTCCTCGTCTCCAACCGTGCCGTCGCAACGGCGAATCGCTCGTGAACGGCCAGATCAAACGAGTAGCAACGGTGGCGATGGCGCTCCTCGTCGTGCTGATCGTGGCCACCACCTACTGGCAGACCTGGGCCCGGCCGGCGCTCGCCGAGCGCCAGGACAACGAGATCCAGCGGGTGGCCCAGTTCGAGGTGAGACGCGGCGTGATCCTGACGCCGTCGCGCGTCGTCGCACGCAACCGCCCGCGGGTGGTGAGAGGCAAGACACTCTATTTCCGGCGGTACCCGCAGGGAAAACTCGCCGCGCATGTCGTCGGCTACTCGACGGTGGCGCGGTCTCGCACCGGCCTCGAGCGGTCGCTGAACGACTACCTGACCGGATCGGTGCGAAGCCTCTCCTCGCTTGTCGACCAGTCGCTCGACAAGCTCAACGGCAAGCCCATCGTGGGCGACGCGGTGCGCACGACTCTCGATCTGAACGGGCAGCGCACCGCGCTCGAGGCGCTCGGGGACAACTGCGGCGCCGTCGTGGCGCTCGACCCCCGCACCGGCCGCCTGCGGGCGATGGCGTCCTCGCCGAGCTATGACCCGAACGACGTGGAGCGCGCGTTCGGGAAGATCGAGAAGATTCGCGCGAACTGCACGCCAGCCTCCCCGCTCCTGAACCGGGCCAGCCAGGGGCTCTATCCGCCGGGATCGACGTTCAAGGTAGTCACCGCGTCGGCCGCGCTCGAGTCCGGCAAGGTCGAGCCCGGCTCCACCTTCACTGATCCCGGGTACTGCACCGTGTACGGCAAGCGGGTGAACAACTTCGACACCTCCCGCCCGTTCGGAACCGTCTCCCTGGCAACCGCCCTGCAGTTCTCCGTCAACTCGGTGTTCTGCAACATCGGCCTCCAACTCGGGGCCAAGCGGATCCTGCAACAGGCGAAGAAGTTCGGGTTCTACGACCGGCCTCCACTCGAGACACCCGAGAGCGAGCGCCGGCCGAGCGGCCTCTACAAGATCGAGGATCGCGGGCTGCACCTGTACGAGCCGAAACGCAACCGCGACGTCGATGCCGGCCGGATGGCGTTCGGACAGGAGCGGCTGCTCGTGACGCCGCTGCAGATGGCCATGGTCGCAGGAGCGATCGGCAACGGTGGCATCCTGATGAAACCGTACGTCGTCGACCGGATCGTGGCCCCGAACAGCAGGACGCGGATGCGGACGAAGCCCCAGAAGATCCGGCGCGCCGTCTCCCCGGCGACAGCGCGCGACGTCGGCGACATGATGGTGCGGGCCGTGCAGGCCGGTACGGGGACCGCCGCCCAGTTGCCGGGGCTCCGGATCGGCGGCAAGACGGGCACGGCGGAGACCGGGGTCGGTGGCAGCAACGTCACCTGGTTCATCGCCTTCGCAGGCCCCGAAGGCAAGAAGCCGACCCTCGCGATCGCCGTCGTGCTCCAGAATCAGTCTCTCACGGGCGGTGCCACCGCCGCCCCGATCGCGCGCCAGGTCATGCAGGCGCTGCTGCTGCCGACGGCGAACCCCTAACGTACGGAGACGCATGAACGCGAACGACCTCACCGGAGCCCTGCTGGCAGACCGCTACCGCCTCGAGCGCAAGCTCGGGTCGGGCGGCATGGCCGACGTCTGGCTGGCCGAGGATCAGGAGCTCGGCCGCAAGGTCGCAGTGAAGATCCTGCACGAGCGCTACGCGAACGACGAGCAGTTCGTCGAGCGCTTCCGCCGCGAGGCCACCCACGCTGCGGGGCTCTCGCATCCGAACATCGTCTCGATCTTCGACCGTGGCGTCTCGAGCGGCTCGTACTACATCGTGATGGAGTACGTGGAGGGACGGACGCTGAAGGAGCTGATCGTGACGCGCGGGCCGTGCCCGGTGCCCGTGGCGATCTCGTACACCCGCCAGATTCTCGCGGCATTGCGGTACGCGCACCGCAACGGGATCATCCACCGCGACATCAAGCCGCACAACGTGATCGTCGACCGGGAGGGTCGCGTCAAGGTCGCGGACTTCGGCATCGCGCGCGCCGGCGCCAGCGAGATGACGGAGGCCGGGTCGATCGTCGGCACCGCCCAGTACCTCTCGCCCGAGCAGGCGCGAGGCGCACCCGTGGACGAAAGCTCCGACCTCTATTCGACCGGGGTCGTCCTGTACGAGCTGCTCACGGGCACGGTGCCGTTCACGGGGGAGACGCCCGTCGAGATCGCCATGAAGCACCTCTCCCAGGCCCCCGAGGCGCCGTCCAGGCGCGCCCCGGAGATCCCGCGAGACCTCGATCTCGTCGTGCTGCGTGCGCTTGCGAAGGAACCGGCCGACCGTTACCGCAACGCAGGCGAGCTCGACCGCGACCTCGAGCTCGTCGCCCGCGGTGAGCCGGTGGGGGACGAAACGGAGCACGCTGCGACGATGGTGCTGTCAGGCGCGGGCGCGATCGACGCGACCGCTGCCACACAGATGACACCCCGGAACGGGCCGACGACCTCGGGCGGCACGTACGGCGGCGAGGAACGCTACCGGGCCTACGACGGCCCCGTCGCCCGCGGCCGCAGCTGGTGGCCGTGGGTGCTCGGCCTCGGAGCTCTCATCGCTCTCGCCGTCGGCGGCTACTTCCTTTACGGCAACGTGCAGAGCCAGATCGACGAGGGCAAGCCGGTGGCGGTGGGGGAGTACGAGGGGCTGCTGGAGGCGCAGGCGGTCAACCTGATCGCCGGCAGCGGCTTCGAGGCGAAGGTTCGCCGACTACCCAGTCTGGAGGTCGCGGTCGGCATCGTCTACGACCAGGATCCCTCTCCGGGGACGCGCCTGACGAAGGGCAGCATCGTCACGATCCTCGTCTCCAGCGGCAAGCCGACGGCACTCACTCCCGATGTCGTCGGAATGCAACTGACCGACGCGGTCACGGCGATCACACAGGCCGGCCTGAAGGCGAAAGCGGTGGACGTCAACTCGGACAAGCCGACCGGGACCGTGACGGCACAGGCACCGAAGGCGGGGACGTCGCTCGTCGTCGGCTCGGACGTTCGGATCAACGTGTCGCAGGGCCCCAAGCCGATCGCCGTTCCCTCCGTGATCGGGCTGCTGTACGACACGGCGGCATCTCAGCTGCAGGCTGCCGGCTTCGCGGTTGCGCGCGTGGACGTCGACAACGATCAGCCGGCAGGCGTGGTCGTCGACCAGGCCCCGGCGGGCAACTCGACGGCTGCGAAGGGCTCGACGGTCACCCTGTCCGTCTCGAATGGCA
>Ga0315292_10002497_pt1 | contig 10334 bp, 9 predicted proteins | sample YL17G13_0_MG_FD_204029 | JGI IMG/M metagenome (GOLD analysis project Ga0315292, IMG submission 204029) | Sediment microbial communities from Yellowstone Lake, YNP, Wyoming, USA - YL17G13_0 | ecosystem: Environmental > Aquatic > Freshwater > Lake > Sediment | place: USA: Wyoming | collected... | reverse complement strand
CGTCGGACATAAGCATATCGTGTATTATAAAGAAAAAATTCGCAGAGACTGCAGTGAAGTCTTTACACTCTAAATTCGGCCTTGGTTAGAGACGGAGGCACAGATGGGTAAAGTAAAGATCTACGACACGACGTTAAGGGACGGTTCCCAGGGCGAAGGCATCAATTATTCTTTTGCCGATAAGATCCGCATCGCTGAAAAATTAAACGAGCTTGGGGTCCATTATATCGAAGGCGGCTGGCCCGGTTCCAATCCAAAGGATGCGATGTTTTTTGAGAAGATTGAGAAATCAAGGCTGAAAAGCAGCAGGATAGTCGCTTTCGGCTCGACCAGGCGCGCAAACATAAAAGCAAGCCAGGATAAAAATCTAAAGGATATTTTAAAATCAAAAGTCAAAATCGCCACTATTTTCGGGAAAAGCTGGTTGCTTCACGTGAAAAACGTACTGCATACGACACCGGAAGAAAATCTGGACATGATCTTTGACAGCGTTGCATTCCTTAAAAATGAGGGTCTTGAGGTCTTTTATGACGCCGAACATTTTTTTGACGGATACGCTGATGACCCCGGATATGCGCTTCGTTGCCTTAAAGCCAGCCAAGATGCCGGCGCATCATACCTTGTGTTATGCGATACAAACGGAGGAAGCCTGCCCTGGAAGATAAGCCATGTGATCAGGGAGATCAAGCCTAAACTTAAAGTCAAACTAGGGATTCATTGCCATAATGATTCCGGCCTTGGAGTCGCAAATTCTATTTTCGCGGTTGAAGCAGGCTGCGAAATGGTCCAGGGCACTATTAACGGCTACGGCGAACGCTGCGGTAACGCGGATCTGATCCCGATCATCGCAAATCTTAAACTGAAAATGAAATACGACTGCATCCCGGATGAAAATCTAAAAAAATTGGCTGAGGTATCTTATTTTGTTAGCGAAGTTAGCAATATGAAGCATATGGACAATCAGCCCTATGTCGGCGCTTCTTCTTTTGCGCATAAAGGGGGAGTCCATATAAATGCTGTCATGAAGGACCCTGTTTCATATGAGCACATAAATCCGGAATTGGTTGGCAATGACAGGAGGATGCTTGTTTCTGAATTAGGAGGAAAAAGCAGCATTTTGATCCTTGCAAAAGAGCTTGATCTTGATCTTACAAAAGACGACCCCAAAACGAAAAAACTCCATAATTTACTGCAGTCCCTTGAACTTAAAGGCTATCATTTTGAAGCAGCTGAAGCGTCTTTTGAGCTTCTTTTAAAGAAGGCTTTAAGCAAGGTCTCTGAATTTTTCAGGCTTGAGAGTTTCAGGGTAGTCGTGAACAAGGAATCCGGCAGCAAAATGAACTCCGAAGCAATTATAAAACTGCGGGTAAAAGGCAAGATAGAGCACACTGCAGCTGAAGGCGACGGCCCTATAAATGCATTGGACAACGCATTGCGCAAGGCGCTTAAGAATTTTTATCCGACTCTTTCAAAGATGCATCTTTCTGATTTCAAGGTGCGCGTATTAAACGAAAAAATCGGCACCGCTGCAAGGGTCCGCGTGCTTATTCAGTCGCAGGATGAAAAAGACACCTGGAACACGATCGGCGTTTCAGAGAACATCATCGAGGCATCCTGGCAGGCGCTCTCGGATTCCGTAGAATACAAGCTTCTTAAAGACAAGGTGGTTTAGTGCGTACATTTTATGATTATTTAAGCATATTCAAAACGTTCAATGAGAAAAAAATAAATTATATTGTTGTAGGCGGCATGGCAGTAAACCTGCATGGCATTCCGAGGATGACCTACGATATTGATTTAATACTTTCCCTAAAAGACAAAAACCTGAAGAATTTTTTGGAATTGATGACGGAATGGGGATTTAAGCCAAAAGTGCCAGTCAAAATGATGGAATTGGCTATTAAACAAAAAAGACAGGTCTGGGTCAAGAATAAAAATATGAAAGCCTTCAATTTTATCAATCCCGACTGGGAACTTTCTGAGATAGATATTATCATTGACAGCCCGATCGACTATGAGAGGGCAATCAAGAATGCGACAAAGGTGAAATTAGAAAATATATCCATCCCGCTGATCTCGATCAAAGACCTCATTAAAATGAAGCGGGTCTCTGGCAGGGCTCAGGATAAAGCCGATATTGCGAATTTAAATAAAATTCTAAAGACGTGAAAAAAGTCTTGGGGTTTGATTATAATGTCAGTTTGAATCAGATAAGACGGTATCAAAGGCTCCCGATAGCAAAAAAGCTTGCATGGCTTTTCCTAGGCAATAAATTAAGAAAGTCATATCCTCAAAGGATAGTCGATTTACAGGACAAGTTCAGAGAAGGCAAGATCTGAATTTTATGGTTAAAAAGAAAGAAAACTCAAAAATAGAAAAAACCAAAGATTCCCTGGAAGTTTTTATCAGGCCCGACGGAAGTTTATTGCTCAATAATATTTCAAAATCCACATTTTCTGTTTTAAAAGAAGTTTCAAAAGACGTTGATAAAAAAGATATCTATTGCGGATAAGTTCGTTCAAGCGAAGAGACTGATATGGAAACCAGATGCGATAAGGAAATAGACGTCCTGATAAGGGCTCGTTACCCGCTGATCTATGTCGTAAGCTGGGAGGAAACAAGGGTCCTTGAAAAGATGAAAGACATGGCAGAGCAGCGCAACAAAAGGCTTATGCTCTGGTCAATCACCAGGGGAATCCACCGGCTCGAAGATGAACCCTCAAAAATCGACGAAGCTACCCGGGACCCGCTTAATGCCCTTGGTTTTGTCGAACGATGCACTGACCCTGCTATTTTTGTATTTTTGGATTTTCATTCTTTCCTTAATGACCAGACAGTCATTAGAAAAATGCGGGATCTGGTTAATAACCTTAAAAACACATACGAGACCCTGATAATTCTTTCGCCGGTTCTTACTGTGCCGATAGAGCTTGAAAAAGATTTTGTAGTCATTGATTATGAATTGCCTGAATATGAAGAGATGGAAGAGCTTTTAAACGGGATCATCGAGGTCGTTTCAGCAAGCCAGGATATTATAGTAGATCTGACGCCTGATGTAAAAGAAAAACTTGTAAAAGCAGCGCTTGGATTGACCCGTTCCGAAGCCGAGAACGCCTTTGCCCGCGTGATCGTACTTGATAAAAGGCTTTCCGGCGATGATATAGAAAGGGTCCTTGAAGAAAAGAAACAGGCTATCAGAAAAAGCCGTTTTCTGGAATACTATGAATCAAAAGAAGAATTTTCGAATGTAGGCGGCCTCGATGTGCTCAAAGACTGGCTTTTAAAGAGAGGGAACGCTTTTACCAAAAAAGCCCAGGAATTCGGCCTGCCCCAGCCAAAAGGCATACTTCTGATCGGTGTTCAAGGCTGCGGCAAGAGCCTGACCGCCAAATCCATAGCCAGTGTCTGGAAGCTTCCCTTGCTGCGGCTTGACATAGGCGCAGTATTCAGCGGGATAGTAGGTTCATCCGAAGAGAATACGCGAAAGGCTATCAGGACTGCCGAGACCCTTGCCCCGATAATCCTGTGGATAGACGAAATAGAAAAAGGCTTGTCAGGCGTCCAGAGCTCTACTTTTTCCGACGCAGGGACTTCAGCCCGGGTTTTCAGCACGTTTCTTACATGGCTTCAGGAAAAGACAGCAGCTGTTTTTGTCATAGCCACAGCCAACAACATACAGCTTTTGCCTCCGGAGTTGCTCCGTAAAGGAAGGTTTGACGAGATATTTTTTGTTGATCTTCCTTCGCTGGATGAGCGCGAACAGATCTTCAAGATCCATCTAAAAAAGAAAAAAAGGCAGCCGGAGAGATATGATACCAGGCTTTTAGCCAAAGAAAGCGAAGGTTACAGCGGAGCAGAAATAGAGCAGGGCATAATTTCATCGCTTTACGACGCATTTTTAGAGAATAGAGACATAGAGACAAAGGATATTCTCATAAATATAAAGCAAAGTATTCCCCTGTCGATCACGATGAGAGAGAACATAGACCAACTCAAAAGCTGGGCAAGAAACAGGGCAAGGTGCGCAAGCAGCGTTCAAAAGGATGTCGTCTCTAAGAGAGAAATGAAGCTCGAGCTTTAATGAAGAAATTCCTTAAGCGGTTTGAAAAACTTGAAAACACCTACCTGAACCTTCCTTTGGAAGATGGAAAAAAGGTCTCAAAGCGCTTTGAACGGCTTGAAATAAACGACAGAAAATTTGAATTTACCATAATTGACCAGGTAGCCCCCGAAGAAAAAGCTCCTTCTCAGATCAGGTATTATATTCTCTGTCCTTATTGCGGCCAGGAAAATCCGGCCGAGACTGAAGTTTGCGGTTTCTGTAAAAGGCCTTTCGAGAAGAGCTTTCAGGCAGATTATAGGGGAAAGGCTAACCTTGTAAAAAAATGCATATGCGGGGCTGTAAACTTAAAAGAGAGGAAAAATTGCTGGGTCTGCGGCCGTGACTTCTCGCTGTGGGGAGATAAAGAGGTCAGTGAAAAACCCGAGAATATAATAACACTGAATATAGACGGGAAGACCTATAAGTCGAACGACCCTGAATTGCCCCAGGGGATAGTTTCTTTGATGGAAAAGATCCGCAGGGAAGGTTACAGCGAAAAACTCGTCAATGACTGGATGCAGGAAAAAAATATTGAAGCCGAAGGAAAAACCAGCGAGATCCGTTCCAGGTTGACTGAAATACAGTTCGGTCTGATCTGGCGGGGGATCGCTCTGATTGCAGTCTTGATTTTTATTGTTTTTCAATTAAGTACATGTTCACGTTTCCACTATTAAAACATTACAGGAGACAATATGTCCGGCGGCGGCCTGATCAATGTTGAAATAAGATGTATAGCTTACCTGATAAAATCAATGATCGACCTGGGAAGGCAATACAGGGAGTTATCTTCAATGCAGACTGCTGACGGTAAAATATACAAAGTGGATTTGGTTGTAAAGGATGAAAACGGAAGAGATATAGGCTTTCAAAAAACTGAAAAAGGCGATTATAAGATACTCGCTGATTCAGGCGGATTGAATGCGCAGCAGCTTAAGAAACAGCAGGATTTCATAAAACAGATCAGGCAGAGATACGCTTATAATTCGGTCATAGACCAGCTAAAAAAACAGGGCTATGTAATAGCTGAGGAAGAAAAGGTGCAGGACAATACGATCAGAGTCCTGGCCCGCAAATGGTCCTAACCAAGATTTAGAAGACCCGATCTCGAAAAAGATGGCCAAAAGTCAGGAAATTGAACTTTTTATCTCAGATGACGGAGAGTTAAAGGTCCACATAAAAGGCATGAAAGGGCCTGGATGCATGAAAGTTTTTGATGATATCTCAAAAGAGATCGGTACTGCGAAGAAAAAAACTCTCTATCCGGAATATTACGAAAAACCTCAGGAAAAAACCCAAACCGACACACGTTTAAAGAATAAATAAGGCAACATGATAGAACTGCCAAAAGTCTACACAGCCAAAGAAGTCGAAGACAAATGGTACAGGCTCTGGGAAGAAAAAAAATTATTCTCCGCAAAGGCAAATCCGGATAAAAAACCCTTTTGCATAGTTATCCCTCCGCCCAATGTGACCGGCATCCTTCACATGGGCCACGCCCTTAATAATACAATACAGGATATACTTGTCCGTTATCACCGAATGAAGGGATTTGAGTCTCTTTGGATGCCAGGGACAGACCATGCCGGGATCGCGACTCAGAATGTAGTCGAGAAATCCATAGCAAAACAAGGACTGAAACGCCAGGACCTGGGAAGAGAAAAATTCATCGAGCGCGTATGGCAATGGAAAGAACAGTACGGCTCAACCATAATCAGGCAGCTTAAAAAACTCGGGGCTTCCTGCGACTGGGACAGGACGCGTTTTACGATGGATGATGCTTATTCAAAGTCTGTTGCCGAGGTGTTCGTCAGATTATATGAAAAAGGCCTGATCTATCAGGGAAGTTATATAATCAACTGGTGCCCTCGCTGCCAGACCGCCCTTTCCGACGAAGAAGCGCCGCATAAAGATCTGGAAGGCCATCTTTATTATCTGAAATATCCTTTTAAAGATGACCCGGATAAATTTGTCGTTGTTGCAACGACCCGGCCCGAGACAATGCTTGGGGATACTGCGGTAGCAGTCAATCCCAAAGACAGCCGTTATAAGAAATTCATCGGAAAAGAATTAGTCCTTCCTTTGATAAACCGCGTTATAAAGATCATTTCTGACGATATAGTGGACAAGAAGTTCGGAACAGGAGCTGTAAAAGTCACGCCCGCTCATGACCCGAATGACTATACAATGGGAAAAAAGCACGGCCTTGAATTCGTTAACGTCATGTATCCTGACGCAAGGATGAACGAAAACGCAGGTGATTACAAAGATATGGACAGGTTCCAAGCCCGCGAGGTAATTATAGAAGATTTGAAAGAGAAGGGGCTATTAGAAAAAATCGAGCCTCATGCCTTATCAGCAGGCCATTGCTACCGCTGCCACACGATAATCGAGCCTTATCTTTCAAAACAGTGGTTTGTGAGAATGAAACCCCTGGCTAAGCCCGCGATAGAAGCCGTAAAAAAAGGAAGAATCAAATTTTATCCTTTGCGCTGGACAAAAGTCTATCTGAACTGGATGGAAAACATCCAGGACTGGTGCATCTCCCGCCAGATCTGGTGGGGCCACAGGATCCCTGTCTATTACTGCAAAACCTGTGAACAAAGGGGACTGTCCCCGACGGAGAGTCGGACACAACAGTCTCCTCCTAAGGGGACTGTCCCCGAAAATATCATGGTCTCTAAAATCAAGCCAGAAAAATGTCCGGCCTGCGGCTCAACAGATATCTATCAGGATGAAGACGTGCTTGACACATGGTTTTCTTCCTGGCTTTGGCCCTTTGCGACTTTTTACTGGCCTTTTGACCATGTACCGTCCCGAACGGTACGCGAGGGTGAATTAAAATATTTTTATCCGACCTCGGTACTTGTGACAGCGCCTGAGATAATTTTCTTTTGGGTAGCCAGAATGATAATGTCAGGGATTGAATTTATGAAGGATATCCCGTTTAAGGACGTTTATATACACGGCACTGTGCGAGACATAGAAGGCAAAAAAATGTCTAAATCTCTGGGAAATATCATCGACCCTCTTGAGATAATAGAAGAATACGGCACTGACGCCCTTCGTTTCGGCCTTATCTCTATCACTGCGCAGGGGCAGGATGTGTTTCTGTCTAAAGAAAGATTTGAGCAGGGAAGAAATTTTGCAAACAAGATCTGGAATGCAGCAAGGTTTATACTTATGAATCTGGAACCCTCCGTTGTTAAGACAGATTTATGCGTGTTTTTCAAAAAGGAGGATCTGGACATTGCAAATCGCTGGATCTTAAGCCGTTTTTATTCAACTTTAAAAGAGCTCAACAAGGACCTTGGCGCATACCGTTTTAACGAGGCTGCGAATCTTCTGTATCATTTTTTCTGGCATGAATTCTGCGATTGGTACCTTGAGATGATAAAGTTCGACATAAAAAATCCTCAAAACCAGGTGGTCATGTATAAGGTCCTTGAGAAATTCTTGAGAGCTATGCATCCGTTAATGCCTTTTATAACCGAAGAGATCTGGGAGAAAATAAATCCTGACGCTGGCTCTATTATGGTAAACAGCTGGCCGCACATACAGGAAAATATTATAGATAAAAGATTGGAAAAAAATATGGAACAGGCCTTTGAGGCGATTACAACTTTAAGGAACATGCGGTCAGATATGGAAATACCTGTTTCTGCTTCAATCAATGCCGTTATTTCAAGCCCAAATAAGCCGGATAGAGAATTAATACAGCAGCTTTCTCCTTATATCAAGACACTCGCGAAGGTTTCAGAACTTTCTATCGAAGAAAAATTCACTCACGTAAAATCTGCCATAACAAACGTGGTAGGCAGGATGCATATTACAATCCCGCTCGAAGGAATTATTGACATAGAAAAGGAAAAAGAAAAACTGGATGAAAGGATAAAGAAGGCCGAGGCTCAAGTCAAATCAAAGGAAAACACCCTGGCAAACCAGAACTTTACAAAAAACGCTCCGGCCGAAATTGTAGTAAAGGAAAAGGAAAAATTACAGGAACTAAAAGACACGCTTCACAAACTAAAGGCGGTGAAAGATGGGCTCCAATAAACATTTTTTATCGGAAAAGAAGCCGGAATTGAACCTGACAAACCTTGACCAGCTCATAAGGCACGCTTTGATCGAAGATATCGGAAAAGGGGACATCACGACTCAGCTGACAATACCAGAAGGCAAGACTGTCAAAGCTAACCTTTTTGTAAGAGAAGATGCTGTCATTTGCGGCTTACCTGTTGCAGAGAGGGTTTTTCATCTCGTTGATAAAGACATTGAATTCGATCCCAAGGTAAAAGAAGGCCATAAGGTTAAAAAAGGAAAAGTGATAGCTGAGATCTCGGGTAAAGCAAGAAGCATACTCAGTTCTGAGAGGCTTGCGCTAAATCTGATGACTATGCTTTCCGGCGTTGCAACAATAACCCGCGAGTATGTAGACAGGATAGAGCCAAGCAAGGTAAAGATAACCGATACGAGAAAGACAGTGCCGGGTATGCGCGAACTTCAGAAATATGCTGTCAGGGTAGGAGGCGGATACAACCACAGGATCAGCCTTGACGAGATGATACTGATAAAAGATAACCATATAAAAGTCACAGAAGGCTATGACAGGCTTCCCAGCATTCCAAAGGGATTCAAGATGGAGATAGAGGTCCAGAACCTTGATGAATTCAAGCACGCGCTTAAATTCAAGCCGGATGTGATAATGCTTGATAACATGGAACTAAAGGACATGAAGGAAGCGGTAAAGATCAGGGATAATACCGATTATAAAAAGAGCCATCACGCAGTGACAAAGCTTGAGGCATCAGGCGGTATCACTTTGGACAACATCAAACAGACAGCTGCAACCGGAGTTGATATTATCTCAATAGGTGAGCTTACTCATTCTGTCAAAGCAATCGACATAAGCCTCGAAGTCCTCTAACCCTTATACATTCCGGGATTGTCACGCTTGACCATTCCGGGATTGTAAAATGAAGTGGATAAATTTAAACTCGTCTCAAAATTTAAGCCCTGCGGTGACCAGCCCAAAGCAATAAGTGAATTAATCGAGTCGATTCGATCCGGAAAAAGACACCAGACTCTTCTTGGAGTAACAGGCTCGGGAAAAACATTCACACTTGCCAATGTAATCGCTGAAATCAATCAGCCCACGCTTGTGATCTCGCACAATAAAACCCTTGCAGCCCAGCTTTATTCGGAATTTAAGGAGTTTTTTCCCAATAATGCCGTTGAATACTTTGTCAGCTATTACGACTATTACCAGCCCGAAGCTTATATCCCGTCCACAGACACGTATATTGAAAAGGATTCTTCGATAAACGACCGCCTTGACCGGCTGCGCCTTTCTTCAACAAGTTCTCTGATGTCAAGAAATGACGTCCTGATCGTAGCCTCGGTTTCTTGTATTTATAATCTTGGCTCACCCGATGAATATAAAGGAATGTTGGTCTTTATTGAAAAAGGCCAGACAATCTCGCGCGATGAGCTGATAAAGAGCCTTATCCAGATCCAATACGAGAGAAACGACTATGAATTTATCCGCGCCAAAATAAGGGTAAGGGGAGATGTCATTGAGATCTTTCCTGCCTATAAACAAACAGCCTACCGGATCGAGCTTTTCAACGATATTGTAGAGCGAATATCAGAGATCGACCCGGTTTCTGCTGAAATATTGAATCAGCTTGAAAAAGCAGCGATCTACCCGGCAAAACATTTCATGGTCTCTTCCGAAAATATTGATACGGCTATCAAGACAATAGAATGGGAGCTCAATGACAGGCTTGCAGCGCTTAAAAAAGAAAATAAACTGCTGGAGGCACAAAGATTAGAGCAGCGCACAAAGTACGATATGGAAATGCTAAAGGAGCTTAGCTATTGTCACGGCATTGAAAATTATTCGCGCATTCTCTCCGGCAGGCCGCCTGGCTCAAGGCCGTATTGCCTCATTGATTATTTTCCGGGGGATTTCCTTACGATCATAGACGAATCCCATGTTGCCTTGCCTCAGATCCGCGGCATGTATGAAGGCGATAAATCAAGGAAACAGGTCCTTGTTGAATACGGCTTCAGGCTTCCGTCATGCCTTGATAACAGGCCGTTAAAATTCCCGGAATTTAATGAGCTGGTCAAACGCGTTGTCTTTGTTTCAGCGACTCCGAATGAATATGAGATTAAATTAAGCAAAGACAGACCTATCGAGCAGATCATCCGGCCAACAGGCCTTGTCGAC
>Ga0315292_10002494_pt1 | contig 10342 bp, 8 predicted proteins | sample YL17G13_0_MG_FD_204029 | JGI IMG/M metagenome (GOLD analysis project Ga0315292, IMG submission 204029) | Sediment microbial communities from Yellowstone Lake, YNP, Wyoming, USA - YL17G13_0 | ecosystem: Environmental > Aquatic > Freshwater > Lake > Sediment | place: USA: Wyoming | collected... | reverse complement strand
CGCCGAGCACCTCGCGGAGATCGGTGACCGACATCGACGGATGCACCTCGACTCCGACGTGCTCCTTGATGAGCTCGATCATCGTGGTCCGGCGATAGGGCGGGGCGAGGTCGATCTCGGCGCCGCGCACCGTGATCCTGGTCGTGCCTATGGCGGCCAGGGCCGCCGACGAAACCAGGTCCTCGACCAGGGTCATCATCTCGGTGTAGTCGACGAACGCCTCGTAGCTCTCGATCATCGTGAACTCGGGGTTGTGGCGGGTGTCGAGCCCTTCGTTGCGGAAGATGCGGCCGATCTCGAACACCGCCTCCATGCCCCCCACGATCAGCCGCTTGAGGGGAAGCTCGAGGGCGATGCGCAGATAGGTGTCGAGGTCGAGGGCGTTGTAGTGGGTGATGAAGGGCCGAGCGGTGGCGCCGCCCTGGGTGTGGCTGAGCACGGGGGTCTCGACCTCGAGGTAGCCGCGTGCCCGCATGCGATCGCGGATCGCCTGCACGGCCAGGGTGCGGATGAGGAAGTTGCTGCGGGCGTCGGCGTTCACGATCAGATCGACGTAGCGCTGCCGGTAGCGCTGGTCGACGTCGCTGAGCCCCTTCCACTTGTCGGGCAGTGGTCGGAGCGCCTTGCTGAGCAGCTCGTAGCGGCTCACCTTCACCGACAGCTCGCCCTTCTTGGTGACCATCACCGTGCCGACAACGCCGATCCAGTCGCCTCGGTCGAGGTCGTTGAACTCGACGAACGGCTCCTTGCCGAGCACGCCCTGCGACACGAAGAGCTGCACATCGTCGTCGCGGTCGCTCAAGGTGATGAAGGTGAGTCGGCCCTGGCCCCGCTTGAGCATGATGCGGCCGGCGACGTGCACCTCGACCTCGGTCTCGTCGCCGGCTTCGAGTGTGCCGAACTCGGCCCGGAGCTCGGCGAGGGTGCGATCGCGGTCGAACCGGTAGGGGTAGACCTCGACGCCCTCGGCTCGCAACCGATCGAGCTTGGCGAGCCGCTGGGTGCGGATGTCGGCCGCGTTCTCCTCAGGAGCGGCCTCGTCCTCGTCGGCACGGGCGAGCTCGGGCTCGCTGGGGGTCGGCGGGTTCTCGTCCTCGGTCATCAGGACCGAAACCGTAGTGGCTCGCCCTGGCGGCACTGGCATGGGTGCGGCCGAACGACGGCGTCATCGGTGCTCGTGGGTCGAGCAGGTGTGATCGGCCATCCCCCGCGCGCGATGGTGTGGGTCGAGTCAAGGAGCAGATCGTGGACGTTGACGCGCTGGTCGAGTTCGACCGGGCCCAGGTGTGGCACCCGTACGCACCCAGTCCCGGTCGTGTGGCGATGTACCCCGTCGTGCGGGCGAATGGCGTGAGGATCACCCTGGCCGACGGGCGGGAGCTCATCGACGGCATGGCGTCGTGGTGGGCGGCGATACACGGCTACAACCATCCCGCGCTCAATGCCGCCGTGACCGTCCAGCTCGACCAGATGGCCCACATGATGTTCGGCGGGCTCACGCATCCGGCGGCCGTGGGCCTCGCGCGCCGGCTGGTCGACATGACCCCCGATGGGCTCACCCGGGTGTTCTTCTCCGACTCGGGTTCGGTGTCGGTCGAGGTCGCCATCAAGATGGCGATCCAGTACTGGCTGGGGCTCGGTCGACCGGCCAAGCACCGGCTGCTCACGGTGCGCGGCGGCTACCACGGCGACACCTTCGCCGCGATGTCGGTGTGTGATCCGGTCACCGGCATGCATCACCAATTCGACCGGGTGCTCACCAAGCAGTTCTTCGCGCCGAGGCCCTCCCCCGGCTTCGACGACGAGTTCGACGAACGTCATGTCGACGACATGCGGGCCCTGCTGAACGAGCACGCCGATGAGGTGGCCGCCGTCATCCTCGAACCGGTCGTGCAGGGTGCAGGCGGCATGCACTTCTACGCGCCCGCATACCTGGCGGCCGTGCGATCCCTGTGTGACGAGCACGACGTGTTGCTCATCGCCGACGAGATCGCCACCGGGTTCGGCCGCACCGGGGCCCTCTTCGCCTGTGAGCACGCCGCCGTCACGCCCGACATCTTGTGCCTCGGCAAGGCCCTCACGGGTGGCTACCTGTCGATGGCGGCAACCCTGTGCACCGACGCCGTCGCCGACGGCGTGTCGTCGGCCGAATCGGGAGCGCTCATGCACGGCCCCACGTTCATGGCCAACCCGTTGGCCGCCGCCGTCGCCACGGCCAGCATCGACCTGCTCCTCGGGCAGGCCTGGCCCGAGCGGATCCAGGCGATCGAAGCGGGCCTCGGCGCCGGCCTCGAACCGGCCCGGGGGCTCGCCGGCGTGGCTGACGTCAGGGTGCTCGGGGCCATCGGCGTGATCGAGATGCACGAGCCCCTCACCGATGCCACCCAGGCGCACCTGGTCGGCCAGGGCGTGTGGCTGCGACCGTTCGGCCGGCTGCTCTACACGCTCCCCCCTTACATCACCGACGACGACGATCTGGGCCGCATCACCGCGGCGATGGTCGCCGCCGCCGCCGTGGCCGCCGGGTGAGCAGGCGGCCGCGACGACCTCCGCCCTCAGAGCCCGCCGCCCACACCGATACTGTTGCCCGCATGCGACGAATCACGACATCCCTCACAGCCGTGGCCCTGATGGCCGGCATCTTGTTCGGGAGCACGACGCCGGCGCACGCCAACGCCGACATCACCGCCACATCGGTCGGCAAGACCACGGCCCTCACCCGGGACACGAACTGTGCCGACGCCACCCTGGCCATCGGCATGGACGCCGTGAGCGTCTCCATCGAGTCCGGCGCCACCACCAACCTCGGCGGCCAGCTCTCCACCTTCCAGCAGGCGTCGAGCTTCAGCGGATTCAACGGCGTCACCCCGAGCTACGGGATGCCCGTCAGCCCGACCCAACCCGACGGCACCATCATCGGCAGCTACGCCACCATCGGCTCGCCGGCACCGACGGCCTCGAACACGGCTGAGTGGTTCCTGCTCTACCGCTGCGGGCCGACCACGGCCGACAGCGTGGTGCTGTCCTCGTGCTTCGGCGACTACGGCACCTGCCCGAAGACAGCAGCCGCGGCCGTCGCCCTGCTCTTCGGAGGAACGGTCGACGACACCACACCGGCTCCGGGCCAGGTCATCACCGCGTCTGGCCACGGTTGCTTCTACCCGCTCGGCGGAGCGGTATTGCTGAACGGTTCCACCGGCCTCGGCGGGGGCAGCGTCGCCCCCAACTCCGACGGCACCTACCAGGTCGACCTGACGATCCCGGCCGGCACTCCCCCGGGCACCACCCTGCAGGCCCGCTTCGACTGCGGCAACGACGGCCAGACAATCCTGTCGACCGCCGTCGACCTGACCGTCGCCGCGCCCACCCCGCCGACCACCCCGAAGGCATCGGCCGCCCCACCGGCCGCCGTCACCCAGCCCAGGTTCACCGGCTGACACGCCGAGACGGCCCTCTGTCGGGTTCTTCGGTGCGGGTCGGCCTACGAGCCAGCGCGGCGCACCAGCACCGGCACCTCGCACTTTCCGATCAGTGAAGCCATGACACTGCCGTGGACCATCCGGTCCAGGCCGCCCCGAACGCTGGCGGCCATGACCACGAGCGGGCTGATCGAGTCCTTGACGACCTCGAGGATGCCCTCCACGACATCCGAGTTCTGCACGGTGAGCTTCTCGATGAGCGGGCACCATGGCTCGAGAGGCTCGGCCAGTCGATCAAGGTCGACTCGAGGCGCGTCGATATCGGTTCGCACGTGGACGAGCGTGGCGGTGAGGGGCAGAGCACCGGCCCACGTTGCCGCCAGCGCCACGGCAGCATCGGCTCGCGGTGTGGCGTCGACGCAGATCACGAGGTGGCTGAGATCGGCCACGCTGCCACCGGCCCACCGCGGACCCACGAGCACGAGGGGTACATCGAGCTCACGGAGAAGCCGTTCGGCCAGGCTGCCGTAGGCGGCGCGGCGCACGCCGGTACGGGCCGAGGTCGACATGCAGATGAGCGAGTTCGGGCGGAAGCCCACCATCGACGAGATCGCCTTGACCTCGTTGACCTCGGGCTCTTGCCAAATGGTCACGGACGCATCGCTCATCGCCATCGACCGCGCCTTGAGTTGGCGGACCGACGCCGCCCCATCCATGCCGCTGGCCGTCATGACGACGAGTTCCGCTTCCATGCGGCGAGCGAGGTCGACACCGACCATGGACGCTCCCTGCGCCGCCGACGTGCCGTCGAACGGAACGATGATGTGCTCGTACAGGTTGGCGTTCCTCACCTTCTCGCCAGGCCGAGCCTGAGTCTCCGTTCGAGAGATCCCGTCGGCGGGCCCGGTTCGCAGCGCCCGGATGGCCCGCCGATAGCGCGAGTGACGTTCGGCGACCAGACGAGAGGCGGGCTCGGACGCGGACCGCGCCAGCGTGCGGTCGTACGGCAGGTGGGCGAGGAGTGGCAGACCGACCGCAGCAGCGATCTCGTCGGGTGGCGTGGCGTTCGGGTGCCGGTCGATCTCGTTGATCACCAACCCGACGTTGATCTTCGAGCCGAGCCGCTCGGTGGCAAGGAGCGCGTTCTTGACACTGGCGGTGTGTCCCGTGGTCACGATCAGGATTCTGGTGGTATGGCTCAACTGCTCGGTCTCGAGCAACGTCTCGATCGGCAGGTCGACCACAACAATGTCGGCCCGCTGTCGAGCGATGGCGATGAGATCCGAGAGGGCATCGAGCTCGCCGATGCGGTCTCGGGGCCCGTCCCGACCGGACGGAGCGGGCATCTGCATGAGCAACAGCTCTGACGCGTCATCGATGATCAACGGCGGCGTGATCGTGTCCGGGGGCGCCGCCGCACCCGCGACAGGTCGAGGCGATGGTGGCAGGCCGAGATCCAGGGCCAGGTCGCCGAAAGTGGGGTCGCCGTCCACGAGGGCCACCCGCACGGACGGACCGGAGATCTCGAGGGCCAGGTTCAGCGCAATCGTCGAAGCGCCCTCACCGCCCTTGGCCGCGGTTACGAGGATCACCTCCGAAGCCGATCGGGCGGCCTCGGCCGTCTGCCCCTCCAGAACGACTCCGGCAAACCCGGGATCGGCCGGCCCGGTAAGAACGCCTGGATCGACCGGGGTCTCGATTCCAGACTGGACATCGGCCGCCGGGTCGGTTGGCCCGCCGGGCTCGGCGTCACGGGCCAGCACTTCGAGCACGGCCTCGGCGAACTCGGCCCCCTCGGACCGGAACGAAAGGACCCGATCGACCTTCAGCCTCGCGGCCGCCGCCGACAAGTCCTGGCTGCCGGCGCGATCAACGACGATCACGCGGAGCCACCCGGGCTTCGGGCCGGCGGCCGATATGGCCTCGAGCTCGTCGGGGGGCGACGATGGCCCGATGACGAGCACGACTGCGTGACCCGGGGTCACGATCTCGAGAGCGTCGGCCGCCGACTCGAACTCACGCACAGTGACGCCCTTCACCGCGTTCAGGTGGTCGACGCGCCAGAGCAGGTCGGGGTCGCAGATGGCGATGTCGATGGGAGCGATCAGCGGCGAGGATGAACTCATGGATACAGCGTGGCCTGAGCTGCCACCCGACGACAACTGCCGAAAGTCCTATTCTGACGGCGGGTCGGGCCACGGGTCAGTAGCGGAGGAAAGGCGAGGGGCCGCTTGATCGGCTCCGGCCCCGGGGGCTTGGGGCCAAACGACTCTTCCGAACACGCAGCGTGAGGGTGACCCTGTGGGTAGAGACCAACGGAGGTGTCGTCATGAGTACTGCAAGCACCACCTACCGGTACTGCCCGCGTTGTTCGGCGCTGGTCGTCGAGGCCGAATCCGATCACTGCCTGATCTGTGACCTGGAGTTCGCGGGCAATCCACCAGCGGGAACCTCTCCCGAGTTGGAGCGCTCTCGCGCGGCGCTCGTGGAGGCACAAGACCAACAGGAGACCCCCAAGGGCCTGCGATCCCTGGCTTGGCTCGCCCAGGTCACCGCCATACTGCTCAGAGTTGTGCTCGCGGTCGTGGTGGCGCTGGCGGTGGTCGCCATCGGGGTCGCGATCTGGGACGCCATCTTCTGACCGAGCCACATCTGCACGTTCGGACCGGTCGACGGCCTCCGGCAGTTCAGAAGAGGACCAGCCGCCGCGCGGATTGTCGCCGAGCCTCCTTCCCCGGGTACAAATCCAAGCATCGGGTGTCCATGAGACCGGGTCAACTTCGGCTCAACGGCCCGGCGTTGCCGATGCTGCGGTTCGAATTTCGAGCGCCGCGGATACCGACCTCCGTCGCCGGTGGCACGAACGTAGATTCATCGGGTGGCCTCCGCTCCCCCTCCGCAGGGTCAAGCGGAGGCCACGCCCACGGTCAACGTAGGTGCGCAATGACCTTGGCCCATTGCTCCAGGTGACGGTCGCCGAGGAAGTGCTCGGTGGCGAGCTTCTGGCCGTTGCGGCCGAGGCGATCTGCTTCGGCCGGATCAGAAAGAAGCGTGGCGACGAGGTCAGCGAAGGTGGCCAGGTCGGAGGGATCGGCGAGCAGATAGCCGGTTTCGCCAGGGATGATCTGGTCGACGATGCCGCCGACGGCGCTGCCGATGACGGGTCGGGTCTTCCACATCGCCTCCACGACAGTGAGACCGAAGCCTTCAGCCAGGCTCTTTTGTACGACGACGCTGGCGTGGCGCTGGAGGGCATTGACGATCGCGGCAGCTTCGTCGCCGTCGGTCATCGGAAGGCAGGCGAGATGGATGCGCTGACGAATCGGGTCGGGCAGGGCCCGCCAAGCGGTGAGACAGTCGTCGAGGACTGCTGCAGCTTCGGGGTCGTCGGCGACCGCGTCGACGCTGGGTCCGGCCAACACGAGATGGGCGGTGCCCATTTCGGCCAGGTTCTCCGCAAAGCCAGTCATCACACCAGGCATGTCCTTCAATGTGTCCCACCGGGATGCCTGCAGGACGATCGGCACGTCGGCCGGTGGAGGGGGCCCAGTGCCGAGCAGGTCTGCGGGCCGACTGACACGACCGACTGACCCGTCACGCCGCGAAAACATCGGTGGAGCCTTCCCGACTCCTCCCGCGAGGAGACCAACGTGTTGTAGCGAGCGTGCGACGTCGGACCTGCTGATCGGCTCGTTCTTGGCCGAGAACGGGTCGATCGAGGGCGGGATGACGAACACCCGGCCAGGGGGGATCCACGACGGCGAGAACTGTTTGCAGGAAAACACGAAGGCCTCGACGTCAGCGATATAGCGACGCAGGAAGTCCCATGCCATCTCGGAGTGCTCGTTCTGGGTGTCGAGCCCGACGTGGCATCGCCACACGACACTGACGCCGGCCTCCTGGAGCCTTGGCGCGAGACCAGCAGTCTGCGGATCGTGGAGCAACACGACATCGCCCGGCCCGACGAGGCTGACCAGGTCCCTGGCGTTGCGAGCGAGTGTCGCCTCGTAGCATTCGTGCTCCGATGGGCCGAGCGGGCCGCCGTCCCCGGGGGTTCCGTAGAGGTGGTTGTGGATACGTTTGGTGACAGTGAAGAACTCCGGGCTTCCCTCGACCACCACCCAGCGGGCGTTGATGCCGAGTCCGCATGCGTTGGCCAGCAGCGTCTGAAGCAATTCAGCCACGCCGCCGCCCGTTGCCGTCGAGTTCACGTTGAGGACGACGTGACCATGCAGGACGTTCCGCATCATTTCTGCGGTCGACTCAAGCCGTGCTGTCCGCTCCGCACCGACGACCGATTCGAGGAGGGTCGGCGACAGTGATCGGACGTGCACCTCCTTGAGTCCCATCAGGTTCGGCTGCTCAACACGCGGACCAACCCTGCGACCGGGGTGCACACGCCGTGGGTACCGTGACTATCCCGAAACCGAGAGCGCCTCGAGTTACCGCTTGACCGACTCATCGCTCAGGACTCCTCCAGACCCATCTCAGCCTCCAGGATCGACCAGGAGCGCTAGTGGGCAGAATTCTGCCCGATGCGGCCGATCGGCGCGGTGCATTTCTTCAAGCGCCTGCTCAGCGACCGAACTCGCAGGGCATGCGCCAACTTCTGCCGGGACCCGTTCGCCCGCCCCCAGATACGTCGGCTCCCGCTCCTCGACTCTCCGGGTTGCATCTGATCGCCCGCAGGGTTCAGGAGTTCTCGAAGATCTCGATGCGAGGCGGGCTCGTCACCCCGCCCTGGTCCATTGCCGCCTTCAAGTCCGGATCGTTGGCGAACGCTTCAGCTTGTCCGAGCGTCGGAAAGTCGTGAGTCGCGGCGACGTCGTTGGGATCACCGGGTACCCGCATCACCTGCTGGCCGGTGCAGCCGTGCTTCACCCGCAACGCGTCGGCGGCGTTGTAGGCCTTCCGCCACGTGTCGTAGTCGGCGACCGTGTGTCGAACGAACAGCGTTGCACTCATTCGTACCCCTCCTAGTTTGCAGCTTGCACATGTGCTCAGGTGCTGCTGCTGACGCTACCTGAGATCCGACGCAGGATCTCGAAGTGGCCTGGCTGGCCTGAACGTTGGCCATCACCCGGCGACAGATACGGTCTCATCATGAATCGTGACGATACGGCGATGGACTTCCGGGCGGTCGAACTTTACCGACTCTGCGACGGGACCGAGGAGAGCAACCCCCCGTGCCACCCAGTCGCGACCGTCATCGATCTCACCGACCAGGACCTCACCGACCGAGATCTCGCGGCGGCGAACCTGACCGGAGCCAACCTGACCGGAGCCAACCTGACCGGAGCCAACCTGACCGGAGCCAACCTGACCGGAGCGGACCTCACCGGAGCGGACCTCACCGGAGCGGACCTCACCGACGTAATCGGGCTCCCCGGCCCGCTTCCTCAGGGTTCGATCATGAAGTGGCGGTCTCGTCGACGGCGACCGTCATGACTGCAGGCTTCCTCCGGAAATGCGCCGGTTGCTTCATGCTGGTCACACCCTCGGGTCAGCAGGTGCCTCCAGGCCCCGGTCTCAACGCCTGGTGTCCTGTCCGGTTGTTTCGCTGAGAAATTGTTGCTGATCGGGAATTTTCGGGGTGGGGCCGCGTTCTCTGGTGTTGTCGGCCAACATCGGGCCCGGACACTAGGTGGAGTTGCCGTGGCGCGCGTCCTTCGCTCGATAGAGATACTTGTCGGCGCGGGCGATTGCCGTGTAGAGGTCCTCGTCGGCGGTCCATTCGGTGAATCCCACGGTCCATGGCGCGTCATGGACATCTCGCATGCGATTCACTAGCTCGCCGGCATCGGTCGCAGTTGCCCCGGGGAGCACCACGGCGAACTCGTCTCCGCCAACTCGGCCCAGGAGGTCGCCGGCGCGAAGCACGGTTTGCCAGCTCCGAGACAAGTCAGCCAGGAGTCTGTCGCCAGCCTGATGACCGTGCTCGTCGTTGTAGCGTTTGAACCTATCGAGGTCGATCAGCCCGACCATGATCGGTTTCGCTGATCGGCGGGTGACCGCCGCGATAGGCACCGCCTGTTCGGCGAGTCCGCGACGGTTGAGAGCACCGGTCAACGGGTCCCGCAATGCCTGGATCCGCAGACGCTCCATCAGGCTCGACACCATGAAGGCGACGGCGATCACCTCGGCGGCCGCGACAACGAAGAACAGCGGGCCGGGCATCCTGGGGCTCACCATCAACGCCACGGCATACAAGGTCAACATCCATGTGACCAGAAGCCACAGTCGGAGAGGTGGGCGGCAGTATGCGGCAAACGCCGCCAACAGCGACAGGGAGGTTGCTCCGAGCATCTGGCCCACGTCGAATGGTCGAATCACGACAACGCCCATCATCAGCACGGCGGCAACGGCGAAGGACAAGTCCAGCCCCCAGTCACGCAACCGGGGGGCCAGCATCCAAGTGAATGCCGCCAAGAGAAGGAAGCCGACGCCAAGCACCAGGTCCAGTGCCCAAGGTGATCCTTCCTCGGGCTGGAACAGGGCGAAGGCCAGACAGAACGCACCGCTGAGCGCTTCGATCAGGCCGAGTACCTCGAACTCGAGACCCGATCCGTAGCCGCTCCTGGTGGAGCGTCGCTCCCACACGACAAGGTGCGGCCACCTGTGGGCTAGACGATGCGCCAAACCTGCGGCCATCTGAGGCACCACCCCATAGTGGGCGAACTTGATGTCGCGCGACTTTCAGCGTCATTTGACATCTCGTGCAGCCGATCGGCAAGGGTCGAAGGTCCTCAAGAAGCTGCCGCGAGAGTCGTTGCCGCGCGATCAGGTGGGGACCTGTGGGGTGAGTCGGCGGCGATTCCAGACCTCCTGACGTAGGGCGTTCTTCCCTTCGGGGTCAACATCCGGAATTGGTTGGGTAGACGAGGGTGAGGTGGATGCCGGGGTAGAGGGTCTTGGTGCCGGTC
>Ga0315292_10002493_pt1 | contig 10343 bp, 6 predicted proteins | sample YL17G13_0_MG_FD_204029 | JGI IMG/M metagenome (GOLD analysis project Ga0315292, IMG submission 204029) | Sediment microbial communities from Yellowstone Lake, YNP, Wyoming, USA - YL17G13_0 | ecosystem: Environmental > Aquatic > Freshwater > Lake > Sediment | place: USA: Wyoming | collected... | reverse complement strand
AAAAAATCCACGGTTAAAGTATCTAAAAAGGCGAGGGTGAAAAAGATTAAAAAAGCACCGGCTAAGGTGGTAAAAAAATTGCCGGTCCGACCTAAAATGAGTCTGGCTAAGCGAAAAAAATTAGAACACTATAATGGTATCCTGCTGGAAAAACGCAAGATGGTTATAGAGGGGATTGAAAAATTAAGGGAAAGTGCCAAAGGCACCGCATCGGAAAACATCTCCAAGTATTATAATCACCCGGCGGAATACGGTACCGATACCATGGACCGCGAACAGTATTTTCTATTCATCTCCCGGGAAGAAAAATATTTACTTGAAATAGAGCGTTCGCTGGAGGCGATTGAAGCAGCTGAATACGGCACCTGCCGGGTATGCGGCAAGGAGATCGATGAAGCCCGGCTGGAAGCGGTACCAACCACCCGCATCTGTATTACCTGCAAGATGGCCGATCAGAAGGCACGGGTAAGTAAGACGGATTTCAGCTAAGATATCAGTCAACAGATGATGAGGCGACGTTTTACGGCGGTCGTTTCGATACGGCTTTCAGCCTACTCAGCGACCGGAACTAACCTTTTACCATTAGCCGTTACCCTTTCCCCTTTGCCCGATCGGCGCTAGGAAGCGCCTCCTACTTTTTGTACCCCAGTGCCATAGTGCCTTGGGCCTTTTACCTTTTTTCCTTTTAACCTTTTTTATTTCTCAGTTCAATTTTTACCGGTTTGACCTTCCATATTTCCCTGGTATACTCGGCGATGGTGCGATCACTTGAGAATTTGCCCATGTTTGCGACATTGAGGATGGACATTTTATTCCACTGATTTCTATCCCGATATATTTCTTCCACCCGCGACTGGCAATCGACATAGGAACGGTAATCAGCCAGCAGCATGAAGTAATCCCCTTTATGCAAAAGGGATTCGACCAGTGGTTGGAATAGATGCGGCTCATCCTTGGAGAAAAATCCTTCATTTATCAAATCCAGCACCTGTTTTAATTCCCCGTCCGAATTATAAAAATTCCAGGGATTATATCCACCCTGCCGGGTCTGCGCTACCTCATCGGCGGTCAGACCGAAGATAAAGATATTTTCATTCCCGACTTCATCCTGTATCTCGATATTGGCACCATCAAGGGTCCCTATGGTCAAAGCACCGTTCAGGGCAAATTTCATATTCCCGGTACCGGATGCTTCCATGCCGGCGGTAGATATCTGCTCAGAAAGATCAGCAGCCGGGATGATCAACTGAGCGAGGGATACGGAGTAGTTGGGTACAAACACAACTTTCAGCCGCTCCTTTACATCCGGATCATGATTAACAATTTCACTTACTGAGTTGATCAATTTGATGATCAGTTTAGCCATATCGTAGGCCGGAGCCGCTTTTCCGGAAAAGATTACGGTCCGCGGCAGGATCGTACTCTTTTTGGTATGCTTCAGACGCAGGTACAATGTGATCACATGCATTACATTGAGCAGCTGACGTTTATATTCGTGAAAGCGCTTGATCTGACAATCAAAAAGTGAATCAGGATCAAGTTCCAGACATAATTTTTCCCTGATGTAACCGGTCAGGCGGATTTTATCGGTATGTTTGATCGCCGCCCATTTCTTCTGGAATGATTTATTCTCAGCTACCCGTATTAATTTTTTCAACTCGGACAGGTTGGTAACCCACTGATCTCCGATCTCATCTGAAATTAATTGAGCCAATTCCGGATTGCACAGTTTCAGCCAGGTGCGCTGGGAAATACCGTTGGTCATATTATTAAATTTTTCCGGCCAGATTTCGTAGAAGTCTTTGAACACCCGGGTTTTAAGGATTTCGGTATGCAATGCGGCGACACCGTTTACAGAATGGCTGCCGACGATACCCAGGTTAGCCATGCGTATCTTGCGATCCATTCCTTCTTCGATCAAAGACATACGACGCAGGCGATCGTTTTCGTCGGGATATGTTTTGTTGATACTTTCCAGGAAACGTCGGTTTATTTCGTAGATGATCTGGATATGCCGGGGCAGAACCTGTTCCAGTTGTTTTACCCGCCACACTTCCAGGGCTTCGGGCATAACGGTATGGTTCGTGTATCCGAAGGTGTTCACGGTGATATTCCAGGCTTTATCCCAGGGCACATCTTCCAGATCGACCAGGATACGCATCAACTCCGGGATAGCCAGCACCGGGTGGGTATCATTCAACTGGATGGCCACCTTATCTGCGAAACTCTTAAAATGATCATCGTGGGTTTTTTTATAGCGTCGGATGATATCCTGTAAGGTGGCAGATACCAGGAAATATTCCTGTTTAAGCCGGAGTTCACGACCTTCAACGAAATCATCGCGGGGATACAATACTTTGGAAATGGTTTCGGATTCAATCTTATCACCCACTGCCTGCTCGTAATTACCATGATTAAAGTATTCCAGGTTGAATTCACGGGACGACTTGGCGGCCCAGAGTCGCAAATTATTGACCGTGTTGTTGCGGTAACCGGGTATTGGAGTGTCGTATGCCATGGCAATCACATCTTCCGTATCAATCCATTCACTGCGTAATTGGCTCCTGGTGTCCGGGTACTGGTTTACTTTACCATTAAATTTGACTACATAGATATATTCCGGCCGGTCAATCTCCCAGGGATTACCATAGCGCAGCCAGCTGTCCGGTGTTTCGAATTGATAACCGTTTTTGATCCTTTGAGAAAATATTCCGTATTCATAACGGATACCATAACCGTAGGCTGGCAATTCCAACGTGGCCATGGAATCCAGGAAACAGGCCGCCAGCCGGCCCAATCCGCCATTACCCAGGCCGGCATCTTCTTCCAGGTCACGTAGTTTGTTTAAATCCAGGCCTAATTCTTTTAAAGCCCACTGGGCATTTTCATACAGGTCCAGGTTGATCAGCGTGTCGCCCAGCATGCGACCGATCAGAAATTCCATGGAAAGATAATAGATACGTTTGGCATCATGACGGTAATAAGACTGCTGGGTTTCAATCCACCGCTCGATCAAGCGGTCTTTTACGGTGAAAGCCAGACTCTTGAACAGGTCACGCTGGGTAGCGGAATATTCATCTTTAGCCAGAGAAAATTCCAGATGATTGATGAACGACCTGGCCAGTGAATCTGCATCGGTTCCCTGAAAATGATTTGTTGATGGAGACAGTTTTTTTAAGAAGATCTGTTTGCCGGCGGATGCTTTTTGCTTTGGCGATTGTTTTTTTGGCATTCGGGTTGCTCCCTGCATAGAATTCTGAATTGACTAACTAACCACGATAAATAAGAAATATGATATATCCCATATATATAATAATAAACATTATTGCTTCCCAGCGGTCGAGGGTACGTTTTCTTCCGGTAAACATGGTAAAAAAAAGCAGGCCGGAAGCGAGGATCAGCATCAATACATCTGCATTGAAACTTCCCTTAAAATCGAGCGGATGAATCAGTGCACTGATACCCAGAATGAAGAAAATATTGAAAATATTCGAGCCGACAACGTTTCCCATAGCAATATCGGATTTGCCTTTATAGGCGGCAACGGCGGAAGTAAAAAGTTCGGGCAGCGAGGTACCTACCGCCACAATGGTCAGGGCAATAAACTGTTCACTCAGCCCGATCAATCTGGCAATGGTCATGGCATTGTCGACAACCAGACGACCGCCGGCAAATAATAAGATCAGACCAAGAAAAATGAATAGCGCCATTTTAAAATTGCTCAGTTTTTTTATTTCCGGTGAATCCTGTACATCCACCTTTGAGATCAGGAAAGTGTAGGTTAAGAAGATAACAAAGAACAGTAATAATATAATACCGTCGCCACGTGTAACGACGTTGTCCATACCGTTTAAAATCATATCGTTGGCCAGAATAAGCAATGCTAGAGCAGCCATCAGTGAAAAGGGGATTTCCCGCCAGATTGTGTTTTTCTGGATAGTGATATGCTGAATGGTTCCGGCAATACCCAGGATCACCAGAATATTAACAATATTACTTCCAATCACATTACCCAGGGCGATGTCGGCATCCTGCCGCTGACTGGCTAAAACATTTACAATTAATTCCGGTGTAGACGTGCCAAAGGAAACAATAGTCAATCCGATCACCATTTCCGAAACAGCGAATTTAACAGCCAGTGCAGAGGACCCTTCAACCAACCAATCGGCACCCTTAATCAATAGACTCAGTCCAATAATTAATAAAAGAATAGCCAGTACAAGTTCCATCGAATCTCCCTGAGGGGATATCTTAACAAGTAAAATTAATGCTTTATGGTGGGTAATCTAAATAATTTGATATATTAAAACCCAGGAAATTGAGTGTTGGGTTATATTTTAGATTGATTAGTGAGTGTATCCGTCTTTAGTAAACCGCGGCGCAGCAATTCCTGAAAGATCACCTCGGTCACTTCGCTGCTGAAAAGTAATTCATAACGGATATGTAAAACGCAAGCTTTCACCTGCAGTTTTAGTACCGGTCGTCCCTGCTGAAGTTCATTGCTGAAAAATATCTGGATCGGTTTGAGTAAGTAAATGTATCTGGATACTTCGGCAGCCCGTTGTGCAATTTGTTTAACTTCCACCATATCTGTTTCCGGGGGTAGAAATAATTCCACCCGCACTGTCGAATGGGAACTATCGGCATTCAAATGGATAATGGCCTGCCGGGTGATCTCACCGCTGGGAAGCGTGATAATCGTTTCATCCGGTGTTAAAATCCTGATTCGTCGTAATCCGATTGTAAGCACCTCCCCATACGTTGTTCCTATCCTGATTTTGTCCCCGATCTGAAAAGGGCGGTCGAACAGAATGGTAATACCGTTCAGAATATTTTTAAACAGATCCTGAAAAGCCAGGCTTATAGCCAGTCCGGCAGACGCCAGTAATATAATGATCGTTTCGGCTGGTGGTGATAAGACAATCTCAAAGATCAGATAAATAAGCAATGTCCAGATCACCATTTTTGAAATTATTACTGCTTGCCGGGTGGCAATTTGAAGAATATGTGTTTTTTCAGACAGCCAGATCAGAAACCGGCTCACATATTTTATTATCAGAAAAGCCAGAAAAATAATTCCGGCAGCCAGAAAAATTTTTTTGAAATAATCCATCCAGGGAACCAGAACCTGGGTTTCTGAGGAAGGAGTGGTGACAGTCTGAACAGAAGAAGGTTGTATATTCTTGACCGTATCAACATGATTTCGGGCCGCGGTTTTAGCCGGGGTCTGTGTGTAACCTGACACGATACTGATCAGCAGAAAGGCGAGTGCAAAACAAATCACATAATGCTTTATTCGGCTACGCATTTTCTCTCCTAGTGCAAAACATTTTGGGAGGATAAGAAATTTACCAGCGGCCGGTGGAGTAGTGGATTAACCTGGAATCCTGGGCCTGAAGCGATCAGTAGTCCAAAATTAAACAGCCTGGTTATTTGGATGGAACTGTTCTCCTGATTCTGTCTGAATATCCGGGCATGGTCTGCGGCAGTCAGCATTTCGTGATCCAGTACAGCAGCCAGGGTAAACAGGTCTTCCTCCGGTAAATTATTTAAAAAGGAGTAATCAAAACTGACATAAGGGGTTAGAATCAATTTATCTTTTGTGAACTTGTTGATCGCCCGCAACCAGTGCAGAATGGCAATGGAAATATTACCGGCTGATAGTCCATTCAGTTCCTCAAAGAAAATCTCAGGCAGGAGTTTTATTTGGCCATGATGGTGACCTGAGGACTTTCTTATTTTGCGGATTTTGGACCAGTTTTTCGGAATTTCAAAATCAATTTCAAAGCCGCTGATCTTGTGGCGTTTGATCAGGATCGCTTTCAGTTCCTGCACCGGCAAATTGCCCAGTGTCAGGATCCTTGGGAAATTTCTGGTAATCGTCAATACTTTATCCAAATACCGCCAGGCCTGATAATTGCAGGTTATGATCCAGAATATTTTCTGCTGGGTCCGGTTTATCAGCAGCAGGAACTTTTCAAGAGCATCAAGTCCATTCACAACCCGCAGGAACATATAATGTAAATTTTCCAGGATGCAGATCCTGGTTTCTTCTTCGTGCATCAGGCGGATCTCAATTTCAGCCAGGGTGGACGCGTTTGGGTAATTAAATTTCTTTTTCAGGAAATCAGATAGTCTGGATTCGGAATAAACTCTTTCCTGCAGATCGAGTTTCATCAGCGGGTGAGAGGAAAACATTTTACTTTCTGCAAAATTGAGCAAAGAAGTTTTACCGCTGCCTGCTTCACCGATAATAGCCAGGCAGGTATTGGTACCGTTTTTCCACGCCAGGAATTCTTTTTGGATTATCTCCATCTCCAGGTCGCGGCCGCTGAAAAAACGTTGATTGGTCAACGGTTCGGACTGAAACAGCCGCTGATAAACAAACGGTAAACGGGAGATCTGTGAATGGGTTTGTCTTAAAAAATCACCGATGGAACCGCTATGGATTTGTATTGGTTCCTGAAGCAGCGTTATTTTTTTTGGGGCGATGGATTGGGATTTGTTTTGGAATATTTTTTTTCTGACCAGTGGAAGGGGTTGGCGAAGATAATCCGGTATTTTGCTCAGACGCTGTTTCATCCGTGAGGGTCTCCTCCCACGTTCCAGCCGGTTCTTTAGTTCATGTATTTTATTGGTAGCCGATAGATCCTGCAGTTCATTTTCGAATTCCAGCAGATTTTCAACCAGGGCTGTCGTGGCCTCCCGTGGAATAGCATCCATTTCCTGGTTTAGACTTTGCAGGATTTTTTTAATCCGGGAAAAAGCATCACCGATAATTGCACGGGGTTCCTGCAAATCCAGATCATATCCATGCTGATAAATCAGATTCGAAGCAGTGTCGAAGGCATGCTCCAGGATCTGATCGATCTCTGAAATGGAGCGGAGGGTTTTTTCCTGGCGGTCGATGGCAAGGTTGATGGCGGGTTGATGCGCCGATATCAGATCCGCATAGATATATGCACTGATAATCTCTTGCAGAGGAATTTCAACCAGCCTGGAACGGGGGGGAGAATTTTCCGTATCCCGTTTCAGAAATATGGTATAATTTTTTCTGAAAGTCTGAATATGAGCCGATATATATTCGGAGAATGACTGTAAATCGATGATCACTTGTACCTGGTGGATGGTATCAATCAGGGTGGCCAGTCTGGTTTGAAGCCCGCTCTTCACGGTTATTTCGGTTTCGGCTTTAATAAGTTTCTCCAGGTCTTTGGCTGAGGAAATGGTAGTAAATCTTGATTCGGTGTCATGGACCAATGTCGTTATTTCGCGGAAGGCTGGATCTACAACCGTCCTTATCTTTTCTCCGGTTGTTCGGGCAATTTTTCTTAAAATGTGAGCGGATTGAAATTGCAGCAGGGCAATGTGCAGGCTTTTTTGCCAATCCTGGCGCAGCCCGTGGAAATGAGCATACCAAAGTGTAACCGCTTTATGAAATTGGACTTTCTGACGCAGATCTATTTTTTTTATCTTCTTACCCGAATACTTTTTATCGCTAATCTGGAAAGTGCGGGCGTCATTCCATGCTGATTGGAAATGCGAGGCAACTTCGGCCTGTATCTTATCCAGGCGGGCACGGAATTGTTTTTCATAACCAGTCAGCACCTGCAGGGTTTCATCGACATTTTTTAAAATTTCTGCCAGTTCATACAGTTCGTCAAAGATGTTGGCTTTTTCTTCCAGATTATAGATAGTTGGAAATTTATCCAGCAACAGGATTTTATTGTTTAATTCACCGCTTTTCATCTGTAAAACAAAATATTGACCGGATACTGCTTGTAAAAGACGCTGCCATTCTGCAACTATAAATTGCCTGAAAGGGAGACCGAGATACGAATACAAAAAATTATGCAGTGGAATATAGTGCTGGATATCTTCGGGTTTCAACGGGGTTTTTCTAATGATCCGGCGCCCCAGATTACTCAGATTAAGAAATCTTAGATGCAACCAGCGTTTAGATTTATGATAGTGTTTTTTAATCCGGATGGTCAGTTTGTCTTCAGGTCTGGACTGCCAGAAGGTATCACCGATCAGGATCCGGATCTCCTCCGGTAAGATTTTTTCGATACTATTAAACTGCTCTGACCAATCCTGGCTCAATTGATCCAATTGAAGATCCGCCGGAAAATAATTCAGCGAATCGATCCATTTGATCATCCGCTGATTAATGCTTTCGATCTCCTGCCACAACTCTTCCGGGGTATTGGTCCAGTCTTCGGTTTGAACCAGATTTATTTTAAGCGGATCCAGAATGGTTTGCAGTTCGGTTATCTTGTCCTGGTGGTATTGATACCAGGAGTGAAAGGTATTCTGGAGTGCTGTTTTAGTGATACCTTCAAACTGGATTAAAATCTGTTTAGGCTCAATTTGCATAATTTGCCTCGGTACCTTGGTAACTACAGGTTGATCTCGTCATAATAAAACAGATCCTAAAATCTTCTTTAATCGGATATTCAGGTTCCATATGTCATGAAGCGCTGTGATCTATCATTCATACTATCGGCAGAATTCAGGGAATTTGTATTTAAAAAATGAAGAAATTATTTGCATGGTCTTCGATCAGAAAACAGATTTCGGAAATAGAAACTATAAATAGTAATTTCCCTATAGTTTTCATTGCCGGGTGGTTAAAAAATATATTAGATTAACCCGGATTCAGGGGAGGTAATATGACACAGAAACGCTGTGATTGGGCCGGAAATGATGAATTGTACATCAGATATCATGATCAGGAATGGGGGGTACCGGAGCACGATGACCGCAGACTTTTTGAAATGATAATACTGGAAGGAGCACAGGCTGGGTTGAGTTGGTCAACGGTCTTGAAAAAAAGAGAAAATTACCGCCGTGCTTTTGATGATTTTGATGTGGAAAAAGTGGCCCGGTATGACCAACGAAAAGTAACTAAACTGCTGGCAGATGCAGGAATCATCCGCAACCGGAGAAAACTTGAATCGGCCATACAAAATGCTATTGCCTTTATTGAGGTTCAAAAGGAGTTCGGAAAATTTGATACATATATATGGCAATTGGTGGGGGGTAAACCCATTATTAATAAATGGAAGTTTCTGAAGGAATTGCCGCCACGTACAGAAAAATCCGATATACTCAGTAAGGATTTAAAGAAACGCGGATTCAACTTCGTTGGCTCTACGATCTGTTATGCTTTCATGCAAGCGGTGGGGATGGTAAATGATCACCAGGTGGATTGTTTCAGGTATGGGGAGATTATAAAGGCACCAAGGTAAAAAGGGACACAGGGGCAAAGGAAAGGAACTAGGGCACTGAGATGTAGGAGCCGCTTCCTAGCAGCGATGGAATGAAGAAGGTATAGTAAAAAGGAACAGAGGCCTGCCTGTCGTCAGGCAGGCACAAAGGCACAAAGGCAGGAAAGCACTTTTATTCTAAGATTAAAGATTATAGAAATCAGATATCAGGATGCCAGTTGAATCGGATGGCTTTAGCAAACAGCCACTTTCTCCACATGGCGACCCCGCAGGGGTCAAATAATCTGCTCGGATTAAAGGAGGAAAGACAAAAAGACACACAGGGTATGATTATTAAGAAAAAAGAGAAAAGAAAAAAAAGGACGATGGTACGAAGAGGTAGGAAGAATTTTAAATAATCAGATAGACTGAGTAAGATACAATATGGAAGATAATGCGGGAGTCAGCAGCAGCAAGATAAAATTCTGTGATTTACGCTGTGAGTTTGCTGCTTTTCCTGAAGAAACCGCTGTTGACGGTGCAAGGTCATGCCGGACTTTCGTTGCCCTCTGGTGCAGACAACTGGATAAACTTGTTACCAAAAATGCTCCCTGCGAAGTAATTTTTGGTGCCAGACGCCCCAAGTCTAATTTCTGATACAATTAATCCTGACCGGTTTGCCGTGTATAATATGCCGGAAAAACAGCATAAAATTTCATCGCTTCGGTCAGATGATATACAGGACACTGCTCTTCTATGGTATGTGCGTATCGTTCCTCGGCCGGGCCAAAACCAATGGTTGGGATCCGGTAAACACCGGCCGTCGTCACACCGTTTGTACTGAAATCCCATGTACCCAATACAGCTTCCTGATGGTATAAATCCTGAAACAATGATTTTGATATTTTAATCAGTGGATGATCTTCGTTTAAAATCCAGGCGGGAAAAAATTTTTGCATTTTTTGCCTGTAACCCGAATAACTAGGCTGATCATATTCAGCAATGGTCATTCTTGCCCCGGAACTTTGAAAGGTGTCCAGTTCTTCAATTTGTTTACGAAGCGACGCCAGAGTCTCCCCGGCAACCAAGCGGCGGTCAATAAAGATGCCAGCCCGATCCGGTACAGCATTTAGA
>Ga0315292_10002492_pt1 | contig 10344 bp, 13 predicted proteins | sample YL17G13_0_MG_FD_204029 | JGI IMG/M metagenome (GOLD analysis project Ga0315292, IMG submission 204029) | Sediment microbial communities from Yellowstone Lake, YNP, Wyoming, USA - YL17G13_0 | ecosystem: Environmental > Aquatic > Freshwater > Lake > Sediment | place: USA: Wyoming | collected... | reverse complement strand
TGACACGTTCAGGCCGTTGAAGGTTGGGCTAGACTCTTTGCCTCATCGAGCAATCGATCTAGGTCTTCGCGGCTGAAGTACTGTCCCCGCAGGAAGACGCCTTCGATCTGCTGTGCGTTCCGGACACCTTCCAACGGATTGGCCCGGACGAGAACCATGGAAGCCGTCTTTCCCTCGCTGACGCTGCCGAGGCGGTCCCCAAGGCCCATAAACTGCGCCGGCACGATCGTTGCACTGCGCAGCACATCCGCAGGCGGGATGCCCGCCTCCTGCCAGATCGCCATCTCCTCGTGGACGGCATAGCCGGGGAGAATGCCTGGAGTCAGCAGGTCAGTACCCACCATCAACGGGACGCCGGCCTTGTTCAAATCGCTAACCATGTGCGCCCAGCCCTGCCAGATGAAGTCCGGCAGTTCGCCTTGTGGAGACCATAGGGACTTCCAAATGCCTAGAACTTCCGGTGAGATGTACTCGCTCCGCGGGAAGCTTCCAGCTTGGAACGCTCTCAGATCTATGAAGGTCTTGAACGTGACAATGGTCGGACAGACGGTCAGGCCACTCGTACGAAGCCGCTGATACACGCCCGCCAATTCCGCAGGGTCGACCTCACCAAGACGCCGGAAATAGTCCGCATCCGACCCCATGCCAGCGTAGCGCAGGTTAACGGGCTCCCCAAGCAACTTGGCGATGACCTTCTCGAAGCCGAGTAGATGCTCGCTGCTTCGCAAGCCGGCCGCCGCGGCCTCGATGTAGACTGACTCCGGGACGTGCCCGACGATCTTGAGCCCATGTTTCTGCGCCTCTTCTACGATGGCCAGAAACACATCTTCGTCGAGGCCGCTGTAGACCTTGATCATGTCCACACCGGCTTCGGCCTGCTTGCGTACCGCTACCCGACCCTCCTCAGGCGTCTTGATGCCCAATGAGACTTGTGGAATCAAGGGGGGATGTCCGTCAAGAATCGCACCCGTGGCGACCATTTCTGGCCCGAGGGTTTCGCCCCGGTTCAATTGATCCCGCAGTTTCAGGATGTAGTCGGTGGGCATGCCCATGTCTCGAACGAGCAAGACACCATTGGCAATCATCAAGCGCCCGAATACTGGCGCGTCGAGATAGTGGACATGCGCATCGACGAGCCCGGGCATCAGGTAGAGCCCGTGGCCATTGATTGTCTGGGCTCGTTCCTGGATGCCGAGTTCTGCCTGTGCGCCGATCTTATCGATCCGGTCATCCACAACAACGACGGTTTGGCCGGGAACTGCAGTCCCATTCTCTACATCGACGACAGTGACATCAATTGCCGCGGTGACTTTCCTGGTCATCGTCCTACCTCCGATTAGGCAGCCTGCCATCGTCTCCCTGGTCTTTCAAGCTCGGCGAGCCGTCCAACGCCTTGGAGCTCAGCGGCCTCCGCCGCCCGGGCCGGCCGAGTATGGGGTCCGCTGTAGCTCCGTGTTGGCCCAGCGTTCCTGGAAGACCTTGCCCGGCGGGCTTCGGCGCGGGAGCGCCGCCGCCCTGCCGACCGGTCACCCCTGGCCATGGGCGCTCAGCTGGGCTCCAACTCGCAGAAGAGATGATCGAAGCTTCCATCCTCTGCTGGCCCGAAAGGTGTGATGTTCCGCACTGCGCCCAAGTCTATCGGTCCGTAGACATGCGGGAACACCTCGGCCCCGCCCTCAAGGTTCTCGTAGACAACTGTCGAGGACAGTCTCTCGGCATCAACGTGCAACAACACGAGCCCACCTGTGCCTCGGAAGATACTGTTCGCAACCCGGATCACCTGATGGCGGTCAGAACAGTGGATGAAGCCTGCGGTAGATAGGGAGCGCGCCTCGTACCGTCCACGCTGTACCGCTTCCTCCCATTCGCTCTCGGATGTGATATGGAAGATGATCGCCATGAGCTTTGGGCCTCGCTTCTTCTGACCATTCTCTCTGGTAGAGTCGAGCCCGAGCGCCGTGGTGGTAGGCCGGGCCTATCCGTTGGCTCCCCGTTTCCTCTGGGAGTGCCTCAATAGCCCATCCCTGACCCGGTTTCTCGGACCCGCTCATCGAACCGGACGTGCGGTTTTCCCGCATCCGGCTCTCGGACTGGTTTCACGTCAAGGCATGCAGGCGCGACATCCGCCGGCGGTCCTGCAACCGTAGGAGGCCAAGCTCCTCGTAGAGGTATCGGTTGCTGAACGGCCGGTTCCCCCGCCCGGGGACCTTGTGACGTCGCAAGTCCGAAGCACCCAGAACCAGGGCCACTTCCCTCCACCGGCGTTACCCGGTTTCCTTGGTACTATTGACCCCTCCGACACCCACCCCGGCCCGTCCCCTGCGGAGCGGTTGAGGGTCAGCGACTCCCTCACCTCGGTGGGCCTCCCGTCCCCACTACCCCGGCGAGTCATCCGGAGCCTTGGCGGTTGTCCCGCTCCGGATACGGCGGCCTTCCCCGCGTTAGAGTCGGGTCGGCACTCGCGACTGCATTTCGGGGCCTGCTCAGGGTTCACGCGTGTTGCGCCCCGCGGATTTGCTGCCCTCCCTAGGAGGGCTGTTGTCCGAGTGGCTCGACGACCCCCGGTTACCCGGAGGCCGTCCACCCGTAGCTACGAGGCTGTACCGCTAACTGCCTCGGCAGGACTTGCACCTGCAAGGACGCGCCGCCTTTCACGGCGCACCGCCCGGCCTCGAAGTGAAGCCTGAGCATCTCCGTGAGCTTTCTCATGGACAACCTCCGATTGGTCAAAGGCGGTTCCCCTTCCCCGAGACTCACTTCCCGGGATGTTCCCGCGGCAAGGGGTGACCCCTATTGGCCGGCTGTCCGGGCGCTTCGCCCTGGTGGAGGGGTTCCACCGGAATCGGTGGACGATTTGGATCGGAATCGGTGGACGGGTTCAGTCGGAACGGCTGGCGGCTCAGCAGCGCCGGGGTTGTCTTTCGCGCGGTGCACCGGGCTGACTGCGTCCGCTGAGGCCGCTGGTTGGGCCCGGCGACACAGACACGCGTTCGGCATCAGAGTGGGAACGCCTGCCAAGGGAGACCAACGCGTACCTCAGCCCTTTGGCACGAGCACACGCCGGCAGGAACTCGGATCCAGGCAACGAGCCGCATAGCGACTCTCTCGGCCCGTGCGGACAGCCACGACTCGCCCTAGGTCGCTGGCAATGACACCATTCGACACAGCCGGCCATGTCTGGCCCGCTAGAATATCAGCGAAGGAGGGGTTGACATGGGGAGTTGTCCGAAATGCGTCGGCAGCGGCAAGATCCTAAACCCCGAGTACGACCGGGCGTTCGACAGGGAGGATGGAATCGGCCAGAAGACGCCAAGCCAGATCAACAGTGAGTTGGCCCGCCGCGGTATCCAGAAGGACATGACGTGCCCTCGATGCAACGGACGGGGTACCGTGGACAACTAGAACCGCGAAGGCCTACGCACATGCGCTCGGCAGCGTCTGGTGGAGGGGGGCCATCGGGCCGTCGGGTAGAGTCGAGTCCGTGGCTAACCTGCGCGTGTTCTCCGGAGAGAACCCTACTGCGTCCGCTCGAGGCGGCGGTCGCGCGTGCGCGGGGGGAGAGCGGAGGGGAAGACGGGATCGTGATAGAAGAAACACCCAGGTCAGAGAGGGCGTGGAGCTATCGTGCCGGGCGAGGAAAGCCTCCTGAGCTCGCGGCGGGCTTCTGGCGCGAGCCGGACCGCTAATGCTGTTATTGCTTCGGCCGTTCTCGTTCTGGGGACGTTCTTCCTCCCCGCGCCGTCTGCCGTCAAGGCGGAAAGCATCCTGGGTGGTCCGTACCTCTTGCCTCAGAACCTCTCGGTGGAGCCAGGGAACGCTGTTGTCAGAGTAACCTGGGACGCTCCTCTAGAGCCGCTATCTGACGTTTTATCCTACGAGGTCTACCGCTGGGGCCCCGGCGAAGGCGGAGGCTCCGCCCTGCTTGGGGGGGAGCCCGAGATCATCGCCGAGACGTATCCCGACACCTTTGAGTACTACGACTTCGATGTGACGAGTCAGGACGACTATTGGTACACGGTCCGGGCCCGCTATGACAATAAGACCTACAGCGCGACCCCGGCGCCCGTGGAGGCCAGGACGGGAGTCGTCAGCCTCAACATCGTGCTTCAGGTCGACGAGCCCACGGCCAAGGTGAATCTCGAAGAGGTGAACCTGGATGCGCCGCCGCAGTTCGTGGATGGAAGCACCATGGTCCCCATTCGCTTCATCACCGCCAGCCTTGGCGCGGAGGTAAGGTATGACAGCGGTCCCCAGCAGATAACCATCGTCCTGGGGGCGAGGGCGATCCGCCTGTGGGTCGGGCGCAGCGAGGCCGAAGTAGACGGGGCGACTATGCGCCTGGCGGCGCCGCCGGTAGTGGTGAACGGACGCACCCTGGTGCCACTGCGCTTCATTTCCGAGGCTTTTGGCGCCCGGGTGGACTACCACCCGGACGGCCAGGTCATCATCAACCTGCTCGAAGAAGACGACATGCCGCATTTGGCGACTGAGATCGCGGTGGGCGCCACGGTAAAGGCCGCCCTGAACGGGTCCAGGGATGTTGACTACTATCGCTTTGTGCCCCAGGCCAACGCCATCTACGTGGTGAGTACCCACGATCTCGCTCCCGACTGTGACACGGTCCTTACGGTGCTTGAGGGAGAGCCGGAAGCCCTCACCGTGTTGAACCAGGACAATGACTGTGTGGTTGGGTATCCGGAATCCGGGATCATCGTTTCGCAGGGCAAGGAGCCGGGCGTCGTCTATTTGCGGGTTCAGTCGGCGCTACCGGGTGGTGCCAACCCTTCGGGCAACTACAGCCTGACCGTGGAGGAACGCCCGGAAAAGGAGCTCCCCGCCATATCCGCGGAAACCCAGACCGTCACGGGTGAGCTGCTGTCACCCACCGACGTGGACTGCTACTTCCTTCACTGCCTGCGTGCAGACCTAGTGGAGATCAAGGTCACAGGCCTTCCTATCCCCGCCGAGGACGGCAATGGAGGCTACACGGATACGGCGCTAACGGTCTGGAACCCGAGGGACATGAACGGCTATGTTCCTGAACCCGGCTCTGAGAACGGTCCTGAGCTGGAGTTGCTGACAGTGGACCTGGGTCCCTGGAGCGGGGGAGACAGCTGCGTAGTCTTCCAACCCCCGGTAGCCGGGAGCAACACCGGATACTACCTCATACAGGTCTTCAGCGAGACGGGTCGGTGCGGCCCCTATTCGATGGAGATCAACCAGACCACCGATCCGGAGCCGGCGAACGACTGGAACACCGCCATAGCCATCGTGCCCGACAGGCAGCGGATTCATGGATGGCTTACCATCGAGGTCGCCGACTGGTACAAGTTCGAGGCTACGGTAGGAACGACATACTGGATCCAGACCAACGATCTCGCCCCCCAGGTCGACACGGAGATCCTTCTCTATGGACCGGCCGGACGCTCGATGCTGGAGCGCAACGACGATGCCCTGGGCGTTTGGTACGGATCGCGCCTGGAGTGGCAGGCCGAAGCCAGCGGGACCTACTACGTGGAAGTCAGGCCCTACCTGGATTCCGATGAAGGGTCCCGCGCACCGATCCAGGGCGGCTACGGCTTCTGCATCACGACCACCGGCCCCGAACCGGACGACTACGACCGCCTCCTCGAGGTGGCCTTGGTCCCGGGGGAGGAGGCCAAGCGAGCGTCGTTGGTGGATGGTGACGCAGACTGGTTCACCTTCAAGGTCGAGAACGGGTTCACCTATGCTGTCGAGACCCTGAATCTCGGCCCGGGGTGCGACACCTACCTTGTCCTTGTTGATGAGGACTACAACATCCTGGCCGCGAACGACAACGAGAACGCCGGTGGGTCCAACGAGGGGACGGCCTCACTGGCCTCCAGCGTTGAGTGGACGGCCACATACAGCGGCACGGTCCACGTCCTGGTCACGGTCGCCCCGGTTCCGCCGGACTCACCCGGCTACGACCCCGGCTGCGACCCAACGGGGACGTACGAGATACGCGTGACGCGCGAGGCCGAAGGGATGTCGCTCTAGGCGTCCGCCGCCGCGGCGGCTCGCACCAAGCTAGCTTGCTGCCGGGAGTACGGGCTGCTAGCGAGGCGGCCCCGTTTCCTCCTCGATCTCACGCTGGGCTCACTTCTCAGGGCGCGGCCCATGGAGTCAGCGAACCGGGCCGCGAAGCGCTCGTAGCTGACACCGGAACGGGAAGCCCCGTTGGGGAGTTTCACGCGGTACCTTCCTTTCAGGCTGTCCGTCTGGTTAACGGCCTCGAGATGAGCCACCCGGCCAGCTCTTAGAACCTATCATAGACCCGAGTCACCGCGGCTGGCCGGGTCGGCTCCATCGAGTTCTTAGGCCGCTTCAGAGGTCACTTGGACGACTTTGCTGCGAGGTCTCCAATGGCAAGCCGAAGGAGCCTTCGACCGACCAGGATATGGAATGCCATGAGCAACAGGACCGACAGGATTGAGATGTACAGGCCGATCCTCGGGATGAAGATGCCGAAATCGAACACCGCCGAGCCTATGCGTAGATACGCAGTGGTTTTGCTGAAGACTCCGCTACGGAACATCGCGGCCCCGACGAGGAATCCGGTGAGGGAGCCCAGGATGTAGCTGACGGAAGCAAGCCTCGGCGGGTCGGGCCAACGTTCTTTACGTTTCAGCGGCGGCGCCCTAGGCCGTCGTTTGCCGCTTCCAAGCCTAGCCCTGGGCGCCGCAAGCTGGAAACGTGGGTTGGGTGGACGGCGCGACCCTTGTCACCGAGGCGTGGCGAGATCCTGGAGCATGAGAGCTATCACCGACGCGAAGACGAGGACCGCCACGACCACGACCCAGGAGCGCTCGCGCTTCATTACCAGTGCGAACAGCCCGCTGACACCGGAGGCTACAACGCACATCCCGGTCACGGCGTTGTAGAGGGTCTGAGCCAGCTCGAGGCCCGCCCGCTGCTCGGTGACCGGCATTACCACGATGGTGTTGAGCAAGACCATCACAAGCGACAAGAGCAGCAGACCGGCTGACCACTTGCCGATGCTTGTCGTCGGCAGCGACAGGAAGCCTGCTGCCCGCTTCCGGGTCGACCCTTCGGATTCGCCCATCGGAGTTTCGCCCCTCTCGTCAATGCCCCCACACAGTTCCACCCAACGAATAGCGATTGAGCGGCGCCGGGGCTGTGTTGCGGACGGTGAGTCGCGCCTACTGCGTCCGCTGAAGCCGCTGGTTAGCCACGCGGTCAGCGTAGGTCCGCGAGGCTGTAGATCTGAGTGGCGTCCATGCCCCGCACCCTACCTCGGATCTTCCTGAATATCCCGGCCTGGAACCGTTCAGTGACCACTGCATCCATGTACGGAGCCGCGGCCGCAATCAGGACGTCAGTCACTTCGGCAGCTCGAGGGCTCCAACCACCGTCAAACAGCCGGCAATACTGAGAGTACAAGACTGTGTGGAGACTGGGCAGGCGGGCAATGTCGGGTGCCTGCTTCTTCCTCAGCATGCTCTGGACCCACTCTCGGCGGGAGAGGCAAAGCTCCACGGCCCCCACTTCATCGACGTATCGGTCTGCATCAACTGCGTTGGCCGCCTCGTTACGTGGCGAGAAGGCCGCCTTGCGAGACAGCCACTCCTCCAGCATGGCTTCTATCCGTGTGGGGAAACGCTTTTCAATCTTCTGCGTCCTCGGGTCAGAGAAGAAACCGTCTATGAACTCGCCGAGGTGATGTGCGCAGTCGCGCCCCGCCGGCGAGAACGCATTCAGCTGGACACACACCTGCTCCGGAGTGTCGTAGTTGGCAATCTCGTCATCCAGGATCTGGTTCTCCGGCTTCAGCAAGAAGCTGGGATAGACGCCGAAGAACGAAAGCCATGGCTGATACGCCCGCGAAGAACGCCGTAGTTCAACTAGGTTGTACACAGTCCAGCACGGCACCCATTCACTTGGCGGAAACCGCTGGACGAAGCCGCGTCCTTCCACGGTGGGGTGCTTTACGATCTCGCTCAGGGCATTCGTATCCAGCAGACAGAGCTGGTACACCTTGCCGCTTGCTGCGCGCCAGGGCATCGCGACACCCCCGCCGTGCTGTGGCTAACGGCTGGCCGATAAGCTGCAGCTGCCCCCAGGCGGCTGTCAGCTTCATCGGCAGGTTAGACACTGCTATCCTGTCCTGGCATACCGGTTCCACTTGTCCAGGTATGTGAATGCGAAACCGATGGAGGTTTCGTCTTCGACTTTCATTTCTCCCCACATGGGAACGTCAGGAAAGAGTTCGGCGAACAGCCCTCGCACTCGGCCTACGAGCTCTGCCGCCGATGTCGTGGAGTCGAACTGAACGTAAAGAAGGAAGCCGTTGTCCGTGTGATCGTCGATCTGAAGCACGTTCGTACTCGTCACGCCACGTTCGGACCGCATCCGAGTCTCGAGAAGCTCATTCCTCGCGGCGCGAACCCCATCGCGTTCCTTCGGAGACGTTTTCCCTGAAGGGTTGGACGATACTCGCCTCATCACCTCGAGGTGTGCCGAGAAGTACAAGCGAACGTCCTCGATCTTCGTCTTGTGGATCAGCTTGCGAAGGAAGTCAGGGACATCGATCGAAGGATGAGTCAGGAATGGCAGGACCTTCTTGCCAAGGGCCATCGCGTGTCCAACCTCGAAGGGAACCCATTGGGACTTGAGGGAAGCCGGCGAGATGATTACGACCACGGCAGAAGAGTCAGTCAGCCCCCTGGCGACGCGTTCGAGTATGTCGTCTCCCCAGTCAATGTCCTTCCTGTCCAGGAATGAACCTATGCCCACCTGTTCAAGCGTCGACTGGATCTCCTTTGCCACCGACTCATCTACGGATGAGTAGCTAATGAAAACCTTCACCTGAGTCGCCTCCGGTCCCCCGTGGTGGTAGAGTCGAGCCCGAGCGCCGTGGCGGTAGGCCGGACCTATCCGTTGGCTCCCCGTTTCCTCTGGGAGTGCCTCAATAGCCCGTCCATGACTCGGTTTCTCGGACCCGCTCATCGAACCGGACGTGCGGTTTTCCCGCATCCGGCTCTCGGACTGCTTTCACGTCAAGGCATGCAGGCGCGACATCCGCCGGCGATCCCCCAACCGGATGAGGCCAAGCTCCTCGTAAAGATACCGGTTGCTGAACGGCCGGGTCCCCCGCCGGGGACCTTGTGTCTTCGCACCAGGAACTGCCTGAACAGAGCCTCGGTGTAGCGGTCCACCGTCCGATAGGCCGGTTCCAGCGTACCGACGCTGAAATACCGGCTCCATCCCTGCAGCTTGCGGTTCACCGCCGCCACCACCTCTTCGAGGGGGGCGTGGTTGGCTGCGTGCGAGGCTTCGCGGACTGCATTCGAACGTAGGGCACGGACGCGTCACAAGCACGCCTTCCGGATCGACTCCAACGTGCTCAGATGCATCGGGGTCGCTAGAAGTAGCGACGCCGTATCGCTATGCTCGGCAATGAAGCTCCGCGCCTTGCCCCAATGGAGTGTGTTTCTCCGGTCACGGAGCGTAGTCGTCCACAACACTGCGTCGTCGATTCTCGCCTTGCCCTCTCCGGCAGCACTGAGAAGCGCCTTCCCCGTTGGCTGATCAAGCGCCTTCGTGATACACAGGACCTTGCGGGCAAGGCCCACGTATTGATTGTTCAGGAGTTGGCCCAACTTAGTGTCGCCAAGCTTAGTGGCTATCGCGAGGCCGCATTCAAGCCACGTGCCCTCTGCCGCCGCAGCGAGCATGACCGTGGCAGGCAGGTACAGGCCCCGGCGGAAGCAGCAGAGAGCTTGCTCGACTGCCGCTTGAATACCCGCGTGGAGGCTCATGCAGTCTAGACCGTTGAGGAAGATGTCGGGGTCGGTTGATGGGTGGTTAGGCAGCGGAGGCCGGTGTACCCTGTTCGGATAAGCGCACTTGATCCCATCGAGTCGGAGGCCATTAGAACCACGTTGCGTCCGCCCGGTCAAGGTGGCTTCCCACGTTTCCGGCGGTCCTGCAGGTATCAACTCTCCCGCTGCCACGAGTTCCCACACGGCCTGATACAGAGCGAGTCGAAGGCTGTACCCCTTTGCGGCCAGCTTGAGGTCGTCGCGGGCAGTAGGCGAATCGAGATCTACCAGGTTGGGAGGCCTCCCGACCTGCTTCTCCAGCCATGGCACAGCCAATGCGTCTACGTCGGACTCCTCGGCCTGGAGAACGTAGACCTTCGCGCGGGCGATGTCCTCCCGGGTGACGAGTACGTCCGATGCCAGCAGAGCGGAAGCGTCTTCTCGCAACACGCTTGACCCCTCCGCGGTGCCCAGCGGTGTCTGTAGCTCAGTGGTCCATCGCAGAAACCGAACGACGCATGGATCCTGCTGAGAGTCC
>Ga0315292_10002491_pt1 | contig 10345 bp, 6 predicted proteins | sample YL17G13_0_MG_FD_204029 | JGI IMG/M metagenome (GOLD analysis project Ga0315292, IMG submission 204029) | Sediment microbial communities from Yellowstone Lake, YNP, Wyoming, USA - YL17G13_0 | ecosystem: Environmental > Aquatic > Freshwater > Lake > Sediment | place: USA: Wyoming | collected... | reverse complement strand
TACCAGCGGGAAAACATTGACCGTGACGGTTGCTCCTGCCCGAACGGAGCAATCCATTGGAGGCAACTGCGTCGTGGTCTGGACCTGCACGGGGCTCGCCTCCACGTCACTGAAGCCGGGCGGGTTGCTGTCGTTCTCTACTTCTTTGCAGGCCCGCTTGGCGGCTGATAACGACCTTGCCGTCACTGCGTCCATCGAGCATGACGCACGCAAGGCGCTGGTTGCTGCGGCCTGGCGCGGTCCCGGACGCCTGGAAACCCCCGAGCCGGAACTCGACGCGGCTTTTGCCTTGCAGAAACTACATGTAGTGGAATGCCCTATAGAAACTTTCAAAGGCATCATCACCCACAATGGCAGCCTGACCTATGCGCCCGGCATCTGGGCCAATGATCCTCCTGAATATTCCAGCCCACTTTTTCCCTTCTTTGGCGATGTCCAACTGAATCACGCCAGTATGAATATGTACCGGGTCTGGCAGGACTATTGCCAAGAGAAGAACACCACCGCCATTCCCGGATGTTTCTGGCAGGAAAACCTGGAGATAGGGCAGTGGGAACGTGGCGATGACGCGATGATCCTGTATGGCCTGTCAAAGTTCCTGCTCTTCCAGGGCGATCGCGCTGCCGCCAAGGAGCTATGGCCGCTGATAGAGGCCAGTGCCGCCTCGGTGCTGAAACATACCACCACCGATGGCATCATCACCTCTGAGAGCGATGAAATGGAAGGTCGCTATCCGACCGGCAAAGCCAATCTCAGCACCGCATCGCTCGCCTATGGTGGTTATCGCCAAGCGGCGCGCCTTGCCCAGGCCCTGGGCAAGCCAGAGGCCGCCGAATTCGACAGGCGCGCCGACACCTTGCGCATCGGAATAGAGAAATATTTCGGTGCCGAGATAGAGGGTTTCAAGACCTATCGCTACTTCAAAGAGAACACCACCCTGCGCGGCTGGATCCTGCTGCCCCTGGCCATGGGCATCTACGACAGGCAGGAGGGCACGGTTGCGGCGCTGTTGTCGGATAAGCTGTGGCCCAACCGCATGGCGGGTGCCGACATCCTCGCCGAAACCGGGCGCGAAACCGAATGGGGCCGCGAAACCTATTACGCCCTGCGCGCCCTGTTCAAGGTCGGTCGCACCGAGGAGGCGATCGACCTGACCCGACGCGTGGTCAAGAAACAGATTTTCGGCAGCAAGGGACCGTATCCTGATGAGGATGCCATCGATATGCTGTGCCCTGGTTCGCTGTATCCGCGCGTCTTCACCGAGGGGATGTTCGGCATCGTCCCAACGGGCCTTGATTCATTCACCTGCACGCCGTGGCTGCCCAAGGCCTGGCCGCGAATGGCACTGCGTGACCTGCGGGCTTTCGGCCGGTCTTGGGATCTGGTGGTGGAGCGCGATGGCGACCAGCAAAAGGTCACAGTCAGCAGTAAAGGTGAAATGATCATGACGGGCTCCGGACCGGCTGGTAAAATGTATTCCGTGAAGTTTTCAAATTAGAGCGCAGTGAAATCCATCGGGCAAGGAGCGCGGTTAAGACCAAGGAACGCAATGAGAAAAACAGGACAAATGATGAAGAACCATATTTTCTCATTGGCGACGAACTGGGTGAGAGAATGAAGAAGCTCTTGAAGTAATCAATCAACTATAGATCAATCCTAATGAAAACATTTGTCAAAACAACCGTCCTGGCGAGCACCCTGATGCTGGGCATCGCCAGCGTTTTCCCGACACAAGCAAAGCCGCTCAAGGTCTTCATCCTTGCCGGCCAGTCGAACATGGAAGGACCGGCGCGTATTACAACCTTCGACTACATCGGCGATGATCCGGCGACCGCTCCGTTACTGAAAATGATGCGCGGTGCCGACGGCAAGCCGACCGTGTGCGATGATGTGTGGATTTCGTATCTGACCGGAGCCAACGACAAGAACTTCACGCTCAACGGGAAACTGACGGCTGGTTATGGTTCTCTGTGGGGGGAGGACCCCACCAAGCCTGGCAGCCGTATCGGCCCGGAATTTACTTTTGGTCTCACGATGCGTGCGGCGCTTCATGAGCCGATCCTCATCATCAAGGCGGCCTGGGGCGGCAAGACTCTGAACACGGATTTCCGCTCACCGAGCGCGGGGCCTTTCGAACTGCCAAAGGATACCCTGGAACTTTGGGCAAAGTATCCCCAGGGAGCCCACGGCATTCCCAAAGCCGAGGACCGGCCCAAATGGCTGGCCGATCGGGCCGCCCAGACGGGTGTCTATTACCGCCTGATGATGGAGCATGTTAAAAAGGTGCTGTCTGATATCAATCGGGTTTATCCGGAATACGATCCAAAACAGGGTTTCGAGGTCGCGGGCTTTTCTTGGCTCCAGGGTTGGAACGACATGTGCGATGGTCTGGTCTATCCGGGCCACAATCAACCGGACCGTTACGCCCTTTACTCCGAACTGCTGGCGCACTTCATCCGAGACGTACGTAAGGATCTTGGAGCGCCCAAGCTGCCGTTTGTGATCGGTGTCATGGGCGTCGGCGGTATCCAGGATACGCCCAACACGTTCAGGCAGGCGATGGCCGCACCCGCCGCGATGCCGGAGTTCAAGGGTACTGTCCTTGCCGTGGAGACCGCGCCGTTCTGGGACAAGACATTAGGAGAGATTGAAGCGAAGCATGGCAAGGTCTCGCAGATGGCCTGGATTCTGAGTTCAAAGAACAAGGGCGGACCGAACGAAGACGGCAAGATGTCTCAGGAACAGCAGGCGGCCTATCTCAAGGAGTTTCGCGCCAAGCTGATCACTCCCGAGGACGACGCGGCGTGGAAGCGCGGCGCATCGAACGCCGGCTACCACTATCTCGGGTGCGCAAAGACGTTCGCATTGATGGGCAAGGGTTTTGCAGAAGCCAATCTCGCCATCATGAAGCAGCAGAAACGCCCGTGATGCATACATCCCTCAAACCGCAGGAAAAGTTGAATAGAGGCAAGTAACCATGAATAACGCACACTCTCGACGGCTTTCACACCAAAGCAATTTGTTGGCATTGACGCTATCGGCTTTAGCGGTGATGCTCCCGATGCACCGGGCTTGGGCCGCCGACATAGAGAAGCCGCAAAAAGTGCTACCTCTTCCTGGAGAAGTTTTCCAGGTCGATGGACGCACCGCATTCGTCATGCTCCCGGCGGCTGCGAACCTCCACTCGAATCGCCCCATCCCGTGGGTGTGGTATGCGCCTACGCTGCCCGCCCTTCCGGAAGCACGTGAAAACTGGATGTTCGAACGGTTTCTGGCGGCCGGCATCGCCGTGGCCGGCGTGGACGTCGGCGAATCCCATGGCAGTCCGCAAGGGCGTGCCCACTTCACGGCTCTCTATCAGGAGTTGACAGGCAAGCGCGGATTCAGCCGCAAGCCCGTCCTGCTGCCACGCAGCCGCGGCGGGCTGATGCTCTACAACTGGGCCGTCGAGCATCCGGCTTCGGTGGGCGGCATCGCCGGGATCTATCCGGTTTGCAATCTCCGCAGTTGGCCCGGACTCGATCGGGCCTGCGGAGCTTATGCTCTCACGGCAGCGCAACTCGAAGAACAACTCACACAAAACAATCCGATCGACCGCCTCGCTCCGCTGGCGAAAGCCGGGGTGCCCATTTTCCAAATCCACGGCGATGCAGATGATGTGGTGCCTCTGAAAGACAACTCCGCCTTGCTCGCCAGTCGTTACCGCGAGTTGGGCGGCTCGATGCGGCTTAGGATTCCGCCCGGCCAAGGACACAATGTCTGGGACGGCTTTTTCCAATGTCAGGAACTCGTCGAGTTCGTCATCGCCCACGCCAGCCCGGCGGCGAGTCGCGAACCCACGGCGGCCTTGTTCCGTGACCCGCCCATGGAGGCCAGGCCCGGCGCATTCTGGGACTGGATGAACGGCAATGTGGATCTCGACCGGATGACTTACGAACTCAAGGAGATGAAGGCCAAGGGCATGTCCGGCGTGGAAATCTGGGACGTCGGCGTGATCCTTCCGATTCCCGAGGATACCATCCCCGCAGGCCCAGCCTTCCTCGGACCTGAATCGCTGAAGGCTGTCAATCATGCTATTGACCAGGCAGACCGACTGGGCTTACATCTGGGGATAGTGGCGTCGAGCAGTTGGAATGCGGGCGGCAGTTGGGTGGAGCCGCGCGATGCAATGAAGGGGTTCTATCATAGCGAAATCACTGTCAACGGTCCGGCCAAACTGTCGCAGGCCTTGCCTTTTCCTAAGTGCAGCGCGCCCAAAGGTGCCAATGGTCTGCCGCTCTACTACAAGGAAATCGCCGTACTGGCTTTTCCGCAGACGACGAACAAGGTCATTCGCGACACTGCATCCGTCGTCAACCTCAGCGAAAAGATGAACAGCGAAGGGCTGCTCACCTGGGATGTTCCTGCCGGTTCCTGGGTGATTGCGAGGTTTATCACCAGCAATACCGGACAGAAACTGACGGTGCCCACCCCCAACTCGAACGGCCTGCTCATTGATCACCTTGACGGTAATGCGGCCAGGCGCCATTTCCGCTACATCATTGACCAAATCCTGAAAGTGCGGCCGAGCCTGGACGCATTGCGCTACATGGAAGTGGATAGCGTAGAGGTTGGTAATCAGACGGATTGGACCGACTCCTTTGTGGCGGAATTCCGCCAGCGGCGTGGCTATGACCCTGTTCCGTATCTGCCAGTACTCAAGGGGAAGAGCTTTGCCGATCCGCAGGTCACCTCCCGCTTCCAGCACGACTATCACAAGACCGTAAGCGACTTGTGGATTGACGGCCATTACCGCGCGTCCAGAGAATTTCTGAATACGTACGGAATGCAGCTCGTGGCCGAGGGTGGACATGGCGGTTACCCGCGTGCCGAACCGTTGCGCGCCTGCGGCGTGGTGGATATAATTCGCGGCGAGTTCTGGAACGGCTCGCGATTCTGGGTGGTGAAAGAGGCGGCCTCTGCCGCACACATTTACGGCCGGCAGATTGTGGATGCAGAGTCCTTCACGGGTTGGCGGAGCTGGCAGGACGGGCCGTTGGAATACAAGCGGCTGGCCGACACGGCATTTTGTGATGGTCTGAATCGCATAACGTTCCATACCTTCGCGCACACTCCGCCTTCAGGAGGTGTGCCTGGAAATATGTATCACGCCGGCGAACACTTCAACGTCAACGCCACCTGGTGGCCTAAAGCCGCACCCATGTTGTTCTATTTCTCGCGCTGCTGCTATCTTTTGCAGCAGGGTCAGCCGGTGGCGGATGTCTGCTTCTACTACGGCGACGACGCGCCCAACCTGGTCGCCACTCGCCGGATTGGCCCCGATTCCAAGAGGCTGGATGGCGCCACCTGTGCCCATTGCGGGAGGCCCAACCCGGCTCCTGCCAACGCACTCGGAACCGGTTACGATTATGACGTCATTAACTCCGATGTGATCCAAAACCGCATGGAGTTCAAGGACGGCCGCCTGACTCTGCCCCATGGCGTGAGTTACGAGGTCATCGTCTTGCCCGAACGCACCGACATCCCGCTGTCTGTTCTAACCAAGCTGGAAACTCTCGTTCGCGAGGGCGCGACGCTTCTCGGCCCCAAGCCCGAGCGTGACACTTCGTTGGCGGATTACCCCCGCTGCGACGAGCAGGTCAAGTCCATCGCCGATCGCATCTGGGGGTCTAACACCGACAGCAAAACATCCGGCAACTCCTACGGCAAAGGCCGGGTGATCGCCGACCGCAAGCGGGTCCGCGAGATCCTCCAGCAACGCGGCATCGGTCCCGACTTCGCCTACACCAGTCCAGGGAAGCCCGTTGATCTCGACTACATCCACCGCCGCACTCTGGCCGCCGACATCTACTTCGTCAGCAACACGCAAATGGAGGAGGCCGAGGCCGATTGCACCTTCCGGGTCATGCCACGGCTGCCCCAGTTCTGGCACGCAGACACTGGCAAGATCGAGCCATGCACCGCTTACACGCGCGTTCCCGGCGGGATGAAATTGAAACTCCGTCTTCCGCCCGCCGGTTCGGTGTTCGTCGTCTTTTCCGGCACCGCGCCGGAAGCCGCCACGCCCGCGCCAGTTGCGGTTGAAGCCGGCAAACCGTCCGCGCCCTTGGAAATCACCGGGCCATGGGACGTTAGATTCCCGCCGAACCAGGGAGCACCACCCTCGCGCGTTTTCGAGAAGTTGGTCTCCTGGACCACGATTCCGGATGATGGGATCAAATATTTCTCAGGCACCGCAACTTATCTCAAGGAATTCGATGTGCCGGCTGCTTTGCTAGCCGGGGGTGGGCAACTCGAGTTGTCGTTGGGAGAACTCCGCAACGTCGCCGACGTCACATTGAATGGCAAACCACTCGGGATTCTTTGGAAACCTCCCTATACGTGCGATGTCACCGGTTTGGTCCGCAGTGGCAAAAATGAACTGAAGGTGGAAATCACCAACCTCTGGGCCAACCGTCTCGTTGGCGACGCGACTCTTCCCAGGGAAAAGCGTGTGACGCGCATCACCCAGAAAGTGCCCATCGCCGGCCCCCACGATTCCGGCCTCTTTGGTCCCGTACAATTACGTTCACACCCATTGGAGAAAGCAAAATGAAAACAGGTTCTTCTCCCGATCAGTTGCCACACAATGATGCTGAATAAAGACAAGACATCGGCATCCAAATCCTGTATTCGTGGGTTTTTACGGAACTTACGAAACAAGGAGAATGCCGATGTCAACGCTCAGTATAGCAGCCTACTTCCCATTTCGTCGAGTACGAATCACACGCCAGAGCGTCGCGGCCCAGGCCGACCTGGCGATGATCGATGTTGTGCCCGACGAACGGTTCCGTCCGGTCTGCCACGCCTGCGGCAAACCGGCGGGCAGGGCCAGGCAGAGAGAGGTCCGGGTCGTCCGCGATCTGAACTTCGGCCCGGCCAGCGTCTACCTTCGCTGCACCTACCGCAAGGTCTGGTGTGGTGGTCCATCGACTTCCGTGCCGCGAAGTTCGGGTAGTTTCAGCGGCCGAATAGGGCTGCGATGACGATGGTTTGACAAGTTGATCAGCCAGGTTGTTTCGATGTAACATTTCACCCGTCTGCAACGGATTGTACCGGCAGCGGGGGAAGTTGGCCAGTAGTCAGGTATGTCCGCAAGGCTGAGGTGATAGTCGCCAGAGCATCATGCCCACGCAGTTTCAAAGTCCGATACACGCTCATCAGCACGGCCTGCACGGCGGCGCCCTTTTCGCTGCGGTTGCTCTGGCTGATCTTCCGCAGGATCACCGCCGGCCGAATCATCCGCTCGGCCAGGTTGTTGTCGAACGTCACTTCGGGATAGTCCAGGAACGTGAACAACTCGTCGGTGTGCTTCCGCAATCGCTTGGCCAGCCGCGCCGCGTCCGCGTCGGCGTAGTGGGCATCGGCCAGCGTCTGCAATCGCTGGTCGATCCGCCGAATTCGCGATCGGTAGCGGTCCGGCTCAAAGTCAGGCCGCTTCCGCAGCCGAATGCCGTCGCGTACCAGCCGGCGCAGCATCTTGGCGAACGCCCGCCACTCGGAAGAACTGTTGTGCTCGTCCACTTTTTCCAGTTCCCTCAGCAGATGGACCAGACAACACTGCCGCTCGCGAGCGAAGGCGTCGTATGCCGCCCAGAAGTCCGTCACCAGCACGCCGTCGAACGCCTCGGCGAAGAACTTCTCCAGCGCCGGCGAGCCCCGGCTGGGGTCCAGCATGTAATAGCACGTGATGTGGTTGGCGAAGCACCACAGCCACCACGTCTTGCCGTTCATCCGCCAGCCAGTCTCGTCGGCGTGCAGCACGGCCGAGCCCTTGGCGTCCAGGCCGAGTTGCACGTACCACGGTTCGAGCACCTCGGCCAGCCGCTGCCAAGCCGCCACCAGCCCGCCGGCAGACAGGTCCGTCTGGAACTGTCCGCCGAGAAGCTCTTGCACCTGGGATATGCTGACGCCCACGCCGTAATGCAGCCAGGCGCTGAGAGCCACGGCGCGATTGCCGATCTTGGCGTTGGGCAGGGCGTCGGGGACGATGGGCTCGACGTGCTTCTTGCATGCCGGGCAGTAGTCGCGATGGATGGTGTGTTCGGTGACGGCGGTGCGAAGGTCTTCGAGGATGTCCTCGACGGTTCGCGTGCGTGTGCGCTGGCACCGCTGAAGCTGCCCTCCGCAGCCGGGGCAGCATTCGAGACGATGCTCCTTCCGCTGGTCGATGCGCTGCGGCTCTGGCCGACGGGCGCCGGCGTGTCCAGGCTTTGCGCCGGGCTTGCCCTTTCGCTTCGGCGCTGGGGGTTTGGTGTAGATGGGCCGCTGGCCGGACGGCGTGGCTGGGTCGATCCTCGGCGGACCTTGAGTCTTTGCCATAAGCTCGGCAATTCTCTTTGCCGCGGCCAGCCAGGCGAGCTTGCCCAACTCATCATCAACGCCCGCCAACTGCTTGGCCTGCTGTTCCGTGAGCGTGCCGTCGAGAGCCGCCGTTATGAGCGTTGCGATCCGTGCATTCGTGCTGATTCTTGTGTCCATGCCCTGCGAATACCGCGCGCAAGGGGCTCGCGCAAGTCGGAATTCTCGGAATTATCACATTTTTTTCTGCGTATATGTTGCAGACGGGTGAAGTGTTACGTTTCGATCAGGAAGTCCGCACAGCCTTCAGTGATGGCAGTATTTGAAATGGGCGCAGGGTGGTTGGTGCGATAGGCGACAGGCCGGCCATTCTGCCTGCTACGCCACTTGCCTCAGCGTGACGACTGGCAGGTGCTTTCGGCCCTGGTGGAAGTCCACCACGAGTTGCAGGTTGATGCCTGGCTTGCCCCGGACTTTCACTTGAGGAGAGGCGCACAAGGAATCACTGGGCCAATCTGGTCTGGGCTCCCAACGCGGCCTTCGGCATGCGGAGGCAACGCGCCTGTAACGTTCGTCAGGCGTGCGACCGCCCAGAGTTGTGTGCGGGCGGCAGGTGTTGTACCAGGCGATGATTGCGTTGGCCTCTGCACGCATCTGCCGCTGGTTTAGCGGAACGAGTATGCGTCGGAGGCCCTCGTCCTTCAGGGTCCGAATGAATCGCTCGACGATGGCGATGCTGCCGTACTGACCAACGGCGCCGAAACGAGGCCGGATCTTGCGGCACTTGCACCATCGCTTGAACCGTTCGCACCAGAACTGCGAGCCCTTGTCGCAGATGATGTACCTGGGCGGAGTTCCCGCTTGGCGAATGGTCTTGGCAAGGAAGGCGTTGACCTGTTGGCAGTCGGGCGGCTTGCGGAAGATAGCGACGCCCATTACCTTCCGCGAGAAGTGATCGACGACCACGGCCAGCCACCAGCAGAACGGCCAGCACTGGGGCAGGGCGAACGGTAGCCAGGGGACCCAGAAGCCGCCAGTGGGCACGACGGTCAGGTCGACGTGCCAGACATGGTTGGGGTGTTTGGCGGTGACGACTCGCTCGGTTGGTGTGGGTTCCTCTGCTGCTGCGGTGGAATCAGGCTTGCAGGGCGGCGATTTCTTGTCTTTGGCCTTGAGCATGCGGCCGACGGTGGTGACGCCAAGGTGCAGGCCGGCGCGGGCCAGGATCTGGGCGATCTTGACCTTGCCGAGTGCCGGGCACAAGGTCTTGAGGCGCTGGACGATGTAGCGGACGAAGTCCGGGAACTTGTTGACGGGCTCTCCGAGCTGCACCAGGGCGTGAGAGCCGTCCTCGTCGATACGTTTCAGCCAGGCGGCGATGGTCTCTGGCTCGACGAGGAACACGCGGGCAGTCTGGGCGAGTGACCAGCCACGAGCGGCCTTGAGTTCGAGGATGGCCATCCGTTCGGTAGGGGGGTAGTATGGTCGGTGCCGCGGATCGACCTTGGCCATGCGAGCGTTCTGGATGCGGATCTGCTCTTGAAGCAAGGCAACCTCGCCAGTCAAGCGGTCGATTTCGGCAGCCTGACGGGCCCGAGGGTTGACGGCATTGGCGGCCCAGCCGCGAGCTTCGACAATCGCAAAGTGGGCCAGGGAGATGACGTGCAAGACGGCCGATTTGACGTTCTCGGCCCATCCGGAAGGCAAAGGAATGTCTGGCAAAGTTTGGTCTGGCAATGGTAAGCCTCCTGAGCTTCGTTAATTTCGGTGAGGCCATAGCTTACCACCTGATTCTGTGGCGTCAAGACCCCCAAGTCTGTTCGGGAAGTGTGCGGGCCGAAAGTCGGTGGACCAGTATAGTGGTTGCTGCTGGGCGAGTTTCATCATGGCCGTTTCCTTTCGGTTCTGGGAGTACGTACTCCCGTTCCTACAGGTTACGGCCGCTCCGGCGTTTCCGCCGGTCGACGCAACTCGCGTCGTCAGCCAACCTTACAACTAGCGGGGG
>Ga0315292_10002489_pt1 | contig 10346 bp, 6 predicted proteins | sample YL17G13_0_MG_FD_204029 | JGI IMG/M metagenome (GOLD analysis project Ga0315292, IMG submission 204029) | Sediment microbial communities from Yellowstone Lake, YNP, Wyoming, USA - YL17G13_0 | ecosystem: Environmental > Aquatic > Freshwater > Lake > Sediment | place: USA: Wyoming | collected... | reverse complement strand
TGCATTCGCAGAGGAGCCGCCCTCGTTCCTGCTCGCGTGGGGTTCCTATGGCACGGGCGACGGAGAGTTCAACTTCCCTGTTGGGGTAGCCGCCGATGGTACAGGTCATGTTTACGTGGCGGAAGCGTTCAACAATCGTGTTCAAGAGTTCACGGATAGTGGGTCTTTTCTCAGGAAGTGGGGATCGCTGGGGAGCGGGCCCGGGCAATTCAATCGCCCGAGGGCGATCGCTGTCGGGCCCGATGGAAGCGTCTACGTGGCCGATTACGCCAACGACCGGCTCCAGAAGTTCACGAGCGATGGAGCGTTTCTCAAGGAATGGGTGTGTGTGCCTGCCGGTGTCGCCGTCGATTCGGATGGGAACGTGTACGTGGCAGAGGACGGAAACTACCGCATCCAGAAGTTTACCAGTGATGGCGTGTTCTTACTCGCTTGGGGGGCGTCAGCCATCGGGGACGGCCGCGGGTTCGGCCCTTGGAGTGTGAGCGTCGACGGGAACAGCAATGTGTACGTGACTGACAATCTTAGCCAGCGGGTAGTGAAGTTCACGGATAGGGGCACCTACTTGACCCAGTGGGGAACCGCGGGCTCGGGTGACGGGCAGTTCTTCGATCCGCGTGACGTGGCCATCGATGCGAGTGGCAATGTCTATGTGGCGGAACTCGGCAACAATCGCATCCAGAAGTTTACGGATACCGGGACATTCTTGACCAAGTGGGGGTCGGCGGGCAGTGGCCCTGGGATGTTCGGGGTGCCCAGCGGAATCGAAGTGGATGCAGGCGGAAACGTCTATGTCGCCGACACCGGGAATCACCGCATCCAGAAGTTTGGGAAGAGCCCTGTGCCCATCGCCCCGATGAGTTGGGGGAAGGTCAAAGCTGCCTACCGATAACCGCGCGCTCAGGCATTGCCCAGGCCGCACCTCCGCGCCATCCCTCCCCAGTCCCTGAGCGCGGCGAGGAGCAATGCCATGCCACTGACCACCAGACTTCGCAGGTACGACCTGGCGGTCACCAAGGACAAGTCCGGGCAGGACCCGGCCCAAGTTCCCGCCGACGCGACCGTAGACATCTGCCGGCAGGCGCCCGGGTGAAGACCCAGATCACGGTGCTTCCGATGGGCAACGAAGACACTCCCGTCGACGTCCACGACATCGGCCGAATTGCCTTTACAGACATGCTGGGCGTCAACTCGGCGAGCCCAGCGGTGCTCCGGGTCACGGGGATCGTCAGCGCGACCCGGATCCTTCTGTTCAACGGTTCGAGTCAGGCAATCACGTTGAACGCCGGAGCCCAGGCGTGCGCTACCGCGTGCCCGCCGCCGCCTGCTCCAGTGTCTGCTTGCGCGCCGCCTCGAACTCGTCGCCGGGGTACCACGCGGGGCGCCGGCTGCCGTCGGCCACATCGAGGCCGACGAGATACGCCAACCGCGTGTCCTCGGCCATGCCGGAGAGGTCCCAGTCCGGTCGGATCTCGTCGCTGGGCTGATGGTAATGAAGACGGCGGAACTCCGCCTCCTTCTGCTTGCCCCAGCCGGCCGGCCGGCCGATGAAGGCCTGTCCCGACTTGAAGTAGAGCGCCGGGACGCCGCCGCGGGCGAAGCTCAGTTGGTCGGAACGGTAGTAGTAACCCTTGTCGGGCTCGGGCTCGGCCACCACCTTGCGCCCCTGGGTCCTGGCGGCCGTCACGAGGCGGTCCTCCAGGTCGGACTTCCCGTTGCCGATGACCGCCACGTCCGAGGCGCGTCCGAGCGTGCTGCCGCCGTCGAAGTTGATGTCGGCGGCGATGCGCGCGAGCGGGACCGTGGGGTGGGCCACGTAGTACCGCGAGCCGACGAGGCCCTGCTCCTCGCCGGCGACGAACAGCGCCATCACGCTGCGCTTGGGCCGCGACTGCATGGCCGCGAAGGCCTCGGCCACCGCCAGCACCTGCGCGCACCCGGTGGCGTTGTCGGCGGCCCCGTTGTAGATGCGGTCCCCGGCGGAGTCGGGCTCGCCGATGCCCAGGTGGTCGTGGTGCGTGGAGTAGACGACCACCTCGTCGCGCAGCCGCGGGTCGCTGCCGGGCAGGATCCCGACGACGTTGCCCGTCTGGATCGTGTCGTTCGCCACGTCGAAGGCGAGCGAGGTCGTCACGCCCAGCGGCACCGGCTCGAATTCGCGCCGCCGCGCCGCGGCGATCAGCGTGTCCAGGTCCTGGCCGCCCAGCGCGCACAGCCGGCGCACGGCCGGCTCCGTCAGCCAGCTCTTGAGCTGGAGCCGCGCCTCACCCGCGGCCGGCGGCTCGAACTGGGTCCCGGACCACGAGCGGTCCACCACGTTCCAGCCGTAGCCGGCCGATTCCTCAGTGTGGAGAATGATGGCGGCGGCCGCCCCCTGGCGCGCCGCGGATTCGAACTTATAGTCCCAGCGCCCGTAGTAGAGGCGCTTCTCGCCCGCGAAGAGCGCCGGGTCCCAGTCGGGGTCGCTGTTCAGCACGAGAAGGATCTTGCCCTCGAGGTCGGCGCCCTTGAAGTCGTCCCACTGGAACTCGGGCGCCTGGATGCCGTAGCCGACGAAGACCACCTCGGCGTTCGCGACGGCGACGCGCGGCACCTGCGCCCCGCTGCCGCCGATGAAGTCCTCGCGCCACCGGAACGCTGCCTGGCCGCCGGGGCCCTTGAACCGCCACTCGTCGAAGTTCTTCACCGTCAGGCCGACCAGGGTGATCGGCTGCTCCCACGAGCCGTCGGGGCCGCCGGGCTCGAAGCCGATGGCCTCGAGCCGCCGCGCGAGGTAGGCGCGCGCCATGCGGTCGCCCTCGGTGCCGGGTCCGCGGCCACCCATCGAATCGGCGGCCAGCGCCTCGACGTCGTGGAGCATGGGCGCGGCGGCGATGCGCGCCTGCGCGCCCCGGGAGGACGGAGGCGTGGCGGTGCAGTCGGCAAGGGCAACGACGGCGAGTACGAAAGCGACGCAGGCGAGGGCCTGCCGAAGCGGCGATGGCATGGGGCCTCCGGGAATCGGGGTGCGGGTCCGGGTGGAGGATGTCCCCTTCGGCTCGCCATGGCAACCGCTGCCCAACCAAAGAAGGTGGGAACGCTTCGTTCCCACCTTCCCGTGCTGGCCCCGGCGCACGCGCCGGGCGCGCCTGTGTGGTCTAACCTACCGCTTGTGCACCGCGAGCGGCCGCTCCGGGGTGAGGAAGCTCGGCGCCCCCGGGGCGCTCTCCATGTACTGGATCGCGGACTTCAGGAGCCCGAGGATGTACTTGGCGTTGTGCACCCCGTGGCTGCGGTCCTCCGTCGCCATCAGGTAGTTCCACACCGCGCCGGCGGAGTCGGCCGAAGTGGTGACCTCCAGCGCCCTCAGGGTCCCCGGCGACTCCGGATTCGGCTCCATGAGGCCCGCGTCCTCCAGCAGGGTCCCGAGCTGCGCCGCATACATGTCGACGCTGTCCTGCACGGCTCCGACCTCGTTGAAGTCCTCGATCTCGCCGTGGCAATCCGCGCAGGCCGCCACGTTGCGGACCTCTTCACTGCCCAGGTCCGCCTCCATGTTGAAGGAGTGCCCGCCGACCACGTACCCGACGCCCGTCTTGAAGTGGCAGTCGAGGCAGCCGTCCTCGGTCGCCACCCGGTGATTGGTCTGCTCGTAGGTGTAGCCGGCGTACTCGTAGCCGTTCGAGCCGAGCAGCATGTCGCCCTGCACGCCGTGGTGCGGTCCGAAGCGCGTGCTCATGGTCACCGGGTTGGTCACGTAGGTGTTGACGTTGCGCCGCGACTGGTGGCAGAGCACGCAGATGTTGGCGGCCCCGAGGTCGAAGGTCGTGCCGTCCTGCAGCGTGGCGATCGAGTTCCAGCGCAGACGGAAGTCGCCGTTGCTGTGCGGCGCGTGGCAGGTGAAGCAGTGGATGGCCGTGGGGTTGTCGACCGTGGCGGAGCCGGGAAGCGGCGACCCCGTCGCCCGCGCCACGAAGCCCTCGCTGGTGTGGCATCCCTTGCAGCTGCTGCCGTTCTCGTTGAGGGTGCCGCCGCTGGCGTGCTTCGAGCTCTCCCACTGGCCCGCGGCCGCCACCAGGAACGTGGTGGTGTCGCTGTGACACTCGAAGCAGCTCTGCGGGCCTTGCGTCACCTGTTCGGTGACGTTGATGTCGCGCGAGCACGAAACCATTCCGAACCCCAGCGCCACGACCGCCACGAGCACCAGGACTTTTCTGAACACCTCCATCGCCGTCTCCTCCTTGCGCAGGGTCGTAGACATCCTCCGTCTCCTACTTCAGGCGGAAGTCGTACGCCAGGTTGATCTGCACCACGTTCGCGGTGTAGTAGCGATCCAGCAGGATGTAGTCGTCGTAGCTGTAGCCGTTGTACTTGACCTCGACCCGGTAGTGGTCGAGCAGGGTGTAGGCTCCCTCCGCGAAGAACATCCCCTTCTCGATGTCGAGGTCGCGGCTGATGTCCAGGTAGGTGAAGCCGGTCGCCAGCCGCAGGTTCCTGACGCGCTCGAACTCGAGCCGGCCGGTGACGATGTTGCTGCAGGAGCTGAAACCGCCGGCCAGGTCCTTGTAGTCGTCGGTCGCGTAGCTGTAGTCCGCGGAGACCGTGCCCCAGCCGGCGTAGGTGTAGCGCCCGAAGGCGCCCGCCACCTCGCCGTCGGCCTGCACGTCGATGTCGGGAAACTCGCGCTCGCGCTTGGCGTAGTCGCCGCCGAAGACGAGGCCGTCGAGCGGCCGCACATCCAGCTTGGCCCGGGTCTGCGTGGCCTCGAGGTCCTTGAGCAGCGTCAGCTCCTCCTGGTCCTTCTTGACGCGGCTGGCGTAGTCCACCTTGGCGCTGACGTACTTGCCGTAGTGGAACTCGGTGCCGGCGTTCCAGCTGTCGTAGCTGGTCAGGGTGCGGTCGTCGTCGTTGATCTCGTAGCCGTAGCCGCCGTTGAAGCGTCCGTACTTGTAGAAGTACGCCGCCTCAAGATCGTTCTGGAAGCGGTCGGTGCGCAGGCGCGTCGCCGCATCGTCGACCTGGCTCGCGTCGAAGAGGTACTTGAGCTGGAAGGCCGAGACCGGCTGCACGACGGCCGTGTACTGGAAGCTCATCAGCCGGTAGTCGAGGCCGCTGCCGGAGAGCTTGCGCACCCCGATGGCGCCGCGCACCAGGTTGTTCCACTTGTCGTAGAACGGCATCGGCGCGTAGAGCCGGCCCGACCACACGTAGCCGGCCCGGTTGGCCACCGGGTTGAGCGCGTCGTCGTACTCGGACTTGCGGAACGAGATCGCCGCCCCGCGCCCGTTCTCGCGGAACTCGGCATTCACCTGGCCGGTCCACAGCGAGTTGTCGTACCCGGTCCCCAGCCCGCTCACCGTCCGGGCGGGGTACGACAGGCGGTCGCCGTCCCGCTCGAGGTAGTTGAAGTACCCCGAAAGGCTGAAGCGCCTCACCGGCGTGAGCTCCGCCCCCACCTTCCAGTCCTTGCGCCGGGAGTCCATGCCCCCGTCCGGCGAGAAGATCTGCCGGTGCTGGTCGTAGCCCGCCGTCAGCTTGAGCGCGCCCGGCACGCGGTAGACCAGATCCCCCTTGCGCGAGTCCAGGTTGAGGTCCTGGAGGTCGAGCTTCAGGTAGTTGCTCGAGTTCAGCAGCCCGTCGAGGCGGATCTGGGCGAGGTTGAACCCGTCGTAGATGTTGTAGGTCTCCTGGACGGCGGAGCGGTCACCGATCTCGTCGAGGATGATGCCGCCCAGCTTCAGGGTTCCGTCCACTGCGCCCGCCGCCGGTGTGGCCGCGGCGAGCCCGACGACGAGCAGGACCAGCACGGCCGCAATCGTTCTCGTTCGCATTCGGGTCCCGTCCTAGAGCTGGTGACAGCCGACGTTGAAGCAGCCCTGTCCCTCGAGCGACTCGCTGAGGAAGAGGCGGCTGGTGTACGAACCGTGGATGTCGCTGTGGCAGTCGTTACAGGGCACGCCCGAGAACTGCGTGCCGTGCATCGAGTTCGAGTTATGGCGCGGCACCGAGTGGCACTGCGAGCACAGCTGGTAGTGCGGCGGCGCGTAGGGCTGGCGCAGCATGCGCGGGTTGTCCGACCCGTGCGCCTCGTGGCAGGCCAGGCACCCGCCCTCCTGCGTGGAGAAGTCGAGGGCGGCGGGGTGCTCGTAGACGAACGGCCCCGCGAACTCGCCGTGGCACTTCATGCACATGTTGGTCCCGTTCAGCGACAGCTCGCGGCTGGTCTCGTCGAGCGTCAGGTGGCACTCGCTGCACTTGACGATGCCGTCGTTGACCGGGTGGCGGTACGACCGGGCGAACTGCCCTTCGACCTTGGGGTGGCAGCTCCAGCAGAGGCGCTTCTCGTCCTGCTTGAGCAGGGCCGCCGGCTTGGACTTGTGCACGCTGTGGCAGCCGCTGCAGTTGACGTCGTGGCGCGGGTGGACGTTCTTCTCGACCATGTTCTGCTGGTGCGAGTTCTGGTGGCAGCTCGCGCACACCCGCGCCTGGGCCCGGGCGTCGAGCTCGGACGGGTTGGTCATCGGGAACTTGGCGGGGTCTTCCTCCCAGTGGCGGCGGTCCCCGGCGTGGCAGTCGGTGCACGCCAGGCCCTTGCCGGCCGCGCCGGGCTTCAACCGGTGGGCGGTGGCGGCGAGCGTGGCGTCCTGGCCCCCGTGGCACCCGAGACACGTCTCGCTGTCGCGCGGCGTGTCCTGCGCGGAGAGTTCCCCCCAGAGCCCGACCGCGGCGGCTGCCAGCAGGATTCCCGCGATCAGGAACGGGACGGCGTACCGGCCTGGAATGATGCGTGACATGGGCAACGCAGCTCCCTCCGAAGAAAGGGTGGGGTGGGAACTCTCCGGCCGGGGGCGGACCACTCGCTGCCGCCCGCGGGCAGGGGCATGGCGACGGCGTCTTCACCCGCACTCTCAACCGCGAAGAACGCCATCTCTCCGAGTTTCCCCTACGACCTCTTGGCCGACATGACGGCGCGCGCGGCGAAAGCCAGACGAAGGAGCAGCGCGCTCGAACTGCGGGTCATACGGCCTTCAGTTACTTCCCGTCGCCTAAAATACAAATACCGGGAGCGCCTGTCTCTGTAATTGTGTGGAATCTGCAAATAGCATCGCCCGCGCCACGGAGCCGGCGTCGCGCTCCGAGTTTCCTTTGGGCAACTTCGGTTGCCGGGCGAAGGGACCGACACGGCCCATCTCCGCCCGCTCAGGGCACCTGCAGCGATTCCAGCAGCGGGACCGCCCCGGGGCCGGACCGGTCCGCGACGCGTACTTCCCCGTCGCGCACCAGGAACCGCGTGAACTCCGGCGCGACCGGCGCGAATCCGGCCGGCGGGTAGCGCCCGGTCCACGAGTGGCTCGGATGGAACAACCCGATGAGGTCGTTGAGCAGCGCGGTGGCCACCGGGAGGTGGCCGCTGCCCCGGCCGAGCTGCACCAGCTCGCCCGTCTCCTCGCCGGTCAACACGATGATGTTGTCCACCCCGCGCACCGCGCCGAGATGGCTCTCGGCCGGAACCGCCGCGGGCAGCACCCCGGCCACCGGCGCGCGGCCGCCGGAGCGCACGAAGATCCCGACCGGCTTGACGCGCAGGCCGAGCCGCGGCGCCTGGCGCACGAGCACCGGATCGAGATCCGCGATGCCCCGGACCGCCAGCTGCTCGATGCCGAAGCGCAGCCCCAGGGTGCGCGCCGCCAGGATGAGCAGCTTCTGCGCGGCATCCCAGCCGCTCACGTCGAGGAACGGATCCTGCTCGGTGACCTCGAGCGAGCGGGCGTGCGCCAGGGCGCCGGCGAACGACTCGCCGCCCTCCACCCGCTCGAGCACCAGGTTGCAGGTGCTGGAGAGCACCGCCTGGATGGTGTGGAACTGTTCGCGCACCAGCGGCCGCTCGACGGCGTAGAGCAGCGGCCAGCCGGCGGCGATGGCGTTGTGGTAGGCGAGCCGCACGTCGTGGGCCAGCGCCAGCCGCTCGAGGTCCGGGCCGTGGCGCTGCACCAGCACCTTGTTGACCGTGACTACCGGGCGCTTGCGCCGCAGGGCGGCCTCGACGAGCGTGTGCGTGTCGCCGCCGCGGGTGATCTCGAGGACCACGTCCACGTCCGGGCGCGCCACCAGGCGCTCGGGCTCGGTGGTGGTCTCCAGCCCGGTGAAGGCCGGGTCGGCCAGCTTGTCGGGATCGACGTCGGCGACCGCCGCGACCTCGAAACGCAGGCCGTACTCCAGGGCGAGCTGCTCGCGCCGCTCGGCCAGGAGCGCCAGGAACAGGCGGGCGACCCGGCCGGCGCCGAGCAATCCGAGACGCACGGCGCGTACCTGCCGCTGCGTCGGCGTCGGCACGGCGCGCGGCCGGCGCGCGTGGGCGTCGCGCAGAATCTCCGTCAACTGCGCGGTCTCGAGCAGGAAACCGTCGTGCCCGTGCGGCGAGCGGATCTCGGCGTACTCGACCGGCTTGCCCAGGTGGTTGAGGATGTCGGCGCCGAGGTGCACTTCGGCCGCCGGATACAGGTTGTCGGAGGAGATCCCGACGACCAGCGTGCGGCAGCGCACGCGCTCCAGCGCGGTCACCAGGTTGCCGCGGCCCGCGCTGGCGTCGAACAGGTCCATGGCGCGGCTGAGCAGGATGTACGAGTACGGGTCAAAGCGCCGCGCCATCTTCTGCCCCTGGTGCCGGAGCCACGACTCGACGTTGAACACGCCGCGCTCGCCGAGCGTGGCGCCCGGCGGCTGGAACCACTCGCGGCCGAAGCGCTCGTCGAGGCCGACGGGCGAGCGGTAGCTGAGCATGCCGATGCCGCGCGACACCATCTGACCCCAGGTGGCGCTCGCCTGATTGCCGGTGAGGTCCAGCTCGACGCCACGGCGCTGCAGCCAGTTGAGCCCGATCTGGTGCGCCGTGCTGCGCAGGGGCGCGGCGACGACGACCACCAGCCGCGGCAGCTCACCGCCTTCGATGGCCCACTCCCAGGCGATCATGCCGCCCATGCTCGGCCCGATGACCATGAAGAGGCTCTCGATCCCCAGGGCGCGCACGAAGTGGCGCTGCAGGCGCATGAGGTCGAGCGGCGTGAGCAAGGGGAAGCGCTCGAGGTAGGGCTCGCCGTCGCCCGCCGGGAAGCGCGGACCGGTGGAGCCGTAGCAGCTGCCCACGAGGTTCGGGCAGACGACGAAGAAGCGGTCGGTGTCGAGGGCGCGGCCGGGGCCGATGAGCTTCTCCCACCAGCCGAGCGGCTCGTCACGCCAATCGCCGGTGGCGTGGCTGTCGGCAGTCAGGCTGTGGACCACGAGCACGGCGTTGTCGCGCGCCGCGTTCAGCTCGCCCCAGCTCTCGTAGGCGATCTGCACGCGCTCGAGCCGGCCGCCGAGGGCGGCGGGAAAGCCGTCGGGCAGGTCGAGATGGACCACCCGGCCGAGGGTGGCGGTGGGCGAGTCCCACCAGAGGTCGCGGTGCTCGTCGCCGCTGCCGTCGTGCATGTCGCGGACGCTCGGGTGCGGAGCGGGCCCTAGCCCTGCGCCGCGCCCGCCACTCTCCCCGGGTACGCGATCAGCGCCGCCGCCAGGCACGCCAGCGCGCGGCGCAGCTTCGCCTCCTCGAGCACGTAGGCGATCCGCGCCTCGTCGCGGCCCAGCCCGGGCGTGGCGTAGAAGCCGTCGGCCGGCGCGAGCATCACCGTCTCGCCGTCCAGCGCGAAGTCCTTGAGCAGGAACTCGGCGAAGGCGTTGGCGTCGCCCACCGGCAGCCGGATGCACATGTAGAAGGCGCCTTCCGGCTTGCGCACCAGCACACCGGGCATGGCGGACAGCGCCTCGTAGGTGACGTCGCGCCGCTTCTGGTACTCGGCGATGACCCCCCGGATGTAGCTCGGCGGCACCTCGGTCAGCGCCGTGCAGGCGTACTGCGCCAGAGTCGGCGGGCACAGCCGGGCCTGCCCGAAGCGCAGCACCGCGTCCATGAAGACGCGGTTGCGGCTGACGATGTTGCCGACCCGCGCCCCGCACAGCGAGTAGCGCTTCGACACCGAGTCCACGACCACGACCTGCTGGTCCATGCCGGACAGCGTCAGCACCGAGCGGTGCGTGCGGCCGTCGTAGACGAACTCGCGGTAGACCTCGTCGGCGATGAGCACGAGCCCGCGCTCGCGGCAGACCGCAGCCAGGAGGTCGATCTCCGCGTCCGTGTAGACGGTGCCGGTGGGGTTGTTGGGCGAGCAGATGAGGACGGCGCGCGTGCGCGGGCCGATCTTCGCTTCGATGGCGGCCCGGGACGGCAGGTGGTAGCCGTCCTCGGCGCGCGTCGTCACCGGCACGAGCTCGACGCCGAGCATGGCCGCGAAGCCGTTGTAGTTGGTGTAGAATGGCTCGAAGACCAGCAC
>Ga0315292_10002485_pt1 | contig 10351 bp, 8 predicted proteins | sample YL17G13_0_MG_FD_204029 | JGI IMG/M metagenome (GOLD analysis project Ga0315292, IMG submission 204029) | Sediment microbial communities from Yellowstone Lake, YNP, Wyoming, USA - YL17G13_0 | ecosystem: Environmental > Aquatic > Freshwater > Lake > Sediment | place: USA: Wyoming | collected... | reverse complement strand
CGTCAGCAGGTTGCCCGCCATCACAGCCAGCATTGCCAGCGCCGTGTATGCCAGCATCACCGCTCGCGAGCCTGCGGCTTTTGCGGCCGGCCTGGCTGCAGCGGTCAGCAAGATCGCAAGCAGACCCGTAGCGATGAGGTACAGGATCCCCCAACCGGGACGGTCCAGGCCGATCTCGAGGCGCGAGGCAAACAGGCTTGCCGGCCGCCAGGCCGAGAGCTCGAGCCCGGCAGGCAACGTCGGAAGGACGAGCAGCAGGGTGAGCCAGGCGCCCAGCGCGAAGACGGTCGCCAGGCCCCAGGTCAAACGATCAGACCGGCGCCGGGCGACCCAAACAAACAAGGCGCCGAGCAGGAGCACGAGGCTGGGAATCAGTCCGGTCAACGGGGTGTTCCCGACCAAAACCTGTCCCCGAAGGATACCACGGCGCCCGGCGCGAGGCTCGCCTGTGTTAGACTGGCGCCGGAGCGGGAAGGTGCTGGGAAGGGTCGTGCGGCTGTTCCTCAAGGTCCAGAACGGGCACCCGATGAGGGAGGTGCCGCAGCTTACCGCGATCACGGGCCGGGGGCTGGAGGGCGATGTCGCTTTCGGCCGGGACCGAAGACAGATCCTGCTCGTCAGTCAGTCCACGCTGGAAGCCTTTGATCTGCAGCCCGGCCAGATACGCGAGAACATCACCCTCGCTGGAGGTCCCATCGACGACTTACCGGCAGGCACTCGTATCCGCATCGGCGAAGCCATTCTTGAGGTCACGGGAGACTGCACCCCCTGCGGTCATCTCGAGGCGATCCGCCCAGGCCTGCGCGAGGCGATCCGCGGCCGGCGCGGGATCCTCGCTCGGGTCGAGCGTGGTGGCCGGCTAGGCGTTGGGGATGGCGCCGAGATCCTTCCACCGGACGAAGGCTAGCCCGCCCCGCCCGCAGCACGGGCGTTCTGGATTGCCCCCCGTGCTATAATCCACGCTTGAGCCGGATCCCGGACGTTCCCGGCCGGATCCATTGCACGCGGGGCTGACGAATCACGGAGCCGTCGACGACCGCGATCCGTCTACCACAAGGTCCACAGGGCGGCGGGAAGGATCCCGCCGCCCTTCTCATTCGAGCGAGGCCGCGCATGGCGACGATTCCATCGGTGAAGGGCACGCGCGATTTCTACCCTGAGGAGCTGGCCATCCGCCGCTGGCTGTATGAGCACATCCGGGCGGTGTCCGAGAGCTTCGGGTACCAGGAGTACGACGGTCCATTCCTCGAGCGCCTTGAGCTTTACGCAGCCAAGTCCGGCGAGGAATTGGTCAAGGAACAGTCTTTCGTCTTCCCCGACCGGGGCGGCGACCTGGTCGCCCTGCGGCCGGAGCTGACACTCAGCCTGGCGCGCATGGTCGCTCAGCGGAGCAAGAGCCTGCCCCAGCCCATTCGCTGGTGGTCCTTTGGTCCCTTCTGGCGTTATGAACGCCCGCAGAAGGGACGAACGCGCGAGTTCTTCCAGTGGAATATCGACTTGGTCGGCGTGGAGTCCCCGGAGGCGGATGCCGAGATCGCCGCCATCGGCGCATCCTTCTTCCGCTCCGTCGGGCTTGGCCCCGAGGCGATTCGCATTCTGGTCAATGACCGCCGGCTGGCGGAGCGACAGCTGGACGCCATGGGCATTCCGGCTGCACTCCGGCCGACGGTGTTTCGGCTCATCGACCGGCGCGAGAAGCTCGCACCGCAGGCCTGGTCAGCCTACGCGCTCGAAGTCGGGCTCTCCTCGGAGCAGCTTCAGGACCTGAGGGCGATGCTCGAGAACCGAGAAGCATGGCGCGGTTCCTCAGAGCTCGTGGCTTTCTTCGCCGCTGCGGATGCACTCGGCGTTCGGGACTATCTGGCCTACGACCCGACGGTCATTCGGGGACTTGACTACTACACCGGCATGGTGTTCGAGGCGCGTGATGCCGCCGGTGAGCACCGCGCCATACTCGGCGGCGGACGGTATGACAATCTGGTCCGTGACGTTGGCGGGGATCGCCTGCCTGGGACCGGTTTCGCCTTGGGCGATGTCGTGCTTGGCCTCGTCCTGGAGGCAGCCGGGATCCGTCCGGCGCTGCGCACATGCCCAAGCCATGTCCTGGTAACAACCTTCGACGCCGAGACACGCCCGGCCTCACTTTCGCTGTGCCAGGAGCTCAGACGATCCGGGCTGCGCGCCGAGTGGTACCCCGAGCCCGGGAAGATGCCCCGGCAGCTGAAGTACGCCGACCGGCTCGACATCCCCGTGGTTGCCATCCTCGGACCGGATGAGCTCCAAGCCGGCACGGTCACGCTCAAGCACCTTCCAAGCGGGCGGCAGATCTCCTGCCCTCGCGGCCAGGCCGGCGAACAGGCCAAGGCGCTATGTGCGGCATCCGGGACGGCCCTCCCGAGTGTCGTGTAAGGAGACTGCAAGGCCCCGCTCTCCCGCCTCGTGCTGGCAGGAACCCGCGCGTCGCTGCTGCGCAGGCGTCGAGAGACAACCCTCGTGGCGTCAACGGGGGCGTCTAGCGACCGGCTCCACTGGAATACCGGCCTGCGCCCCGAGGTTCTGACCCTCTTCTCCGGACGCCCGGCAGCAACCTGCGTTTCCCCGCCCTCGAGCCCTGCCATCGGCTCGAGGGTTCTCTCTCCCACGCGAACAGGGCTGCAAGGTGAGTGTAAGACGAACCCCGGCCTTCGCATGCTAGGATGCATACAGGTCCTACTTGGCAGCAACGAATCATGGAGATCGAAGCCCTCATGTCCACCGGAGCCATCCCCACCAGCGAGCAGGCCCTCGACTTCGCCGTCTCCGCCATCAAGCGCGGCGACTCTTCCCGCGGCCAGGCAGCGCTCGCCTGGGTCCTCCAGCGTGAACCCTCCAATGTCGTCGCCTGGCTGTGGATGGCAGAATGCCTGCCCGAGAGCGATGCCAAGCAGGAGTGCCTGAGCCGCGTCACGGCGCTCAGCCCATTCGGTTAGATCCGCGGTCAGACCGACCTGCGGTTGCGCTCGAACTCCCGGCCGTCCTCCTCCGGCCGGGAGTTCTGTGTTTTCACGGCGGGCTCCGAGTCAAACCGTGATAGAATCCGGCGCGTCGCGCGGTGTCTGTGGCTCAATGGCAGAGCACTTAACTGTGGATAGTGTTCTCAGTAGGTCAGCGTCTGAGAACCGCCCAGCCGAGCGCTCGCCAGCCCAGAGGGTTGCAGCGAGCCGTGGGACAGCGCGGCAAACGTGGTGGCTGTAGCTCAATGGCAGAGCGCCTCACTGTGGATGAGGAAGTTGCGAGTTCGAGCCTCGTCAGCCACCCCAGTTGTGCACACCGAATGGTGTGCACTTGCTTATTGGAATCCCGGCCGCCCGCCGGTCTGGCGCGCCGCCGCTGGCGACCCGCTGCGGTGACGACGCTTCCAGCGAGGCCTGCACCCACACCCGAAGGAAGGTTCCCATGAGATTGCGAAAGACTCGCCTGCCCGTGGTGAATGTCATGCTGGCCATGCTGCTGGCCGTGGGCGCCTCCCTGTCGGTCGTGTCGACCGCCTACGCCCAGGGTATTGTCTATGGCGACAGCGTGCCTCTCGGCGTCACGATCGAGAATGACGTTATCCTCTTCGGCGAGACCGTTGTCATCGACGGGACGGTCGAGGGCGACGTGATCGCGCTGGGCAGCACCGTTCGGGTCAACGGGACGATCTCGGGCGCGCTGGTCAGCGCGGGTCAGTCTGTCACGATCGCCGGCCGGGTTGGCGGGAGCGTCTACGCCGCATCGCTTGTGCTCGGGCTTGGCCCGGCTTCTACCATCGGCCGCGGCGTCTACTTTGCCGGCGGCGAGCTCGACACTGCCCAGGGATCGGCCATCGCCCGAGATATCAGCGCCATCGCCCTGGGCGCACGCCTCGATGGCGACCTGGGCCGCAACATGAACGCCATCATCGGCCCTGTGGAGCTGTTCCGGCTCGCCGTTCAGGGCATCAACGGCCTGCTCGGAACCAACCGCATCCAGCTGCCGCCTCTGCTCTCGCCCAACTCCTCGGTGCCCGAGACGCACGCCCTGGGCAGTATCGCTGCCATCCACGGGCTGCAAAGCATGGGGCCGAGCGCGGGCGCCACGATCCTTTCGGCGCGAGTGGCGTTGGACACCGAGCGCTTGTTGGCCTGGCTGCTGCGCCTGGGGCTTGATTTCGTCACCTTCGCCATTCTGGGACTGCTGACGATCCTGCTGGCACCCAGCATGCTGTCGCGCGGCGCCTACCGGATTCGCACGTCTCCCTGGGCGGCTCTCGGCTGGGGGGTGGCCGTCTTCGCCACCGGAATCGTCGTCCTCATTGTCGCCAGCGCGGTCATCGTGGCGATCTCGTTGCTCTTCTGGGCACTGTCGTTGGGAGCTCTGGGAACCGTGACATTCACGGTCGGGATCTTGTCGATCTTGCTGGCTGCCGCGTTCTACGTGCTGCTCGTCCTGTTCTGCAGCAAGCTGGTGGCGGGCTTCTTCATCGGCCGTACGGTTCTCACCGCGATCGCTCCACGCGCGGCCGAGATCAAGATCCTGGCCCTGCTCGTGGGCGTGCTCATGTACCTGCTCCTGGCAGCCATTCCATACCTCGGCTGGCTCGTCGCCGTAGGGGCTACATTCGTAGGGCTGGGAGCGATCTGGCTGAGCGTGCGTGACTCCGGGAGGCTGTAGGCGCCTGGTCGCCGGCGCCTTCGTGATGCAGCCTGCCCTGCACTGGAGCTACTCCATCGGGGCGGCTCCGCTCGCTTGTCCCCCTAGGTGCCCCGCTCGCAGCCCGGGGTTCCACGCGATCGCCAGCGTAGCCGGTTCTCGGGATCGGGCGCGCTTGGGTGGGCTACTTCCGATCGCAGGGGGTCAGCCCCAGCTCCAGACGCTGCCTCCCCCGCTCCTGACCGCCGCAGCCGCCAAGTTCGGCTAGAATCCGACACATGGGAACCCAGCGCTCCGCAACCGCCGAGGCCTCCCCCAACATCGCCCTGATCAAGTACTGGGGCAATGCGGACAACGAGCTGCGCATTCCCAGCAACGGCTCGATCTCGCTGACGCTGGGCGGGCTGAGCACCGTCACCCGGGTGACCTTCGACCCCGGCCTTGCACAGGACGTGCTGCTTATCGCGGGCCAACCCGCGCACCCGCCCGCCTATGATCGGGTACGCCGGCACTTGGACCTGATCCGTGAGCGCGCCGGGGTGGCCGCGCACGCCCGCGTCGAGAGCAGCAACAACTTCCCCAGCGGCGCGGGCATCGCATCATCGGCTTCCGCCTTCGCCGCCCTGACACTGGCTGCGCTCGCGGCCGCCGGGATCGGATCGGACGCGGACTCACAATCGCGCCTCGCCCGGCGCGGCTCAGGCTCCGCGTGCCGGTCGATCCTTGGAGGATACGTCGAGTGGCATGCCGGCGGGACCGACGCGGCGTCGTATGCCACCCAACTGGCAACTGCCGATCACTGGGCACTCGTCGATCTTGTCGCTGTTGTCAGCCGCGCCCCCAAGCCGATCGGCTCGACCGACGGACACCGCCTTGCCGACACGAGTCCGCTGCAGGCCGCGCGGGTCGCCGACGCACCACGCCGCCTGGCGCTGTGCCGGCAGGCGATCCTCAAGCGCGACTTTGAAGCCCTGGCCGCCATTGTCGAACTCGACAGCCAGCTGATGCACGCCGTGATGATGACCTCATCGCCGCCGCTGTTGTACTGGCTGCCCTCGACACTGGCCATCCTGCGTGCCGCCGCGGAGTGGCGCCGATCCGGCGAAGGCGTCTGCGCCACCATCGATGCCGGTCCAAACGTCCACTGCCTGTGCGCCCCAGGGGAAGCCTCGGGGATGGAGACCCGTTTGCGCGCCCTACCCGGCGTCGAAGACGTCCTGACATGCCCGCCGGGCGGGGCAGCCCGCCTGCTCCCGGCAGACACGTGACCGGGTGATATAATCCCGTCCTGGTCGGGATTGCCGACCGGGATTGCCATGAGCGATTTCCTGATCTTCATCGTCGTCATCGCCTCGTTGATCTTCGGCCACGAGCTTGGCCATTTCGTCGCCGCGCGGGCTCGCAAGGTGCGCGTCGATGAGTTTGGCCTGGGATTCCCCCCGCGCCTCGTTACCTTGTTCACCGCCGGGGGCACGCGCTTCACGCTCAACGCCATCCCCCTGGGTGGCTTCGTCCGCCCTGCCGGCGAGGATGACCCATCCATCCCGGGCGGCCTGGCCGGGTCGTCGAAGATCACCAGGGCGTTGGTGCTCCTGGCCGGCCCTGGCGCCAATATCCTGCTGGCCTTCTTGGCCTTCACCGCCGCCATGAAGTTTGCGGCCCCCGACTTTGAGCGAACGACGATCTCGGCGCTCGCGCCTGCATCGCCGGCTGAATCAGCCGGCCTCCAACCCGGGGACGTGATCGTGAGCGTCGACGGATTGCCGATCGCAGGGTACCCGACCCTCCAGCAGGCGGTCACCGATCGACTCGGCCAGACGCTGACGATGGGGATCGAGCGCGGCGGCCGGCCCCTGTTCGTCGAACTTGTGCCGCGCACCGAGCCACCCGAGGGACAGGGTCCCATCGGCATCCTGACCGGCAATCCTCGCAGGGCGACAACGTGGGGCGAGTCGTTGCAGTATGGCGCCCAATCGATCGCCTTCCAGGTCAACGAGCTGATCCACCTCCCTGCCCGGCTGTTGAAGCAGGAGATCGCCCCCGAGCAAGCGAGGCTCAGCGGCCTCAAAGGCATGTACGACATGCTCTCCTGGGCAGGCGAGATCGACCGGACCGCGCAGCGCCCGTTTCTGACGCTCAACCTTGTCGGCGTGATCAGCCTGGGCCTGGCGCTCGCCAACCTGCTGCCGATCCCAGCCCTGGACGGAGGACGCCTCGTGTTTGTCCTGATCGAGGCGGTAGCCCGCCGGCGGATCTCGCCCCGCTACGAAGGCCTGGCTCATGCCATCGGCTTTGCGCTGCTGCTGGCGCTGATGCTCTACGTTAACCTTCAGGACTTCATCAACCCGATCTCTCTGCCACGATAGGGGCCATCCGATGCCCACGGACCTGCGTCAGCTGCTTGAGACCCTCAGCGATCCGGCTCTGCCTGTTTCTGACTCGTCGCTCGAGACGCTCTCCGATCTGGATGCCTCGCAACTGCGGAGCTTCCAGGACGCTTGGGCGACCTGGACCCCTGCGCGCAAGCTCGAGGTGCTCGAGCATCTCGGTCGCCTGGCGAATGAGAACATCGAGCTGGACTTCGGCCGCATCGACCGATTGGCACTGGCGGATCCCGACGCCGGCGTCAGGCGCCAGGCGATCCTGAACCTGTGGGAGTGCGAGGACTCCAGCCTCGGGCAGCGCCTTGCCGCGCTCCTGGTAGCCGACCCGTCGGCGGATGTTCGTGCCGCAGCCGCGGCCGCCCTTGGCCGGTTCGTGTACCTGGGCGAGGTCGAGGAGATTGACGAGCAGCTGCTGCGCCAGGTTGAGGATCGGCTGCTCGCGGCGCAGCGCGGCGACCCGGATGAGGCCGTCCGCCAGCGGGGCCTCGAGTCCCTGGGCTACTCGTCACGCTCCGAGGTTCCCGCGCTGATTGAGGCGGCGTACCGCTCGGGCGACGAACACGAGATTCAGGCCGGGCTGAAGGCCATGGCTTGCTCGGCCAATCCCGTGTGGGAAGAATACGTCCTCGAGAACCTGCTCCATGCCGCCCCTGGCATCCGGGCCGAGGCGACCCGCGCCGCCGGGGAGCTCGACATCCTCTCGGCCGTCGACGACCTGATCGACCTCACGGAAGACGCCGTCGACCAGGTGCGCCAGGCGGCCATCTGGTCCCTGGCCCAGGTCGGAGGCGAGGCCGCCACGCAGGCACTCACGCGTCTGCTCGAGCGGAAAGACAACGAAGACGAGGCCGGCCTGCTCGAAGACGCTCTCGACTACATTGCCTTTGTCGAGGGCACGCGCGACACCCCTCTGCTGGATTTCGACGCTGGGGATCCCTCGCGTTGACCCATCTGCTCGGGCTGTTCGCGAACAACATCCTGCCCATCCTGCTGGTCGCCAGCGTGGGCTACGCCCTGCACCGCTTCTTGCGCGTCGACCCACAACCCCTCTCACGCGTGGCCTTCTATGCCACGACGCCCGCTCTGGTCTTCACCCTTCTGATCTCGACCCAGATCAGCCCGCCCGACATCCTGCGTATGATGGCCTTCGCCGCCGTTGTTGTGCTCGGCATCGGGCTGCTCAGCCTGGTCGTGGCCCGCAGGCTGCGCCTGCCCGGCGAGGCGGCGGCCGCCTTCATTCTCGCCAGCACCTTCATGAATTCCGGCAACTACGGTCTCTCGTTGAACAAGTTCGCATTCGGCGAAGAAGCCCTGGCCTGGGCATCCATCTTCTATATTGCCGGCACGATGCTCACCAACTCGCTGGGCGTGTACGTGGCGACCGTCGGGAGAGCTTCTCCCCGCCAAGCTCTCCTGGGCCTGGCCCGCGTGCCGTCGGTCTATGCAATCCCGCTCGCCCTGATCGTGCGCACTTCCGGTCATCCACTGGCCAACGCGGTTGCCCGTCCCGTTGAGCTCCTGGCTGCAGCGGCTGTCCCACTCATGATCCTGATCCTTGGGATGCAGCTGGGGCGCGCCGGGCTGCCCAAGCAGCGAGGCCTGCTGGTCGTCTCCTCCGCATTGCGGCTTGTTGCCGGGCCTGCCCTGGCCTGGGGCATTGCCCCGTTGTTTGGGTTGAGCCTCGCTGCGCGTCAGGCCGGGATCCTGGAAGCGGCGATGCCGACCGCCGTCCTGAACACTGTGATCGCCCTCGAGTTTGGGATCGATCCGGCGTTTGTTGCCGGGGCGGTGCTAGTGTCTACTCTTCTGAGCCCTCTCACGGTCACCCCCTTGATCGCGCTGCTCGGCGGCAGGTGAGACGGTCACTCGCCCGCTGCAGGTGAACGAACGCGCGCCGCCCAGGATCCTGGGCGGCGCGCGTTCGTTGCGCGTGCGCGGCCGTTGCCTCCGGCTCGCGCCGCATCTCCTCCCACGCAGCTCAGTCAGACCGGTTGCCGATGACCTCCATGAAGGTCATCCCCACGTCGCCTTCCTCGCGCCACGCCAACCCGGAGTGACCGTTGGCAGCCGAGAGAACGTAACCGAAGACCGCCCCGAGGTTGGGCACCTTCCGGGCAGCCACAAAGAAGTCGACCATCTGCCGCGCCTTGTCTACCGGCTTCCCCGCGCCGGAGGGATTGCCGAACTCGGTGACCATCAGCAATTTGTCCGGGAAGAGCCGGCGGTATTCCTCGACCAGGCCGATCCCCTGTGCGGACGTCGCCCCGTTGGTGTCCGTCCAGAAGCAGTTGACGCCGATCCAATCGGCCGCCTGAGCCGCGGCTTCTGCCGCCAGAAGGAAATCCATGGCGTGAGCCCGGTGTCCAGAAACGCTGTCTCCCGGCGACAACCCCGGGAAGCCGAAGCTGGCTCCCGGAACCACACGCCGCAGCCCGTCCACGACCTCCAGCCACCAAGTGGCGAACTCAGCTCCGCCTGGCCAGGATCGGCGCCAGCCCTCAAGCTGCAGGTTGGGATTGGGCTGGATCTGGAAATGCACCACGCCGTTCCCGGCCCACCGTCCAGCGTCCTGGCGCACATCGTCAACGAACTTCGCCGGAGACACCGGGTTGCCTGAGACATCGGTGTGCAGCGTCACGCCGATCAGCATCCCCGGGTGGAAGGCGCGAAGCTCGCGGATGGTCGACTCCGGCTCTTCCATCGGCAGCAGGATCGCATCCAGCCGGCCGGCGCGCACGGCTCGGAAGTCCTCGTCCTGCATTTGGCCTCCGGCCCGGCCGCAGACCCCCAGCAGACACCGACCGGCCACCCAGGCAGGCGCCTTCGAACTCTTGCGCACACGGTTCTCGGGCCAGACCATGAACGGCGTCGGGTCGAGGATGTCTTTCGGGTACGTCGTCTCGCCCCTGGCCGTCGCGCCATCGCGCTTGAGGGTCAGGTGCAGATGGGCGCCGGCGGACGCCCCGGTGGAGTCCGCCTTCCCAATCGGTTGGCCCTCTTGCACCTGTTCGTCCACGGAAACCAGAGCCCGCGCCAAATGCGCGTAGACTGTGCGGTAGCCATCGCGGTGCAGGATGCGCACGTGGATCCCATACGGGTGGTCCTTGGGGTTGGTGTGCACTTCGTACACCACGCCGTCGAAGCAGGAGCAGATGTTGGTGTTGGTCAGGGCGCGGATGTCCAGCCCTTCGTGAGCCGGCACGCCGAATCGGCTGTAGATCTGCGGGTTCGCCCCAAAGCGCTGGGTGATCACCGAGTAGTCGGTTGGCCAGACCAGGTAGAACGGCCGGCGCTTCTGGCCGTACCGGTCGTGCGCC
>Ga0315292_10002484_pt1 | contig 10354 bp, 8 predicted proteins | sample YL17G13_0_MG_FD_204029 | JGI IMG/M metagenome (GOLD analysis project Ga0315292, IMG submission 204029) | Sediment microbial communities from Yellowstone Lake, YNP, Wyoming, USA - YL17G13_0 | ecosystem: Environmental > Aquatic > Freshwater > Lake > Sediment | place: USA: Wyoming | collected... | reverse complement strand
GGCCGAGAACCGGCATTTCGTGCGGGCGTTCCTGGGCAAGGAAAAGCCCCTGCTGACCTTCGACGACGGGCTCGACGTGGTCCGGATCCTGATGGCGGCCTATCTGAGCGCGGAACAGGGCAAGACAGTCACGTTCCCGCCGGCTGGTCTCGATCGATTCGTTCCCGCGGTCGCCAAGGGTACCTGGAGACCGAGATGAACAAGTCCGCGATGGGCCGGCTGTCCCTGATGATGTTCCTCCAGTACGCGGTCTGGGGGGCATGGCTTCCGTTGGCGGCGCGGTATCTGTCGGCCAGCACCGCGGAGGGCGGCCTGGGCTTCACCGGGTCGCAGATCGGCCTGATTCTGGGCCTAGCCGGTTCCATCGGCGCCATCGCCTCGCCGTTCATCGCGGGGCAACTGGCCGACCGCTACTTCAACACCGAGCGCTTCCTGGCCTTGCTGCTGGCCATCGGCGGGGTGATCAAGTGGGTCACCTCGACGCAGACTGGGTACCCGGCGTGGCTCGGGCTCTCGATTGCCTATGGCGTCGTCTACATGCCCACGCTGGCGCTGTCCAACTCGATGGCCTTCGCCAACCTGAAGGACCCGGACGGACAGTTCCCCAGGGTGCGCGTCTGGGGCACCATCGGGTGGATCGCGGTGAGCTGGATCTTCCCGATGATCTACCTCCAGACCAACCTGCGCTTCGGTTGGATGCCGCCATTCCTGACCGGGCCCGAGCTGCCCAATGTGACCCACCGGCTGGCGGATTCGCTGCGATTTTCGGCGATCATCTCCTGGGCCTACGCGGTCTATTGCCTGTTCCTGCCCCAGACGCCGCCCCGGAAGGATGCGGTCGAGTCGCTCGCCTTCGCGAAAGCGTTCCGGCTGCTGAAGGAGCCATCCTTTGCCGTGCTCGTGGCCGCCAGCCTGCCGATCAGCATCATCCACCAGATCTACTTCCTGCAGACCCCGCCGTTCTTCTCGCACCTGGGCCTGCTCGACAGCCAGATCGGGCCGGCGATGACGATCGGCCAGTTCAGCGAGATCGTGGTGATGGCGCTGCTGGGCTGGTTCCTGACCCGGTTCGGCTTTCGGGCCGTGATCACGGTGGGAGCCTTCGCCTACTTCATCCGCTATCTGATCTGGAGCCTGCCGTCGCTGCCCGTGGCGGTGCTGATCTCGAGCCAGGCGCTGCACGGCATCTGCTACGCCTGCTTCTTCGCCGGGGCCTACATCTACACCGACCGGGTCGCCCCGCCGGACGTGCGCCACTCGGCCCAGACCGTCTTCGGCATCCTGATTCTCGGTGGCGGGCCCGTCATCGGCGGGTTGCTGTCCGGCATCCTGCAGGCGCGGTACACGCTGGCCGGCGGCGGGGTGGACTTTGCCTCGCTCTGGCGCGTGGTCGCCTTCATCGGCCTGGTCACGGCGATCGGGTTCGTCACGTTCTTCCGCGAGCGGGTTCGACGGGTCGCCTAGCCAGCACCAACCACGCTGCGCGAGCAGCCAACCGTGAGCAGTCTCTCTCGAGGTGAAGCCATGTTCCGATCCACCACTCCGGCGATGCGCCGCGCGGCCCTGCGGGGGATGTCGTGCCTCTTCCTGGCCACGCCGCTGTTGGCCCAGCAGCCGCTCACCGTCGGACCGATCACGGCGCGGCCCGGCGAGAAGGCATCCGGGTACCTGGAGGTCCCGGCTGGGGTGGACGCGGCCACGCGGATTCCGATCACGGTGGTGCGGGGCGCCAAGCCCGGTCCGACGCTCGCCCTGATCGGCGGCACGCACGGCTCCGAGACCGCGCCCATCATCGCCCTCCAGCGCGTCCGCGCGATGGTGGACCCCGCCCAGCTCAAGGGCACGCTCCTGATCGTGCACATCGCCAACCTGCCATCGTTCCTGGGCCGGACCATCTACTACAGCCCCGTGGACGGCAAGAACCTGAACCGCGTCTACCCCGGGAAGGAGGACGGCACCGTCTCGGAGCGGATCGCCTTCGCGATCACCAGCGAGATCATCGAACGGGCCGACTACCTGGTGGACATGCACGGGGGCGACGGCAACGAGTCCCTCCGGCCGTACACCTACTGGAACAAGCTGGGCCTCGACGAGGCGGTGGACGCCAAGGCCCGCGACATGGCACTCGCCTGGGGCCATGATCACATCATCATCGACACCACCCGCACCAAGGATCGGGAAAAGTCGCTGTACACGCAGAACACGGCCCATATCCGGGGTAAACCCGCCCTGACGACCGAGACCGGGGCGATGGGCCTGGCCTCCGAGGACATGGTGCAGCGGAACGTGAACGGGGCCTTCCGGATGATGCGCTTCCTGGGGATGCTGCCGGGGCCGGTCGAGAAGGTGGAGGCGCCGGTCTGGCTGAGCCGCTACGAGGTGCTGACGAGTCCGGAGACCGGCACCTTCCACGCCACCGTCGAGTCCGGTACCACGGTCTCGAGCGGCGCGGTGATCGGCTATGTCAACGATCCCTTTGGCTACCGGCTCGCGGAGGTACGGTCGCCATTCGATGGGGAAGTGATGTACGTGATCGGGACGCCGGCCATGAACAAAGGCGAGCCGGTGGCCATGGTGGCCCAGCGATAGGTTACTTGGCCAGGGTGCTGTTCAGGTAGGCAGGATCGTCGGTGACGTCCCGCTCGACCCAGGGCGCCAGCCAATCCGGCAGGGCGGGCACCAGATCTTCCGACGGCAGTTCCACCTCCGCCAGCACCAGGGTGCGATCGGTGAAGTCGTCGATTTCCCAGACGAGGTCGCCCGCCGCGATCCGGTAGCGGTGCTTCGTCACCCGGTGCCCTTCCGTCAGCGGCCAGAGGGCCTCGAAGATGGCCTCGGTGGTGAGATCCTCGAATTCCTGCCGCACGACGCCCATCCCCAGCTTGACCGTCCGGTAGCAGCGCACTCCGTCCGGCGACCGCACTCGACGGACCCGCTCGCGGACCTGCTCGCCGGGCAGGTATCCCTGTTCGAGTTCCAGCGGCACCTCCGAAGTGACTCGGTCGGGCAGTCCCCGAAGCAGGTATTTCCGCTCGATCTCCACCGCGGGCGCGCCGGTCTTGGCCAGCGAATGGGTGATGGCCGCCAGGGGCTGCAGCAGGCGGGCCTGCCGCTGGCTCATCCAGTCACGCGCGAAGGTGCGCCAGGCGTCCTCCCGCCGGCGCTGGACGGCAGTCGCCAGGGTGATGAGCCCCGGCATCGGGTCCCGGCGTCGCTCGCGCCGCAGCGCGGCCCGGTCGAGGACGCCGCTCTCCCTCACCGAGCGGGCCACCCGCTGTCCCCGCTCCAAGGCGGCCACCTCGATGGCCTCCGCGATCATGTGGGCGGCCACGTCCGCGTCGTGCATCTCGCCCAGCAGGTCCTGGAGCAGCCTGAACTCGTTGATCAGGGTGCCGGCAGGCGGGAGCGCCCCGGCCAGCGGCTCGAGCAGGTAGCGCACCCGCTTGCCGGTGATCCGCGCCTCGTGGGCTTCGGGCTGGTCCTCGATGGCATGCACCTGGGCCAGGTGATGGTCGTATTCCGCCGCCAGGCGCCGCAGCAGTCCGGCCGTGGCCTGACCGAGGGTGGGGCCGGCGGCGCTGCCAAGGCGCGAGAGGGTCACGATCCGTCGTTCCACGGCGTCGGTCAGGTCCGCGAGATTGGCCTCGATCGCCTGGTGCGCCGCCTGGTCGGCCTGGCGTCGGGCTTCGGTCAGGCGTCCGACCAGCCAGCGCAGTCCTACCTGGTCCCGGGGGCGCACCTCGTCGCGCCGGGTCTTCAGCCAGTCGAGCTTGACCTCGATGTCCCGGCTGGCGTTGGTGGCCCGCGCCAGCCGGCGGAGACCCCGGCGCAGCCGCCGGGGGAAGGCGCCTTCCACGACGTCACAGTAGACCCGGATCAACGACCGGAGCCGGCGGAGGGCGACCCGGAAGTCATGGAGCGCCTCGTCGTCTTCGCGCCGGGCCAGTCGCTCGCGGGCGGCCCGGAGGCTATTGAGGCGGTCCTCCAGGAGCGCGGCGATGCCCGGCGCCGCCGGATGGGCCAGGGCGCCGGGCGTGAAGAGAGCCTCGAGAACGAGATCGCGAGCCATGGGGGATTCTATCCGCTCCGAGATGCCGGCCACAACCGCGTTGACTTTGGCCGGACCGCAGGTACGATTTCCAACATGCAAATCGACGACATCATCGCCCAGGCCAGGAAGATCTCACGACCCCACCGGGTCCGCGACGGCAAGGAGTTCCGGCTCCGGAAGATGGACCCGGCGGACATGGGTGGACTCGGGGCCGAGGACAAGCCGCGCGCCAAGGAAGCGCTGGCCACCGGCATCAGGGCCCTCGCGGAGTTGCAGGACATGCTCTATGCCCAGGATCACTGGGCCGTGCTGCTGATCTTCCAGGCCATGGACGCGGCCGGGAAGGACGGCGCCATCAAGCACGTCATGTCCGGCGTCAATCCGCAGGGTTGCCAGGTGGCCTCATTCAAGGCCCCGTCCGCGGAGGAACTCGACCACGATTACCTCTGGCGCTGCATGAAGCACCTTCCCGAACGGGGCCGGATCGGGATCTTCAACCGCTCCTACTACGAAGAGGTGCTGGTCGTCAAAGTCCACGAGAACCTCCTCGAGGGACAGAAGATCCCGCCCCAGCTCGTCACCAAGGACATCTGGGACGACCGCTACCGGGAGATCCGGAACTTCGAGCGCTACCTCAGCCACAACGGCGTGTTGGTCCGGAAGTTCTTCCTTCATGTCTCGCGCGATGAACAGAAGCGGCGGTTCATGGAGCGGATCGACAACCCGGAGAAGAACTGGAAGTTCTCGGCCGGCGACGTCCGCGAGCGCGAGCACTGGGACGAGTACATGGACGCCTACGACAACATGATCCGGAACACCGCCAGGGAGGAATCGCCCTGGTACGTGGTTCCGGCCGACAACAAGTGGTACACGCGGGTGGTCGTCGCGGCGGCGATCATCGACGGGCTGGCCTCGCTCGACCTGCGCTATCCGGAGGTCAGCAAGCAGAAGCTGGCGGAACTCGCCGAAGTGAAGCAGGCGCTGCTGGCGGAGGAGTAGGCCGTCTAGCTCCTCAGTCCCGTCTGGCGCTGGATGCCCAGGCGCAGGATCCGCTGCAGCAGGTCGGCGTAGGCGATGCCGGAGTGCCTGGCGGCCCGGGCAAATTCCTCCCGTTCGGCGATTTCGGGGTTCGGGTTGGCCTCCAGGAAGTACAGTTCCCCGGTGGGGGACAGGCGGAAGTCCAGCCGCGCGTACCCGTCGAGCTCGAGGGTCCGGTAGATCCGTTTGCAGATCCGCTCGATTCCTGCCGCGACGGCCGGCGGCAGGTTGGCCGCCAGGCCTTCGGTGATGCCCCACTTCTCCTGGTACTCGATGTCATGCTTGACCCGGGCCGTCGCGATCGGGGTGGCCGACTCGGTCATGGTGCCGAACGACAGCTCCCAGACCGGCAGCACCGTCAGCCGGTCGTTGCCCAGGACCCCCACGTACAGCTCACGTCCCTCGATGTACTGCTCGACCAGGGCATCGGTCCCGAGCCGCTCGTGCACGAAGCCGACCCGCTCGACCAGCTTCTCCTCCGAGTCCACCACCGAGGCCTGGGCGATCCCGATCGAGGCGTGCTCGTTGAGGCTCTTGACGATCAGCGGAAACACCAGCCGGGGCGGCCGCTTCACCTTGCGGCCGCGGGGGAAGACGGCGAACGCCGGCGTCCGGATCCGGTGGAAGGCCACCAGTTTCTTGGCCAGCGCCTTGCCCCGCGCCACGATCAGGCCGCGCGGATTGCAGCCGGTGTACGGCACCCGGAGCAGCTCGAGATAGCTGGCGACGTTCTGGTCGTAGGTGGTCTCGCCGTGGAATTCCTCGAGCAGGTTGAAGACGACGTGGGGCTGCCAGCTCTCGACCGCCTCGCGGATCGGGCTCAGCTCGTGCTGGACGCCGAGGGCGCGGACGTCATGCCCGACGCGTCGAAGCGTGGAGACCACGTCGTACTCGGTCTTCCAGGCGTTGATCTCCTTCTCATCATGCCCCTCGAGTGAATCGGGCGGGACCAGCTGGGGGTGCATCAACGCCAGGACGCGGAGCGATTTCATAGGGGGATCCAGCTTCGCCGGGCCTGGCTGTAGAGGGCATGCATGGTCTGGACGGTGAGCAGCACGGCGAAGTCCAGGCGGAGCTGGCGTTCGCTGCCGACCGCCCGGAGCCGGAGTTCCCGGCAGCGGCCCATCATCTGCCCGAGCACGTGGTCGAGGGTGAGCTGGTACTCACCCGTCCACCGGGCCACCATCTGGCGGATCTTGCGCCGGTTGCTGCGCAGGAAGGTGGACGCGGCCGGGTGATGTCGATGCTCCGGCTGGTCGGAGAAGAGCCGGCGGAGGTCGCGGTCGTAGGTACTGGGATACTGGATGGTGTAGAGTCGGCGGCGGGCGGCGTAGTGATCGGCCAGGGTCTTCCGGTGCCGGCGGAGCGGGTCGATCTGGGCTCGGCTCGAGACCACCGGCTTGGCCGCGCCGATCTCCGCCATCAGTTCGTCCATATACTCCAGCTTCCGGAGCACCGGCCAGCCGGCGTACCGGCGCCGCCAGTCCGACCGGGGGCGGAGCCAGACCGCGAAGGTCTCCGCAAAGTCCTCGTCGGGGTGCGCCTGCGCGTACCAGAAGCGGAGGTGCTGCACGTACTGCCGGCTCGCCGGGTTGGGGCGGTAGTACTTGGGGTAGCGCTGCGAGGAGTGCCCGAACAACTGCTGCCACTGCTTCCGCCGGTTGAGTTGGTAGCCGTGCTGGATGGCGTGGCCCGCCTCGTGGCGCATGATCCGCATGCATTCGGTCAGGGTGCCGCCCTCGACGTCGAGGATCTGGCTCCGCTCGAGCCGCATCAGCCGCGGATGGGCCAGGTAGAACGGGATGGCGAAGCCGGGCGCCGTGGAGGGCGCGAACCACTCGTCGGCGAGCCAGACGTGGGGCCGGAGGCGGATGCCCTTGGCGTCGAGGTCCGCGTAGAGCCGGTCCACGCAGCGCTCGAGCCAGGTGCCCTCGAGGCTGAGCCCGAGGTCGCACATCCGCATCTCCAGGAGGCGGTGCGCGGGCCACCGGGCCCACGCATATCGTCGCGGCATCCCCGAATATCCGGCGGAGCCACCGTGGCGGGCAAGTGGCGGAGGATGACAGGGCCATCGGCCGGGGCTACTTTCTCGCCATTCGCCGGGAGGCCAGAGTGCGCGCTTCGGTTCGGCTGACATGCCTGGTAACGGCCTCGTTGTGCTGCCCCCCGCTGGTCGGGGCTCAGGTGGCCAGCATCGAGGTCCTGCCCGCCAGCGCCACCCTGATCGCGGGGAACCGCCTGCCCTTCAAGGCGATCGTCCGGGACGCCGGGGGCCGGGAGATCCCCGGGGCGAAGGTCAGCTGGTTGGCCGCGCCGTTCGACGTGGCCAGCATGGATGCCGGCGGCGTCTTCACGGCCCACCGCCAGGGACGAGCCCAGGTCTTCGCGGTGGTCAGCGGCAAGACCGGGCTGGCCACCGTGGAGGTGGAGCCCAAGTCCGTGGCCACGATCGACCTCTCGGCGGGGCAGGTCGAGATCGTGGTCGGGGGGAGCACCGTGCTCGACGCCGACGCCCGGACGGAGGACAAGGAACCACTCCGGCGCGCGGTCTTCAGCTTTCGGACCAGCGATGAGCGGGTGGCCACGGTAGACCCGGCCGGGGTCGTGGTCGGGCGGTCGGAGGGGACCGCGATCCTGGTCGCCACCTCAGGGCAGGCCCGCGGCGAGATCCGGATCACCGTCCTCCCGAACCGGGTGAGTCGGCTGTCCATCAGCGGTCCGGTCCAGGGTCGCACCGGTGACGTGCTCCGGCTCCGCGCCATCGGCGAGGACCGTCGGCAGCTGCCAGTCCAGAACCCCGCCGTCCGGTGGAGCGTGTCGGGCGCCGGCGCGTCGATCGGGGCGGATGGCGGCTTCGTGGCGGAGCGGGCCGGCACCTACCTCCTGACCGCCAACGCGGGCGCCGTCGCCGCCACGCACGCGATCCGGGTGGCCCGGCGCGGCTCCACGCGGCGATTCCAGCCGGTGGCCCAGGTGGGTCTGGGCGGCGTCCAGGCTGCCGAGCTGTGGGCTGTGGGTGATGTGGCGTATGTCTCGACCATCGCCGATCGAGTCTACGCCTTCGATATCAGGGATCCGGCCCACCCGGTCAAGGTGGACTCGCTGGTGGTGGACGCCCGCGTGGTGAACGACATCTCCACCACCCCGGATGGCCGGATCGGCGTGATGACCCGGGAAGGCGCCTCCTCCCGCAAGAACGGCCTGGTCTTCCTGGAGCTGTCCGAGCCGCTCCATCCCGGGGTGCTGTCGGAGTACACCGAGACCCTGGCCGGCGGCGTGCACAGCGCCTTCATCGACGGCCACTACGTCTACGCCACCGACGACGCGACCGGCTCGCTCCGGGTCATCAGCTTCGAGGACCCGCGGCACCCGCGCGAGGTGGCCACCTGGGCCGTGCCGGAGCGGAACCTGGTGCAGACCGAGGTGGGTGGGCTGCGGCAGACGGCGGGCCGGACCCTGCACGACGTCCAGGTGAAGGACGGGCTCGCCTACCTCGCCTATTGGCGGCATGGGCTGGTCATTCTGGACGTGGGCAACGGCATCCGGGGTGGCAGTCCCGAGAAGCCGGTTCTGGTGAGCCAGCTCGTCTACAACGTGGCGGACTTCTACCCGCCCGACATGCTCGCGGGAGCGCACGCCGTCTTCCGCTACAAGAACTACGTCTTCGTGGGCGACGAGGTCTTCCCAGCGGTGTTCGACATCACCAGCCGTGAGCGCATCAAGACCCTGGGACGGGTGCATGTCGTCGACGTGAGCGACCTGACTCGGCCGGTCATGGTGGCCGAATACAACGTCCAGGACATGGGCAGCCACAACATGTGGGTCGAGGACGACGTCATGTACATCGGGTACTACGAGGGTGGGGTCCGGGCGGTGGACGTGAGTGGCGAACTCCGCGGCGACCTGATGGCTCAGGGGCGCGAGATCGGTGCCATCTGGACCGGATCCCCGACGGGTTACCGAGCCAACCTGCCGATGGCGTGGGGTGCCCAGCCCCACAGGGGCTTCGTCTTCAGCAGTGACGTCAACAGCGGGCTCTGGGTGGCCAAGCTGACGCCGGCGCCAGCCCCGTAGCGGTCGACAGACTCTCCTTGCCCCGGCTCTCCCTGCGGCGCAAAAGACCTACGTCAGCCTGAGGGTGACGTTGCGACACACCAGCGGGACTGACGGATGGGATTACGACCTGGCCCGGAGGGCCCAGCCCAGCATGAGCAGACCGATCGCGGCCACCCAGCTGCCGGCCACCCGGATCATGACGCGTTGCCAGCCAGTGCGAAGCGAGACCACCAGCGCGGCAGACAGCGCTACGATCCCGAACACGGCCGCCCCGATTCCGGCGAGTGCCAGTGCCTCTCTCCCCGCCGCGGCGATACCGGCCCCGTTGAGCCAGCCATGCAGCAACCCCAGCGCCGTGGCCAGGGCGGCCACAAGCCCGGGAGCGAGGGGGCGATCCGACGCCACCAGGGCACCCAGCACCAGGAAGGACCCGGCCGTCAGCGCGCCCGGCAGGATCTCCAGGCCGTAGCTGAAGCCTGCCAGTCCGCCCGCGATCCACGCCAGCGGCAGGGTGAACAGCGCGCGGCGACCCGCGACCGATCCGTTGAGTCCAGCGAGCAACGCCATTGCGATCACCGGCACCAGGTCGTCCGGGCTCAGCAACAGGTGGGAGATCCCATCGTACACCGGCCCGAGGCCGGTGGTGCCGAGGTGGGCGGCAGCCTGGGAGGGGAGCAGGGCCAGACCAAGCGCGCCGAGGGCTGCCAGTCGCAGCCGTCTCATCAGAACGCCCCGACTAGGAAATACAGGCCGGTGGCGGTGATCGCCGCCCCGGCGATGCGAATGGCCGTCCGGCCCGCTCTCCACCGGTGGACCAGGGAGATGAGGATGCCGACGCCATGCAGGCAGCCCGTCGCGATCACGAAGCCGATACTGTAGAGCATCCCGCTCTGCCCCTCGGGCAGCTCGGTGCCGTGAGCGTGCCCGTGGAACACGGCGAAGACCGCCACCAGCAGCCCCGCCACCTCGAGCCTGGGTCGCGATTCGGTGGCCACCATGATTCCCAGCGCCACGGCCGAAAGGGCGACTCCGATCTCGACCCCGAGCAGGGGGACTCCGATGAGGCCGAAGAACCCGCCCAATGCCATGACCATGGGGAAGGTGACCGGCAGGACCCAGATGGCCGGCTGGCCCAGCTGGGCACCCCAGAGTCCGACCGCGATCATCGCCACGACGTGGTCGAGTCCGGACACCGGGTGACGCAGTCCG
>Ga0315292_10002481_pt1 | contig 10357 bp, 13 predicted proteins | sample YL17G13_0_MG_FD_204029 | JGI IMG/M metagenome (GOLD analysis project Ga0315292, IMG submission 204029) | Sediment microbial communities from Yellowstone Lake, YNP, Wyoming, USA - YL17G13_0 | ecosystem: Environmental > Aquatic > Freshwater > Lake > Sediment | place: USA: Wyoming | collected... | reverse complement strand
CTTGGGGGTCCAGGAGGACGTCGTCTATCTCGGAAAGCAGGACCCGTTAGAGCATCTCCTGGGGATCGCGGACGTGTTCCTGATGCCCTCCGAGACCGAGAGCTTCGGGCTGGCCGGGCTGGAGGCCATGGCCTGCGGGGTGCCTGTGGTGGGCTCGCGAATCGGGGGCCTGCCGGAGCTCGTGGCCCACGGGGAGTGCGGGTACCTGGAGGCGATGGGGGATATGGACGCGATGGCCAGGCGGGTCCTGGAGCTCCTGGGGGACCGCGACAAGCTGGCCGCCTTCGGGGCCAACGCCCGGGAGCGGACCGTACAGCGCTTCGAGGCCCAGAACATCGTGCCGTTGTATGAGCGCTATTACCGCGAAGTCATGGAACGGAAATGCAAAGGATGAATCCATCAAAGGGAAGGGCCATGAAACTGGACTGTCTGTTTATCTCCGCGCATCGGGATGATACCGAGATCACCTGCGGGGGCCTGGTCATCAAGCTCGTAGACCAGGGCTGCAAGGTGGGGCTCTTGGACCTGACAAGGGGAGAGATGGGGACACGGGGCACGGCGGCCACGAGGGAGCGGGAGGCCAAGGCCGCGTCCAAGATCATGGGCATCGTCGTGCGCGACAACGTCGGCCTGCACGACTCCGGGGTGGAGTTCGCCCGGGTCAACGCGCTCAAGATCGCCCACTATATCCGCAAGTACCAGCCCCATGCCGTAGTCATCCCCTACTGGGAGCAGAGGCACCCGGACCACCGCAACTGTTCCCTCCTAGTCTGGGACGCCTGCTTCTACTCCGGCCTGAAGAAAATGGACCTTCCTGGGGAGGCTTGGAGGCCGTTCAAGATCATCTACGCGGCCTCGTTCCAGGAAACCAAGCCCTCCTTCATCGTGGACATCACGGACCAGCTGGAGCGCAAGCTGAAAAGCGTGGAGGCCTACAAGACCCAGTTCTTCGACGAGCAGGGGAAGAAGATGTGGCTCCGGGGCTTCGACATCTTCGAGTACATGCGGATCCGGGCCCGGCAGTACGGGGTGATGATCGGTAAGCAGTACGGGGAGGCCTACCTTCTGAAGGAGACGATGGAAGTGGAGGACGTGATGAAGCTCTCGGTGAAGTCCATCTGAGGCACAGGATTAAGCATGATCAAGAATGACCGTTGGATTCGGGAGATGGCGAAGAAGCACAGGATGATCACGCCGTTTGCCGAGAAGCAGGTGCGGAAAGGGGTGATCTCCTTCGGGGTTTCCTCCTACGGCTACGACATCCGGGTGGCGGATGAATTCAAAATATTCACCAACGTGGCGACCACGATCGTAGACCCCAAACGGTTCGACCCCTCCTCCTTCGTGGACTTCAAGGGCAAGGTCTGCACCATCCCCCCCAACTCCTTCGCCCTGGGACGGACCGTGGAGTACTTCCGCATCCCCAGGAAGATCATGACCCTCTGCGTGGGCAAGTCCACCTACGCCCGCTGCGGGATCATCACCAACGTGACCCCTCTGGAGCCGGAGTGGGAGGGGTTCGTCACGTTAGAGATATCCAACACGACTCCGCTTCCAGCCCGAATTTACGCCAACGAGGGGATTGCCCAGGTGCTGTTCTTAGAATCCGACGAGGAGTGCCAAGTCTCCTATGCCGACAAGAAGGGAAAGTACCAGGCCCAGAAAGGGGTCACGCTCCCTAAGATATAGTATAAACGTTTGAAAGGTTTTTTAACCCAAATGTCAAACCTATCGGGATATAGAAAAAAACGTAACTTCGAAAGAACGCCGGAGCCGGGGCCGAAGAAGGAAACAAAACGGAAGTTAACGGGCAGCAATATTGACATACCTATCTTCGTAGTCCAAGAGCATCATGCGACGAACCTGCACTGGGACTTCCGGCTGGAGGAGGACGGGGTCTTGAAGTCTTGGGCCGTGCCGAAGGGGCCGCCGGAGGAGCCTGGGGTGAAGAGGTTAGCGATGCAGGTGGAAGACCACCCCTTGGACTATGCTGGATTCGAGGGCACGATTCCGGAAGGGCAATATGGCGGCGGGACGGTCAAAATATGGGACAAAGGGACCTATGAGACGGTCTTACGGGAGGGAAAGCCGGGGCGGGAGGTATGGAGGATCGCTCTGAAAGGGAAAAGGCTCGTCGGAGATTATACCCTGATCCATACCGGAGAGAAGAACTGGCTGCTATTCAAGAATAAATTATAAAAGGGTTCAAGGGGTCCAGGATTCGAGGGTTCGAGAGAAAAAGGCACGCCTCAAGGTGTGCCTTTAACGTCCGACCATTTAAAGGAAAGGATTACTTTATTTCTTTGATCTGGCGCTCCAGGACCACGACCTGGCGGTTGACCTGGGCCTTGCGGGCGGAGTCCCGGGCGGCCTTGAGGAAGGCCTTGGAGATGGTGAGGGCGCGCTTCATATCCTCGGACCTCCGGGTCTGCTGGCTGTTGGCATACTCGGACAGTGCCAGGTTGTAATGGGCGTCATCGAGACGCGGGCTCTTGGGATAGTTGCGGACCAGGCTGTCGTAGTCATTAGCCGCATCGCGATAGGCCTGATTGGACTGCTTGACCTGGGCCTCGGCGAAGAGAAGCTCGTCATCCGAAGCTTCCTTTTCCCCGGTCCGGGCCCGGATAGAGGGCCCGGCGAGCTTGCCCAGACGGTCCTCTTCCTTAGCCACGGGAGACGGAGGCCGGGTGGCGGTAGAGGCGCCTGAAACCTCTGGTTTTGCGCCTGCTGCCGGGGCAGAGGCCGGGACCTCGGGCTGGAGCCTGGCGAACTCCCCGGCCTTGGCTTTCTCGGGACCCTCGTCCTTTTTCTCCGCGGGGATGCTGGCCACTTTGTCCGCAGCCACGGTCTCGGTCGTGGAGACGAGCCCCTTTTCAGCTCCGCTCCCGGCCCTTCGCTCGGCGAGGACGGGGGCCTCGGCGGGCTTGGCTCCTGCGATCGTCCTCCCGTCCACAATGGCCCCTTCGCGACCTCCCCGCTCGGCCTCGGCCATCGGGCGCTCCATGCGGGAGGCAAGGGAAAGCGATTCCCCGGTCCCGGCAGCTCCTGCCCCGACCGTCAGATCCCCGGAGGGAGTTGCCGTAGCCATCGGAGCAGGCTTCGATAAATCGAGGGCAGGCGGAGCCTTATTCTTATGAGCTTCCACGGGAGCCTCGCGGGCCGTCTTATAGGAAGGCCGGATCAGGTAAGGCCGCTGGTAAAGATAGATTCCGAACCCGACGACCAGGGCGGCGACCGCCAACCCGCCCATCCACTGCAATCTGAAAACCGGAACCGCGGTCAACTTCTTGAACCACTCCCGGAGGCTTTCACCCAAAGGAACGGGCTTCTCCCTGGCGATGCCCTCCTGTACCCGCTGGGAGAAGGTCGCAAAATAGGATTCGTCCGCGGGCGAGGGCTCGGCTTCCCGGGTGAGCTTCTCCAGGGCGGCGAGCTGAGCCAGCTCCTCCCGGCACCCGGCGCAGGAGGCAAGGTGGGCTTCAGCCTCTTCCGAGGCCTTGCCCCGGAGCTCGTTATCCAGAAAGGCGGACAGTTGTTCAGGCGTTAAATGCTTCATCGTGGTAACTCTCTAAGAACGACGGGATTCCTTCGCTTCGCTACGTTCGTCATCAGAACGACATCCCTTCAAGTTGACCGTATCCCCCAGCAACTCCTTCAGGGCCTGGCGGGCGCGGGAGAGGCGGGACATCACGGTCCCGATGGAGATGTCCAGATTCCGGGCGATCTCCTGATAAGACAGACCCTCCTGGGCCCGGAGCAAAAGCACGCTGCGCTGATGCAAGGGGAGCTTCTCGATCGCCTCCCCGATTCGGGCTTTGAGCTGCGAGGCATCGGCTTCAGCCGTGGGGTCCGTGGACAGGGCAGGGTCCAGGTTCGTGTCGTCCTCGGGCAGCGCGACCAGCCGCTTCTCCCGGGAGAGATGGTTCAGGGCCAGGTTCACGGCGATCCTGGAAAGCCAGAAGTAGAAGTTCCGCCCCTGCTCGTAGCGGCTGAGGGCGTAATAGGCCCGGATGAAAGCCTCCTGGGCCACGTCGTCGGCGGCGTCGGCGTCGCGGACGAGCCTCTGGGCCAGGCGGTGAACTCTTTTTTGATAACGCTTAACAAGAATCTCATAGCTCTTTTGGTCGCCGGAGAGGGTCTGGGAGATGAGAAGATCGTCGGCGGGCTCCGAGACGGGGCCCCGCTCGCTCAATGGGGCCTCGCTCATCCCCTGTCCTTTTCAATATAACTACCGCGCATGTTAGGGTTTTATTCCCTTGAAAAAGGAGAGGGTCGGGCGACGGGTGCAGGATGTCGGAAGAGGCAGGTCGGAAGGCAAAGGAGTAAAGAAGTAACGTAGGAGGATGTGTTTTAACAAGAGGGCCTTTTCGGTCAAGCGGCCCAGGTTCACAATCGGGATCAGCCGGGCTTGCCGATCTGCTGGCGCATTTCCCGGACGGCGTTTATAGCAGCCTCGTAGCGCCCCTCCTTGAGCATGGCGGCGATGAGCATGATGAAGCGCTGACGCTCCTCTGCCTTGGGATCCGGGGGAGGGGCGGCCAGGGCTCCGAAGGAGTCCTCGGGGGTTGGTTTCAAGGCCTCCAGGCTCAGCTCGTGAATCTCGCCGTCCTGGGCCTTCGGCAGGGCCGGGGGGGCGGGAGCTTGGACCCCAGCCTCTGTGGGCGGCGCGCCCAGGGAGTCCAAGGTGAACTCCTTCATCCCGCCGAACATGTTGTCCCGTTCATTTGCCGCGGGAGGGGAGGGCGGAGCCGCCGGGCCGCCGAAACTTACCTCCTGGAACCCGGAGATGCTTCCGTCCCGAGCCATCTTGAGGTTCGGGTTCCCGAGGGTGCCGAGATTGGAGATGCCCGTCTCCTCCGGAGGCGGCTCTTTCAAGACCTGGGGAAAAAGCTCCTCTATGAGGCTTTTGTCCTCGGGCTTCTTCTCTTTGTTGAGCTGGGTGATCTTCTTCAGGATATCCGCCATGGCTACCCTTTCTTCTCCTCTCCGGCCTTCTTCTCCTCGGGCTGTTTCTCGATCTCGCTCGTGACCTCGTTCATGGACTTCTTGAACTCCCGGACCCCCTGTCCCAGGGAGCGCATGACCTCGGGAATGCGCCGGGCCCCGAACAGGAGGAGGATGACGATCATGATGATGATGACTTCGCCCCAGCCGATGTTACCGAACATGCCTTGTCACCTCCCCCCTTCGGATCTTTTGATTTTTGAATACGGAACAGGGATCCATTCTACTCTACTTCATGATATAGGCGGCGAGGGCCATGCCCAAAATGCTCAGGATATTCACCTTCAGGACCCCGCCGAGAGTCAAAATCAGGAAGGCGAGGTTCAGGTGCAGGGGCCGTTCCGGGTCCACCCCGAGCTGCACCGCCCGCAGGAAGAACTCCTTGACCACGCCCTGGGGAAGGACCGCACCCAGGAGCTCGCCCAGGGCGCTGCCCAAAAGGGCGCCGATGAACACGGCGAGAAGCAGGATGCTCCAGCTACGGCGACGGAGGGCCATATAATAATACCCTATAAAATTGGAAAATCAACATTTAAATTCACCAGCGAAACCATTCCTGCCGATTAAGAAACTCCGATGAAGTCGGCCCGGGCCCCGCAGGAGAGGCATTTTCCCCCGGAGAGGCCCACGATCCTGGTCTGGTACCCCCGGCGCTTGACCCAGAGGGCCCGGCACTGGTAGCAGAAAGTGTCCGAGGTCCCCTCGACGTGGAGGTTTCCCAGATAGACGTAGCGCAGGCGTTTTCGGGCCTTCTCGTAAGCCCGCATCAGGGTCTCAGGGGGAGTGGAGGGCAGGGCGAGCTTGTGGTGAGGAAAGTAGCGCGAGAAGTGCAAAGGGATCTCCACCCCGAGGTCCGCGACCCAGGCGATGAGGCGGTCCAGGTCCTCCTCGGAGTCGTTCAAGGTCGGGATGACGAGATTGGTCAATTCGAGGTGGCACTTTTTATAGGAAGCCTTGATGGTCTCCAAAACCGGGTCCAGGCGCGCCCCGCACATCTTGCGATAAAAACCCTCAGCGGAGGCCTTGAGGTCAATGTTCATGGCGTCCACGACGGGCAGGAGCTCTTGAAGCGGTTCCGGATTGATGAACCCGTTGGTCACGAGCACGTTTACCAGCCCGGCCTCGTGAGCCAATCTCCCGGCATCGCGGAGGTACTCGAACCAGATTATGGGCTCGGCATAGGTGTAGGAGATGCCGATGGAGCCGCGCTTCCCGGCCAGGGCCACGAGGTCCTCAGGCGCGACGTAAGCCGTAACGGACTCCTCCTGGGAGATGGTCCAGTTTTGGCAGAACCGGCAGGTCAGATTGCACCCGTTGGGGCCGGTGGAGAGGATATCCTTTCCGGGATGGAAGTGATACAGGGGCTTCTTCTCGATGGGGTCCATGGAGAGCGAGGTGCACTCCCCGTAGCCTTGTGCGAGGAGCGTTCCCTTCTCGTTCGCGCGGATGCGACAGATGCCGCATTTGCCCTCGGCGATGAGGCAGTCGTGGGGGCAGAGGCGGCAGCGGACCTTTCCGTCCGGCATCTTTTCGTAATAGGCGGCCTCGACCTTGGTTCTGTTCTCGGGCATCATGAGGGCGTTCATCGTTCAACGCTGCCGGGCGATGACATAGTCCGCCAGCTCGCAGAGCGACTCTCGGGCCGGGCTGCGGGGAAGGGCCTCGAGGGCCATTCGGGCCTGGTCGGTCGCGGCCCTGGCCTTGCCCAGGGCGTAATCGATGCCACCCCAATTTTGGGTGAAGCGGACGATGTCCTCGAACCCCCCGTCGAGGATATGTTTGGACCGGATGATGGCCCGGGCCCTGTCGGCTTCCTTCCGGGGCGCGTTCTGCAGGGCGTAAATAAGGGGCAGAGTGATCTTCCCATCCCGGACATCCGAGGCGACGGGTTTTCCCAGAAAGCGGGAGTTGCCCACGAAATCGAACACGTCGTCCACGATCTGAAAAGCCGTGCCCCACTGCAGGCCGAACCGGGCCAGGGGGGCCTCGCCGGAGGTCCGGCCGAAATAGGCTCCGCACTCCGCGGCGGCCGCGAACAGGGAAGCGGTCTTCTCCCGGATGATGGCGAGGTAGTCCTTCTCCCGGATGTCCAGGCTGCCCTTGCTCTCGGTCTGGCGTAACTCGCCGTGGCTCATCTGATGAGCGGCCTGAATCAGGCGCAGGGATACCCGCTGGAAGGGCTTCTCCCGCAAAAGCTCGAAGGCCTTGGAGAAGAGCAGGTCGCCCATCAGGACCGAGATGGAATCCCCCCAGCGCGCGTTCACTGTCGGGACTCCGCGACGCCGTGAGGAGCGGTCCACCAGGTCGTCATGCACCAGGGTGGCGGTGTGGATGAGCTCCACGGCGACCGCGGCCTTAGCAGCTCTCGTCCCCCGGTAGCCCGAGGCCCTTGACGCCAGGAGGGTGAGCGCCGGGCGGATGCGCTTGCCCTTGGTCCGGACGAGGAAACGTCCCACCTCATCCGCGATCTTGAGGTCCGAGCGCAGGAAGCGCTCCAAGCCTTTCTCCACCCGGGTGAGGTCGGGTTGGATGGGCTTCAGGATCTCGTCAAGGCTCATGGGCGTAAAAGGGCGCTTTCCAGCATTTCGAGGGCCAACTCGTCGTAGGAGATGCCGGCGGCATTGGCCTCGGCCGGGAGGTCGGAGAGGTCGGTCATGCCGGGGATAGTGTTGACCTCCAGGATGTAGGGCGTCGCTTTCCGGGCCTCCACGATGGCGTCCACCCGGGAGAAGCCGTGGCAGCCCAGAGCGCGATGGGCCCGCAGGGCCTGCTTTTGAAGCTCGTGATAGAGCTTCAGGGGCAGGCGGGCCGGGATGATGAACTCGGTCAGGCCGGGGGTGTATTTGGCCTCCAGGTCGTAGAACTCGTTTTGGGGCACGAGCTCGAGCACGGGCAGGGCGCGGGTCTTATGGCCGCAGCCCAGGATGCCCACGGTCGCGTTCATGCCCGGAATGTATCTCTCGGCGAGGAGGTCCCCGTACTCGTGGTGCCCTTTCTTGAGGGAGGGGGCGATTTCCTTCGCCCTGTGCAGGATGACCACTCCGTAGCTCGAGCCCTCCTCAAGGGGCTTGATCACGAGGGGAAGGCCCAGGCTCCGTGGGAGGGATGCCACGGAAGTGGAATTGTTCCTCGGGAGGAAGGCGTACGGCGGCGTAGGGATCTTCTCCCTCTCGAAGATCTTCTTGGAGGCCAGCTTGTTCAGGGCCAGGGCCGAGGCCAGGACCCCGGAGCCGGTGTAAGGGATGCCCATGAGCTCCAGGAGACCCTGAATCGTGCCGTCCTCCCCGGGCTTGCCGTGCAGGACGACGAAGGCGACCTCGATCTTCTGCTTCCGGAGGTTCAGGGCGATATCCGCGTCCACGTCGATCCCCACGGCCTGGAAGCCCTTGCGCAACAGCGCGGGAAGGACGTTCCTGCCGGAGCGCAGGGAGATTTCGCGCTCCCGGGAGGTCCCGCCCATCAGGACGCCGATCTTTTTCTTCTTGAGGGTTCGCTGAATCTGCGTGTTCATGAGGTCTTCACCAGCTCCGCCATCTCCCTAACCGCCTGTCTCAGGCCCACGAACACGGCCCGGGCGATGATGGCGTGGCCGATGGAAAGCTCGGCCATCCATGGGAGCCGGGCGACGCGCGAGACGTTCGTGTAGTTCAGGCCGTGCCCGCCGTGGATCTCCAGGCCGAGTTTATGTCCTTCCTCTGCGGCCTTAGCCAGTTTCTTAAAGGACTCCCCGCGGGCTTTGGGATCTCTGACCCCGGCGTAGTGATGGGTGTAGAGCTCCACGCTGTCACAGCCGATGTCCCGGGCGAGCCTGAGCTGCCTCGCGTCCGGCTCGATAAAGGCCGTGATCCGGATGCGGTGTGTCTTCAGGTCTGCGGCCGCCTTCCTGGCCTCCTTGAAAACGGCCTTCAGGTTCAGCCCGCCCTCGGTGGTCACCTCCTCGGATTTCTCGGGAACGAAGCACACCGAATCCGGGACTAGAACCTTCATGATCTCGATCATCTCGCGCCGGATGGCGTGCTCCACGTTCAGGCCGAAGGGCACGACCTGGCGGAGGATGAGGAGGTCGCGGTCCTTGATGTGCCGGCGGTCCTGGCGGAGATGGACCGTGATGCCCTCGGCCCCGCCCAGCAGGGCCTCTCCAGCCGCGAAAACGGGCTCGGGCTCGTAGGTCTTGCGGGCCTCGCGAAGCGTGGCGATATGGTCGATGTTGACGCTGAGACGTAGCATGACGCGATTACGGGGCGGTCGGGACTTCCTTGGGCTCGGCCGGAGCCGGGGCCGCCGGAGGAGCCTTGGGCCCGAAGAGCCGCTGAACGATCGGCCAATCCTCGCGGAACAGGATGGAGAGCGGCACCAGGACGACGTACCCTCCGACTAGGAGGAAGGGCGCGATGACGATGTCACCGGTCCCGAGGAAGATGAACCCCAGCGCAATCATGCCCAAGGCGATGGCGAACAGAATGTAGTTCCAGCGGGTGAAGGCGAAGCCCTCAGGTTCCTCGGCCTTCGCTTTCTTTTTATCCTGCGGTCTCTGCTCCGGAGGCTTTTTTTTCTGAACTTTCTTGGCCATGAATCCTCTTAATAGTTTAGATTTTAGATTTAACCGTCCGACCTATTCGAGCGGGATCACCTGCTTGTTTTTGATGGTCAAGATCCGGACGTGCTTGGAGGCGCTGCGGGTTGTGATGTCCAGCTTGCCGGTGGCGCCTTCGTAATCCGAGAAGCCCTTGAGGGCATCGCGCATCCCATTGCGGTCCCTGGCCCCGGCTTTCACGGCCTCCAGGAGGAGGCCCGCCGCATCGTATCCCAAGGCAGCGGGAAGGGAGGGGTCCTCGCTGAACTTGGCCCGGTAGCGGGATTCGAACTCACGGGAGGAGACGCCAGTGCTTCCGACGTACCCGGTGAAGACCGCCCCCTCCACAGCTTCCCCGCCCATATCCAGGACCTTCTGGGAATTGAAGCCCTCGGTCCCAAGCAGGGCGACGGTCATGTCATGAAAAGCGAACTGGGGGGCGATCATCAGGACCTCGTCCGGGGTCCCGGGAACGAACACGGCCTGGGGGCTGGCACGCTTCAAGCGGGCGACGTAGGCCTTGAAGTCCGTGGTCCCGGGCGGGTACTTCTCGGCAGCCACGATGGTCCCGCCCAGGCGCAGGACCTCGTCCGAGAAGGCCTTGCCAAGCTCCAAGGCCTTGGGCTCGCTGGGCTCCAGGATGGCGATCTCAAAGAGCCTCCTGGACTTGATGGCGTAGTTGGCCAGGATCGTGGCTTGGTTCTCCTGCCCCACGTTGAGCTGGAAGATATAGGGTCCGATCGTGGAAATTCGCTCCTCGGTGGCCGTAGGGGAGATGAG
>Ga0315292_10002480_pt1 | contig 10364 bp, 11 predicted proteins | sample YL17G13_0_MG_FD_204029 | JGI IMG/M metagenome (GOLD analysis project Ga0315292, IMG submission 204029) | Sediment microbial communities from Yellowstone Lake, YNP, Wyoming, USA - YL17G13_0 | ecosystem: Environmental > Aquatic > Freshwater > Lake > Sediment | place: USA: Wyoming | collected... | reverse complement strand
CCTGAAGAGTGAAAGGATTTTCTTCATTGGTATAGATACTCCGATCCTGCGCAACAAGCCTTCGATTCCGATATCAACTGCCACGGCAAAAGTTCCGGTAGGAAGAGTTGCAAGTCTGACATCATTAACTCTCACAAGTTTTCGTCCATTTAGATCAACTATCTGCTTGTCGAGTATGTTCTCGACCAGTAAAAGACCGTTAGAGATTTCATCATTATTCAGTTCAATCAGTTCTGAACACGTAACATTGATCATCTCTCTGGCCTTGACAACGCGGAATGTGCTGAAAGAATAAAATTTTGTCTCTTTCCGGATTCTAAGTTTAACACCAAGGACAAGCTGCTGGTTTGGATCATTTTGGCCTGAGGGTGCGGTATTAATAAGCATCTCCTTTAAAATGCCAATGGCATCTCCATCGGCTCCGAAAACTTCTTTGCCGATTATGCTGCTTAAATAAAATGTTGTTAATGAAGTCATAGTCACCTCCATAGTTTATTGATAATTAAGGAAGCGACAAGATGAACAGTCTGCCTCCCCTATACAAGGATCTTAATTAATATACTCGCAGGGCCGTCGTCCATTTGAAACTGAAAATTGATTTTAGGGCATAAAAATATATACCATCATTTTACTTTCCAAATAAAAATAGAGAAAATATATAAAATACTCAGATAGCCTGAAGTGACTAAAGTGTCAGGAGTTTGTGGAGTATTTAATCTGTTTTTTTTATCAGAAGGATAATCTTCAATGCCTCATCAGCATGGCGCTGAACCTCTGTCTGTGAATCGAAAATATAAACTACTTTACCGGATTTGTCAACAACATAAGTAACACGTCCGGGAATAAGTCCAAAAAGCCGTTTGGGAACACTGAATTTGTTTCTTACAAGACTCTCATTATCACTCAGTATTGTATAATTGAGTTTGTTTTTTTCAGCGAATTCTTTATGGCTATCGACTGATTGTCCGCTTATACCGATTACTACAGCATTATTTTCAATAAAGATATCATTAAGATCACGGAAATAGCAAGCTTCCCTGGTACAGTTAAGGCTGCCATCCTGGGGATAAAAAAAAATGACCAGTTTCTTCTTTCCGAGAATTGTACTGATATCAAACAGGTTTCCATCCTGATCATAAAGTGAAAATTGAGGCACCATATCCCCAATCCTGATTGGTTTCATCTGCCAGAGTTATGAAATATTAAATGCAAGGTAATCATAATGCCTTATTTAAATTATAAAAGGTATAATAGCTTTTCGCTCCGGCGGAAAATTCCGGAATTCTTTTTTGTACCATTTATGAGAACCAAGTGCCCTCGGGAAAAGATTCGCAGAGGTAAAAACAGCAAAAGCAAGACCTGGCAATGACCATGTCATTATTGCCCATCCTGTCCATTCAACAATTTCTCCGAAATAATGAGGATTGGATATATAATTGAACAGCCATCCATATGGTATGACATATCCGGCTGAATTTGTCATTTTTAGTTTCCTGAGCTTTTCATCGGAAATCTTGTTAATTATAAAACCGGCAACAAAAAATAAGAACCCGGTAATAAACTGCCATTTTATCAAATTTGAAGCACTATATGAATTAATATGAAAAATCCCATACCCGTTTACAAAACCATTAAAACAGTTGAAAACAAATGCCATTAATAGAATAATGACCGGATAAGCTTTTTCCTTTCCCGACTGCCGGAACGGGTAAAGGAATGTCCTATAAATATAATGTCCCATCCAGAGGCACAGAAATATTACCTGGGGAAGTTTTTTACTGTCTGAAAAGATGAAAAAGATGATCATGAGAGATGGTGAAGGAAATTCCATTATCATCCAGGCCCATTTGGATTTAACTGCCGGGCCCCATCCTTTTCTTGAGAATTTACCGTAAGGGGCAGAAATAAAAAAGAGTAAAATAAAAACGATAACGGCAAAGCTGAAAATTAAGATAAGCGAAATTTTATAAAGAGTGTCCATAAGAATTCATCATTAACCATGATTTAGTAAACAAACAGGGATTGTTCCTTTTATCCATTACTCTCGCTCCTGTGAGGGGATTTTCTCAACAATCTTATGTATGTTAAATGGTGGCTGTAATTTATAAACAAATTATTGATAATTTTGATTTTCAGGGTTAAGACGGCTGAGTATCTTAAAATTCCTGATATATCTTATTGCACAGATGAATTGAATTTGATTTCTGTTTATTGAAAACGGCCCGTAGCTCAGCTGGCAGAGCACGTGACTCTTAATCATGGGGTCGAGGGTTCGATTCCCTCCGGGCCGACAGCAATAGAACGCAATTATTATTATTTCAGTTAGTTGCGTTTTGTTTTTATAGACTGTTTCCCCACATATTCGCCACAAAGTTAAAAACTCATCAAAAATAGGGTTATATATATAATGGTTCTAAGGTCGTTTAAGAGTAAGTTTGTCAGATGAAAAAAATAAGTATTGTTAGACCCATTGATAGAAAAAAAGGCGGTTCTTTAATTTTAAATTTTGATGCTGACGAATCATCTGCTGACTGGTTGGGGTATAGCTGGCTTAAAAAGCTCGCTGGTGAAGGAAACGAGGAGGCTCAAAAGGAAATTGAAAGAATGGATAAATCTGAAATGACTACTGAGATCGAATAGCTTTTCCCCTTGTTATAGCTAATTTAACTTTTTAATCAAAAGCCCCCGAACCTGATTTCAGATGGCTGGTAATCGCTGCATTTTTGGTTTAAAAGAGTTAATGACTATCTTCTCGGAAATATCAAATTAAGCAGGATCAAAATAATTATTGCCCCGATAGCTCCTGTAAGAATGACTCCAATCCACCCGCTACCAAGATCAACACCAAGTTTCCCTAATGCCCAGTATCCGACAAAACTCCCGATAATCCCAATCACAATGTTTCCAAGTAATCCCAGACCACTTCCCCTGTAAATAGTGCTGCCTAGCCAGCCAGCAATAGCTCCAATGATAAGAATTACAACTATTTCCATTTTCTTAAGTTTAAGAAATAAAAGAACTGAGGAACTTTATAATTAACATTAAAGGTCTGAGTTATTTCTTGATGGAATATTACAGAATTATTTTTCTTTATTACATAATTCACATATTTAGAAATGAACTAAATTATTTGTCGGACAATATTAATGAAATATAGATACAACGTGTTGCGCTGTTTATTAAGAAGCCAATGCATATTAAAGATGGTTTATTGGTCTATCGTTCTTTGAATTAATGTATTGCAAGAGAGTTACGGCAATAATCTTTGGTACAATATGGATAAAAGTTAATCAGGATTCTTCTTCTTTCATTCTACTTGCTTTTTCAAGTAGCTTATCTATATAGTCTTGTGTAAAGTCATAGTATATCATAGGAGCACTTGTCGAATCAGGCAATTCAGAAACATGAGAATCTGTAGCTGGATTTTCTGATTTGGTCAAACTTATTGGATACCCAAAATCAAAATATATTATGTAGTCTCCCCTCTCCCAAAAATATATCTTATCCATTACCCATCTTCCTTTTGGCCCAGTGAAATATACATTTGCTATTCTTTTTGACAACCAATTATATTTTTCTCCTTCACCAAGTAATGTTGGTTTTCCATATTCTTCCCTATATAATTCAAACAATCTTTTAATTTCGTTCGGGTCACAATTATATGAAAATCCTTGCTCCCCTATATTTGACCTATTGCATAGAGTTAATTGAATACTAGTTAACCTTTCATCAAATATACATGTCCCTCTAAGATTAACTTTTGCATAAAGGAAGGGACTTATTCCCGTAAAATCACTGTATAAGTTTTTTTGTTTATTCCCAAGTATATCTGTAGTTTCAAAATAATGTAATTCACTAATGTTAAGCAAAGAATCCATTATACTTTTTACTTTTAAATAGTCCATATCAAGATAAAACCCTAGAAAACCAATTTTCTCGACTTGATGTTTTGAATTGTATGATTTTGTATTACAAGAAGTTAATAAATACACTTGCATAACAATTAGAGCATATATAAGAACCCTGTGTTTGTATCGGATTAATCTCATATGGAAGAAATTATGTGATTGAAATCGAGAAAAATTAACCAATAAATATCACAAATATAAAAAAGGCTAAACCCAAATAATAAAAGATCATGAAAATATTTCCAACATTTGATACTGATGCCATTTCCTTCTTTAAGCCCCCCGGAGATGATTACCGAGGGGCTGGTAATTTATTTCCAGCTTTGTTAATTATTTCACAATGTTTTTAGTATAAGGCTGAAGGCGGTTATTTACAATTTTCAACAGAAAAGCCTTTAAGAAGAAACCTTCCATTTGGAGTCATGTCAATAATAAATATTATTATTAATTTTAAGCAACCTTATTTTACAAACATTAGAGAACTATTATGACAAGCACAGAACAATCCGATCAGGAGTCTTTCAAAGTCTCCGGGGATGAGTTATTATCAAAGATCAAGGAAATTATTAAAGAAGGGAAGGCCAGAAAGGTAATCATCAAAAACGAAAAGGATAAGACTATTATGGAATTTCCTTTAACGATGGGGGCGATTGGTATCGTCTTGGCTCCACAGTTAGCGGCTATTGGTGCTATAGCTGCCATAGCTAAGGATTGGACAATTATCGTTGAAAAAAAGGTAAAAGAAGAGGAATCAAATTAAGAGTCTGTGAGAATTTTTGTGTAAACAGGTAACAGTTCAAACCAGACTTCAGAAAATTGCACCTAATAAAATGGAGGGAAAATGACCTGCCATATCTAAAACATTTTTCAATTTTAACTTCCAATTATTGGTTTCATTTAGGGACATGTTAAGGATCAATTCATCTTTCTATCTAGTAAGATAGTTTAATTAAACTCAATCAGTTGTAACAAATCTTTATCCTATATGAAATACATTTTTTATTCTTTTGTCTTACTGATGCTTGTTTCCTGCAATGTCAAAGAGAATGTACTCTATGAAGAATTGACGCCAGCGGAATTTTCAGTTCGTTTGACAGAGTGCCCTGTAGCATATCTTCCCCTAGGAACTCTTGAATGGCATAGCGATCATTTACCATTAGGTTCAGATGGAATACAATCTAAGGAGTTTTTTAAGCGATTGGCTGTAGAAGTAGGAGGAATAGTGCTACCTATGCTGTTCTTGGGGCCTGATCTTGATACTGTCATTAACGATTATGAGTATTATGGAATGGATCAGGCGAAGACCTTTAGTAATCAGTGTACTTATGAGATACAGCAATTGAAAGGAAGTGCCTACTGGGTAAGCGATTCTACTTTTAAACTTATGATGAACGGTATCATGCAACAGCTTAGTCGTGTTGGCTTTAAAATAGTTATAGCCCATGGTCATGGCCCATCTACAAATTATATTGGAACACATTCTCAGGAATTTATGGACAGGTATAATATTACAGTTATGAACTGTTGGAGTAATGATTCTTCCAATTTATGCCTTCAATGTGATCACGCTGGTGCCAACGAAACATCCATCATGATGCATGTGCGTCCTGATCTTGTTAAAATGCAGAATTTACCACAAGATACAACTGTCTGGCCTGTAGGTATGTTGGGGGATGATCCAAGAATCCATGCGAGTGGAAAATTAGGAAAAGCAATAATTGATTTTGAGGTTAAAAAAATGGCAGCAGTAATCAGGAAGGAATTAGGACGCTAGGGTTGTTGTTGACTGCATAAGCCGGAAGGCTTGACCGCATTTTGCCGGTCAATTTATCTTTTTAATAAATCGTTTGGCTACAAATATTTATCGCTGGCTTCAGATGGTCAATTTTTTCTGGCTGAAAGTGGTAAAGGGCACTGGCTGTTCCATGTTGAAGGATATATTTTCAATATTGATGATTGCTTCTAAAGAAAATAGATCCTTATAATCAGAACTATAGCCCCAAATATGATATATATGATGTTTGTCCGAGGGGAAAAATCACAATATTCCTGAAATAGTCAGGTTATGTTTTTACAGTATTGTGACTAATAGTTCCAAAAAATTAAAAAATGTAATTATGAGAAAGACGAAAGATCTTTTAAAAGGGATTTCTCAATTGAGAAAAAGTATCTGTAATTATGGGCTAAATCTCATATCCGTTTGCGTTTTAGTTGTTGTAATAATTCTCTCCGGGTGTGAGAAAGCCTTTATTGACTTGTCATCGCCGGATGCTTCTTTAACAGCTGCCGGTATCGAGGAGATACTTCCGGCAAATTTTGCGGAAAGTGTTGAAATTAATCCTGTTATTGGTGTAGTTTTCAATCCAGGCACCGATCTATCGCAGGTAGCCTCATATTCTATGACTCTTAAAAATGGTGATATTGATATCCCGGGGAAAGTAGCTATTTCAGGAAATCTTGCCATGTTTACTTATAGTGATAACCTTAAGCCTGATTCTGAATATACTGCAACTATTAGAAACACAGGCAAGGGTGGTTCAGGACAGGGTGAATCGTGGGAATATTCATGGAAATTCAAAACCGGAAAGGATCATAAGGACCATTCGCTTTCAGTTGTTTCTGTTAATCCTGCAAACAAGACGACAAATATTCCTGTCACAACTTCTCCAGCTATTACGGTAAACAAGGAAGTGAAATCATGGATGAAAAATTTAATATCCGTTGTTATAAAAACAGGTACAATACCTGTAGAAGGCACATTAGCATTTGCCGGAAAAGTTATCACTTTTAATCCTTTAGTAAATTTAGTCCCTGGCACCGTTTTCTCATGTGAATTTATTTACGGGATTCAGGGTCAGAATAGTGACAATCAAGATGGGGATGATGAAAATGAAAATGATGAAGACGACGACGATGACAAAAGTAGTTTTGGAAATTCTTATTCATGGAGTTTCACAACTGCCGGAAGTGAAAATCCCGGGAATAACAGTAACACTGATAATACCCAGCCAACGATCATTAGTGTTAATCCTGTCAGCAATTCTGTATCAGTTGCAGTTAACAGTATTGTAACAGCTACTTTTAGTGAGGCAATGAATTCAGCTACCATCACATCTGCAACGTTTGGACTGAAACAGGGAAATACCTCTGTAACAGGAACAGTAACATATTCGGGAAATGTTGCAACCTTCACTCCATCCACATCTCTTGCAAATGGTATACCTTATACTGCAACCGTAACAACAGGAGTAAAAGATGAAGCAGGAAATGCTTTGGGTGTCAATTATACCTGGAGTTTCACAACAGCTGCACTGGTTGATGTAACACCTCCAAAGGTACTCTCAGTTACCCCGGTGTCGAATGCAACATCAGTGGCAGTTAACAGTAAGGTCACTGTTACTTTCGATGAGGCGATGAATTCATCTACCATTACATCTGCAACATTTGGACTGAAACAAGGAACTACCACAATCTCAGGAACAGTTACATATTCCGGGAATGTGGTTACCTTCACACCATCTGCAGCTATGACCGGAGGAGCAGTTTATACTGCAACTGTAACTACCGGAGTAAAGGATGAAGCGGGTAATGCCCTGGCAGCCAGTTATACATGGAGTTTCACAACAATCGCAGTCGCAGCTGGATTATCCTTTGCAGGAGATGTAATTCCGGTGCTGGCATTATGTAACAATTGCCATAAGCATGGGTGGACCACTTCAGCAGTTGCATCTACTTATTATACAAATCTGGTAAATGGTGGATACGTAAATTCCACGGATTATACCCAGGCAAAAATATATGTTATGCTTAATGGTGGTCATGCTGCAAGTATCTCAGCAGCAGATAAAAACAAAATACTTAACTGGATGAGTGAGGGTTCTAAAAACAATTAATTATCTTTCTGAAAGTAAGTTTATAAGCAGAGTATCTGAAAATGCCAGACATTTCTTTCCGTATTCATTAAGAAACTGAGGTTAATCTTGGGGATTGACCTCAGTCTTCTTATAATTCTGATAACATGAACGAATTCGACATAAAAGCTGCTGAATGGGATAAAGATCCAATGCATTGGGATCGCTCTGCCACAGTAGCAAATGAAATAGAGAAAAGGATCCCTTTAACTAAAGAGATGATTGCTCTCGAATACGGAGCGGGGACAGGGATAACAAGTTTTCTTCTTAAAGATCACCTGAAAGAGATCATTCTAATGGATAACTCTACCGAAATGGTAAAGGTGATGAATCAAAAAATTGAATCTTCTCAGGTGAAGAATCTTAAAGTTTTGTTCTTTGACCTTGAACATTATGATTATGAAGCAGGAAAATTTGATCTTATTTTCACCCAAATGGTTCTCCATCATGTATCTGATGTTGAAAATTTAACAGGCAGATTTCACCGGTTGCTGAATCCGGGAGGACATCTGGCAATAGCAGATCTTTACCGTGAGGACGGATCCTTTCACGGTTCAGGTTTTACTGGTCACAACGGCTTTAATATAGAAGAACTGTCTGCCCTCATAGGTAACCAGGGGTTTCTGAATATCAATCATAACAAATGCTTTTCAATAAATAAAAAAATATCGATCACGGAAACCAGACAATTTGATGTATTTTTGCTGACTGCAAACAGGAGTTGATCCGGCATTACAAATATTCCTTATTTAAAAATATATCAGGTTTTTTATGGCAAAAATGGAAATTACCTTTGATGGCGGAAAAGTTGTTACGGCACATTCACACGGACATGCAATCAGGACAGATCAACCCATGGATAATGGTGGAACCAATACTGCTCCTTCTCCTTTTGAACTGTACCTGGCTTCACTGGGAACCTGCGCCGGCATCTATGTCAAATCGTTCTGTGATAACAGGCAAATCCCGGCAGAGAATATAAAAATCTTGCAGACCACTGAATATGACAAGGAAACAGGCTTACCGACATCAATCAAAATAGATATACAGCTTCCCCCTGATTTCCCGGAAAAATATAAGGCTTCAGTGCTACATGTTGCAGGATTGTGCAAAGTAAAGAAATCGATTTCAAATCCTCCCGTATTTGAAATTATTACCTCTCAAAAGTAAGAGGACACCCTTATTCCAGATACATATTTATAAGTTGCTCAAGCAATTCCTGCTTGCCGCTTCTGACTTCCGGCTCCCCGTTTTCAGATGCAATTTTCCAAAGATCTTTGAGGGTCAGGCTACCTTTTTCATAGTCTTTCCCAGTTCCTTTATCAAACGATCCATACCTTTCCTTTTTCATTATAAGGTACTCACTCTCCTTAAGTACCTTGTCGGCAATAATGAGTGCACGTGCAAAAGTATCCATACCACTGATATGAGCAATGAAAAGATCTTCCATATCAGTTGAGTTTCTCCTGATGTGCGCATCAAAATTAATTCCACCTGTCTGGAAACCTCCGGCCTGGAGTATTATCATCATTGCTTCAGTTACTTCATAAACATTTGTTGGAAACTCATCAGTATCCCAGCCATTCTGGTAGTCCCCTTTATTGGCGTCAATGCTGCCAAGAAGTCCGGCATCGGCCGCAACCTGAAGTTCATGGGCAAAAGTATGTCCTGCAAGAGTTGCATGATTAACCTCAATGTTCAGTTTAAAATCCTTCTCAAGTCCATACTTGTTAAGAAATCCAATAACCGTTGCGGCATCAAAGTCATATTGATGTTTGGTAGGCTCCATGGGCTTGGGTTCAATCAGAAATGTCCCCTTGAAACCATTCTTCCTGCCATAATCACGGCAAAGAGTCAGCATCATTCCAAGGTGGTCAGCTTCCCTCTTCATATCGGTATTATGAAGACTCATATATCCTTCACGGCCTCCCCAGAAAACATAATTTTCACCACCCAGTTCAATTGTGGCATCAATCGCATTTTTAAGCTGAACTGCTGCATTTGTGACAACTGCGAAATCCGGATTGGTAGCTGCTCCATTCATATACCTCGGATTTGAAAAGAGATTGGCCGTTCCCCACAGAAGCTTAACTCCTGTTTGTTCCTGTAGTTTTTTCAGGACCGGAACAAACTTTTCAAGACGTTTCTCAATATCGAATACTGATCCTTCATTCCCGACAACATCAATATCATGAAAACAATAATATGAGGCTCCTATTTTGGTTATAAACTCAAATGCAGCATCTATTCTCCTGTTTATCTTATCGTCAATTGAAAGTCCATTCCAGGAGTGCGAATGTGTAGCATTACCAAACTGATCTGTGCCATCGCCGCAGAATGAATGCCAGTAGGCAATTGCATAACGGAGATGATCTTTCATCTTTCTCCCGGAGACGACCTCTTCAGGATTATACCATCTGAATGCCATGGGATTTCTTGACTTTTTACCCTCGTACTCAATTTTACCTATACCAGGATACTCTTCTGTTTTACCTTTATAAATCATAATAATTGTTCTTTAGAGTTAATTTATCGACTGCTGAGT
>Ga0315292_10002479_pt1 | contig 10365 bp, 6 predicted proteins | sample YL17G13_0_MG_FD_204029 | JGI IMG/M metagenome (GOLD analysis project Ga0315292, IMG submission 204029) | Sediment microbial communities from Yellowstone Lake, YNP, Wyoming, USA - YL17G13_0 | ecosystem: Environmental > Aquatic > Freshwater > Lake > Sediment | place: USA: Wyoming | collected... | reverse complement strand
GCCGGCTCCTCTACGTCGCACTCACGCGCGCCGAGGAGGGGCTGCACCTTTCGTGGTCGCGCCGACGCGCGCTCGGAACCCGGGTCGTCGGGCGCGCGCCGAGCCCGTGGCTGGCGCCGATCGAAGCCGCGTGCTCCCCTGCCTCCCCTGGCACCCGAGCCTCCGACCCCAAGACCGCGCGGCGACGCGGCGCGACGCGCGCCCGGTCCAAGCTCGACGACGCCCGCGACCGCCTCGCCCACGGCAAGCGTGGCCAGGACCTCTCGACCGATGCGGGGCCAGAGCCCGATCCTGCTCTGCTCGAAGCGCTCATCGAATGGCGCCGCAACCTTGCGCGGGCGTCGAGCGTTCCTGCGTACGTGATCTTTCACGACTCGACCTTGCGCACCGTCGCCGCAGTGCAACCCGCAACTCGGCCCGCGCTGCTCGAGGTGGCCGGCATCGGACCGGTGAAGGTTGAACGATACGGCGACGCGGTGCTCGATCTCGTGCGCACCCACGCACGCGGCCCAGCCATCCTTCCCGCGTAGTCGCGGCCTCGACCACCGCGACGCACGAACGTCCGCGAGTCGCTACGGTCGGCGCCGTGCACCACTTTGACGAGACCGCCGAACGGGCCGCCCGGGCGTGCCTCGACTACGCGCTCGAGCGGCTCCGGCTCGACCCCGCGCCGCTCGACCACCCGGTGCCGTTCGCAGAGCTCCACGCGCGAGCGGGCGACACGATCACCCGGGCAGGCCGCCCGCCCGAGGACGTCCTGCGCGTGTTTGCCGAGGTGCTCGCACCGGCGTGCCTGTCGACCGACAGCCCGCGCTACCTGGCCTTCATCCCCGCCGCGCCCACCAAGACGTCGCTCGTGTTCGACACCGTCGTCGCCGCGTCGTCGATCTGCGCGTCGTCGTGGCTCGAAGCCTCGGGCGCGGTGTACGCCGAGAACGAGGTACTCGCGTACCTCGCGGCGCTCGCCGGCCTCCCCACCGAGGCCGGGGGCTGTTTCGTCTCCGGCGGGTCGGCAGGGAACCTCTCGGCCCTCTTCGCCGCCCGGGAGACGGCCGCCGCACGACGAACCGATCGACCTGCTCGTTGGCGGGTCGCGGTAGGAGAAGAAGCCCATTCCTCGATCGTGAGCACTCTGCGCATCCTCGATTGTGAAGCCGTGGTGGTCCCGTCGGGCGCCGACGACCGGTTCACCGGCGATGCCCTCGACGCGGTGCTCACCAACGACCCCGACCCCACCTCGATCTGCGCGATCGCAGCGACGGGCGGCACCACCAACGCGGGGATCGTCGACGACCTCGCGGGCATCGGCTCCGTTGCTCGGGCCTACGACATCTGGCTGCACGTCGACGCGGCCTATGGCGGCGGTGCACTCTGCGCGCCGAGCGCACGGCCCCGGTTCGCCGGGATCGAGGGCGCAGACTCTGTCGTGGTCGACCCGCACAAGTGGTTCTTCGCGCCGTTCGACTCCTGCGCGCTGCTGTACCGGGAACCGGCGCTCGCGCGCGCCGCGCACACCCAGCAGGCTTCGTATCTCGATCCGATGCGCGACCCCAACGAAGGAGACGGCGCGTGGAACCCCGCGGACTACGCCTACCACCTCAGCCGACGCGCGCGCGGCCTCCCGCTGTGGTATTCGCTGGCGGTCCACGGCACCGACGCGTACGCAGATGCCATCGAAGCAGTCCTCGCGACGGCCCGCGCCGCGGCCGACCGAGCGCGGAATGCACCGCACGTCGCGCTCGTCCGGGAGCCCGAGCTGTCGGTCGTGCTGTTCCGTCGGCCGGGTTGGGACGACGCCGACTACGCGACGTGGTCGCGGCAGCTGCTGCGCGACCAGGTCGCATTCGTGCTCCCGACGAAGTGGCGCGGTGAGACCGTCGCACGAGCGGTGTTTCTGCACCCCGACACGACCATCGAGGTGTTCGACGAGGTGCTCGCGGCCATGGTCTGAGGTACCGGTCTGAGGTGCGGTCTACTCGCACGCGTTCCAGAGACCGCGGCGACGGTGCCGCGCGTCGAGCTCGGCGTCGAGCATCTCGCGCCCGTGCGCCCGGTTGGGGGCGATGACCAGGAGCCGTGCGTAGCCTCGGCGAAGGAGCACGTCGTTGAATCGCCGCCCGCCGACGATCACGTAGGCGAGTCGTCGCCCGTAGATGTCGCGCTCCTCGACGTCGCCCTCGAGTCGAACGAGCCGACCGGTCAGGCGCCGCGTCGTGAACGCCGACGCCTCCGGACCGAAGCACTGCACCGGCTTGGTGGGGTGATGCGTCTCTGGGGTGTCGACGCCGAGCAGGCGGATGACATCGGTCTCCGAGCCACGGGCGACCTCGATCGTGTCGCCATCGTCGACCCGGGCGACTCGCCACGGCGCGTCGACAGCCCGATGGATGTCGCCGAGCCACCAACCGACGAAGGACGCCCCGACGACCACCGCGGCTGCGACCATGGCGACGACCACGATCTCTCGCCGAGTCCTGACGGAACGAGCCACGCGACCGTCGACAGTCGACGCATCGGATCGTGAGCCCGCTCGCCTGCGCTCCGCGGCATCTGCTCGCCGGGCCACTAGGTTCGCCGGTGCCCATGCGCCGTCTCCGCTGGATCCTCCTCGTGCTCGTGCTGCTCATGGTCGGCGGCGTCGTAGCCGCCGCGCTCCTGGTGCGGCCCGACCTCGTCGACACCCGCGATCGCGTCGACGCGACCTGGGCACCACTTCGCGATCCGCTGGCCACGCGCTACGAGGCGCTCGGGGGCGTCGCCACCGCACTCACCACCGCCGGAGCGGCCGACCGGGCCGCCACGAAAGACCTCAGCGCCGAGCTCGAGCGCTGGCAGGCCTTCGCATTGCGCGGTCCGAAGCACACCGACCCTGGCGCCGAGGCGACGACCGCCGACGAGCTCGAGGCGCTCGCACGGCGAGCCCGCGCCAACGTCGCCGCGTCAGCGCGGCTCTCTGCCGACCCGGGAATCGCGTCGGCGTTCGCTGCATTCGACCAGGCCGTCGTCGCACCTGCGGCCGTGAAGGCCTACAACCGGGCCGTGCGTGCGTATGAGCGCGCACGCACGGGAACCATCAAGTCGCTGGTCGCTCGGGCGTTGGGCTACGACGCCCGACCGGTGCTCGTGCTCGGCACCTGAAGCGGCGACCGAACTACCGGGCGTTCCCGAGGACTCCCTCGTTGGCGCGCTCGATCCGCGCGACCTCGCTGACCGGGGCGACTCTCCAGAACGAGCGGAGCGTCGCGTCCCAGTCGGCCAGCATCGCGCCGGCCAAGGGTGACCCGGTGAGCTCGCGGTGCGCGGCGACGATGTACACGAGCTCGTGGGCCTGGGCGTCGTCGACCGTCGCGGCGTCGACGAGCTGGCGGTTCAGCCGGGTCGCGAGGGTCTGGTCGGGGTCGTACACGTACGCCTGGCCGCCAGTCATCCCGGCCCCGAGGTTGTAGCCGAAGGGCCCGAGGATCACGACCGTGCCACCGGTCATGTACTCGCAGGCGTGGTCGCCGGAGCCCTCCACGACCGCGGTTGCGCCACTGTTGCGAACGCAGAACCGCTCCCCCACCCGCCCCGCCACGAAGAGCTGGCCACCGGTCGCGCCGTAGAGGACGGTGTTCCCGGCCAGCACCGGGTCGCCGGCGTCGTCGGCGGGTGGACGCACCACGATGTGGCCGCCGCCGAGACCCTTGCCCACGTAGTCCTGCGCCTCGCCCACCAGCTCCAGGGTCACCCCGGCAGGCAGGAACGCGCCGAAGCTCTGCCCGGCCGAGCCCTCGAAGCGCGCGGTGACCGAACCGGGTGGGAGGAGCTGGCCGAACTCGAGCCCGATCGCGCCCCCGAGCGACGCGCCGATGGTGCGATCCGCGTTGGTGATCTCGTACTCCAGCGTCTCGTCGCCACCGCCCCAGAGAGTCCAGTACGCGTCTTCGAGGAGACGCTCATCGAGCGCCGAGCGCGGCCGCTGGATCGGGACGTGCGCGACGAAGCGACGCGGTGCCTCGGGATCGGCCGGGACGCCGAGGAGCGGGGCGAGGTCGAGCGCGTCGGCCCGCGGGTCGCCGGTGACTCGCTGCTCGAGTCGCTCGACGCTTCCGATTGCCTCGTCGAGGGAGCGGAGCCCCAGCGATGCGAGCAGGGAGCGCACCTCGTCCGCCACGTAGAGCATGTACGTCGCGACGCCCTCGGGCGTGCCCGCGAACTTCGCCCGGAGTCCGGGACGCTGGGTGGCGATGCCCGTCGGACAGGTGTCGCGGTGGCACGCGCGCACCATGATGCAGCCTTCGGCCAGCATCGCGGCGGTGCCGAACGAGTACTCGTCGGCACCCATGAGCGCGGCAATCATCACGTCGCGACCGGTCTTGAACCCGCCGTCGACACGAATCCGGACGCGGTCCCGCAGGTTGTTCTCGATCAGCGCCGCCTGGGTGTCGGCCAGACCGAGCTCCCAGGGGAGCCCGGCGTGCTTGATCGAGGAGAGCGGCGATGCGCCGGTGCCGCCGTTCGCGCCCGAGATCTGCACGACCTCGGCGAGCGCCTTGACGACCCCCGCGGCGATGGTGCCGACGTTCTCCTCGGCGACCAGCTTCACCGACACCTCGGCTGACGGGTTCACCTGCTTGAGGTCATAGATGAGCTGCGCGAGGTCTTCGATGGAGTAGATGTCGTGGTGCGGTGGCGGTGAGATCAACCCGACACCGGGCTGGGTGAAGCGCAGGCGCGCGATCTCCTGGCTCACCTTGTGGCCGGGGAGCTGCCCGCCCTCGCCGGGCTTGGAACCCTGGGCCATCTTGATGTTCAGCTCGTCCGCGTACGCGCAGTACTCCGGAGTGACCCCGAAGCGGCCCGACGCGATCTGCTTGATGCGTGAGTTGCGGTCGCGCGCGGTCCCGCGACTCCGGAATCGGGCCGGGTCCTCGCCACCTTCGCCGCAGTTGCTCTTGCCCCCGATCATGTTCATCGCGATCGCGAGCGTCTCGTGGGCCTCGGCCGAGAGCGCGCCGTGCGACATCGCGCCGGTCGAGAACCGACGCGTGATCTCCTCGACCGGCTCCACCTCGTCGAGCGGGATCGAGTCGCCCGTCGGTACCAGGTCGAGCAGGTCGTGCAGCTCGGTGACCGGGCGGGCGTGGACCATCTGACGGAAGCGGTCGTAGAGGTCGACCCGACCGAGATCGACGGCCTGCTTGAGCAGGTGCGCCGCCCGCACCGCGAGCGGGTCGGGCTCGGGCAGCGGTTCGGCGTGATCGCCCCCGAGGATGATCACGCGACCCTGCTCCTCGGGCGGGGCCTCCGGGACCGACGCGAACTTCCCGCCGTTGGCGGCGGCACCGCGGCGGGGTCCCTTCGCCCCCGATGCTGCAGGCTCGGCATCGGGATCGTCGACAACAAGCCCGATCGACGCCTGCAGCGCCTTGATCACATCGGGGTTGTTCCCGTGGTACTCACCACCCCGCTTTCGGAAGCGGATGATGCCGGGCTCGTCGAGCGCCGGGTCCGCGGAGAAGGCCACCGAGTGGCGCGCGAGCACATCGGCGCCGAGCGCGCCGAACCCCAACCCCCCGACGGTCGACGTCGTGCCTCGCAGGCACGTGTCGACAACCTCGGGTCCGAGACCGAGCGCCTCGAAGATCTGCGCGCCCCGGTACCCGTCGACCGTCGAGATCCCCATCTTCGACAGGATCTTCAACACGCCGTCCTCGATTGCCGCCTGCAGCTTGGCCTGCGCGTCGGCGGAATGGAGCTCGCCGAGCTGACCGTCGTCGGCCATCGCCGCGACGGTCGACAACGCGACTCTTGGTGAGATCGCGTCGGCCCCATAGCCGAGGAGACACGCGATCGAATGCGTGTCACGCGCATCGCCACTGTCGATGACGAGCGAGGCATCCTGACGCACGCGCGCCTCGACCAACGCGTGATGGAGCGCGCCGAGCACGAGCAGCGACGGGATCGGGGCCCGCTCGGCGCTGATGTCGGCATCCGACACGATCAGGACGGCAGCACCGTCGCGCACTGCGGCGAGGCCGGCGCTCACGAGCGCGGAAATGCCGGTTGCCAGACCGTCGTCGCCGTCACTGACTGCGAAGGTCGCGTCGAGCCGGTCGGCGCGGAACGGGGACCGGGACAGGTCGAGCAACCCGCCGATCGCGTCGGGGAACAGGAAGAAGGTCCGGAGCTCGAGCAGTCGGGCCGCCTCGGGGTCTTCGGACAGCAACGGCTGCTTCGGGCCGAGGCAGGTGCGCAACGACATCACGAGCCGCTCACGGAGATGGTCGATCGGCGGGTTGCTCACCTGCGCGAATCGTTGCTTGAGGAAGCCGTACACCGGACGCGCCCTCGTTGCGACTGCCGCGAACGGCGTGTCGTCGCCCATCGAGAACGTCGGCTCCTTGGCGTCGGTCGCCATCGGCTTGAGCACCATGGCGATCTCCTCGCGGGTGCAGCCGAACGCGGCCTGCTCGGCCACCAGGTCCTCGGGTTCCGGCGGCATGTCGATCGCGGTGCCGGCCGTGAACGGCAGCAGCCCGTCGCGCGCCCAGTCGCCGTACGGAGCGCGACTCGCGAGCCAGCACTTGACCTGGGTGTCGTCCTGCCATGCGACGTCGGCGTCGGGATCGACGCACAACATCTCGCCCGGGCCGAGGCGTCCTCGCTTCACGGTGCCATGGCCGGTCACCGGCACGGCCCCGGCCTCGGAGCAACACACCACGAGCCCGTCGCTGGTGCGCTGCCACCGCAGCGGCCGCAGGCCGTTGCGGTCGAGCGACGCGCCGACGCGTCGACCGTCGGTGAAGACGACACCGGCCGGCCCGTCCCACGGCTCCGAGAGGGACGCGTGGTACCGGAAGTAGTCGCGAACATCGGGGTCGAGATCGCGGCTGCCCTCCCACGCCTCGGGCACGAGCATCGAGGCGACATGACGCGCGTCGCGTCCGCCCCGGAGCAGCAGCTCGAACGCGGCGTCGAGCTTGCCGGAGTCGGAGTCGTGCTCGTCGAGCACCGGGCGGAACAGCTCTTCGGGCCCGAGCCCGACCGCTTCGGTGCCGAGCACACCGCGGGCGCGCATCCGGTGCTCGTTGCCCTGGATCGTGTTGATCTCACCGTTGTGGCAGAGGTGCCGGAACGGCTGGGCCCGCTCCCATGCCGGGGCGGTGTTGGTGGAGAAGCGACTGTGGAACACGGCGTGGGGCGCGACGAAGTCGTCGGCGCCGAGATCAGGGAAGAACCCTGCCAGGCGGTCGCTGATGACGAGGGCCTTGTACGTGATCAATGTGAAGGAGCAACTGGCGAAGTAGTGACGCACCTCGGCCTCGCGACAGATCGCTTCCGCCCGGCGGCGAACCCGTAGCGCGCGGCGCTCCGCCTCCTCGACGCCGACGTCGGCCGGGCGCAGCACCAATGCCTGCACCATCGCGGGGAGGTCTTCGCGCGCCGCTCCCCCGATCTCCGTCTCGTCGATCGGCACCTCGCGCCACCCGGCGAGCTCCAGGCCCTCGGCAGCACAGGCGCTCGCGACGGCGTCCTGCGCGGTGGCGCGGGCCGCAGCGTCGTCGAGGTCGAAGTACGCGAACACGACGCCGAGACGGTCGGGATCGATCGGGCGACCGAGCTCGGCCGCGCCCACCCTGGCGAAGAACTCCCGCGGGAGGGGCACCAGCAGCCCGGCCCCGTCGCCGGACAGCCCGTCGGCGGCCACCGCGCCGCGATGGCGCACGCACGCCAGGCCGGTGAGCGCGAGCTCGACGATCTCGCGTGCCGGGCGCCCGGCCTCGTCGGCGACGAAGCCGATACCGCACGCGTCGAGTTCGAGTCGACGGCGACGTGCGTCATGGTGCTGTGACACTGATGCTCCTCGTTGCCACGATCGTGCGCCACGAGCGAGGTGAGCGCGCACCGCGCGTCGCCTGCGACCCGGAGCACCGACCGACTGCGGGAACCGGCAGTTGCCGGACCCGGGTGGTTGGATGGACTCGACGTGAGGCGACGACGCTGTCGCGACACCCAGGATACCGGTCCGCGCCGTTCCGGGCGACATCGTTCCCCGGGTGCCGCGCCGCCTTGCACTAGACCTGCGGGGGTGAGCGACGCGCCCGACCGCACGCCTGCGTCCCCCCCGCCCCTGGTCGCCGTGCTCGGGGGCGGCCAGCTCGGCCGCATGCTCGGACTCGCCGGGCTCCCCCTGGGGTTGCGGTTCCGCTTCCTCGACCCGACGCCGGAGGCACCGGCACGCGCGGTCGGCCCGCTCGTGGTGGGGGCCCTCGACGACGAGCACGCTCTCGGCGAGACCGTCCGTGACGCCACGGTGGTCACGTTCGAGTGGGAGGGGGTGCCGGCCGACGCGGCGCGCTTCGTGGAGCGAGGGCACCCGATGCGCCCTGGGCCGCGGGCCCTCGAGGTCGCCCAGGACCGGCTCCTGGAGAAGGCGCTGTTCCTCGGCCTCGGGATCGACGTCGCCCCGTTCGCCGCGGTCGATGGTCGCCTCGGGCTCGACGATGCGGTCGAGTCGATCGGGTTGCCGGCCGTGCTCAAGACCCGCCGCGGCGGCTACGACGGGAAGGGCCAGCACGTGCTGCGCTCATCTGGCGACGTGGACGACGCATGGGAGATGCTCGGCGGGAGTCCGCTCATCCTCGAGTCGCTGGTGGCCTTCACGCGCGAGCTCTCGGTGCTAGCGGTGCGAGGGCTCGACGGCGCAACCGTCTACTACCCACTCGTGGACAACACCCACGTCGGCGGGATCCTGCGCGTGAGCCGAGCGCCGGCCCCCGGTCTCACCCCCGCGTTGCAGGCCGAGGGTGAGGCAATCGCGCACCGACTGCTCGAGGAGCTGAACTATGTCGGGGTGCTTGCGGTCGAGATGTTCGAGCACGACGGCCGACTGCTCGCGAACGAGCTCGCGCCACGGGTGCACAACTCGGGCCACTGGACCATCGAAGGCGCGGAGTGCAGCCAGTTCGAGAACCACCTCCGCGCCGTGCTTGGGATGCCGCTGGGATCAACCGAGTCGCGGGGACCGACGGCGATGGTCAACTGCCTCGGCGCCGTGCCCGACCCGACCCGCCTGCTCGAGATCCCCGGCGTGCACCTCCACGACTACGCCAAGACCGCGCGCCCCGGTCGCAAGGTCGGACACATCACCGTCACCGCGCCCGACACGAAGATCCTCGACGAGCGGCTCGAGCGGCTCCGCGATGCAGCACCCGGGCTGTTCACCGGCGTCCCGCGCCGACTCTGACGGTACGCGGCCGACCAAGCAGGTCCGGCCTACTCTTGCTCTCGACGGCGATCGCGAACCATCGTGTTGAGCAACGATTCGTTGTCGAGCCCACTACTCAAGGAGTGCTGCATGAAAGTTCGTAGCAAGGTGCTGGTGGTCCTGGTGGCCGGCATCGCGGCGTTCGCTACGGTCGTGCCCGCCGGTGCGAGCGCGCCCAAGCTCAAGATCCGACTCATCGAGTACAAGGTCAAGCCGGCTCGCGACTTCGTCGCGGCAGGCAAGACCACGTTTGTGGCCAAGAACGCCGGCTCCACGGAGCATGAGCTCGTGGTCGTGCGCGGGGACGACGCGGCCGCGTTGCCGACGAAGGCCGACGGCTCGGTTGACGAGAGCAAGATCCCGAAGGCAGACAAGTTCGGCGAGATCGGGGAGTTCAAGGCCGGCAAGACCGAGTCGAAGGCCTTCAAGCTCTCGCCCGGTTCCTACATCCTGTTCTGCAACATCGTGGACAAGGAGAAGGACGGCACGGAGGTCAGCCACTTCAAGGAAGGCATGTACACCATCCTCGAAGCGAGCTGAGCACACGCGGTGCCGCTTCCGGTCCTCGCACGGGCACGCCGTGCGGGGACCGGGACGGGCCCGGCTGTCTCCGTGCCATCCTGGGAATGTCGCTGGCCTCGACCGGCTCCGCGATGCGGCGCCGGAACTGTTCACTGGCGAAGAGCGCACACGCTGAACGCCCGCGTCCGACGACCTAGCGCAATTGGCGTCGGAGCTGGGTGCGGATGAATCGCAGGATCGTCTGGTGCTTCTTCGTGTCGCGCTCCATGAGCTCGACCAGCAGTGGCCAGACGGAGTGGCCACGCATCGAGCGAAGCCCCTTGGTGCGTGAGAGCCGCTTGAGGTGACGGGCGTCGGCCCGTTCTGCCTTCAAGAACTTCGCGGTTGCTTCGAGGAGCTCGCGGGCGTCGGTGGCATTGGTCACGGTCGGTACCTGAGTTCCTTCGACGCGCTCGACCGGGGCGCGCAACGCGTTGACGAACTCCGCGAAGAGCCGGTGGTGTCGCGTCTCGTCCTCGACGATCAGGTCGATCAGGTAGGCCGCGTACGGCGCCTGCGCCGTCTCCACCAGGTGCTGATATGAGACCAGCAGT
>Ga0315292_10002475_pt1 | contig 10373 bp, 11 predicted proteins | sample YL17G13_0_MG_FD_204029 | JGI IMG/M metagenome (GOLD analysis project Ga0315292, IMG submission 204029) | Sediment microbial communities from Yellowstone Lake, YNP, Wyoming, USA - YL17G13_0 | ecosystem: Environmental > Aquatic > Freshwater > Lake > Sediment | place: USA: Wyoming | collected... | reverse complement strand
ATGAATAATCAGAACATGGCTAACCAGTTCCCTTGGATGAATAAGAGGAAAGTGCTTGTCAAGAGAGAAGCATCTATTAATCCTAATTATGGGCGCAACCCTGATGAGAGAAGCACAGAGCAGCTCCTGGATTATGGCATCGTGAACATTGACAAGCCATCAGGCCCCAGCAGCCATCAGGTAAGCGCCTATGTAAAAAAGATTCTTCATATTGATAAATCAGGCCATTCAGGCACATTAGATCCTAAGGTTACTGGAGTTCTGCCAGTTGCCCTAGGTAAGGGCACAAGGATTGTTCAATCCCTTCTCACTGCAGGCAAGGAATATGTCTGCCTTATGCAGATTCATGCTGATGCTGATGAGAAAAAGCTTAGAAGCATAATAAACAGCTTTATTGGAGTGATTGACCAGCTCCCTCCTGTTAGAAGTGCTGTTAAGAGAGAGCAGAGAAAAAGGACTATATATTATATAGAGATAATCGAGATTGCTGGCAGGGAAGTTCTTTTCAGGATTGGATGCCAGGCAGGAACGTATATTAGGAAACTATGTTCTGATATGGGCAAAAAACTTGGCTTTGGAGCTCACATGGCAGAGCTCAGGAGAACAAGAGCAGGGCCTTTTGATGAGAGCACGCTCTGCACATTGCAAGAACTAACTGATGCTTATCATTATTACAAAGAAAAAAATGATGACAAACAGCTAAGGCGGCTTGTCATGCCTGTTGAAGCAGGAGCCCATCATTTGGCAAAAGTCTGGGTGCTTGACAGCACAGTAGACACTCTGTGCCATGGAGCATACCTTAATGTTCCAGGAATCTCAAAAATTGAAGAAAGCATAAGCCCAGGAGACAGGGTTGCAGTAATGACACTAAAGGGAGAATTAATTGGTGTCGGCATTGCTCACATGCATTCTGAGGATGTGATGAAAAAGGATAAAGGCTTATTCCTGAAATCAGAGCAGGTATTTATGGAGCCAGGGACGTATAAGAAGAACTGATTTCAATTTCTTCATTTTGCACGCAAAGCTTTCATATTTTTGGAGAAGTCTTTAAGCCAATAAATATAAAAGACAACAAAAAGTATAAGCGGGGTAAAATAATACAATCTTTTCATCAATGAATCTGCCTTTGAAAGACAATCAGAGTTTGTGTTACATACAGGTTGCTGCAAAAAGAAGATTAATATTAATAAAATCAGGTATATAGCTACGGTAATCAAAACAGAAATGCCAATTGTCTTAAGGAGTTTCTTAGGATTCACACGTAAATTTGATTCGGACCCAGTGCTATTCCTGAAGAACATAATTAAGAATAAGGCTAATCCTATCGCTAAAATGAGTGCCCTCCAAACATGAGACGCAATGAAGCTTACAAATTCAGTAGCCATAGTATTAACTTTGAATTAGAAGTTTAAAAATCTTTTGCTGACAAAAGATGCCTTTTGCTAAAAATTCTTAGAAAAAAAGAAAAACTAAAAAATTTAAGCGCCTCATGTGCCGGCGGGGCTTAAATTCCCTTGAACCAGTCCTGAGCTAAGTGGCCTATAACAGGCACTTCCTTTTTCTCACTGTTAATGGCAGAGATGAGCCCGATTATCCAAATTACAAACAGGAATAATCACCATATCCAGCCGATTACAGGAATCCACACTAAGAAGCTAGCGAGCATTATAAGTAGGGTCTGCCTGATGTGAAACTTGGCAAAATCATTCTTCTTCTCCATATTCATTACCAGCGCAACAATCCATCCTACCCAGGTTATGTATGAAATAATTGCAATGGTCTTTCCTTCATCACTGGCTTTAATACCAACATTTACTTTTTTTGCAGCCATATTAGAACACCTCCGTTTAAATAATCCTGTTAAAACATATCACTCCCTGTATCAAAGAAAATAATCTGAGTATAAATAGTTTATTGTTTAGTCAGCAGCGAACAATTCGCTGTCCTTGACCTTGAACAAGCCAATCCTTGCGCCAGCATCAAGCCATGCATGGGCATAATTGACAGCTGCAAGGGAAAGAACATAATTGCCCTGCTCCCTGAAATGCTTAGCATCTGAGAAATACCTTTCAGCCATATCAAGGAAATCAGCAGCCTCCTTGGCTCGCTCAGGATCCTTTTCAGCTTCTTTCACTTTTGCAAGAGCCCGTCCTGTAATGTCAAAATACTTGTCAAGCCTCCTGTCGCAGACCACATCGATTTTCTTTGGCTTATCAGTTTTTTCTTGCATTTCATCTGCCATTACATCATACTAGCAACTCTATTTTATATAAAACTTACTTTTTTGCCTGTGTTTCAAGAATTTTGTCCAATAGCTTATTGTTTTCCTTGGTATCAAGCAAGTAATGTGTAATAATGAACTGGCCATCTTTTGAATAGGCAAGGAATATGCCGTTGTCCCCGGGCATGATGCTCGTGGCAGTAGGCTCATTAATCCCCCTGTTGGCGCCGCCATTCATAACAGCTCTGTCAAATCTTGAGGCTGAAGCGTCGAGAGAGCGCGCATCAGAAAATAAGGAGATATCATCCTCTAAGAAATACTTTTGAGCCATGTCTTTTCCATGCAGCTTATAGAATACATGAGTTCTAAACCGGTAGCTAGCGCACAAATCATCTACAGCGCTGCAATAGGCTATTGATACATCAGTGCATTTTCCTTTGAAAACCAAGGCAGAATCATTGAAAACTTTGACCAATTCATAATAACGCTTTTCCCTAAGGGGTATCTTCTCTAATAGATCCTGCTCAATAACCAAAGGCTCAGTGATTTTCTGCACTAGATTCTGCTCAATAACCAAAGGCTCAGTGATTTTCTGCACTAGATTCTGCTCAATAACCAAAGGCTCAGTGATTTTCTGCACTAACATAGTACGCCATAATACGCTTTGTGCCATGCTGCTGATGGCAGGGCTGTTGAGAATCGCAACAAGACCTGCAGCTCCAAGCCCAAGAGTTACTGTTATTTGTTTCAATCCCAAGTTACCACCAGTGTTCCTTATTTGAAACAAGTAATATTAAAGCTTTTCTATAAAGCTATAAAGCCTTGCAAGCAAGCCTTTAGGGAAAAATGCGACATTCGCACCTTCGGTGCTCAGTCCCATAGAATGATTTATCTTCCGAAAACCAAAATCAATATAAATCACAGGGTAAGCAAAAATTAGAAAACATGGCTAAGAAAAAGAAAACAGGAAAAGACGCCAAGCCAGAGCTTGCAATAGGAGGCCAGGCTGTTATTGAAGGCGTTCTCATGAGGACCAATGAGAAATACGCGATTGCAGTCAGGCAGCCCAATGGCAGGATTATTGTCAAGAAAGAAAAATATGTTTCAAGAACCAAGAAGAACAAATTCCTAGGGCTCCCGCTCATCAGAGGAGTTATAATGCTCTGGGAGACTCTTATACTTGGATACAAGGCACTCACTTTTTCTGCAAACCAAAGCCTGGCAGATGATAGCCAAGATAAAAAACAAGAAAATAAAACCAGAGGCAAAGCAAAAGGAAAAGATAAGAAAGAAGAGCTAGGAACTCCTGAACTCGTTATTACTCTGATAATCTCAATCCTGTTTGCGCTTGCGCTCTTCAAATTCCTTCCATTGCTAATAGCAACTTTTTTCAAGAACAAAGTTGGCGGCAGCAACCTCTTGTTCAACATTATTGATGGAGCAGCCAAGTTCACCATACTCATACTTTACCTGGTAGCAATTTCAATGATGAAAGATGTTAAGAGGCTGTTTCAGTACCACGGGGCAGAGCACAAATCAGTGCATTGCTATGAAGAGAACAAGAAGCTCACTGTTGAGAACGTGAAAAAGGACTCAAAAGCCCATGCAAGGTGCGGCACAACCTTCATGCTGGTGGTTTTATTCCTCAGCATAATATTCTACCTGTTCATACCATTCAACACCAACTTCTGGCTTAAGCTGCTTATAAGAATACTATTCCTCCCTGTAATTGCCGGAATTTCATATGAATGGATCAAGTTCAGCGGCAAGCACACAGATAATTTCTTTGCAAAAATATTAATTGGCCCTGGCCTGCTGGTGCAGAACCTGACCACAAGAGAACCTGATGATAAGCAGATAGAAGTAGCAATCAAAGCCTTGAAGGCAGTGGTTGATTAGTCAGATAATAACAAAATCATGGATTACGCTCAAGCTCCTCATAAACCTCTTTTCTCGTTATAAAAGTCTCAGGAGCCCAAAGGTCAATCCTTTTCTTGAAGTGCTCAAACTCATCAGCCTTGACACTGGACTTAAGGACAGTTATAACCTGGATAATTGCTTTCTGCAAGTTACGCATCTCTTCCTCCATCTCCGCAATATCTTTTTTAATGTCCTCAATCAGCTTTTCGTACCCTTTTCTTTTAAGATTTACTTTATCTGATGAAATATCAATATCGCCTGCAATCTCCTCTGAAGTCTTGTGCAAGCTCATAAGCCTAGAATCCATGGTTGTGAGATAGCCTGAAATCTCCAGGACATCGTCTTCATCAATCATCATAGCCATAATGACATGAATTTAGCTCAGGATATAAATATTTTATCAATTATAATTCGAAGTATACTAAAAATGACGTATCTAAACAGCAGTGTTCGCGGCGCGCAACGACCTGTGGGTAAAAACAACTAATTTTTATGTATTTAGACAAAAGCACTCGAGAGGCCTAAAAAAAAAGTAGAAAAGTTTTTATACTCTAAGCAAGATTAACCTATTTTAAATAGAGGTATGTATAGATAGAAAGAGGGGTGAGTACTTGGCAAAAGATATTTTACCGCCTGCGCCACCAGGAGAGCAGAAACCAGTTCTTAAAGAGAAGAAAAAAGGCTTCCTAGGTGGATTGTTTGGCAAGAAAATGCAGGAAAACATACAAGGAACTCAACCTGCTCAAGCCACGACTCTTTCTGACCCGAAACCAGGTGCTACAACTCCTGCAGGACCGGCTCACGAAGTTCCTGATAACATTAATCTTGAGGATATAAGGAAACAGTTAGGCTTAGATTCTTTTTCTGGAGAAGAGATTCCTGAGCCTCCCCAGATGGCTGCTGGCCAAAAGAAAACAGCAAGTGAAAGCTTTGATCTTCCTGACATAGAAGCAGCCATCGCCAGCTCCAAGGTTGAGCAGCCAATCATATTCGAGGAAAATAATGTTGAAGAGCCTACCAGGATTCTGCCCATGGAGATTAAATCAGTTGAAAAGAGATCAGATAAGAAACAATCAGCAAAGGCAAAGCCTAAAAAGGATGCGGATGAATGGACGCAGTACCCTGAAGAGGAAAATGAGGTTCCTGAGACTGAATTTGAGTTTTCGAAAGATCTTAAGTTGGAAAAAGAAGCAAAAGATTCACCAGATAAGGCTGGAAAAAAAGAATTTATCCAAGAAGTTAACCCTGAGGATGTTAAGCAGGCTGCAAAAGAGCTTAAGAGGAAAAAATTTGAGGAAAAGAAAGGAATAAAGTACGAGCCAGAAGTATTCATAATCCCAAAAACAGAGGAGGAAAACGAGTTCCTGGTAGATGTTGCTCCAGGGGATGAGCTTGCAAACATAAAAAAAAGGTTGCTGCAAAGAGTAGTTAAAGAAGAACCTTCTGCCTCAAGATCGCAGCCAATTGTGCAAGAAAGAGAAAAAGAGACAGCTAAAGAAAAAGAGACAGCTAAATTAACTGATGAAGAGCTCGAACTCCCTGACATTGCTGATGAAAGGCGCATAGGTGGAAAACTAAGCATTCTTGAAAATGAATCTTTGGAAGAGCCAGAAGATATTCCTGAAGATGAGCCAGAAGATATTCCTGAAGATGAGCCAGCAGAGAGCCCTGTTAAGAACAAAGTATCATTTGAAAAGCCCAGCTTTATAGAGACAAAATCCATAGAGACAGAACAAGCAAGTCAAAGACCTGCTGCCCTAGAAGACAAAAGTCTTCTGAAACCCGATGTAAAAAAAGACGAAGCAATCGATACTTCTGAATTAATAAAAGAAATGGAAAAGAACCTTATTGAGAAGATAAGAACAGAGGAAAAAGCCAGGGCTGAAAAAGAGTTTGAGCATGAAAGAGCTATTTTTGAAAATGAAAAGCAATCATTAGAGCAGGAAAAGATTTCAGTTGCAGGAAAAGCCAGCAGGTATGAATTTAAGGAAAAGCAGCTGAAAAGAGACAAGGCTGAATTCGAGGCAGAGAAAGCAAAGCTCAAAAGAGATAAGGAAGAATCAGATGACCTGCTAAAAAAGCTTCCTGATATGAGAAAGGATTATGAAAAGCTCAATGTAAGAATGAACGATGTTTATGAAACCTTGAAGGAATACTCTAAAAAAGAAGTAGATCTTCGCGAGATTGAAAAGAACATTGAGCTTAACAAGCAAATCCTGGCTCAAGCCCAGCAAAGGCTTGAGGAGACTGAGCAAAAAATAAAGGAAAAAGGATTCTCACAATACCTTGAGACGGAACTAAAAGAAGAAACATTAGTGTCGCATAAGCTAGAAGAGGCGCAGGACATAACCAGGGCATCAAACCTTGAAATCTATAACCTCATTGATGAGTGCAAGGCAAAGATAAGGGACAAAAACCTTTCTGAAGCTAAAAAGCTGTACATGAAGATAAGAGACGCCTACAATACAGTAAATATTCAAGGCACTGAAAAAGACCTGCTCTATACTGCAGTAAGGGAGCTCTATGACGATATAAAGCTTGCAGAAATGGAGAGCAATGACTTTAATTTCCAAAAATATTAGTAAAAAGTATTAGCCCTAGCTAAGTTCTAAGCAGATTTCTTTTCACAACTTATAATATTATCCTTGATGTCAAACTTCACATCCAAGAATTTCTCAACAACATAAATATTTGATTTGACATGATTAGTTATTTCACTAGTCCTTATAATGCCGCCTGACAAAGCCATAAATGGAATGAGCTGGTCTGCCAGGTGCTTGTCAACAGCAGCGCCAGAACTTATTTCTTTAAGAAGATTATCAGCAACTTCCTTTCCAACAACCTCCGCATTCTTGTTTTTCTCACCCAAGCTATCTGCTCCCAAAATAACAGGATTTATCAGGTCTGTCTCATCATCACCAAAAACAGCCCATAAAGTGAATCCAGAGCCAGTACTAAGAGAATTATAGTAATGGTGAGTAAAGCTAAAAGGAGAATCTAATTTGCCAAGGTAAAGCTTTGCGCTCTCACTCTGCCTCTCAGCAACCCTAGCACCTTCCAAGTCAGCAGAAGCATGGCTTAATCCCCTGATTTGAAGAAGGCTCTTTTGCTCAAGCAAAAGAATCGAGGGAGCCTGGCTAGGAGAATTGAATTTGCCATTAATAACAACCCTAACCTCTCCTCCACCCTTAGGATAATATCCTCTCTTGAATAGGTTAGCCTCAATATCTGCATAGCGCTTCATCTGGGCAAGAAAAACAGAGTTAAAGTAATCAAAAGGCTGGGACCACTTAACATCAGTGCCTCCTTTTATATGAAAAGAAACCTTTTTGCCGCAGAAAATGCTTGGCAATAGCAAGGATTGGAGCAGGAGAGTTATTGAGCCTGCAGTCCCAATATCAATGTCATGATGCCCCCCTTTAAATTCTCCTGGCTTGAATTCTACTTCTGTGCTGCCAGTATATCTGCCAACAACTTCTGCATTGCAAATCTTCATTGAAGCATCAACACAGGCAACATGCTGGGCAGCAAGCCCAGGATTAGCCCTTCCTTTCCTGATGTTGATTATCTTGAATGGCTTGCCAGTAAGCATGCTAAGGGCAAGGGCCTGCCTAAGGATTGCTCCTCCTCCTTCTCCAAAACTGCCATCAAGCTCAATCATGAAGCTAGGGGAAAGACTAGTGTTATAAAAAACTTTTTATACCCTATTATAATCCTTAGATGCAAATTAGAGGATTAGACAACATGGAAGAATACTCAGATTCACGCTTTGTATTTTTAGCTTTTGACAATAAAGCTGATTTCAGGGCAGCGCACAGCCTTTGTTACAGAGCAATGACTGATGAGAAATACAATGGCTTTGCTAGTGTAAAAGAAAAACAGGAGCCTGAAGGAATGATGGCAAGCTTGGACGGGGTTGTATTGAATGTTTTTCATCAGTTTCTTCTTGTCCCTAAAAGATATCTTGTGAGGATTATTACTGCGAATGTGCAGCACAGGGTTTTTCAAATTGAGCGTGGTGCTCAGAGCCTGTCTGGTGAGTCCGGGGATTTTCTTAAGGGCAAAGAATCTGAGCTAGGATTAGCCTATCGGTTTTAGGTGGTGAGAGAATTAGTTGTTCTATGCTAACTATGCTAAGCAAAACAAATACTAAACAAAAGGAATAAAAGAATAAAAAAATTTTACCAGTTAATTTCTTCGAGATATTCTCCTGTTTTCTCAAGCTCAGGGTCATTCAGCTCGCTGTCCAGGTTGTCAATCTCATTAAAGCTGCCAGTGATTCCTGCACCTGCTCCTGATGTAGCTGGCGCTCCTGAAGCTTCTGGCTGAGATGTTTCAGCCCCTGTTCCTTTATCTGGCTCTGGCTCATTAGTTGCTGGCTCTGTCTTGCACCCTACAGCTAAAAGCATGAGTGAAGATATTATTGCAAAGGCGATTAAAGCTTTGTTCATTTTTAATCATCCTCCCCAACAAGCTCTACTTCCTCATTCTCATCAATCTTATCAGGATTAAAGCTTTCTCCTTTCTGGTTAATCTTGTGCACTAAGTCCATAAGAATCTTGTGAGCTTCTTTTAAGTCCTGGTGAGCCTGCTTGGTAAGCTTTTTGGCTTCCTCAAGCTTTTCCTTTGCTTCAGCAGTTTTGTTATTTGCTCTCAAATCCTTTGCTTCAGCAAACAACTTGTTGGCCTTGGTCATCTTGATCCTTGCATCATCAATCTTGGCACTGAAGTCATCAAGCAAATCCTGCAAGCCAGTCACATTAATGCTCTTATTCTCAAGTTTGGCCACTACCACGTCAAGCTTCTTTTCAAGTAATTCACTCCTTGTGAAGATTTCTCCAACACGTGAATGCACCAAACGCTCAGCATAGAATAGTGCTTTAAAATCCATTTCTTTCCATGCATTAAGAATTAATTTGCCAGCTGCCTGCAATTCTGCCTTTGTATCAGCAGCATCAACAGCGTCCTTTGCATCTTCAAGCTTGGTTATCAAGGCATCAATGTTCTTTATAGTATCATTCACTTCTGTCTCATTAAGGTTTTCAGAGCCTTCAACCTTGCTCTTAACCTTATCCAGATAACTTATTAGCTTGTCAGCAATTTGATTCAGGTCTTCTTGTGCTTTTTCAAAAGTCTGGTTCTCAAGAGCTGAGCAATTCTGGTTATTTGTCTTGCATTCTGCAAGCCTGAGCTTTAATTGCAAGAATTCATCCCTTACCTTTAACTGGTTTTTCTTTGCCTCAAGGTATTTGTTCTGTGCTTTTAAGAAATTGTCTCTTGCCTTGATAAATTTCTTCTCATCAACAAATCTTTTTTTCAAGAGATCCTTCACTTTCATTTCCTTGACTTTCCAATCCTTAATCTTTTCCTTACAATCATCTGTATTATTAAGGCACTTTTCAAGCCTAGCCCTGTCAAGCTTCTGTATCATATCAGCTGATTTATCATCAAGCTTCTCAAGCCAATCCTCAATCTTATCCTGGTTTTGCACAATGAACCTCTGCACCCTAGGCAGGTTGTCTCCAAACTTAGGCCCGAGGACTTCTCTCACCTTGAAAGCATACTCGCACGCAGCCTTGATTTTGGTCTCATTCACATTAGGCATCCTTTCTTTGTAGTCAGCAACACACTCAGTCACATTTGCAAACCTGTGGCCGCCAACATCATCAAGGCTGTCATCATTGCTGTCATCAGAACTATTGTCATCATCAGACTCATTTTCCAGCTCTAGCCTGCCTTCGTCATCAGATATCCTAGAATCCTCCCTGTCATCATTAATGTCATCCTGGCCATCGCCATACCTTGCCATTGCCAACGGCACTGCGCTGACAAGAAAAATCGCTAACACTAAAATCCCAAAAAGCTTCCTATTCATTTCCATTTTTTCATCCTCCTAATTCAGGCTTGCCTGCCAATGTTGACGATGTTTATCTGGTCCTTAATCGGCGGACAGCCTCATTCATTCTTCTTGGTGATGTACATTTTATTTATAAACATACTTTCTAAAGCTTTTCAAACACCTGCAGAGAATAGTTCAATAAAGCCTTGAAAATGCAGAATTCAACTCTTTAAAGCTTTATGAAGGTTTATGCACCTTTTTATCCTGTGCAATTTGCGGGTGCGTTTAAAATCTTAAAATTTTAATATCCAGCTAGCCGTTAGGCTAGCTGGGAGGGTGAATCTCAGGAGGATTCACCCATGAAAAAGGAAGAAAGACTCATTAATAAGTTTA
>Ga0315292_10002471_pt1 | contig 10380 bp, 12 predicted proteins | sample YL17G13_0_MG_FD_204029 | JGI IMG/M metagenome (GOLD analysis project Ga0315292, IMG submission 204029) | Sediment microbial communities from Yellowstone Lake, YNP, Wyoming, USA - YL17G13_0 | ecosystem: Environmental > Aquatic > Freshwater > Lake > Sediment | place: USA: Wyoming | collected... | reverse complement strand
GGTGGGAGCGTCTCGGCTTCCGCCCCTTCGATCCTGACGACGCCGCCAACCTCGACCTGCACCTGCTCACCAGCGAGATCGAGATCACGCTGCGTTCGCTCGGTTGACTCCTCATCGCGACCACAAGAGGGCACGGTGCCGCAGACCCGGACAGTATCGACCTCTATTTAGCGCTAAATATCATCCGGGGATGGCATCAGCTCCGAACGGAGATCGAAGAACCCACTCAACCGGAGGTATGCACGATGAAGTTGCCAAAGCTCGTAGGGACCGCATTGGCCCTGGCCATCGGCCTGTCCGCCTTTCCCGCCCTGGCGTCGACGGTCGGCGCGACGCCGGCTCCGACCAGCCCGGGCTCGTCCCAGGTGTATGTCACTCATGGCCTTCCGCTCGATGATCAGGGCACCAAGGTCGACGTGTTCGCCGGTGCCCAGGGTGCGCCGATCAGCGATGCCGGTCAGTTGATCAACGACTTCACCTTCGGATCCACCGTCGGACCGGTCTCGTTGACTGCCGCCAACTACACCGTGTTCCTCGCCGCCCCTACGGCCGGTGACGACGGCAAGCTGTCCGCTGGAGAGGTTGTCTACCAGCAGAACCTCAGCGTGCCGGCTGGCCTGAACCTCTCGGCCGTGGCCAGCTTCAACGCGGTGGGCTCGCCCCAGATCGCGGTGTTCGCCAATGACGTGTCGAAGACCTCGTACTTCTCCGGTCGCCTCTCGATCCGTCACGCCGCCGCAGCTCCGGCGGTGAAGGTCGACGTGGGCCTGTACCCCCTGAACCGGATCTTCTCCGGGCAGTTCACCAAGACCTTCGGTCCGGCGACGAACGGTCAGCAGGCCGACGCGGTCCTGCCCTCGTTCTTCCGATATGACATCACCGTCAAGGTGGCATCGAGCGGAGCCAAGGTCGACGGGGTCCAGAAGTTCAAAGTCGATGCACGGACGTTGACGAACGTCTACGCCGTGGGCATACCCAACGCGAGCATGCCCGGCCAGAACTTCACGTTCGTGGTGGCCAAGATCAAGCTCTGATCGACGCCGTCGGATCAATCTCCGACCTGACCGACGAGGGGCCCGATCGATGGATCGGGCCCCTCGTCGCGCCCGCTATCCGCACGACCACTCGACGAGTGCGCGTGTCAGCCACCTCGTTCTGCCTCACGAGGGCTCGATGCGCTGAGGGCTCCGACGGCGCGGGGTTCGTCGGGGCGCCCGTCTCCGGCCCGTCGTGGGCAATCATCGCCGATCTGTGGTCAAATGGCCGAGGCGGTCACGGAACGTGACCTCGGGCAGCGAATTGGGGGAGGACGCCATGCGGACACGAGGGATCCTGTTGGCTGGGCTGGCAGCGCTGGTTCTGACCGGCCTGTTGGCTCCGGCAGTGCCGGCCGGTGCTCACGGTGGGCAGGGGTCACCATCAGTCGGCTGGTCGGAGGTGAACCCTTCGGCGGAGTGGGCGCCCCGCGCCGGGCTCAAAGTCGTGTCGCTGGGTGACCGCTTCTACCTGATGGGAGGCCGGACTCCGAAGGCACCCGGGGCGTCGCCGGTGCCGGGCGACTCGACCATCTGGGGCGATGTGTGGACGAGCACGAACCGCGGCCGCACCTGGTCACAACTGGTCGCGACCGACACCCCTGGGCACTGGCCCGCCCGCGCCTATTTCGGCGCCGTCACCAAGGACGGCGCGATGTACGTGCTCGGCGGGCAGGACTTCCAGGTCCAGGCCAACCCGTGCCCGCCGTTCGTACCCGGTTGCCCGCCGTTCGTCTCGACGTCGACGTTCTTCAACGACGTCTGGAAGTCCCGTGACGGCGTGCACTGGGAGCAGTTGATCGAGCATGCGCCCTGGGCCGGTCGCGCCGGGCTGAGCTCCGTCGTGCTGGGCGGGGACATCTACGTCTTCGGCGGCTCGCAGAACGACGACTCCTCGGTCGTGGGCGGCCCCCCGGCCCGCATCTACTTCAACGACGTCTGGAAGTCGCGCGACGGCCGCAACTGGCAGAAGGTGACCGATCACGCGCCCTGGTCGCCTCGCGCCGGTGCCGCGACGGTGGTCAAGAACGGCTACCTCTACCTCCTCGGCGGCGAGGAGGGCTTCACCTGTTCTCCGCTGCCCGGCTGCACCCCCCCGTACTTCAACGATGTGTGGCGCACACGGGACGGGGCTCACTGGGAGCTGGTCACGCCGGCCGCCGGTTGGTCTCCCCGACCCGGTCACGCGTGCGTGACGGCGTCGGTGGCGATCGTGTGCTTCGGCGGGTTCGGGCTCCTCGCCAACCCGAACGACATGTGGGCCAGCATCGACGGCGCTCACTGGTGGAAGCTGCGTGCCGCCCCGTGGAACGCCACCGCGTCGGACCAGGTGAAATACGACTTCGCCGCCCTGTCGGTTCCCGACGGTCCGTTCGGTCTGGCGCCGAGCATCTACACGTTCGGCGGGGATCGGGAGACGTTCGACTTCACCGACCCGACCAACTACCTGCGGGTGGACAACGACGTCTGGCGATTCGGCTTCAGCTGGCGTGCCTCGGGCTGACTCAGCGTCCATCCGTCCACCGACCGCGTCAGGCGTCTGGGGGTTCGGCCCCGTCAGCCTCGATGCGAGGGTGTAGTTGCCTGATTCAGAGTTGAGGGTGCAACTCGTCGCCGAACCGGATCTCACGCGTGGTCTACCCGACACGCCCATGGGTCGGAGTTTGCGTCGTCACCGTCGAGCGATCATCGAGGCGGCCGAGTGGAGCGGCACGACGAACGTGCGGGTGTTCGGCAGCGTGGCCCTTGGTGGTGACACCGAGTCCAGCGACGTCGACCTCCTGGTCGATCTCGCAGACGACGTGGGCGTCATCGGGCTCATCGGCCTCGAGCGCGAGATCGGGGAGATCCTCGGGAGCGAGGTCGACGTCGTCCCGGCCACGAACCTGAAGGCCGGTCTCGCATCGCAGGTGCTCGCCTAGGCCATCCCGCGGTGAGAGGCGACACGCAGCGACTCGACGACGTGCTGGCCGCGGCCGCGGCGAGCGAGCCGGCGATCCCGTGGCACGACGTGGCCGGCATGCGCGACCGCCTGGCGTACCGCTACTTCGACGCCGACCACGCGATCATGGCGGCGACCGTGGACCACGATCTGCCACCGCTCATCGCGGCGGTGAAGCGCCTGAAGAACCGTGCCCACACTCCCGACCGAGGAGAGCCCCGCCAGCGATGGGTCGGCGGCTCATGCGCAGGCGCGTCCGTACGAGCAACCGGGTCGCCGAGTCGTGTCGACCAGGCATGAACGAGCGAGGCTATGACCAGCAGCCCCATGAGGTCGACGCGTCCGGAGGGGCCGATCGCGTTTCCGGCACCTACAGCCAGAGGCGAATCGAAGGGTGGGACGTGTCCCAGCTCACTGCTCGACCGCACGGCAGCTGCAGCCGCGTATAGATGCGGGAAGGCGTGCATCATGATGTATGGTAACGGCATGCGCACCACCGTTGATCTAGAGCCTGATGTCCTCGCCGCCATCGAGGTGCTGCAGGAATCACGGCATCTCGGGCGAAGTGAGGCGGTGAACGAACTGGTTCGGGCGGGGGCCGTGGCGTCGCTTCCTCGGGAGCGGTTCGTGCAGCGGACGGCGGCGATCGGCATCCGGGTCGATGTGTCGAACGTGGCCGAGGCGCTCGAAGCTCTCGAAGGTCCGACTCATCGCTGATGCTCATCGACGCGAACCTTCTCCTCTACGCGGTTGATGAGCGCAGCACGTTCCACGACCGTTCGCTCGACTGGCTCACCGACGCGTTGAACGGGCCGCGTCGCGTCGGTCTGCCGTGGATGAGCCTGACGGCGTTCCTCCGGATCAGCACCAACCTGCGCGCCACCGATCGGCCGCTGTCCCCGTCGAGGGCATCACAGTTCGTCCGGGACTGGCTGGCGGCGGAGGTCGTGTGGAGTCCCGGCCCGGGTCCGCGTCACGGCGAGATCTTCCTCGACCTCGTGGACGAGGGTCAGCTGTCCGGCAACCTGGTCAGCGATGCGCATCTCGCGGCCATCGCCATCGAGCACGGCTTGGTGCTCGCCTCCAACGACTCGGACTTCTCACGATTCAAGGGTCTCCGTTGGGAGAATCCACTCGCCAGCTGACCGTCGTCTCGTCGATCGCCGTCCGGGTGAGCCTCCCTGGGGACGCCTCTCGGGACCTGGGCAACGTGAGAGGCGGCCTCGCTCTGCCCGCTTGCCCGCACCGCGAGCGGCCAAGGCGCCCGCACAAGGTCAGTCATCAGGACGATGGCGTGAATCACCAGGACCAGATGGCGCGAGCGGCGGTCCGAGAGAGACCGACGCCTCAGGGGCCTTGGTCGTGACAGCCGAGGCAAAGATATCCAACCCGAGTCGGCTGGACAGGTAGGCGTCGACGAGTTGGCCACGGACGCTGTTGCCGGCTCGTCGAGGGGAGGAGAGAAGGAGCCGAGGCCGCCCTTTCCCGGCGACACCGCGACGATCCCACCGCCGACGCCGCGCTTGCCGGGGAGCCCGACGTGATACAGCCACTCGCCTGACGTTTCGTACAGGCCGGCGGTGGTCATGGCGGTGAGTGCGTACCGGCAGCTCTCGGCGCTGACGACCCGTACCCCGGTCTGGGGGTTCACCCCACCGTCGGCGAGGGTGGCGCCCATGACCGCGAGGTCTCGCGCCGTGACGGCCAGGCAGCTCTGTCGGGTGTAGAGGTCGAGGATCTCGGCCGGCTCGTGGTTGAGCACTCCCAGACTGTCGAGCAACTGGGCGATGGCGCGGTTCCGGTGGTTGGTCTCGGATGCGGACTCGTAGGTCTCCTGGTCGAGGGCGAGCGGTTGCGAGGAGCGCTCGTCGAACTGAGTACGACGTGGGTGAAGTTCGGGCAGATGCTGAGCCTCCGATCCGACCTCGTCGGCGAGGAAGTCGCTCTCGAGCTCACGAAGCTCCAGGCCGAGGTGCCCGCCGATCCACCAGGTGTCGCACATGCTTGTGTGGAGGCCGAGCTCGGCGGTTCCACCGACAAGTTGTATGCCTCGTTCGATGTGGAGCCGTTCGCGTCGGGCTCCGTCGCACAGGTGCATCGCGCCACCCTGACCGACGGCACCGAAGTGGTCGTCAAGGTCGTCCACGACGGCGCTGATCGCAAGGTGCTCGAAGACCTCGACCTCATGCATGCCCTGGCGCGCTACGTCGAGAGCAACGATCCGGAACTGGCCCAGTTTCGGCCGACCATTCTGGTGGATGAGTTCGCCCAGATGATGCAATCCGCGGTCGACCTCAGGCAGGAGCTCGACAACCTGCAGCGCTTCAACACGAACTTCGCCGATGAACCCGATGTGGTCATCCCGAAGGGGTACGCGGATCGGTCGAGCGGTCGGGTACTCACCATGAGCCTGATCCAGGGCACCACCCTCGACGACCGCGGCACGATCGAAGCCACTGGGTGGGATGTGGACGCGCTCGTGAAGCGCGCCACCGAGCTCTACCTCGAGATGATCTTCCGAGACGGCATCTACCACGCCGATCCCCACCCCGGGAACTTCCTGTTGCCCGATGGCGCGCACATGGCCATTCTCGATTTCGGCGACGTCGGTCGGCTGAGCCCCCAACGTCGACTCCAACTCGAGTCGCTCGTCATCGCCGTGGTGGCCAAGGATGTAGATGAGCTGACCGACGTGATCCTCGAACTCACGTCACCGCCGGCGGACGTCGACCTGCCCAGGCTGCGCAGCGACATCGACGCATGGATGAACCGCTACCTGCTGGCTGGCGTCGCGCAACTCGATCTGGCCGGCCTCATCAGTAGCGGCATGGCCCTCATGCACACCCACCGACTCGTGCTCCCGGCCGATCTGGCCCTGCTGTTCCCGGTGCTCCTGCGGCTCCAGGGCCTCGGCCGGGGGATCGGCACAGATGTCCACGTCGACGAGTTGCTCCGCCCTTACGTCGCCCAGATGCCTCGGAGCATTTCGACCCGCGACGTCTGGCCCGACGAGCCGGACCCACCATCGCCGGTATCTCACTTCCAGGTCTCGTCGCCGCGGGGGTCGGGGTCGTGACGTGGCAGCGGCTCGCGGCGAAGCGGGCCGGCCGGCGCTCGATGATCGGCAACGCCCGTCGACTCGCCACGGCACGCAAACCCTGACGACAACTCTCATCCGACCCGCCGAAGCGTTCCCCGATAGCTCGACACCAGCGGCCCCGGCATTGGGAGTTTGGGGCTGCCCGTTCGACCCCGACCACGACGAGTCCGGTCTCTATGCTGCGCCAGTCGAGCTCGATCGACCGGACCCCGCGGCGCGGTTTCGACACGGAGAGGAAGAGCGTTGACCATGCGTGTGCGCACACCCCCTCGCTGGTGGCCTCTGGGGCTCTCGGTCGTCACCTTGCTGGTCAGCCTCGCCATCCTGGCCACGCGGTTCGGCGCGATTCGTGCCTCTCACCCCGCCTACCTCGTCACCCTTGCCGTCGTCGTGATCGCGGCGACGGTGGTCGGCGCGACGAGCGTGTTCACAAGGGCGAAGGCGGCCGACGCGACGGGCCGGCGCCCGGCACCACCGTGGCGACGGGTGGTGATCCACGGGTTGGAGGTCGTCGCCGTCATGGGCTTGATCGCGGTCCTGCTGTACCTCCGTCCTCTGCCCGCCTCGAGCGTTGCGATCGACGCGATGGCTGGCGAAGCAGCCGTGTCCGTCACCGATTCCGCGACCCGCATCGAGTTGCACCCGACTGGCGCGGCCCGCACGACCGGTCTGGTCTTCTATCCCGGCGCCCTGGTCGATCCGCGGGCGTATGTGCCGAACCTGACACCGCTGGCCGTCGACGGCTACCCGGTAGTGATCCTCAAGCTGCCGTACAACATCGCGTTCTTCGATCCCAACGGTGCGGCAAGGACCATGGACGCCGAGCCTCAGATCACCCGCTGGGTCGTCGGCGGTCACTCACTGGGTGGGGTGGTTGCATCATCGATCGCCGGCGGCACCGATACCCGCGTGCGCGGGTTGCTGCTGTGGGCCTCGTACCCCAACTCGAGCATCGCCGACCAATCCTCATTACAGGTCACGTCCGTCTTCGGATCGAACGACGGCTTGGCGACGCCGGCCAAGATCGTCGCCTCGAAGCCGAAGCTGCCGCCAGATACCGAGTACGTCGAGGTCATCGGCGCGACCCACGCGTTCTTCGGCGACTACGGCGAGCAGTCCGGCGACGGCGAGCCGTCGATCACCCGCGAAGATGCGCAGCGTCAGATCCAGGCCGCCAGCCGGGCGCTGCTCCAGCGGGTCGAAGCGGCGCCAGCTGGATGATCCCTCAGGTCAGCTGCGCCGACGGGAGGCAACCACGATGACACAACCGACGACCGCGGCACCGACGACGAGGAGGGTCGCGGTGCGAAGGATCGATCCCGCTCGCTCGGCGGTGGCCTGGGCCCGCTCGGCCGCCGCGAGCACCCCTTGCGCACGGTCGAGTGCAGCCTGGATGTTGTCGAGGTGAGCTGCGGCTTGTTCGAGCCGGGCATCGGCATCACTCATGGGAAGGCCTCTCTGGTGGGTTCGGCCTTTCTATCGGGTCTGAGCAGTTTCTGACCGCAGTGAGTCGACCTGGGTTTGATGGAGCCTCGTGGGATTGGAGCCTCTATCATCCCGTCATGGGCATCAACCTCGACAGGACGAGGTCCCTGTTGCGGGACTTGAGCGAGGACGACCCCGATTCCGGCGCCCGGAGCCGGGTGATCGTGGGTTCCTCGCAGTGGAGTAGCAAGCGAGATCGGGCGGTAGCTCTCATGACATCGGAGCTTCTCCGCGACCCCTTTGCGCTGGTCCCGGTCGAACCGCCTGAGTGGCTCATCGACCTATCGCAACCCATCGACCAAGCGGCCAAGCTCCTCTTCGACAGTCGACTCGCCGAAATGAGCCGACGGGTCGTCGATGATCTTGTGGCGCGGGGGCTTTCCGCTGACGAAATCCTCAGCTGGCTCGAGGACCGTCGCCGTTCCGCTCTGTCGAACGCCGATGCATGATCACGCAACCGGTCCGCGAGTGCTCGCTGAGGTTTCCCCCGTTGACCAGTCACGGGGGTTACGCGGCCCGGTCGGTCCGGGGCAGTCGTCGGGATCGTGCGCGCTGAGGCCACCCTCATCCCCGGGTGCCGTCGACTGATCGTCGCCGTTGGACGGCGTGGTCGGCGCTGACTTCGCCGGACGCCGGACCTCGAACCCGTCGCCCGCCCGGTTGGTACGGTGCGTTCGTGACACTTCGAGACACCAGCATCGACCGGTTGCGTGACGGCTCCGTCGACGTGTTCATCGTCGGCGGTGGCATCAACGGCGCGGTGGTAGCCGCATCACTGGCCGGTCGCGGTGCGTCGGTCGCGCTGGTCGACCGGGGGGACTTCGCCTCCTTCACGAGTCAGGAGTCGTCCAATCTCGTCTGGGGCGGATTCAAGTACCTGGAGAACTACGAGCTGATGCTCGTCCGTAAGCTCTGCCGGTCGCGGAACCGGCTGATGAAGGCCTACCCGGACAACATCACCGAGGTCTCGTTCCTGGCCTCGCTCGATGAGTCCTCGCCCTACCCGCCGTGGTTCTCGGCGCTGGGAGCGACGGCCTACTGGGCCATCGGGGGGTTTCGAACCCGGTATCCGAGGCTGCTGAGCGCGGCGAAGATCCGCGCCGAGGAGCCGGTCATCGACACCACCTCGGTGCGGGGCGGGATCGAGTACCGGGACTGCTACCTCAAGGACAACGATGCCCGATTCGTGTTCTCCTTCGTGCGCTCGGCCATCGAGGCCGGCGCGACGGTCGCCAACTACGTCGAACTCGTCGGCGCCGAGCGGGTCGACGGGCACTGGATCATCCGGCTTCGGGACCTGGCGAGCGGTGAGGAGTTCACGTCGAGCGCGCGGATCATCGTCAATGCCGCCGGCCCGTTCCTCGACGGCCTGAACCGCGAGTGGGGGGTCAGGACCCAGCACCGGATCGTCTACTCGAAGGGCATCCACCTGGTGGTCCCCCGCCTCACCACCCGGGACCACGAACGGGTGTTGGCCTTCTTCGACGACACCCAGCGGCTGTTCTACGTGATCCCCATGGGCACCCGTTCGGTGATCGGGACGACCGACACACGCGTCGACCAGCCCTACACCAAGGTCGATGACGACGACCGGTCGTTCCTGCTGGAGCAGATCAACAAGCGCCTCGACCTCCCGGCTCCACTCACGCCGGCCGATGTCATCGCCGAGCGCTCCGGTGTCCGCCCGCTAGTGGTTGCATCCGACGGCGACGACCACTCCGACGTCGACTGGACCTCACTGAGTCGCAAGCACGAGATCGAGGTGGACCGCGGCCAGCAGGCCATCACGATCTTCGGCGGCAAGCTCACGGACTGTCTGAACGTCGGTGAGGAAGTGGCTGCGGCCGTGGAGGGCCTCGGCCTTCCGTTGGAGCGCGACCATCACAACTGGTACGGCGAACCAACGTCGGAGACCCGGGCGGAGTTCTACCGCCAGGCCCGGCTGACGCGTCTGGACGATCTGCGCCAACGCGCCGACGTCGAGCCGCTGTCGGACCGGTTGTGGCGCCGGTACGGACGTCGGGCGTTCCCGATGCTCGAGGCGATCCGCTCTGATCCGTCGATGGGCCAGGACATCCTCGGGGGCACCGACTACCTCCGGGTCGAGCTCCACCTCGCGGCGAGCACCGAGATGGTGACCAGGCTCGAGGACTTCATGCGTCGCCGCTCCAAGATCGAGCAGGTCGTCCCCGACGCCGAGCTCGGTGACTCCGAGGGATTGCGTGAGGTGTGCGAGATCCTCTTCGGTGACCGGGCCGAGGCGAAGCTCGCCGAGTACCTCGACTCGCGGTCGCCCGGTCCCGGCCCGGACTGACCCCTACCCATGTCGGCCCGGGTGACCGCCAACTCGGCGCGGGCTCATCGCCAGAGCGCCAGATCCGCAGACTCGCGAGTCGACACAAGTGCGGACTTCCCCTATGAGCACAACGATTCGAGTGAGTGAACAGACCTGAGACCGGTTCTCGCGCCCGGCCGACGCCACGGGTCGGCCCATGACCCATCTCGTGGGCGAGGCGGTCGATGCCCTTGAGCGCCGTCTGTTCTTCGACGAGCTGGTCAATCGTTTCGAGGAGTTGAGTACCGACTCTGGCGGGTGGCGGAGGTCGAGGCCGAGGCCGAGCGTGCCGTTGAGGGTGGCGTGCTCGGCGATGAATCCGCGTGACTGTTCCGTTCCGGGGCGAGATCTGGCTGGTCGGCTTCGGCGACCCGGCGACCCGGTGGGCCGGCGAACCGGTGGGCCGGGAACAGGCGGGACAACGGCCGGCGGTCGTCGTGTCGGCGGATCAGTTGAACCGGAGCCGTGCTGGTGTGGAGGCGGT
>Ga0315292_10002468_pt1 | contig 10382 bp, 12 predicted proteins | sample YL17G13_0_MG_FD_204029 | JGI IMG/M metagenome (GOLD analysis project Ga0315292, IMG submission 204029) | Sediment microbial communities from Yellowstone Lake, YNP, Wyoming, USA - YL17G13_0 | ecosystem: Environmental > Aquatic > Freshwater > Lake > Sediment | place: USA: Wyoming | collected... | reverse complement strand
TTCGGTTCACCTACCGGGAATTCATGGGCCAGATCCGGCAGACGGCCAATCTATTGCACGATTTGGGCGTCGGCCCCCGGGAGGTGATCACCTACCTCCTGCCGAACCTCCCGCAGACCCATTTCGTCCTCTGGGGCGGCGAGGCGGTCGGTATTGCCAACCCGGTCAATCCCCTGCTGGAGGCGGCTACCATCCGGGATATTTGCCAGGCCGCGGGCACCAAGGTCCTGGTTGCCCTGGGACCGGTCCCGGGGTCGGATATCTGGGCCAAGGTCGAGGCCATCCGGAACGAGATCCCCTCGCTGAAACATATAGTCCGGGTCATGGGTCCGAGCCACGAAACGGAGGGGATCATCGGATATGAAGAACGCCTGGAGGCCTACCCGAGCGAATCGTTGATCTTCAATCGGGTTATCGACCCGGAAGACATTGCCTCCATTTATCATACCGGGGGGACCACCGGCCGGCCCAAGCTGGCCCGCCGAAGTCACTTTAATGAGACCGTGCTGGCCTGGGACCTGCGGGTCGCCAACGGTTTGCAGCCGGGGGAGGGGGCCCTCTGCGGGCTGCCCCTGTTCCACTGCAACGGGACCTGCGTCACCGGCCTGGCCCCTTTTTCCATCGGGGCCGAGGTGGTGCTGCTCTCGCCGGCCGGCTACCGGGACCCGGCGATCATGAAGAACTTTTACCGGATCGTGGAGCGCTACCGGCCGGTCTTCTTTTCCTGTGTGCCCACGGTCCTCTCTGTACTCCTGGACACCCCGGTGGACGGAGCCGATATCTCCTCCTTGCGCTATCTAATCTGCGGGGCCGCTCCCTTAAGCGTGGAACTCTTCCGCCGCTTCGAGCGGCATTCGGGCATGAAGATTCTAGAGGGCTATGGCTTGACCGAATCGACCTGCGCCTCCGCCGTCAACCCCAAGGACGGGGAGCGGAAAGTCGGCAGCATCGGGCTGCGGTTGCCCTACCAGCAGATGAAGATCGCCCTCCTGGACCCGGAAGGCCGCTACGAACGGGATGCCGCGCCGGGAGAGATCGGGGCGGTTTGCATCCAGGGGCCGACCATTTTCAAAGGCTATGTGGAAGAGGTCCATAACCGGGGGATCTGGATTCAGGAGGGCTGGTTCAATACCGGGGACCTGGGCCGGCAGGATGAGGACGGCTATTTCTGGCTGACCGGAAGGAAGAAGGACCTGATTATCCGCGGCGGACATAATATCGATCCGAGCACCATCGAGGAACCGCTCTATCGGATGAAAGGCGTCAAGCTGGCGGCCGCCGTCGGCCGGCCCGATCCCCATGCCGGGGAGGTCCCGGTGGCCTATGTGGAACTCTCGGAGCAGAATTCCATCACTCCGGAGAAGATTCTGGACTGGGTCCGGGCCCATATCGGGGAGCAGGCCGCCATTCCCAAGGAAATCTTCATTGTCGATCAAATTCCCCTGACCGCCGTAGGCAAGATCTTCAAGCCGGCCCTGCGCTGGGATGCCATCCGACGGGTCTACGCCCGGGAACTGGCGGCCCTGGGTCCGCTGGCGACTGCCGTGGAAGTGGCCGTGGGAGAGGATAAAATCCATGGCACCTCGGCCGTTATTCACGTTCGATTGGCCGTGGGGACGGATCCGTTAACCCTGGAAAAACGGGTCGCCGAAATCCTGGCCCGCTATACCGTCCATTACCGGGTGGTCTTTGAGGATTGTTAGCCTCGGAAAAATAAAAACCCCTTCTCCTCAGCTTTTTCAACCCCGGAGGGCCCTCCTGGACCGCCTAACTTAAACCCGTTTATTTCACGATAAACGGGCTTTTTTTCGATTTTGACCGAATCGGAGAAAACGGTTCAGCAGGCTGTAGATTTGAGGTCTCAATTTGTGACCACCTTCCCTTTTCCCCCTCTCCCCGCTGGGGGAGAGGGCCGGGGTGAGGGGGAATCATCGCCTTTGCTCGTCTTCCGTTGACCCGGGAGGAGATTCCTAACATATCACAAATTGTGATATGTTCAAAAATCAAGGACAGGCGACCCCGCCTGCCGGATTAGGAGCCGCCCAGGCCCCAAACATGCTACTCCCACAGTCTGCCCGGCCGGCTGGCAGGGGAATGGCAGCTTTGAAAGGAGGACCCCGGTTGAAAAAAATGGATATTCTGCCCCCGGAATTGATCGAGAGTAAAATCCTGTCGATCAGGGAGAAAAAGGTAATGTTGGATCAAACGTTGGCGAATCTTTACCAAGTAGAGACCAAGGTCCTAAACCAGGCCGTCACGGACAAAATGATCGAAGAGATATTGACCCAGAAACGAGTTTCGGGTTAGTGACCGATGTCTGTTTAAAGAGAAAAATCAGAAATTTCGTTGAGATCGTTAAAAGTAGTCAATCCCCTTGTTCCGATGGAGATAAGTATCACCCGGATGGCCGTAGCCACTGAAAAAGAAGCCGAACAACAAAGCGGGGACAACCGAACTATGGGTCGCAAACACATCGTCCCCTATGCCCTCTACCGTGCTGAAGGGTATATTTCAGCTCACCTTGCCGCCCAAACCGGTTTTTCGGAAGCTGACCTTTTCCTATTGGGGGATGCATTGATTAACATGTTTGACCATAATCATTCGGCTGCCCGGGGGAAAATGAACGCCCGAAAATTGATTGTTTTTAAACACGACTCTGCCTTGGGAAATGCCCCGGCTCATAAACTTTTTGACCTGGTAAAGGTCAATCGAATGACGGATGTCTTAACCCCGGCAAGGGCTTTTTCTGACTATCAGGCCCACGTTTTAAAAGATAATACTCCTGTGGATGTATGTGCCGTTCTGACAGGAAGCGTCGATGCTGGGGCATACTGGAGAAAATTAAAGCAAAGGCTCAATGAAGAAGGAAGTGAAGTCGTGGCATTTTGTCACGAGTTGAAGTTGACCGCCTCGGATGGGAAGCTGAGAGAAACCGATTGCGCCAATACCGAAGGCGTTTTTCACCTCATCCAGTCCATCCCATCGGGAGGAGCTGACCGAAGAATGGAAAAATCGGGAGGTCCGACTGGAAAAAGAATACGCCATCCTGACCGCCGAGATTGCGAAGGCCAAGGGCAGTTGGTGTAGGTTTTGCAATAACTGAGGATTAAAGCTGATAATTCCACTAATCCAAGGAGGCCCTGTAAACCAATGGCCGCCCATTCCGGAAACAAACTTCCCACTGCCCCTCCCGCCCTAATCCCGCCCCACGGCGGCTACCAGGACCTCCAGTCCTTTAAAATGGCCGAGATCGTCTATGACGGCACCGTGTTTTTCTGTGACCGTTTCATCAGCCGCCGCTCCCGCACCCACGATCAGATGGTTCAGGCGGCGCGCAGCGGCAAGCAAAACATCGCCGAGGGCAGCCAGGCCTCCGGCACCTCCAAGAAAACCGAACTCAAGCTGGTAGGGGTAGCCCGGGCCAGCCTGGAAGAACTCTTGGTGGATTTCAAAGACTTCCTGCGCCAGAAAGGCCTGCCCCTTTGGGGCAAGGACCACCCCAGAGCCCGTGAGGTCCGGGGCCTCTGCTACCGCCAGGATAGGTCTTATGAGACCTATAGGACCTATATTGAGGAAGGCGCGGCGGAAGTCGCCGCCAACACCCTGGTCTGCCTGATCCACCAGACCAACTACCTGCTGGACCAGCAGCTTAGGGTCTTGGAAAAAGCTTTTCTGAAAGAGGGTGGCTTTACCGAACGGCTCTATCGGACACGGATCCAGGCCCGGGGGCCTTGGAAGGGGCCATGACCTACACCGAAGACAATCTGATTATGATTTCCGCCTTGCAGCATTTTGCCTTCTGCGAGCGCCAATGCGCATTGATTCCCATTTCGGAGCATGGCCGGTTTCTGGCCCGGGTTCAGGGGCCGGTCTCCGGTAATGTGCTCCTTCGGCGGCAGCAATACCGCTGGGCCGACGATGAGGGTCAATCGGCTCGGATGGCTGGTTCCATTCTCGTGGGGAAAGTGGCCAATTGCCGATCGGTCCTGGGCCGAATGCTCCGTAGATCCCGCGCGCTGGGCCTTTTTTCGAGACCGGTTGATCAAAGAGATTAATCCGGAACAGGACAGCCTGCGATTTTATTTCCTGGGAGCCAACTGGAAACGCCGGATGGAGCATGTAGGAGCCAAAAAAGGATATGATTTGGAAGGCCCGCTGGTGGTTTAGGGCCTGGTGCGAACCATAAGTGCCATTCCAGGAGAATGGGAGCTTATGGAAGTTTATCAAAGGGTTATGAATGGTTTGCGCAGAGTGGGTTCGCGCAGGCTATTTATTATAAAATATCAACGAGTTATATAAAAGGTTCTTTGAAAAATTAATAGGATTTAGATGTTTTGAAACAGGTTCGCAAAAATGGCGTGATAAATATAATGTTTTAAAGTAGTTGGAAGTAAACAGTCGCCCCCCGCACGGGGGCGTGGATTGAAACCCGGTATTGTTAAACGGGTGGGCAACCCGGACTGTTTGCTTAACGGTAGCAGCGGGGCGTGATTGCCCGTAACCGACCCGACCGGTAAGCCCTTAAATTAGCAGTCCACCGATTGCTTGTTGAACTCGATCAGGCAGGAGGTGTGCCCATCCAATCCCAGGATACTCCCTTCCTCATTTTCAGGTCGGCGCTGGCTCCCTCGCCGGCGACAAAGACACTGGGCAGGCTGGTTTCAAGGCTTTCTTTTTGGCTGCTTATCTATCTTGCTTTTTGACTTTTGTTTCTGTTTTTCGGTGTTCTGTTTCTGCCCCTTTTCCTTATTTTTCTTGCCGCCCTTGTCTCCCATTTCGTCGCTCCTTTTCCTGTTATCCAAAAAATCTTTTCGTAGCGCGGTTTCCTGTTGCAACCACAATTGGCCCATCATTCATTAATAATTGTAATCTGGCATACTTTTCAAAATCCATCAATCACCGCTTTTCAAGAGCCGACGGAGAATTTTTCCGGAGGGGCTGCGGGGGATGGCCTCGATGTACGCCACCCGGGCCAGCCGTTTCCGCCGGGGCCACCTGAAAGCCCTGGCATTTGATCAACTCTTTCAGCCGGTCCACGATAAAGACCAAGCCTTCCTCGTCCTTCCAGCCCAGGTCGCCGGTCCGCAGCCAGCCCTTGACCAACGTATTGGCCGTGGCTTCCGGGTCCCGATAGTAGCCTTTCATGACTTGGGGCCCTCGCACCCTGAGTTCTCCCACTTCCTTGGGGGGCAGTTCCTCCCCGGTCCCGGGGTTGACGATCTTATCCTCGGTATTGGCCAGCGGACAACCAATGGAGCCCACTTTAATCCGGTCCAGGGGATTGACAGGGGTGGTGGGGGAAGATTCCGTTAGTCCGTAACCCTGCATGACCGGCACTCCGGTGATCCGGGTGAATCGTTCCTGGATCTCGGGGAAAAGGGGCGCGCCGCCGGTGTTGATGTACCGCACATAGCCGTAATGGGCCGCGGACAGGGCCCCCTGGGTGTTTTGCTCGATGAGCAGCACGGTGGTCCCCGAGGCGACAATTTTTTTGATGGCCTCAAACATCTCCCGGACAATCAGCGGGGCCAGCCCCAGGGAGGGTTCGTCCATTAACAACAGCTTCGGGGCCGCCATTAACCCCCGGCCGGAGGCGGCGCCCTTCCGGGATCAAGGTCATCCCCGGCTCCACCATCCGGTGCGTCTTTTGGCCCTGAATTTCCTGGCCCAGGAACCGGATCCGGCCGGCTTTCAGAGGCAGAAGTCCCGTGATGGCCCGCAGGAGCGTGATCTTGCCCGCCCCATTCGGTCCGATGAGGCCGACGATTTCCCCCGGCAGCACTTCAAAGGAAATCGAGGTCACGGCCCGCAGGCCTCCAAAGTCCCGGGAGAGATTTCTAACTTTCAATAATGGGGCTGGGTTGATGGCTGGGGACCTCATGCGGTAACTTATTTTTGCGCTGGACTGTGGAAGGGTCACTGAAAAGCGGAACGTCGAACATCGAACTTCCAACATCGAATGAAATCTGAAAAAAACCTATTTTCCATGAGGCATGGATCTCGTCGGTTGGGTGAGATGGCAGACGGTGCATTTACTGAGGGGGCCGTTTTTCCCCTGCCAACCCAGAAATTTGATCGCGTCATTCCCCTCAACGGTGGGGGCAATGGCATGGGGGCTATCGTGGCAGGCCGCGCAGCGAATCCCTTTGTGACCGGTAGAATTCCGGTATAAGGGCTGGTCCTGAATGATACTGGGATGGCAGGTGTTACACTTCGGCTCAATGAGCCAGGGATTGGGATTCTGGGCGACCTGGTTCAGGGTACCATGACAGTCGATGCAGTTCATCCCTTTCGTAAACATGATATCCCGCAAACATTGGGTTTGCGGGCCGGGATGGCATTGATAACAGCCGTTCATATCGGCCGTCACTTTATCCTTGTGTTTCCCGTGCATGGCCTTGGAGAAATTGGGCAGGCCGGCCACACCGGGTTTTCCCAGGGCGTTGGAGGCATGGCAGTCGGCGCAGAGCACCGGCCGGCGGTCCATTAGAAGACCCGTCCCGGGAGGATAGTCCCCCTGGTTTTTCTGGTCATGCAAGGTCAAAATATTGGTTTCCACCCTTCCGGTGGCGATGGCCGGACTGGCCACCCCGTTATCCTTGTGGCAGGTGTCGCAGTGCATCTCCGTCGAAACCGGGGAAACCGTGATGGTCCGGGCCAGTTCCACCTTGGTTTGGGCATCCCGGACGATCACCGTGGCCAGTTGATAAGGATAGGGCGTGGTGGGGGCGGTATCTTGAAATTCGGTCAGGGGGATGCCATCCACTTTAAAGTGGTCGCCATCCGGATCCATGGTCCCGGCCAATCTTTTGCCCGTCAATCCAACGTTGGCCGGAAGAGGGGAAGTCAGTCCGAAGAGTTTTTGAGCGTAAGTCCAGAAATCGGATTTACCGACGGAATAGGTATTATTAGGGAATTCATAGGTCACTTCAATCCCGGAGGTAATGATTTGCGGGGGGTCGCCTACCTTGATCACCTGGGCCCAAAGGTTATTATAGGGCGGCAACACCCCCAGATCCTGAAAATTACGGTTATAGCAATGCATCCCGAGGTCGTTCCAGGCCAGGACCACATAGCCGCTCTTAGTATGGTTATTGAAGATCAGAGGGAAGTAATAAAGCCCGGCCAGGCCGTTACCGGAGACTATGCTGCCTATCACCCCCGCCAACAGGAAGATGCCAAAAACTATGATGATTTTTGTTCTCAACCGTTTCATAAAACCCTCCTTGAATTAATTATAAAATGAACGTGACGATTGTCAATTTTTTAATTGTTTTTAAACGAATTTGGCAGGTATAATGAGCAACAAAATGGGGTTTTCTATCTAAGGAGGAGGAAAGAGATGAAAATTAAAGCAATTTTGGCAGGACTGATCGGTCTGTTCCTTGCGCTGACCTGGAGTATCCAACCGGTGGACGCGACCACTCAGCTCAAAAAAATGGGCGGAAATCCCTTTTATAAGGCCAAGGGACTCAAAGCGGAAACGGTTTTTCCGGTGCTCATCCGTTTGAAAGGGGATGTGAAACGCGGGTTTGTCAAAGCCGGGGCGGCCGAACTCTATGAACCTTTTATGGAACAGCTTAAGACCGCCAAGCCGGAACCGGTGACCATCCAACCCGGAGAGGCTTTTAAGTGGATGATTTATAAAAAGAAGGGGAAGGTGGCGGTCTCGCGGGATGTAGTCTGGTCCGGAAAGGCGCCCTTCCAGGCCTATCGGATGGTTGTTCGGTATAATGACCGCGAGTACGAATTCATTATGCCCAAAGTATGCTTGAATATCTCTTTGAAAGAAGTCACCGAAGTCCCTAAGGTGATGGCGCCGCCGCCTCCTTCGCCGAAGGAAGAACCCAAAGCGGCGCCTCCTCCAAAAGAACCGGAGGCTAAAATTCCGGAAACCGTTTCTCCAACACCAACACCAACACCAGCCCCTGTCCCGACTCCGACTCCGGCTCCTGCGCCGGTGGTACCGGAATCCGGAGAACCCAAGGCTGCGGCTAAGAAAGGGTTTATTGTTGCTGACATTGGTCCTTTATTTCGATTTGATGTTTCCGTCTTTGCGATGGGTCGGTTAGGGTATCGGTATAAGTTCACGGATCAATTGGCCTTGACCGGTTTAGTGGGGTTTGCGGCGCTGATCGATGGGGACAACGACAACCCGGCGTTTCTGGCGGATGCCATTTTCACCTATCACCCGTCCAAGCGGATTTACCTGGGCGCTGGGGTGGGCCTCTGGGCATCCAGTGAGGATTCTAAAGGCGATTTAATCCTGGAGATCGGCTTCCCGCTCACCGATTCGTCCAAAGGTCCCAACTTTGAGCTCTTCGTCGAGGGCCGATCGGCCTTCGATCAAATGGATGAATTTGGCAAGTACGGCCGGGTTGGAGGCGGGTTGCGGGTACTATTTTAATCCCTAACCTCGAAAAAAGTCCAAAAACAACTTTATGATCGGAAGGGTCGGGGAAGACCACCCCGGCCCTTCTTTTTGGGTATCCCGGAGAATTCAACTTTGGGTTATAAAGACCGTTACGATCCTCATTTACTTTCCCCTATTTCCCGCCAACCGCAACGGGAGGAAATCGGTATCCAGGCGCCTTTGCCCTTTTGGGGAGCGGATATCTGGACCGCCTATGAACTGTCCTGGATCGATGCCCGAGGAAAACCGCAAATCGCCATAGCGGCCCTCTATTTCCCGGCGGATTCCCCACAACTCATCGAATCGAAGTCTCTCAAGCAATATTTGAATTCATTCAACCAGACCTCTTTTGAAAATGCCCATTCGGTGCAGAAGATCCTGTTGCAGGACCTGAGCCGGGCCTCCAGCAGCCCGGTGGAAGTCCTCCTGAAATTACCGGAGGTTTTTGGGCAGGAACAAATCGAAGAGCTTGCGGGCGAATCGCTGGACCGGTTGGAAGTGGGCGTCCGGGATTACCGAGTGAATCCGGATTTTCTGGAGGTGGGCGCCCCGGTGGTGGAGGAGACCTTGGTCTCGAATTTATTAAAAACAAATTGTCCGATCACCGGCCAGCCGGACTGGGCCGCTATTCAAATCCGTTACCGGGGCCCGCGGATGAAACGAGCCGGTCTCCTTAGATACCTGGTTTCCTATCGGCAGCACCAGGACTTTCACGAGAACTGCGTGGAGAGGATTTTCATGGATCTTTCGCGCCGGTGCCGCCCGGAGAAACTGACCGTCTATGCCCGCTACACCCGCCGCGGAGGAATCGACATCAACCCTTTTCGCACCAATTTTGAAACGACCCGTCCCGTCCATTTCCGAACCGCCAGACAATAAAAGGGGTACCCTGCGGGTCTATTCACAATCTTCCGGTTCCAAGTCAAGGATCAAGGCCAGTGATTTTTTTGTTTTAGTCATTTCAAGCGGGGTGACTGAACCCAACCGGTCCAAGAACCTCTGGTGGCTGATGGCTCGGATTGGAAAACAGCCGACTGCCGATCTCTTTTTCAGACCGTATGGAGATAACACATGCTCAGATAGAGGAAAGAAGTATCGTCCTCCACCGGGTGATTGCTCAACGGGTCAGCGAGAATCCTGCGCTTTTAGATGTGGCCCGCGCTAATCTCCGACGCTGGGTCAGTCGTAGGTCAGGTTGCGACCAACGAGAGCTACCTGACACCAAGGATGCTTAACGACAACCCTACCATTTCCGATCTCATGCAATCAATCAAACTGCGCTTTACCCATCGATATAAAAAGACCGCCAACCTCCGGGGCACTGTAACGATCTGGCAGCGGAGATTCTGGGACCACATCATCGGCGATCCTCGATGACCATTTCCGAAATCGGTTTTCCCGGGACCGCCAGAGGCTTCAATCCGTGCCTGATCAGATCCTGGGTTGGGGGAGCAATGGCGTATAAAAAACAAGCACTCTCAAATTGGGAACTAGCCTTGTTACCGATTTTCTTGCTCCGGGGAGGGGGGGTAATTCCCTGTTATCTGCCCCTGATAATCAAGTAAGACAGGGATCCCTGCCGATGCAATTTGACTTTTCCCTTCGTCCTCGTCTACAATAAAGCATAAGTGTCGGGAAGGAGAAGACAAAAATATGCTGAATCTTAAGGTGACTATTGAAACCTGGCAGAAGGGGAGATGGTTCTTGGCTAAAATTCCCGAACTGGATTTTGTGGCCCAGGGTCGAACACAGGATGAGGCCAAGGCCAACTTATTCGAGGTTGTTAAAATTCAATTTGATGAGAGGCGGGAACAAGGATCGTTGGATGAATATTTATCTGAATGTTGAAATAATCAAAAACAATATGCGTACCGTCGGAATGAGTCGTGAGAAATATTTTGAGCTTTTAAAAAAAACTTAAGTTTTTCATGGACCTCATTCCCTCAGCCCCGGGACCCCGCCTGTCGGA
>Ga0315292_10002467_pt1 | contig 10383 bp, 10 predicted proteins | sample YL17G13_0_MG_FD_204029 | JGI IMG/M metagenome (GOLD analysis project Ga0315292, IMG submission 204029) | Sediment microbial communities from Yellowstone Lake, YNP, Wyoming, USA - YL17G13_0 | ecosystem: Environmental > Aquatic > Freshwater > Lake > Sediment | place: USA: Wyoming | collected... | reverse complement strand
TCCAGTTCAAGGGGTTCTGGTGGCGGCTGAAGGAGAAGTATGTGATTCGCGACTTCCATCCGCTCGTGTTCTTCTACGTGCTGGGTGCGCTGATGACCGTGCTCGGGCTCGTGCTCGGCGTGATCGAGGTGATCCTCCGCTTCGCCGGCAACGCGATCACGACGCCGACGATCGTCCTCGTCGCACTGTTGCTCATCTCCGGGACGCAGTTCACGCTGTTCGCGATGTGGTTCGACCAGGAGGCCAACAAGGACCTCCGCTGATGAGGCCGCCGGAGGTGAGAAGGGTATGACCGGGAGACGCTACGACGCCGTAGCCGGAGCGATCCTCGTTCTGCTCGCGGTCGCGCTCACCTGGGCTCCATGGCGCTCGGGCCCGCCGCAGTGGAAGCCTGACGCGCTCTTCTACCAGGCGCAGGTCGAAGAGGTACGCGGCCTCGACCACGCCTCTGCTCTGCGGAAGGTATTCGACGGTCCTCTCGCTGCGCCACGGCGCGCCTCTGAGGCGGGGCTGCCGGCGGCCGACCGAAAGCTGACGAGCCCCGAGTGGGTGAGCTACAGCTCCCAGTTCTACCGCCGCCGCTGGACCGTGCCCGTTGCCGCCGCCGGCCTGGCGCCACTCATCGGCCAACGGGCGCTTCCCTCCGTGTCGCTGTCCGCGTACGCACTCGCCGGGCTGCTCGTCTTCCTCCTGCTGCGGCTCCGCTTCGACCGGCGCATCAGTTTCGCAGCCGCCGCACTCGTGCTCCTCCTGCCGGCCTTCCGCTACTGGTCGGCGCAGCCGCTCAGCGACAGTGGCGGCGTTGCTGCACTCACGGCCGCCATGATCTCCGCGGTGCTCGTTCTCGATCGCGGGCGCCGGTGGCTGGCTCTCTGGTTTCTGGCGGTCGTCGCGCTCGCATTCACGCGCGACGCCACGCTGATCGTCGTCGCGGCGACCGCGTGGGTCGCGCTCCGCTCACGCTCGAGCGAGGCGTTGTGGCTCGTCGCGGTCGGCCTGCTCGCGGCCGTGCCACCATTCCTCGCCTTCGGGGCGCCGCTGCGCGAGGCGCTCGCCTACACGCTCGGCGGGTTCAGGGTTCCACACGATGTCTCGTGGTCGGGAATCGCCGCCGACTATCCCGCGGCCCTCAAGAGCCTCGTTCGCAACGACCTCGACTACCTCACGGCCCACCCGGGGACGCTCGCTCTCGTTGTCCTCGGCGTCGCCGGACTCGTCCTCGGCCGGATGCGGAACGACTCCTACGTCACGCTCGCGCGGGCGACGTTCGTCTGCGCGACCGGCTACGTGCTGCTGTTGCCAAACTACACGGCGATGCGACTCGAGCTCGTCTTCGCGCCGCCGCTCGCCGTCGGGCTCGCGTGCCTCGCCGCCGCCTCTGCCGAGCGGCTGCGGCGCCCCGAGGCGGTCCGCGCAAACGTCAACTCTTCGTAAAGTTGCCAGGTTGTCGGCCTGTGCTCCGGGCACGCTTCCGCGCCTGCCGACGTCAGTGGTCACGGGTGGTGCAGGATTTCTTGGCTCGCACCTGTGCGAGGCGCTTCTGACGCGCGGGCACCGGGTCGTGTGCGTCGACAACCTCGAGACGGGCTCGCTTAGGGGAGGACGGCGAACCCCTCCTGTAGCGCTGCGCCCGCGAGCTCGTGGTCGTAGCAGGCGAAGGTGGTGATGTCAGGGTCGGCTCGGCGGGCCGCGACGGCGGCGCCGAGTTGGACTGCGTCGTAGGCGCGCAGGCCGTGCCGGGCGCACGCGCGCGCCGCCTCGTCCAGCACGCTGTCGGTGAGCGCGACGACGGCGAACAGCGGGTTGGTTGCCACGTCGCCCCGCCATTCCCACTCAAACTGCTGCACGAGCACGGAGGCATCCTCGGCGTCGAGCTCACCGAGCCGGTGCTTTCGCCACAGCGCGGCCGGTACTTCGACACGGGCGATCGCGCACACGACGCCGTCGTCGAGGGCGCGCACCAGTCCGGCTCCCGGCTCGTCGGCGTAGCGCTTGACGAGCGCTGAGGAGTCGAGGAAGACGGTCACCGGCGGCTGTCGGCGACGATCTCGCCGAGCGGACGGCCGCGGCCGGCAACCTTGCGGGCGCGGGCGACCCGTGGCGGGTCGGGCCGCGTCCCCTCCGCAACCGGCTCCGCGAGCAGTCCGGCCCGGGCGAGACGCTCCCGTGTCCGCTCCGCCTCCGAGCCGGCGAGCGACGGGTCGACGGCGGCGCTGAGTATGAGTGCAATCCAGCCGTTGACGCTGCGCCCCGACCGCTCAGCGTGGGTGCGCACCTGATCGGCGAGATCATCGGAGAGACGAAGCGAGAACTGCGTCATGCAACCATGGTAGCATGTGTGATTTCAGAAGTCGATGTTCTCGTACTCGAGCGCCGGGGGCGCTCACGCCAGGTACGCGTTCTGTAAACGTCGCGGGGCGACGGCCGTGACGGCCGCTAGCATTCCCGCGATGCCGACCTCCGTCGTGACCGGTGGTGCAGGATTTCTTGGCTCGCACCTGTGCGAGGCGCTTCTGACGCGCGGGCACCGGGTCGTGTGCGTCGACAACCTCGAGACGGGCTCGCTCGCCAACATCGAGCACCTGCGCGGTGCCTCCTTCGTCTTCAGGCCCCACGATCTGACGCATCACGTCGAGGTCGACGAGCCGATCGACTTCGTCTACCACCTCGCGAGCCCGGCCAGCCCGATCGACTACCTGCGGCTCCCCCTACAGACTCTCAAGGTCGGCTCGTACGGCACGCACAACGCGCTCGGCCTCGCGAAGGTGAAGCGCGCGCGCTTCCTGCTCGCCTCCACGAGTGAGGTGTACGGCGACCCGCAGGTGCACCCACAACCCGAGACGTACTGGGGTCACGTCAACCCGATCGGCCCGCGTGGCGTCTACGACGAGGCGAAGCGCTACGCCGAGGCGCTCACGATGGCCTATCACCGCCAGCAAGGGGTCGACACCGCGATCGTGCGCATTTTCAATACCTTCGGTCCCCGGATGCGCCCCCACGACGGGCGGGCGATCCCGACATTCATCCGGCAGGCGCTCGACGAGAAGCCGCTGACAGTGTTCGGCGAGGGCTCGCAGACCAGGAGCTTCTGCTACGTCGACGATCTCGTGCGCGGGCTGATCCTGCTCGCCGAGTCGGGTGAGCACTTCCCGGTCAACATCGGCAACCCCACCGAGATGTCGCTGCTCGAGCTGGCCGAGGCGGTGCTGCGCGCCACCGGCTCGCCGAGCCAGATCGTGTTCGAAGCGCTCCCGGTGGACGACCCGCAGGTGCGTCAGCCCGACATCACACGTGCGCAGCAGCTGCTCGGCTGGGAGCCGCAGGTCGACCTCGACGAGGGGCTTGCCCGTACGTTGAGCTCACTGGGACGGGAACCGGCGCGTGCGTAGCCCGGTTCTCGCCGCCGCTGTGGCGATCCTTGCCGCAGCGCTGTCGATTCCCACGGCGAGCGCCTCGAACTTCATCCAACCCGGCATCTACGACGACGCCCAGATCCTCTACGGCAACCCGGACAAGGTCTTCCCGGTGCTGCAGCAGATGGGGACCAAGCTGCTGCGCGCCAACCTCTGGTGGGGAGGCCCCGCTCTCACAGTCGCCGCGCGCCGTCCGACGAACGCGACCGACCCGAATGACCGGGCGTACGACTGGGCCACCTACGACCGCACGGTCGTCTACGCCCAGAAGTTCGGCATCAAGGTCGTCTTCTCCATCCTCGGCACGCCGCGCTGGGCGAACGGCGCCAGGGGTTGGAGCGTGGCGCCGACCAACCCTGACGACCTCCGGGACTTCGCTGTTGCCGCCTCCCGCCGCTACAGCGGGCTCTTCGTCGGCGCCGACGGAAGGCGGCTGCCCCGTGTCCCGTACTGGCTCGTCTGGAACGAGCCCAACAATCCTGTCTTCCTGAAGCCTCAGTATGCGAAGGTCGACGGCGTGTGGCAGGTCGTCAGCGCGCGCACCTACGCGTCGATGTGCAACGCGGTCGTCAGTGGCGTGCACTCGGTCAGCCGCGGCCTCAAGGTCGGCTGCGGCGTCACCGCGCCGCGCGGCAACAACAACCCGAACTCCGCGCGTCCCTCCGTCTCGCCGCTCCCGTTCCTCCGCGCCATGGTCGCGGGCGGCGCCAGGGGCTTCGACGCCTACGCCCACCACCCGTACTACGGCTCGCGGTCCGAGACGCCCTCCACGCCGCCGCCGGCTCCGCCCCGCGGGCAGCCGCCGACGGCCGTCACCCTCGGCAACTTCGAGCTTCTCACGAGGGAACTGGCGCAGCTGAAGCTCAACGTGCGTATCTGGGTGACCGAGTACGGCTACCAGACCAACCCGCCGGACCGGCTGTTCGGCGTCAGCTGGTACCTCCAGGGTCAGTACATGGAGCAGGCCTACGCGAAGCTCAAGGCGAACCCGCGCGTCGACATGTTCATCTGGTTCCTGCTCCGCGACGAGACCCGTCCGGACGGCTGGCAGTCGGGCCTCTACACGTCCTCCGGCGTGCGCAAGAACTCCCGCGAGGTCTTCGAGGGCCTCGCGCAGAAGAAGTAACCGGCCCGGATCCCGCGCGGCGCGGCTCCGCGCCTTCACGGAACGTTGGACACTCGGAGAGGCCGCTCTAGCCGCCGAGGGACGCGCGGCGCTCGAGGTCGTCCGGGTCGACCAGGTGACCGTCGCGCTCGACGTACCCGTCCTTGCCGCCCACGACGAGGAGGACGAGGTCGTCCTCGCCCACGTTCGACACCTTGCGCGACGTCGTCGACTCGACGTGGCAGAGACCGCCCGGGCCGAGGACGCGCTCCTCGCCGTCGACCTCGAATCGCGCGGTGCCCGCGTGGACGAAGTAGAGCTCGTCCTGCAGGTCGTGGTAGTGCGCGAACCCCTCCTGGCCGGGTGGGTAGATCACCGCGTTGACCCCGAAAGCGGTCACGCCGAGAGCGCCGCGCACCTTCCTGAAGCCGGGGCCCTCCCCGAGCTCGCCGATCGTGCCGAATGCGTATCCCATGCTCATCCCTCCCGTCTGACCATGCTGTCGATAGTGAGGCGCAACCCTTCCTCGAACCCGATCCGGGGCTCGAAGCCGATCGTCTCCCGCGCGCACGATACGTCCGCCCAGGACTGTTGCACGTCGCCCGCCCGTGGCGGCCGGTACGACCGGGCGACCGGGCGGTCGAGCAGGCGCCCGATCGTGTCCGCGAGCGTGTTCACCGTCTCCGAGCCGCCTGTCGCGATGTTGAGGACGTGCCCGCCGGCGCCCTCGGCGTCGGCGGCCCGCAGGTTCGCCTCGACGACGTTCTCCACGTACGTGAAGTCGCGGGACTGCTCGCCGTCGCCGTAGATCGTCACCGGTAACCCTTCCTCGATCGCATGCACGAACAGCGGCACGACCGCGGCGTACTGGGAGTTCGGGTCCTGCCTCGGGCCGAACACGTTGAAGTAGCGCAGCGCCACCGCCTCGAGGTCGTAGACCCGGAAGAAGCTGACACAGAACCGTTCAGCCGCCAGCTTCGCCACCGCATACGGCGAGATCGGGTTCGGCGCCTGCGTCTCGACGCGCGGGAACGTGCCGCCGTCGCCGTAGACCGAGGACGACGAGGCCGCGACGACGCGGCCGACGCCCTCGTCCCGCGCGGCGAGGAGCACGTTGAGGGTGCCTTCGACGTTGACTGCCGTCGAGGTGAGGGGATCCTGCACCGAGCGCGGCACGGAGCCGAGCGCGCCCTGGTGGAACACGACCTCGACCCCGCGCACCGCCGTGTGGACACGCTCGTACGAGCGGAGGTCGCCCTCGACGACCTCGACGTGGTCGGCGATGCCGGCGAGGTTCTCGCGGCGGCCAGTGGCGAAGTTGTCGAGGACCCGCACCCGGTCCCCGCGCGCGAGCAGTGCGCGCACGAGATGCGAGCCGATGAAGCCCGCGCCGCCGGTGACGAGTACGAGGCGGCTCACGCAGCGCGCTCCGCGACGACGTGGAAGTTCGCGAACAGGGTGCCGGGCCCGGGCTCCCGCAGCCGCGCCGAGCGGGCGTCGATCGCGGCCGACAGCATGTTGATGCCGGCGACGAGCGGCTTCGAGAGCGCGCCGAGGTGGGCGCGCCGGGCTGCGAGATCGAGGTAGAGGGATGCGAGCATTCCGAGGCAGGCGGTGGTTCCGGAGGCGGGCGTCACCCTAACCGAAGCCCACTCCGCATTCTCGCGGAAGAGTTTCTCGAGCCCCGCGTGTGTCCAGCGCCAGTAGTCGGCCGGAGACGGGTGGTACGTCATCACGCCGTGCGTCGACACGAGCACCCGGCCCCCCGCGGCGGTCACCCGGGCGAGCTCGGAGACCGCCTTGGCGGGGTCGTCGCAGTGCTCCAGGACCTGGATGCAGAGGACGACGTCGTAGCTCGTGTCCTCGACGGGCAGCTCCTCGACGGCTCCGCGGAGCTCGGCGTGCGGGTTCTCCACCGGGTCGACGCCGACGTACGAGCGGACGTACGGCGCGAACAGGGGCGCGTACGGCTTCTGGCCGCAGCCGACGTCGAGGAGCCGGTACGGGCCGAAGGCGGCGTGGGCGCGGGCCGCCTCCTCGCGGAGCCAGAGGGCGAGCGGCGCCCGTACGGCATACGTCGGCATCGACCGGGGCGGGTCGAGGCGCTGGTCCGGCGGGCGCTCAGCCATCGACGGCTCCCGCTGCGGGCAGCGCGGCGATGCCGAGCACGAGCCACGTCGCAGCGTCCGTGGGGATGCCTGCCACGATGCCGAGCGCGGTCCAGATGCCCATCAGCGTCAGCAGCGCCGAGAGCGCCACGAGAGCCGGACCGGCGCTCTCGATCCTTGCCCTGCGCGCGGTGCGCGCGGCGAGCGCGAGCCCGGCGCCGAAGGTGGCAAGCAGGAGCCCCAGGCCGACCACGCCGAGGTCGGCGGCGGCCTGCACGTAGGCGTTCTGGATGCCCCACGGGGTCTCGGGCGACGGGAACGCCTCGGCGACGACGTTCGGGAACTTCCGCCTCGCGTCGGGGACATAGGGCATGTACACGGCGGCGCCGGACGAGCCCTGCCACCCGACGCCGACCACGGCATGATCGAGGAAGATCCTGCCCCCGATGTAGGTGAGCACCGTCCGCTGCGAGTAGGTCTCGATGCCGGCCTGTGGCCTGTCGTCGCGGACGCCGGCGAAACGGAGGAACGCCGCCAGCGGGTCGGCCCTGAGGGCACCCACGCCGGCCACGACCACACCCACGACCCCGGCGAGCACGAGTGCGCGCCGGACGGTCAGCTGGAAGCGGCGTCGGGCGACGAGGGCGACGACGGCCGCCGCGACGACGAGTCCCGCCGCCGCAGCGGTGCTGCCCGAGAGGATCAGCCCCGACCCCGCCGCCAACCCGAGGGCGGTCAGCTTCCGGTCGCCCGGCCACGCGCCGCCGGTGACGATCCCGGCCGTGCCGATCGCGAACGCGACCCCGCAGAGCGCGGCCAGGTCGTGGTGCCCGAGGAACGAGGGCTGGCGCCACCCCGCCTTCCAGGCGTCGAAGATCGGCACGCCCACGAACTGCAGGAGCGCGACGGCGGACGCCGCGACCGCCCAGGCGGCGACCGTCCACACGAGCGGCTGGAGATCCGCGGGCCTCCGCACGAGGAGCGGCACCGCGAGCGCGAGCAGCGCGTACTCGGCGAACTTCGCCGCGGTCACCGCATGGGTCGCGAAGCCGTCCGCAGCGACGTTGCGGAACGTCTCGACAGCGATCCACGCCAGGAGGCCCCCCGCCGCGAGCCAGAGCGCGCGCCCTGCCCGCAGCGGCGCAAAGCCATGCCGGACGCCGCTCACGAGCGCGGCCACGGCGACCGCGAGCACGGCCACGTCCGACAGGGTCGCCGTTGCGGTCGTGGAGCCGAGGCCGACCTCGATGGTGGGCTGGTAGCGGATGTGGAGGAACATCAGCGGCGCGGAGGCCGCGAGGATCACAGCGCCGACCGAGATCTGTGCTTCGACCTCCGCGCCGTGCGCCCGCGGGATCGCGCTCGAGACAGGCCGGGAAGCCAAGACGTCCACTATACTCACGGCTCGGGATGCGTTCGCGGCTTCTCTGGCGTCGTTCGGCGACTGCCGCGGGGCTGTACTCCGCGGTTGCGCTCGGCATCGTCGGGACGGTCATCGCCTCCCGGGTGCTCGGACTCGAGTCGTTCGGCGTCTACGCGACCGCACTCGCTGTCGCCTCGTTCTTCCAGTCGCTGCTCGATCTCACGGTCGAGGAATCGCTGACGAAGTTCGGCTTCCGCTACGTCGCCGCGGAGGACTGGGGACGGCTGCACCGGTTGCTCGCGCGCGCGCTCGAGCTCAAGCTGCTCGGCGGCGCGCTCGGGAGCATCGCGTTGCTGCTGCTCGCGCCATTTGCGAACGAGCTGTTCGGCTCGAGCGGCCTCACCGCCGCGGTGCTGGCGGCCGCCGCTCTGCCGCTCGTGCAGTCGCCGGAGAACGTCGCTGCCACCGTCCTGCTCCTGCGGGGCCGCTACGACGTGCGCGGTGCCTACATGGCGTTCTCGATGGCGCTGCGGCTGACCGCGATCGCGATCGGGACGCAGATCGGGGTGTGGCAGACGATCGCCCTCATCGTCGTCGCGCAGACGATCGCCACCGCGGTGATCGGCGTCCTCGGCCTCTCCGCGTTCCGGCGGTTCCCGTCCGCGGAGCACGCGCCCCTCGGCGAGGACCGCCGCGGCATCGTCTCGTTCGTCCTCCAGTCCAGCCTCGCGACGGGAATGCTGTCGCTGCGCGGGACGCTCTCGCCGCTCCTGCTCGGCATCGTCGCCGGCCCGACCCAGGTCGGACTGCTCCGGATCGCGCAGGCGCCGCAGGGCGGCCTCGCCGCTGCGAGCTCCCCCGTACGGCTCGTGCTCCTGACGGAGCAGACGCGCGACTGGGAGGCGGGGCAGGAGCGCGACGTGGTCGCCGGGGTGCGTCGCTACATGGCCGCCGCCGCCGGGTTGATGATCGTGGCCGTGCCGGTCTTCATGATCACGATGCCGTGGCTCGTGCGCGTGGTCTTCGGTACCCAGTACGAGAGCGCCGTGACCGCCGCCCGGATCATCCTGGTCGCGGCGGCGGTGCAGCTCGTCCTGGGCTGGACGAAGTCGCTGCCCGTCACGATCGGGCGCCCGCGGCTGCGCATCGTCACCCACGGGATCGAGACGCTCGTCCTGCTGCCGCTCGTCCTCGTGTTCGGGCTGGAGTGGGGCGTCACCGGCGCCGCCCTGGCGATACTCGTCTCGACCCTCGTGTTCGCCGTGGTCTGGGCCGTCGTGCTCGTCCGGCTGGCCAGGGAGGTCGACGAGCGGCACACCGCGCGAACCGCGACGGGCGTCCACACGGCATGAAGGCCCTGATCGTGTCCGGTATCTGGCCCCCGGACGTGGGTGGGCCTGCGAGTCACGCGCCGGAGCTGGCGGCGTTCCTGACCGAGCGCGGCCACTCGGTCGAGGTGGTCACGACGGCCTCCGCCCGCCCCGCTCCGAGGCCGTACCCGGTGTTCCGCGTCAGACGCTCCGTCCCGCCCGGCGCGCGCCATGCCGCCGTCGCCGCGCTCGTCGCGCGCCGCGCCCGGCACGCCGACGTGGTCTACGCGACGTCGATGCTGCGCCGCGCCGTCCTCGGGGCGGCGGCGGCGCGCCGGCCCCTCGTCGTCAAGGTGACGACCGACGAGGCATTCGAGCGCGCCCGCAGGATGGGCCTCTTCGACGGGAGCCTCGACGACTTCCAGGACGCCCCCGGCGACGCGAGAGTGAGGGCGCTGCGTTGGAGCCGGACGGCCGCGCTCCGTCGCGCGAGGCACGCGTTCTTTCCGAGCAGCTTCCTGCGCGAGCTCGCCCTCGGCTGGGGGCTTGCGCCCGAGCGGACCTCCGTCATCCCCAACCCCGCGCCCGTGCTCCCCGACTTCGAGCCCCGCGAGGCGCTGCGCGCGCGGTTTCGGATGACGGGCCCGACACTCGTGCTGGCCGGCCGGCTGACGGCTCAGAAGGCCGTCCCCGTGGCGCTCGGGGCCGTTTCGCGCGTCCCCGCGGTGTCGCTGCTCGTCGTCGGCGAGGGACCCGACCGCGCAGCCCTCGAGCACGAGTGCGCCGAACGGGGCGTGTCGGCGCGCGTTCGCTTCCTCGGCGGCCGCTCGCGCGACGAGGTGCTGCGCCTGTTCCACGCAGCCGACGCCGCACTCCTCTCGTCGGCGTGGGAGAATTTCCCTCACACGGTCGTGGAGGCACTCGCCGCGGGCACGCCCGTGATCGCGACCGCGGTCGGAGGCGTGCCGGAGGTGGTGCGCGACGGCGGCAACGGGCTGCTCGTCCCCGCAGGAGACCCGGCGGCGCTCGCGGACGCGATCGAGCGCTACCTCGGCGACGAGGGGCTGCGCTCGCGACTACGCGC
>Ga0315292_10002465_pt1 | contig 10393 bp, 5 predicted proteins | sample YL17G13_0_MG_FD_204029 | JGI IMG/M metagenome (GOLD analysis project Ga0315292, IMG submission 204029) | Sediment microbial communities from Yellowstone Lake, YNP, Wyoming, USA - YL17G13_0 | ecosystem: Environmental > Aquatic > Freshwater > Lake > Sediment | place: USA: Wyoming | collected... | reverse complement strand
GTTATTGCGCTTCCGGCCCGTAGGTTGTATATCTACCACGCCACGATGTACTTTCTGGGCCTGCACCTCCTCGATCTGACGATCATCGCCGCCTATCTGGTGGCCATGCTCTGGCTCGGCAAGCGGCTGGGTAAGCGCTCGCAGGGCATGGACGATTTCTTCCTGGCGGGCCGCACGCTCGGAAAAACCTACCAGTTCTTCCTGAACTTCGGCTGCTCGACCAACGCCGACCAGGCCGTCGCCGTGTCCCGGGAGGTCTACCGCCAGGGCATCGGCGGGATGTGGATCCAGTCGCTCGTCCTGTTCCTCACGCCGTTCTACTGGTTCACGGTCCTGCTGTTCCGGCGCGTCCGATTGACCACGATCGGCGATTTCTACGCCGAACGGTTCCAGAGCCGCTTCCTGGGCGCGGCCTACGCGGTGTTCACGCTGGCGCTGTCGGCGTTTATCGGCGGCGGCATCGGGATGCTGGTCGCGGGCAAGACGATGGTGGCGATGACGCCGAAGGCCATCGCGCAGTGCACGCCTGCCGAACGCGCCAGCATCCTCGAGTACCGTGAGTTCCAGCAGCTCGAATCACAGGGCCGGGCCGCGCTGGTTGCCGACCAGCGCGCGCGGTGGGAGGTGCTCCGCCAGAAACAGCAGCGGGGCGAACTGCATTCCTTCGTGTCGCACATCGACCAGTTGTGGTTCTTCATCATTTACGCCGTCGTGGTGGGCGCCTACACGATGATGGGCGGGTTCCGCGCGGCCGCGGTCACCGACGGGATTCAGGGGGTGCTGATCATCATCTTCTCGGTCATCCTCGTCCCGGTCGGCCTCAGCCGCCTTGGTGGATTTTCGGGACTCCACGCGGCGGTGCCGGCCCACATGTTCGAACTGTTCGGGTCGGCCTCGCTGAGTGACTACGCGTGGTACACGGTCCTGGCGATGGTGCTGGCCAACCTGGTCTCCATCGTCGCCGTGGTGTCGGGCATGCAGACGGCGGGATCCGCCACCAACGAATTCGCGGCCAGGGTCGGCATGATCGGGGGCATGTTCGCGAAGCGGATCCTGATGCTGTTCTGGGCGCTGGCCGGGCTCATCGCGATCGGCCTCTACGCCGGGCGGCTGAACGATCCCGATCTCATCTGGGGCGTGATGACGAACGACTTGCTCTGGCCCGGCGGCATCGGCCTGGTGCTGGTGGGGGTCCTGGCGGCCAACATGTCGACGCTTGATGCCTCGGCGGTGTCGCACTCCGCGCTGTTCATCCGCAACCTGTACCGCCCCGTCGTCCCCGGCCGATCCGACGCCCACTACCTGCTGATCGGGCGGGTGGTCATCGGGGTGACGCTGGCGGGCGCGGTGCTGGTGGCAATGGTGGTCGACAACCTGCTCGAACTGTTCCAGTACATCATCTCGGTGCCGGCGATTTTCGGCGCGTCCATCTGGCTCGGCTTCGTCTGGCGGCGCGTGACGGCGCTGGCCGTCGTCGTGCAGGTGGCGATGTGCCTGGTGCTCTACGCGGCGATCCCGACCGCGTTCCCGCGCATCGACGCCGCGCGGCACCACCCCGCGTGGCTGGCGCAGACCGTGGCCCGCACCGTGACCGTGACCGCGCCGGCGACGGTCGATGACGTGCGGGCCGGACGCGCCGCGGCGACCGGCCAGATCGTGACGCGCGAACAGGTGATGCCGCCGGTCGGCATCCTCTTTGAGCGCGTCGTGCGGACCGATCCGGCGGACCCAGCCTCGCCCCTGGAGGGCCGCGGGCGGTTCCACGCGGAGCTCTGGGTGATGCGCGGATTCGGCGTCGACTTCACGCACTGGTCCAAGCCGCAACTGGTCGCGGCGCGGTTCTTCTTCGACGCGATCTTCCCGTTCGTCCTGCTCGTCCTGTGCTCCTGGGTGACGCGCCCCGTACCCGACGCGATCCTCGACCGGTTCTTCGCCCGCGTGCATACGCCCGTGCAGCCGACGCCGGAGGCCGACGTGGCGGAGGTCGAAGCGTCGTACGCCAACCCGCGGCGCTTCGATCACGACAGGCTGTTTCCCGGCCGCCACTGGGAGATTCTCAAGCCGGCCGCCAGCGACTACGCGGGCTTTTTCGGCACATGGGGACTGGTCGGCGTCATCGTGCTCCTGCTCTGGGCCATGGTGAGGATTCAGTGAACTCGCCTCAGGCCGCGCCCCACCGCCGGGTCGGGATCGACAACTACGGGCTCTTTCCGCTCGACCTCTCTCCGATCGGCACCCTGGAGTGGGCGGTCGCGCACGGGGCGGACGGCGTGGCCTTCTCGGGCCTGACCGCACGCTGGCAGCAGGCGACGGACGCAGCCGCGCTCGCCGATCTGAAGGCCTTTGCGGGGGCGCACGATCTGTACCTCGAGTGGGGCGGCGCCAGCCACATTCCCCGCGACATGACGTCGTGGGCACGGCGGGACTGCACGGCGACCAACCGTCGCGCCGCCCGCGACGCCGCAGCGCTGGGCACGCGCGTGGTTCGCTCGTGCTCGGGCGGCCTCATGCGCTGGAGCGCGGAGTCCCCCGCCACCGAGATCCTGCTGCGCGAGACCGCGGACGCGCTGCGCGGCCAGGCGGCCATGCTCCGCGATCACGGTGTCGTGCTGGCGATCGAAACGCACTTCGAGTTCACCTCCGTCGAACTGCGCCGCCTGATCGAGATGTGCGAGGCGGAACCTGGCGACTGGCTCGGCATCTGCCTCGACACGATGAACCTGCTCACGATGATCGAGGAGCCGCTCCGGGCGACCGACCGCCTGCTGCCGTGGGTTGTGAGCACGCACATCAAGGATGGCGGCGTGCTGATGAGCCGTGACGGGTTGACGACGTTCCCGATGCCGGTTGGCGAGGGCCTGATCGATCTGGGCGCGATCATCCGGCGCCTCGATACGCTGCCCTGGCCCGTCCATCTTTCGGTCGAGGACCACGGCGGCAGCTTCCTGCTGCCGATTCACGACGCGGCCTTCCTCGGCCGATTCCCTGATCTCGCCGGGGCCGAGGTGACCGCCCTGACTGACCTGAGCGAACGGGCGGCCGGCATGCCGGCCTGCCGCCCCGTGGACCGCCGCATGTGGCCGGCGATGTGCGAGGCGCGCGTGAGCCACGACGTCGAGGCGCTCCGGTCGCTGGCGGCACGCACCCCCGACGGCCGAGGAGGCGACTGACACGATGGCGGAGCAACCGCTTTCCGACCGGTTCACCTTCAAGACGGCCGACGAACTCCGGCGCAAGGCGGAGGAACTCGGCTTTCTACTCCCGTTCGCCGAGGACCTCAGCGCGCTGCTGCAACCGGCCACGGTCGCCGGGCAGACGTTGCCCAACCGCCTGGTCGCGCAGCCGATGGAAGGCTGCGACGGCGATGCCGACGGCGCGCCCGGTGACCTCACACGCCGGCGCTATCAGCGCATCGCCGCGGGCGGCAGCGGCCTGATCTGGGTTGAAGCGACCGCCGTGGTCGGGGACGGCCGCGCCAATGCGCGGCAACTGTGGATCTCGGACCACACCGTGAAGCGGTTCGAGCAACTCACCGAGCTGATTCGGTCGGCGGCGCGCGCGAGGTTCGGCAATCAGTTCCTGCCCTACCTCGTGCTCCAGCTCACCCACTCCGGCCGCTTCAGCCGCAGGGCTGCGCCCGGGAAACGCAGGGCGGCCTGCTACAACCTGTACCTCGACCGCGAGTCGCTCCCGGACTGGACCGACGGCGAGCTCGACCAGGTGCACCGCGGGTTTGTCCACGCCGCGCGGCTCGCCGCCGACGCCGGCTTCGACGCGATCGATCTCAAGGCGTGCCACGGCTACCTGCTGCACGAACTGCTCAGCGCTCGCCTGCGCGGCCACAGCCGGTATGGGAGGACCTACGAGAATCGGGCGCGGCTGCTGCTCGAGACCGTGACGGCCATTCGCATCATGGTGCCGGGCCTCGCCGTCGCCGTCCGCATGAGCGCCACCGACAGCATCCCCCCGCCGTACGGCTTCGGCCTGGCCGAGGACGGGAGCGGCCACATCGATCTGACCGAGCCGATCCAGCTGGCGCGGGATCTCGCCACCCGCGGGTGTGCGCTGCTCAACGTGTCGGCCGGCATTCCCAGTTTCGATCCGCAGGTGGGCCGCCCGTTCGACCGGCCGGTCGCCGGGGCCGACGCGTCGCCCGAGCACCCGCTGATCGGCGTCATGCGCCTGCTGAGACTCGGGATCGCGATCCAGCAGGCCGTGCCGTCGGTCCCCGTCGTCGCCACGGGCTTCTCGTGGCTGCGCCAGTTCTGGCCGCACGTGGCGGCCGCGCTGGTCGGGAGCGGCCAGGTGGCGCTGGCCGGCCTCGGGCGCGGCATCTTCGCCTACCCCGACGCGCCGGCCGACCTGATGGCGCGGGGTCGGCTCGATCAGCGGAAGTGCTGCATCGCGTGCTCGCGATGCTCGGAGCTGATGCGGCTGGACAGCACGCCGGGCTGCGTGGTCCGCGACCACCCGCTCTATCCCGAGATCCACCGGCAGGCTCTGGCGAAGGCGGCCCGGCGCGATGGACCGGGCGGCTCATGACGACCGATCGCCTCGTTACGGGCCGCACCTGGACCGACGTCTGTTCGGTGAACACGCTGGTCATCGGGTCGGGCGCCGCCGCGCTCAACGCGGCCGTGACACTGCACGATCTCGGGCAGCGCGATCTCGCCATCGTGACGGAGGCCTGGGGCGGCGGGACGTCGGCCAACGCGGGTTCGGACAAGCAGACCTACTACAAGCTGTCCCTCGCTGGGCCGGAACCGGACTCGCCGCGCCTGCTCGCCGCGGACCTGGTCGCGGGCGGCAGCATGCACGGGGATATCGCGCTGTGCGAGGCCCAGCATTCGGCGCAGGCGTTCTATCACCTCGTCCAGCTCGGCGTGCCGTTTCCGCACGATCGCTACGGCGCCTTTCCCGGCTACCAGACCGATCACGACCAGCGGGGCCGCGCCACCTCGGCCGGCCCGCTGACCTCGCGCCTGATGGTCACGGTGCTGTCCCGCGCAGCCCAGGACCGGCGCATCCCGGTCTTCGAGCCCTTCCAGGTGGTGGCGCTGCTCACCGGCGGCGCGCCCGGCGCGCCCCGCATCGCCGGCGCGGTCGCGCTGGACCTGCAGGCCTGTGCTGACGGGTCGCCGCGCGTGCTGCTGTTCAATGCGCGCAACGTCATCCTGGGCACCGGCGGGCCCGGGGGCCTGTATCTCGACTCGGTCTACCCGGCGGAACAGACCGGGTCGATCGGGATCGCGTTCCGCGCGGGTGCGATCGGCCAGAATCTCACCGAGTCGCAGTTCGGCCTCTCCTCGATCGGCGTCCGCTGGAACGTGTCCGGCTCGTACCAGCAGGTCGTGCCGCGCTACGTGTCGACCGACAAGGACGGGCTCGACGCGCACGAGTTCCTCAACGACGCCTTTCCCGACGCCGGCACGCTCGGCACGGCCATCTTCCGTAAGGGCTACCAGTGGCCGTTCGATCCCCGGCGCGTCCGCGGTCACGCGTCGTCGCTCATCGATCTGCTGGTCTACCGCGAACGCGTCGCGCGCGGGCGGCGCGTCTTCCTCGACTTCACCGGGAACTTCAAGGGCGGCGGCGCGGTGGCTCCGTTCTCGCTGGACGCGCTGCATGACGAGGCGCGGGCCTATCTCGAGCGCTGCGGCGCCACCGGCGCGACGCCGATCGCACGGCTCGCCCGGATGAACCAGCCCGCCATCGACTTCTACGGCAGCCGCGGGATCGATCTGGGGCGCGAGCCTCTGGAGATCGCCGTGTGCGCACAGCACAACAACGGCGGCCTGCGCGGCGGCCTGTGGTGGGAGTCGAACCTGACGGGCCTGTTCCCGGTCGGCGAAGTGAACGGGTCGCACGGCGCCCGCCGCCCCGGCGGCGCGTCCCTGAACGCCGGGCAGGTCGGCGGCCTGCGCTCCGCGATGTTCATCGCGAACCGCCGGACCGAGGCGCCTCAGCCGGCCGGGCAGTTCGCCGCCCAGGTGGCCCCCCAGGTGGACGCCGTGCTGCAGTTCGCCGAAGATGCGCTGGCCAACGCCAGTCGGTCCCGCGTGACGCCCGAGGCGGCCCGCGCATCCATCCAGGCGCGCATGTCGCAGGCTGCCGGGCACATTCGCGTTCGCGACGCGGTCACGCGGGCCGTCGACGACGCCTGGGCCGAGTGGCGGGACTTCGACGCGGCGGCGTGGGCGCCCGACGCGACGCACCTGCCCGCGGTGTTCCGGACCCGGGACCTGTGCCTCGCGCACGTGGTCTATCTCGAGGCGCTCGCCGAGTACCTGGCCCGCGGCGGCCGCAGCCGCGGGTCCTGGATCGTGCTCGACCAGGACGGTGACCCGGTCAACGCCGCGCTGGGTGACGCGTGGCGTTTCACGGTGAACCCGGCGGACGCGTTCGTCGATCGCCACATCCTGGAAGTCGCCTTCGAGCCCACCGGCTCGGTACGCAAGACCTGGGTGCCCGTGCGCCCGCTGCCCGAGGATCACGCCTGGTTCGAGACGGCGTGGACGGCCCATCGAACCGGCGCCGTGTATGACTGAGGACCGCTCATGCTGATCGACACCCCTGTCGCCCTGATAACCGGCGCGAGCCGGGGGATCGGCCGCGCCATTGCCCTGGAGCTGGCCGCCCGCGGCTTCGACATCGCCGCGCTCGCGCGGCCGCGCGCCCGCGCCGTCGACCCCGGCGCCCTGGCGTCGCTGGGCGCGCTGGTCGAGCAACGCGGGCGCCGGTTCCTGGCCGTCGAAGCGGATGTCGCCGAGGTCGACGGCCACGACACGGCCATCGGCCTGGTGCTCGGCGCGTTCTCGCGCCTCGACGTGTTCGTCAGCAACGCCGGCATCGCGCCCGAGCGGCGGCTCGACGTGCTGGAGACCACCCCGGCCAGCTTCGATCACGTCATGGGCACGAACCTGCGCGGCGCGTTCTTCCTGACGCAGAAGGCGGCCCGCGCGATGCTCGAGACCCGGGTGGCCGTCCCCGGCTGCGTCCCGCGGATCATCGTCATCGGATCGGTCTCTGCCGAGGCCTCGTCGCCCAATCGCGCGGAGTATTGCATCTCGAAGGCCGGCCTCAGCATGGCGGTCAGGGTCCTGGCCGATCGGCTCGCGCCGGCGGGCATCCCGGTGTTCGAGGTCCGGCCGGGTATCATTCGCACGGACATGACCGCCCCCGTGCAGGCGCGCTACGACAGCGCGATCGCCGCCGGCCTGGTGCCGCAGCGCCGCTGGGGCGAACCCGACGACGTCGCGAAGGCCGTGGCCGCGTTGGCGACGGGAGCGTTCGACTACTCCACCGGGCTGATCGTCGATGTCAGCGGCGGCATGTCCCTGCCAAGGCTCTAGCACATGGTCGACGTCGCCGAACACGTCTACGACGATGATCCGCTGCGGGGCCATCCCGACGTGCGGACGCGGCTCACCAGCGTCTCGTACTACGTCCTCGGCAACGGCCTGATCCAGGCGGCGATTCAACACGCCCCCGGCGGCGAAGGCACGCCGCTGGGCGTGCTCGTGATGGATCCCGATCGGCTGCGCAAGAAGCGCGAGAGCCTCACGATGGACCCCGCGCGCGGGCTCGAGCCGACCATGGCGCGCATCGCCAGGCCCGGCGGGAATCTGGAGCCGACGCCGGGGACGCTGATCGTGTCCTGGGTGCCGGGCGCCGCCGTGCCGACCGTCCGCGCCAGCTGGGGCGGCGGCGGTCTGGTCGTCCACGAGACGTTCAGTTGCCCGCTCCCGACGCAGGCCCGGCTGGTCCGGCACATCGAGGTGCACAACGACAGCCCCGATCCGGCGCCGTGCACGGTCATGCTTGGCGCCGGGCCGTCGCCCTTCGCCCGCGCGTTCACGCTCGCCTCGGACGAGCGCGCCGGCCTCACGCTCGGCTACGATCTCGACCCGGCATCGGGTGCGGTGTCGGCCGTCGAACTCGAGGGCCCGCCCGCGCATGCCTCGACGGGCGGCCTCTGGTCGAACCGGACCTCGATCGCGTTCAACGAGCCCACGCTCGATCATCTCTTCCACGCCAGCCGCGTCCAGCTCCCGGCGGCCATCTCGGCTCGTGGCTGCATGGACGGCAGCATCTGGCAGTACAACCGGGAATGGGTCCGCGACCAGGCCTTTGTCGTCCAGGCCCTCACGATGCTGGGCCACCGCGAGCGCGCGGCGACGATGCTGCGCCGCCTGCTGACGACGTTCGTCACGCCCGAGGGCGCGACGCTCGACTCCAGCGAGGTCCGGGCGCGGGACGACATCGAACTGGATCAGAACGGCATCCTGCTCTACGTCATCAGGGAGTACGTCAACTGGACGGGCGACGTCACGCTGCTCTCGGACCTGTGGGATCGGATCGCCGCCCTGGCCGACTACCCGCTCCGGTCCGAGTTCCGGCACGAGCCGAGCGGCCTGCTCTCCGGCTGCCGCGAGTTCTGGGAACGTCACGCGGCCCATGGCATCGAGCCCGGCCTCGAGATGGTCTACCAGGTGTGTGTCGCGATCGGCCTGCAGGCCGCGGCCGACCTCGCCCGGCGGATCGGCCGGCCGTCTGACGCGGACCGATGGAAGACGGCGTCCGCACGGCTGCGCATGGCCGTGCTCACCGATCCGGTCTACGCGATGCACGATGCCCGCGGCTTCATCAAGCGGCGGGGACTCGACGGGTGCATCCAGGAGACCGCCGTGCCGCGCGCCGATGCCGGGTTGCCTGCGGGCTCACCGCTCGCCGGCGACGCGCCGCACCATCTCAACCCCGACACGTGCGCGGTCCTGCCGATCGCCTTCGGGTTCGTGGAGCCGGACACCGCGATCGCCCGCGCCACACTCGCCTCGGTCGAGGGGCTCTGGAACCAGCGATGGACAGGCGGCGGGTACGGGCGCTACGACGTGACCTCGGAACCGGACTCGCCGGGCGCGTGGCCGTTTGCGTCGCTGTTTGTCGCGCGCGCCGGCGTTGAGGCCGGCGATCCGGCGACGGTGTGGCGCGTCCTGCGCTGGCTGAACCAGACCGCCGGCGCCGCCTCCGGCGCGTGGTTCGAGTTCAACGGCCCGCGCATCGCGCCGCCCTTCCCGCAGGTGGGCATCATCCCGTGGACGTGGGCGGAACTGACCCTGCTGCTCATCCACCACGTCCTCGGCGTCCGGCCCGGCGAGACGGCGCTGCGCGTGCGGCCGCGGCTGCTCCCCGGGATCGGCCACCTCCACGCGCGACTGCCGGTGCGAGACGGCTGGCTGCGCATCGACCTGCGCACGAGCCCGGAGGCGGAGGCCGACCGCGAGTTCATCGTCCCCTATACGTCAGGCGAGATGGTGGTCACCGGCACCGTCAGGGCGATCACATGACGTCACGTCCCTCGCTCGTCCTGGTCTGCAACTCCCACATCGATCCGGTCTGGCTGTGGCCGTGGGAAGAAGGGCTGGCGGCGACGCTCTCGACCTTCAGGGCGGCGGCCGGGCTGTGTGCCGAGTTCGACGGCTTCATCTTCTGCCACAACGAGGCCATCCTCTACCGCTGGGTCGAGGAGTACGAGCCGGTGCTCTTCGACCGCATCCGGCAGCTCGTGCGCGCCGGCCGCTGGCACGTCATGGGCGGCTGGTACCTGCAGCCGGACTGCAACCTCCCGTGCGGAGAGTCCTTCGTGCGGCATATCCTCGCCGGCCGCAAGTACTTCTCGTCCGCGTTCGGCGTCATGCCGCGCGTCGCCGTCAACCTCGACCCGTTCGGCCACACGCGCGGCCTCGTGCAGATTCTGGCGAAAGCCGGCTACACCGGCTACCTGTTCTGCCGCCCCGACGCGAAGCACCTGCCGCTGCCGTCCGACGACGTGATCTGGGTGGGGTACGACGGGTCCACGGTACTCGCCCATCGCGCCTCCGAGCACTACAACTCCGAGGGCGGGAAGGCCCGCGCCAAGGTGGAGGCGTGGCTGGCCGCCCACGCGGATCAGCCCCGCGGCCTCATGCTCTGGGGCGTCGGCAACCACGGCGGCGGGCCGTCGCGGGAGGATCTCACGGCGCTCCAGGCGCTGATGGACACGACGCCGGAACGCGCGATCTCGCACGGCACGCCGGATGACTACTTCGCGGCCCTCGAGGCCACGCGTGACGCGCTGCCGAGACTCGCACGCGATCTGAACCCCTGGGCGCCTGGCTGCTACACGACGATGTCGACGGTGAAGCGCGCGCACCGCCGCCTCGAGTCTCGCCTGTGGCTGACCGAGAAGATGCTCGCGACCGCCGCCGTGCAGGACCTGCTGCCCTACCCGGCGGCGGCGCTACGCGACGCTCAGGACGCGCTGTTGTTCTGCCAGTTCCACGACATCCTGCCAGGCTCCTCGGTCGCCGAGGTCGAAGATCAGGCGCTCCAGCGCCTCGGCCACGGGCTCGAC
>Ga0315292_10002464_pt1 | contig 10396 bp, 10 predicted proteins | sample YL17G13_0_MG_FD_204029 | JGI IMG/M metagenome (GOLD analysis project Ga0315292, IMG submission 204029) | Sediment microbial communities from Yellowstone Lake, YNP, Wyoming, USA - YL17G13_0 | ecosystem: Environmental > Aquatic > Freshwater > Lake > Sediment | place: USA: Wyoming | collected... | reverse complement strand
TCGAACACGGCTTTGCCGGTCTCGATGTGGGTGCGCACCAGGATCCCCGCCTGCTCGAACTGCATCAGCACCCGGTACACCGTGGCCAGGCCGACGTCGGCGCCTTCGCCGAGCAACAGCCGGTACACATCTTCGGCGCTCAGGTGGCGCTGCCGGGTGCTCTGGAAGACCTCGAGCACCTTGATGCGGGGCAGAGTCGCCTTCAGCCCGCTGTTCTTCAGTTCTTCAGCACGCGTCATGGAGTGGGGCGGCCGCGCCCGGGTGGGCAAGTGCGCCGCTAGAATCGCCGCATCATATCGGCGCAGCTGGAGCCAGCCACCGGCAGCCAGCGTTCAACTCCATGGGACCTCATGTATCCACCTGCTGTCGCGGGACGCGGCTGACCGCGCTGATGGGCGCGCTATGCGTGGCCATGGCCGGTTGCCAGTCTTTGCAGTCGTCCGACAGTTTTCTCGGTGTGATCACGCCCTATCGCGTTGAGGTGGTGCAGGGCAACGTCATCACCAAGGAGCTGGCGGCGCTGGTCAAACCCGGCATGAGCCCGGCGCAGGTGCGCGATTTGCTGGGCACACCACTGCTCACCGACGTCTTCCACGCCGATCGCTGGGACTATGTGTTCACGATTCGGCGCCAGGGTGCCGAGCCGCAGTTGCGCCGGGTCGTCGCGCGCTTCAAGTCCGACAAGCTTGAGCGCCTGATTGCCGAGGACGAGTTGCCGGGCGAACGCGATTTCGTCGCTGCCATCGATACCTTCAAGACTCTGCGCGACGCCCCGCCTTTGGCGCTGAGCCCGGTGCAGCTGCAGGCCCTGCCGGTGCCGCCGAAGCCGGCTGCGGCGGCTGCGGAACCGATGGGAGCTTTGCGTGCCTACCCACCGCTCGAACCCAAACCATGACCCAAGCACTGCGAATTGCCGTGGCGGGGGCGTCCGGGCGCATGGGGCAGATGTTGCTCGAGGCGGTGGCCGCCGCCGATGACCTGGCCTTGGCCGGCGCCCTGGACATTGCGAGCGCTGCCGGAATCGGCCACGACTGCCTGGCGTTTCTGGGGCGCACCAGCGGCGTCGCGGTGCGTGCGGATGCGCGCGCGGCGTTGCGCCCGGCGCAGGTCCTGATCGATTTCACGCGTCCCGAAGGAACGCTGGCGCACCTCGACGCGTGCCGTGAGCTCGGCGTCAAGGCAGTGATCGGCACCACAGGCTTCAGCGACGCGCAGAAGGCACGGATCGCCGAGCACGCGCAACACATCGCGATCGTGATGGCACCCAACATGAGCGTGGGTGTGAATGTGGTGCTGCGCCTGCTGGACGTGGCGGCGCGTGCCCTGAGCCGCGGTTACGACATCGAGGTGATCGAGGCGCACCATCGGCACAAGGTCGACGCGCCGAGCGGCACGGCGCTGCAGATGGGCGAGACCGTGGCGCGCGCGCTCGGGCGCGAACTTGCCGAATGCGCGGTGTATGCGCGCAAAGGCGCGACCGGGGAACGCGAACCGTCGGCGATCGGTTTTTCCAGCATCCGCGGCGGCGACATCGTGGGCGACCACACGGTGTTGTTTGCCGGGACCGGCGAACGCATCGAAATCACGCACAAGGCCAGCAGCCGCGCGGGTTATGCCCAGGGCAGCCTGCACGCGGCGCGCTTCCTCGCGGGTCGCGCGAGCGGCTTGTTCAACATGCAAGACGTATTGGGGCTGGCCTGATGCACGCCGCTGCGGTGCACGAAGTCATGCCGTTGGCGGGCCCGGTGCCGGGTTCGATGCAAGCGAGACACGAATGACGGGATTTGAGCACTTCTGGTCCCAGGGCGACCTCATCACGCGCGGCGTCGCCGTGTTGTTGCTGGCAATGTCGGTCAGCGCCTGGGTCGTGATCTTCTGGAAAGGGTGGCTGCTGCGCCGTGTCAGTTCCGACATGGCGCGCGCCATCACCGCGTTCTGGGCCGCGCCGTCGATGACGCAGGGCCACGCGCAATTGCTGAAGTTCGATCGTGAAGGGGTGGTTGGCCCATTGCTCATCGCGGCGCTGGCGAAGCCGCGCAGCGACACGCTGGAAAGCAAAGGCCAGGTCGATTCGCAGCTCACCCGGCGCCTGCGCGACGCGCTGCACGGTGTTGTTGCGCAATTGCAGTTCGGCCAGGTGTTGCTCGCTTCGATCGGCAGCACCGCGCCGTTCATCGGCCTGTTCGGCACCGTGTGGGGCATCTATCACGCGCTGCTGAGCATTTCTGCAGCCGGCAGCATCACGATCGAACGCGTCTCCGGTCCGGTGGGTGAGGCCCTGGTGATGACGGCGGCTGGCTTGGCGGTGGCAATCCCTGGCGTGCTGGCGTACAACATCTTTGGCAAGCGTGTCGCGGCCTGCGAAGCCGAGCTCGAAGGTTTTGCCCACGATCTGCGCGAGATGCTGATCCACGAAGGCGACGCCGCCGGGCCGGTGCCGGCCGCCAACGGCGCAACCTCGGCGATGGCCTGAAGCCGGACCGGCAGCATGGCCTTTGGGCGCCTCGAACGCAACCTCGGCCCGCAGCCGATGAGCGACATCAACATGACGCCCTTGATCGACGTCATGCTCGTGCTGCTCGTCATTTTCATGATCACGGCGCCGCTGATGAGCAGCAGCCTCAAGCTCGACCTGCCCAAGTCCGACGCAGCGGCGCCCAGCGACAGCCCGCAGTACATCGCGGTCGCGCTCGACCTGCAGGGCCGCCTGTACTTCGGTGACGAGATGCTGGACCGCCCGGCCTTCACGGCGCGAGTCGGCGACGCCGCGCGCAAGAACCCGCAGCTCGAAGTGCAGTTGCGCGCCGACAAGGGTGTGCCTTACGGCAGCGTCGCCGAGCTCATCGGCATCGTGCAAATGGCCGGCCTGAGTCGCATCGGCTTTATCGCCGAACCGACCGGCAGCGCGCCCTCGGCGCGTTGAGCGTAGAACCCGCCATGAACCCGGAATTCAAACCCGATCACATCGAGCGTGCGGCGCAGGCGGCGTGGTCCGCTGCCGATGCCTACCGTGTGCGCGAAGACCCGAACCGGCCCAAGTACTACGCCTGCTCGATGCTGCCCTACCCGAGCGGCAAGCTGCATATGGGACATGTGCGCAACTACACCATCACCGACATGCTGGCGCGCCAGTTGCGGATGCGCGGCATGAATGTGTTGATGCCGATGGGCTGGGACGCCTTCGGCCTGCCCGCCGAAAACGCAGCGATCAAGGCCAAGGTGCCCCCCGCGCGCTGGACCCGCGACAACATCGCCGCGATGAAGCGGCAGATGCAGGCGTTGGGGCTGGCGATCGACTGGAGCCGTGAGATCGCGACCTGCCACCCCGGTTACTACAAGTGGAACCAGTGGCTGTTCCTGAAGATGCTCGACGCCGGTGTCGCGCAGCGCCGCACCCAGGTCGTGAACTGGGACCCGGTCGACCAGACTGTGCTCGCCAACGAACAGGTGATCGACGGCCGCGGCTGGCGTTCCGGCGCGCCGGTCGAGAAGCGCGAGATCCCGGGCTATTACCTGAACATCACGCATTACGCGAGTGAATTGCTGGAGTCGGTGCAGCACGATTTGCCAGGCTGGCCCGAGCGTGTGAAGCTGATGCAGGAGAACTGGATCGGCAGGAGCGAAGGCGTGCGCTTCGCATTCCCGCACGCGATTCGCGACGGCAGCGGGGCGCTCGTCGGCGACGGGCGCATGTATGTGTTCACGACACGCGCCGACACCATCATGGGCGTGACGTTTTGTGCTGTCGCGCCTGAACATCCGTTGGCGCTGCACGCCGCAACCTTCAAGCCGGAAGTCGCCGCATTCCTCGCCCGGTGCAAGGCCGGCGGCACCACCGAAGCCGAACTCGCGACCCAAGAGAAGCAAGGCGTGGCCACCGGCCTGTTCGTCGACCACCCGCTGAGTGCGGAGCGCATCGAAGTCTGGGTCGGCAACTATGTGCTGATGGCCTATGGCGACGGCGCGGTGATGGGCGTTCCCGGTCACGACCAGCGCGACTTCGAATTCGCGCGCAAACATGGCATCGCCATCACCCAGGTCATCGGCGTCGAGGGCGAGCGATTCGACGTGCAAGGCTGGCAGGACTGGTATGCCGACAAGACGCGCGGCGTGACGGTGCACTCCGGCGCGTTTGACGGTCTGAGCAGCGCCGCCGCCGTCGACGCGGTGGCGCAAGCGCTGCAACGAAAGGGCCTGGGCGAGAAGAGAATCACCTGGCGGCTGCGCGACTGGGGCATCAGCCGGCAGCGCTATTGGGGCACGCCGATTCCGATCGTGCATTGCGACGCCTGTGGCGCGGTGCCGGTTCCCGAGTCCGACCTGCCGGTGCTGCTGCCCGAAGACCTGATCCCTGACGGGTCCGGCAATCCGCTGAACAAATGTGCGGCATTCCTGAACGCGCCCTGTCCGCGCTGCGCCCGGCCGGCCAGGCGCGAAACCGACACGATGGACACCTTCGTCGACAGCTCGTGGTACTTCATGCGCTACTGCGACGCGCGCGATGACACTGCGATGGTCGGCGCCGGCACGAAGTACTGGATGCCGATGGACCAGTACACCGGCGGTATCGAACACGCCATCCTGCACCTGCTCTACGCGCGCTTCTGGACCAAGGTCATGCGCGACATGAAACTGGTCGCGATCGACGAGCCGTTCACGCGCTTGCTGACGCAGGGCATGGTGCTGAACGAGGCCTTCGTGCGCACCGGCGCCGAGGGTGGGCGCGAATACTTCTGGGAACACGATCTCGACGTGATACGCGATGAGCACCGCAACGTGCTCTCGGCCAGCGCCAAGCGCGACGGCCTGCGCGTCGAGTTCGACGGCTGGACGACGATGTCGAAATCGAAGAACAACGGCATCGACCCGCAAGATCTGATCGACCGCTACGGTGCCGACACGGCGCGCCTGTTCGTGATGTTCGCGTCGCCGCCGGAGCAGACCCTTGAATGGAACGACGCGGGCGTGGAAGGCGCGCACCGCTTCTTGCGCCGGGTGTGGGGCTTTGCCGCCAGGAACGAGTCGATGATCCGCGGCGCCGCGGCGCCCTCGGCCATCGAATCCAGCGCCAGCGAGCCCGCGGCGAAGGGCTTGCGCTTCGAGCTGCATGCGCTGCTGCGCCAGATCACCTTCGACTACGAGCGCATGCAGTACAACACCATCGTCTCCGGAGCGATGAAGTTGCTGAATGCGCTGGAAGGCTTTCGCGCCGAGGCGCCGCAGGCGGTGCGCGAAGGCTTCGGTATCCTGCTGCGTACGCTGTACCCGGCCTGCCCGCACATGACCTGGGTCTTGTGGAACGAGCTGGGTTACGCCGCACAAGGGGCCGACCTGCTCGACGCGCCGTGGCCCGCGGTCGACGCCGGCGCGCTCGTCCAGGATCAGATCGAATTGGTCTTGCAGGTCAACGGCAAGCGCCGCGGCGCGATCGCCGTTGCCGCCGACGCGGATGAGGCCACGATCATCGCGGCGGCGCTGGCGAGCCCCGAGGTCCAACGCTTCGCCGGCACGGCGACGCCGAAGCGGATCAAAGTGGTGCCGGGGCGTCTGGTCAACATCGCGACTTGATGTCGTTGCGGCGCGTGTTCGTGATCGCTGCCGTCGCCGCGACGGCAGTGTTCGCCAATGGCTGCGGCTTCGAGTTGCGGCGCACGCCCGAACTGAAATTCCGCACCCTGCAGCTGCGTGGCTTCAGCGACAACTCGGCACTGGCCCGGGAGCTCAAACGCAGCCTGGCGGCAAACCACAGCACGCAGGTGGTGGAAGGCGGTGCGGCCGCGCAAGTCGTGCTTGAAGCGCTGAGCGACACGCGCGAGAAGGTCGTGGTGGCAAGCACCGCCGCGGGCCAGGTACGGGAAGTGCAACTGCGGATACGATTCAACTTTCGTCTGCGCAGCGCGAGCGGCAAGGAACTGCTGCCGGCCACCGAGATCCTGGTGCTTCGGGACATGAGCTACAACGAAAGCAGCGCGCTCGCCAAGGAGCAGGAAGAGGCGCTGTTGTACACGGCGATGCAAAACGACATCGTCGCCCAAGTCATGCGGCGCCTCGCTGCCGTGGCGGCGCCGTAAGTGCAAGCCGGCGACCGACGATGCAGTTGCGTGCCGATCAACTCGCCGCCCACCTTGCGAAAGGGCTCAAGCCGCTGTACACGGTCTGGGGCGACGAGCCGCTGCTGGCCCAGGAAGCGCTCGATGCGGTGCGTGCCGCGGCGCGCGCCGCGGGCTGCGCCGAGCGCCAGGTGCACAGCGTCAGCGGGGCGCGTTTCGATTGGAGCAGCCTGCTCGGCGCAGCGCGCGAAATGAGCCTGTTCAGCGAGCGGCAGTTGATCGAGATCCGCATTCCCGGCGGCAAGCCCGGCAAGGACGGCTCGGACGCGCTGCTGCGTTACTGCGACAGCGTTGCCGCCCCGGGCCACGCCAACGTCACGCTGCTGGCGCTGCCGCGCCTGGACCGGGCCCAGCAAAGCAGCGCGTGGTTCGGCGCGCTCGAGCGCGCCGGCGTCACGCTGCGCATCGACGCCGTCGACCGCAAGGCCTTGCCGCAATGGATTGCCCAGCGCCTGGCGCAGCGCGGCCTGCGCGTTGAAGGGGGTGAGGCGGGTCAGCACGCCTTGGCGTTCTTTGCCGATCGGGTGGAAGGCAACCTGCTTGCGGCGCACCAGGAGATCGAGAAACTGGCGCTGCTGTACCCGGCGGGTGAACTCAACATGGAGCAGATCGAGGCCGCGGTGCTCAACGTGGCGCGTTACGACGTGTTCAAGCTCGGCGAAGCGGTGCTCGCGGGCCAGGTGGCGCGAGCGCTGCGCATGCTGGAGGGCTTGCAGGCCGAAGGCGAATCGGCGGTGCTCGTGCATTGGGCCATCGCCGAAGACATTCGCGCGCTGAAGCGCATCAAGGAAGCGCTGCGTGCCGGTCAGCCGCTGCCCCTGGCGTTGCGCGACGCGCGTGTCTGGGGCACGCGCGAGCGCTTGATCGAGCGTGCGCTGCCGTTCTTCACCGAGGCCGCCTTGGCCCACCTGCTCGAGGCCGCGAGTGTGTGCGACGGTCTGGCAAAGGGCCTGCGTCACCCGGACTGGCCGGCGGATCCGTGGCGGGCCTTGAGCCAGCTCGTGCTGATGCTGCTCCAGCACACGACCCAGGCTGGCGCGCGCACGCCACTGCGTCTTGCGTTGATGCCTTGAACCTGGAAACCGCAGTTGGACGCGCCCGAGTGGGCCGTGATGCGCTGCGCTGGCAAGGCGCGACGCTGCTCCGGGCACCCGCCCGCGAGGAGGAGCAACGCAGCCAGCGCGCCGCAGTGCAGCCTCAACCTGTTCAGTAACCGCGCGCGCGATCGACGAGATGCGAAAGGGGTTCGCCGCTGCGCAACGCGCGCACGTTGCCCGCGACGACCTGGGCCGCGCTGTGTGGGTCGGTCAGCGCGGCGACGTGTGGCAGCACCGTCACCTGCGGATGGGCCCAGAACGAATGCTCGGGCGACAGCGGCTCGGACTCGAACACGTCCAGCACCGCGTGGCGCAGGTGCTTGCTTGCCAAGGCATCGAGCAGGTCCGGCTCGACCACATGTGCGCCGCGCCCGAGGTTCACCAGGCTCGCTCCATTGCGCATCGATCCGAACCGGCGCCGGTCGAACAGGCCGCGGGTCGCCGCGGTCAGCGGCAGCAGGTTGACCACGATCTCGGCCTCACCGAGCAGGGGCTCGAGCGCCGCGGCGCCGCTGCGTGTGATCACCCCGCCCAGCGCCACGCGGTGCGTGCTCCAGCCGAGCACCCGGTAGCCGTTGGCGGCCAGACGCAACGCCGTGGCCCGGCCCATCTCGCCCAGGCCGAGAACCGCCACCGTGACTTCATCGGCGCGCCGCTGCGCCCGTTGCCGCCATTCGCGCCGATGCTGCTGCGCTGCGTAGTCGATGTACTCGCGATGCAGGCTCAAGACCGCCCAAAGCGCGGTCTCGGCGATCGCCCGGCTCATCCCCGGATCGACCATGCGTGCCAGAGGAATGTTTGATGGCAGGCTCGCATCGGCAAGGAGTCGGTCGACTCCGGCCCACAGCGATTGAACAAGGCGCAGGCGTGGCAGGGTTGCCAGCAGCCCGGGGGCCGGGTTCGCGACGAGGGCGATCTCGACGCCCGATGGATCCACGCAGTCGCGCAGCAGCGTTTCGCCCGGCAGCGCAGCGTGCAAGGCCGGCCACCAGGCGGCCCACTCAGCCGCCGAGAAATCGGCCGCGACAAGGATGCTCATTGGGTAACCTCCGTGCTTCGCACTGCGGTGCGAGCCCCCTTCGGAACGGCCGGGCGGGAATCATGGGTAACCTCCGTGCTTCGCACTGCGGTGCGAGCCCCCTTCGGAACGGCCGGGCGGGGGCTCATGGCAGCAGTTCCAGGCCGCGTTTCGTGAAGGCCGTGAAGCGCAGCTTTCGCGCGTCGTCGTCAAGCGGCTCGATCGTGATGCTCAGATCGGCCGGCGGCAAGACACCTTGCGCCTTCTCCGGCCATTCGGCGAGTTTCAGGCCCATCGCAGCGAAGATGTCGCGAAAGCCTGCATCCTCCCACTCGCGCGGGTCCTTGAAGCGGTAGAAATCGAAATGCCAGACGTTCAATGCGCGCTGCGGCGACGCGGTCGGGTGCGCCACCTCGTAGGGCTCGACCACGGCGTAGCTCGGGCTCTTCACGCGCCCCGTCACACCCAGCGCGCGCAACAGGTGGCGCACGAAGGTCGTCTTGCCGGCGCCGAGCGGGCCGCGCAGTTCGACGAACGCGTTGTCCAGCGCATCACGTTTGGCCAAAGTGCCTGCGCAAGCGGCGCAATCGGCTTCGCTCGGCCAGGTCAGGTCGCGGCTTCCTAGAATCGACAAATGACGCTCGCTTGCGCTGAGGACAGTGTGCTGGACGGGGATCACCTGCTGGCAGAGTTGCGCGGCTGGGCCGCGGCGCTGGGATTCTCCCAGATCGGCGTGGCCGATGTCGATCTGCGCGACGCCGAGCCCGGCCTGCTCGAATGGCTGGCGCAAGGCTGCCACGGCCGGATGGGATACATGGCTCGACACGGGCTGAAGCGGGCCAGGCCGGCGCAGCTGGTGCCCGGGACGCTGCGCGTGATCACGGCGCGACTGGACTACCTGCCGCGCGGCGCTGCTGCGAACTGGCGCGAGGCGGAGTGGCAACGCATCGGCGCCGCCTCGCAGGCGGTGGTCTCGGTTTATGCGCGCGGCCGCGATTACCACAAGGTGCTGCGCTCCCGCCTGGCAAGCCTCGCCGAGCAGCTCGCCACTGCCGTGGGCCCGTTTGGCCACCGCGTCTTCACCGATTCGGCCCCGGTGCTGGAGGTCGAACTCGCGGCGCGCAGTGGCCTGGGCTGGCGCGGCAAACATACGCTGGCGTTGGAGCGCGACGCCGGGTCGATGTTTTTCCTGGGCGAAATCTTCGTCGACCTCGACCTGCCGTTGACCCCACCCGTGGCGGCGCATTGCGGATCGTGCAGCGCCTGCATCGACGTCTGCCCCACGCGCGCCATCGTCGCCCCTTACCGCCTTGACGCGAGGCGCTGCATTTCCTACCTGACGATCGAACACGACGGGCCGATACCGCTGGAGCTGCGCGCACCGATGGGCAACCGCATCTACGGCTGCGACGACTGCCAGCTGGTGTGCCCGTGGAACAAGTACGCCCAGCGTTGCACCTTGCCCGATTTCGACGTGCGCGAGCCCTTCGCCGAGGTCTCGCTGCTGGCGCTGTGGGCCTGGAGCGAATCCGAGTTCCTTCTGCGCACCGAGGGCAGCGCGATCCGACGCATCGGCTACGAGCGCTGGCAGCGCAATCTCGCGGTCGCCTTGGGCAACGCCTATCGTGCGGCTCTGGGCGCGACGCCCGATGCTGCGCCCGCTACTGCGCCGGACATTGCGCCCAACACTTTGCCCAGTATGTTGCCCAATACGTTGCCCAATACGTTGCCCAATGTGCAGTTGCGAGCCGAGATCGCGACCGCCTTGTCGGCGCGCAAGGCCACGGCAACGCCGCTCGTGCGTGAGCACATCGATTGGGCGCTGGCGCAAGGCGCCTGAGGCACAGCCATGGCGGCCGAAGTCGACGCATTCATTGCCGCTTTGTGGATCGAAGACGGCTTGTCGGCGAACACGCTGGCAGCCTACCGGCGCGACCTGAGCGCATTCGCGCTGTGGCGCGAGCGGGCCAAGGGCGGTGGCCTGAACGACACGCACGAAGCCGACCTGCTGGAGTACGGGGTGCTGCGCCATGGCGCGAGCAAGGCGAGCAGCGTGAACCGGCGCCTGACGGTGTTCAAACGCTATTTCCGTTGGGCCTTGCGCGAAGGTCAGGTGCGGTTCGACCCGACGCTCAAGCTGCTCGGCGCCAAACAAGGATTGCGCGTGCCCA
>Ga0315292_10002462_pt1 | contig 10400 bp, 9 predicted proteins | sample YL17G13_0_MG_FD_204029 | JGI IMG/M metagenome (GOLD analysis project Ga0315292, IMG submission 204029) | Sediment microbial communities from Yellowstone Lake, YNP, Wyoming, USA - YL17G13_0 | ecosystem: Environmental > Aquatic > Freshwater > Lake > Sediment | place: USA: Wyoming | collected... | reverse complement strand
CGCGCGGAGAGGCGACGAGCCGGACACCGCGAGCGGCGGCAGCGTCCCGCCGCGCCGCGCCGCGAATGTCGCACCCATCGCCGTGAGCGGCGCCACGACCCGCGCCACCGGCCGGCGCCGGAGCGACGCGTCCCCGTCGAGCACGGCGAAGAGGGGTCTGGCGGCGAGGATCCCGGCGGTCATCCGCAGCGTGGTACCCGAGTTGCGACAGTCGAGCACGCTGTCCGGCTCCAGGATCGCCTCGCGGCCCGGGGACCAGATCCGATACTCGACGCGGCCCGACGTCTCGCGCACGCGCTCGACGGTCGCACCGAGCCGCTCGATGACCGCGGCCGTCGTCCGGACGTCCTCGCCGTCCCCGGCGTCGAGGATCCGGCTCTCGCCGGCCGCGAGGAGCGCGAGGAGGAGCGCGCGGTGGCTGATCGACTTGTCGCCGGGCAGCCGAGGCTCGCCGCGCAGTCGCGGGGCGGCCCGTACCACCGCCGCGCCGGCGCCGGTCGCGTCGGCTGCGGCGTTCACCGGGGTCAATGCTTGCCGCCCCCGACCCTGAGAGCCGACGCGGAGAGGAGTGGAGCGCCGTGCAGCGAACGGACCGCCTCGTGGACGGGCCCGACGACGTCCATGATCTCGCGGAACTGGTCGAGCGTGAGCGACTGCTCGCCGTCGGAGAGCGCCTCCTCCGGGCGCGGGTGGACCTCGAGGATCACCCCGTCCGCGCCGGCGGCCACGCTCGCCATGACGAGTGGCTTCACGAGGAAGCGCTTGCCCGTCGCGTGGGACGGGTCGGCGATCACCGGGAGGTGGGTGAGCTGGTGAAGGAGGGGTATCGCGGCGACATCGAGCGTGTTCCGCGTGTACGTCTCGAACGTCCGGATGCCCCGCTCGCAGAGGATGACGTTCGGGTTGCCGCTGCTCATGATGTACTCGGCGGACATGAGCCACTCCTCGATCGTCGCGGCGAAGCCGCGCTTGAGGAGGACCGGCTTGGCCACCCGCCCGACCGCCGTGAGCAGCGAGTAGTTCTGCATGTTCCGAGTGCCGACCTGGAGGATGTCCGCGTACTCGGCGACGAGCTCGACCTGGGCCGGCTCCATGACCTCCGTGACCACCGGGAGGCCGGTGCGCTCGCGAGCCTCGGCGAGAAGTCGGAGCCCCTCGAGGCCGAGCCCCTGGAACGAGTACGGGCTCGTCCGCGGCTTGAATGCGCCACCGCGGAGCACCTTTGCGCCGGCCGCGGCGACCGAGTGGGCGGTCTCCAAGAGCTGGTCGCGCGACTCCACGGCGCACGGGCCCGCCATGACCGTGAGCGAGCCGTCGCCGATGCGGACACCGAGGACCTCGACGACGGTGTCCTCGGGGTGGAACTCCCGCGACGTGAGCTTGAAGGGTCGACTGATCGGTGTCACGGTCTCCACCCCCGGCAGCGCCGCGAACCGGCTGACGAGCACGTCCTTGCGAGGCCCGATCTCGCCGAGGGCGGCGATGACGACCCGCTCGATCCCCCGGTTCTCGTGCGCCGCGAGCCCCTCCGCGAGGATGAGGCTCTTCACGCCGATGATCTGGTCTTCGGTGGCATCGGTCGCCATCACGACGAACATCTGACATCGTCCTTCCGGAAGGACCCGGGACAAGAAAAAAAGCAGAGGTCTCGCACCTCTGCTTCACCCGGCACGACCCGCGATCCCGGGCCTAGGCTCCGGGCTCGGTCACGCCGGGCGGGGATAGAAGTAGATCGCGCGGTGCCTCATGAGTGTCAAGAGGCTACCCGTTCGTGCTCGCCGATGTCAACGCGCCCGGTCGCCGACCGGTGCCGGAGGACGCCGGAGCGGCCGGCGGACCTCGTGCCGGGAGCGGCAGGGGACGACCCCGACCCCGTGCTATCATCCCGGTCGCCACGGGACGGAGAGGTCGCATAGTGGCCTAGTGCAGCGGTTTGCTAAACCGCCACGTGGGGTAACCTGCGTCGAGGGTTCGAATCCCTCCCTCTCCGCCATCCAGCTCGTGGGCACGCGCGCCCGTAGCTCAGTGGATAGAGCGTCAGGTTGCGGACCTGAAGGTCGTGGGTTCGAGTCCCGCCGGGCGCGCCACCTCTTCCGGGCTTCGCCGTCCCTCGCGAGTGGGGCCGCGCACGCCGGTGGGCCTGGCCGCGCGGCCGGGTGCGCCTCACCTGTCCTGGGAGCCGTCGCGCCTCCCCTGATCGATCGCGTCCGGCGCGCGCCGGTCGGCTATCGTCACCCACATGACCGATCGCCTCGTCATCATCGCCGGCCGGATCCTCGACGTCGTGTCCGGGGAGGTGCTCGTCGACCGGGCGCTCGTCGTCGAGGACGGGCGGGTCACCGACGTCATGCCCGCGGCCGCGGCACCCCCGCCCGCGTCCGCCCGCACGATCGACCTCTCGGGCCTCACCGTCGTGCCCGGCCTCATCGACTGCCACAGTCATCTCGTCGGCGACGTCCAGGAGGCCGGCGTCCCCGCCACCACGACGTCCGCGGCGCAGGAGGCCTTCATCGGGGTCCGGAACGCCCGCGCGACCCTCCGCGCCGGCTTCACGACCGTCCGCGACCTCGGCAGCTTCCGCGCGTTCGTCGACTGCGCGCTCCGCGACGCCATCGATGCCGGGGACGTCGAGGGTCCCCGCATGCAATGCGCCGGCGCCTACGTCACCGCGCCGTGGGGTGGGGGAGACGTCGTCGGGCTCGCGCATGACATCGTCCTCCCCACGGACCTTCGCTTCGGCGTCGTCACGAGCCCGGACGAGGTCCGCGATCGCGTCCGCCGGCTCCTCATCGGCGGCGCCGACGTCATCAAGTGCATCGCGACCGGCGCGGTCCTCACGCGCGGCGGCGTCCCCGGCGCGCCGGAGCTCACCGAGGCCGAGCTCCGCGCCGCGGTCGAGGAGGCCGCGCACTACGGGGCGTTCGTCGCGGCGCATGCGCACGGGGCCGAGGGCGCGAAGCGTGCGATCCGCGCGGGCGTGCGCTCGGTCGAGCACGGCTCGATGCTCGACGACGAGGCGATCGGCCTGCTCGTCGATCGTGGGACGTACCTCGTCATGGACCTCTATGACGGGGAGTGGATCGCCGAGGTCGGCCTCCGCGAAGGCTGGCCCGTCGAGACCCTTCGAAAGAACGACGAGACGATGGAGACGGCGGTCGTCGTGTTCGAGAAGGCCGTCGCGGCAGGCGTCCGGCTCGCGTTCGGGACCGACAGCGGCGTGTACCCGCACGGGCTCAACGCGCGTCAGCTCGCCTGGTACGTGCGCTGCGGGCTTCCCCCGCTCGCGGCGATCCGCACGGCGACGCTCTGGGCGGCGCAGCTCATGGGGTGGGAGGACCGCGTCGGATCGCTCCAGCCCGGTCGCTGGGCCGACCTCGTCGCCGTCCCGGGCGACCCGCTGTCCGACGTCACCGTGCTCGAGCGTCCCGTCGTCGTCCTCAGGGGCGGACGGGTCGTCCGCGACGACCGGTCCGCCGTCGGCTGACCCCGCATCCAAGCCGATCCGCAACCTGGAGGACCGCATGACTCGCGTCGGCTTCGTCGGGCTCGGGACGATGGGCGTGGCGATGGCCGCGAACGTCGCCCGCGCCGGCTTCCCGCTCACCGTCTGGAACCGCACTCCGGGGCGCGCCGGCCCGCTCGTCGAGCACGGCGCGACGGAGGCCGCGAGCCCGGCGGACGTCGCGGCCACCTCGGACGTCGTCGTCGTCTGCGTCTCGGACACGCCGCACGTCGCGGAGGTCCTCTTCGGGCCGGCCGGCATCGCGATCGGCGCCGCGCCCGGGGCGCTCGTCGTGGACTGCTCGACGATCTCGCCCGCGGCGACGCGCTCGTTCGCCGAGCGGCTCGCGGCGTCCGGCGTCGGCTTCGTGGACGCTCCGGTCACCGGTGGCTCCGAGGGTGCGCAGAAGGGGACGCTCTCGATCCTCGTCGGCGGCTTGCCCGAGGACGTCGAGCGTGCGCGCCCGATCCTCGAGGTGATGGGCACGACCATCACGCACTTCGGGCCGGTCGGGTCGGGCCAGGTGGCGAAGGCCGCGAACCAGGTCATCCTCGCCGGCACGTATCTCGCGGTCGCGGAGGGACTCGTCCTCGCGATGAAGGCCGGCCTCGACCCCGAGCAGGTCGTCGTGGCGCTCTCCGGCGGGGCGGCGCAGAGCTGGGTGCTCGCGAACCGGAGCGGCCGGATGATCGCGAACGACTACCCGCTCGGGTTCAGGATCGCGCTCCACCGAAAGGACCTCGGCATCGTGCTCGACCTCGCGCGCGAGGTCGGGGCCGCGCTCCCGGTGAGCGCGCTCGCGGCGGCGTTCGAGGACGGCATCGTCGCGCGCGGCCACGGCGACGACGACATCTCGGCGCTCGCGCGCCCGATCCGGGAGCTCTCCGGCCTGGATGACTGAGGCGGGGCGAAGAAAGACGCCCGGCGCGGCGTTTCCGCTGTCGTCCCGCCGGCAGCTACGCGTCCGAGCGCAGGAGGAGTGGGAGCCCCAGCCGGCCCGAGTACTGCGGTCGGAAGCGCTCCTCGTTGTACATGGTCGCGACGTCGACGGTCCGCGGCGGCAGCGCCGGGTCGGGGAGGGCGACGCGCGCGTAGCGTCCCTCGAGGACCGCCGTCATCCGCCCCTTCACGCCCTCCGCGATGAGGTCGAGCGCGATGTTCGCGTAGGTGATCGCGACCATCTGGTCGAGCGCGTCGGCCTCGCCCGAGCGGAGGTCGTACGTGAGCTCGCTGGCGACGGCGTCGTGGCCGGAGCGTGCCCGGATCTCGTCGGCCAGCACCTCGCCGATGTTCGCCTTGTGGCGATGGCCGAAGGCGTCCGCCTCGCCGACGTCGGGGAGCGTCCCGCCCTGCCAGATCGCGCCCTCGGCGACGATCACGATCGCGTAGTGGCTCGGGTTGCTGAGCTTGTCGTCGACGAGGAGGCCGACGAGCCGGTCGAGGTCGAACGGCGCCTCCGGGATGAGCGCGCGCGCCGACGAGATGTAGGCGGTGTAGAGCGCCGTGAAGCCGGCGTCCCGGCCGAAGATCCGGAAGACCCCGATACGCTCGTGCGACCCGAGCGTCGACCTCTGGCGGGTGATGAGCTCCTTCGCCCGGGCGATGGCGGACGAGAACCCGATGCAGTACTCGGTCCCCTGGACGTCGTTGTCCATCGTCTTGGGGATCGCGATGAGGGGGACCCCGTTCGAATCGAGCGTGCGGGCGTAGCTGAGCGTGTCGTCGCCGCCGATCGGGATGAGGTAGTCGATCCCGAGGGACTGCAGGTTGTCGAGCACGACCGGGGTGAAGTCGTAGACGCCCTCGGCGACCTGCATCGACGCGACGCGATCGGGGGACAGGTGTGCCGGGAGCGCCCCTGCCTTCATCTTCCGGGGGTTGGTCCGGGAGGTGTGGAGCATCGTCCCGCCGGTTCGGTCGATCGTCCGCGTGTTCGTCCGGTCGAGCCTGATCGTGTACTCGGGATCGAGCTCGGCGCCGGGCTTCCTGTGCGTGAGTCCCTCCCAGCCCCGTCGGATGCCGACGACCTCGAAGCCGAGGTTCCCCGCGCCGTACACGACGCTCTTGATGACCGAGTTGAGGCCGGGGACGTCGCCCCCGCCCGTGAGGATCCCGATGCGTCGTGCGCGGCTCATGGTCGTCGTCCGTCTCCGTTGGATGGGTGTCGTGGCTCGCGCCGTGGATGGGCCCGACCGGTCCGTACCGCCGCGGCCGAGCGGTCATCCTATCGTGCTCCTGCGGTCCGCGCAGAGGGCCGTCCGGCCCGGGCCCCGATCATGGCGGGGCGTATCATCGGGCGATGAACTACGAGCTCTTCATGGGCGAGGCGATCGCCGAGGGCCGGCTCGCGCTCCAGCGCGGCGAGCGGCCCGGTGCCGCGGTCGCCGTGCTCGATGAGGCGATGGTCGCCCGCGCGCATGACCAGGTCCGCGCCCTGGGCGACCCGACGGCGCACGCCATCGTCGTCGCCCTCCGCGAGGCCGCGCGGCGGCTGGGGTCCGACCGGCTCGCCGAGGTGACGATCTTCTCGACGGTCGAGCCCTGCGCGATGTGCGCCGGGGCGCTCCTCGAGTGCGAGGTCGACGAGCTGGTCTTCGCGGTCCCGGATCGGGAGCGCGGGGCGGCGGGCTCGGTCCTCCAGCGGCCGGCGGCCGGAAGCGCCACCCGCCGGCCCCGGGTCGTGAGCGGGATCCGCCAGGACGAGGCCGAGGAGCTGTTCGCGCTCGCCGCCCGTTCCGCCCCGGCCACGTAGCGCCGCCCGGCCGTTCACCACGTCACCCCGGCCGTCCACCGCGTCGCCCCGCTCACCGGCGTTCGTTTGGTATCCTCTCGCGCGGAGAGGTGTCCGAGTGGTTGAAGGTGCCGCTCTCGAAAAGCGGTGTGCGCAAGCACCGTGGGTTCGAATCCCACCCTCTCCGCCATCCCCCTCGTCCGGCGCCGAGATCGGAGTCGCGCCGACCGCCGCGCGGGGTGGCGGGTCGCCCGCGGAGAGGTCGCCTAGTGGCCTAGGGCGCCGCACTGGAAATGCGGTATGGGGCAACCCATCGAGGGTTCAAATCCCTCCCTCTCCGCCACCTTCACCCCCGTGACCGTCGCGGTCCGGGTGACCGTCCCCGCCGAGTCGTCCCGTGCCGGCGACCGGGTCGCGGCCCCACCCCTGCTATCATCCCGGAGCCGTGCTAGGCGGGGAACTAGCGGTGCCCTGTACCTGCAATCCGCTCCAGCAGGGCTGAATCCCCTCCCGAGGTCTCCGTCGTCGAGGGCCGACGGCCAGAGCGGCGCCGAGGGCCGGGTCCCGCGCATCGGCGGGCCGCGAACCGCGTCAGGTCCGGAAGGAAGCAGCGCTAAGCGGACCCCGTCGAGTGCCGCGGCAAGGCCTGGCCTGAGTCGCTCCGGCCGGTGGGTGCGGTGGCGGACCGATCGACGGAGGGTGCACGGCAAACCCTCCTCTTCACGTCGCGGAGGTGGTCTGTGAGCTCGACCGCGCCGCATCGGGCGCTCTACCTTCGCTGGCGCGCCCAGACGTTCTCGCAGATCGTCGGCCAGGAGGCCACGATCGCGACCCTCCGCAACGCCGTGCGCACCGGGCGCCTCGCGCATGCCCTGCTGTTCGTCGGGCCGCGCGGGACCGGCAAGACCTCCACCGCCCGCATCGTCGCGAAGGCCGTCAACTGCCTCGACGTCCGCGATGGCGAGCCGTGCGACGCGTGTGAGCCGTGCGTGGCGATCCGGGAGGGAAGGGCGCTCGACGTCGTGGAGATGGACGCGGCGTCCAACAACAAGGTCGATGACATGCGGGAGTTCCTCCCGCGCGTCTGGACCGCGCCGTCCGACCTCCGCCACAAGGTCTTCATCGTGGACGAGGTCCAGCGCATCAAGGACGGCTGGGACGTCCTCCTCAAGACGCTCGAAGAGCCGCCCGACCACGTGCTCTTCATCTTCTGCACGACCGATGCCGGCGGCATCCGCCCGGCCGTCGTGTCCCGGGTCCAGCGGTTCGACTTCCGGCGCCTGAGCGAGGAGCGGATCACGAGCAAGCTCCGGACGATCCTCGAGACCGATGGATTCGAGGCCGACCCGGACGCCATCGAGGTGGTCGCGCGCCTCGCCGACGGCGGGATGCGCGACGCCGAATCGATGCTCGACCAGCTCCTCTCGGGGGGCGACGGGCGCCTGACGGCGGAACGGGTGCGCGACCTCCTGGGCCTCGCCGACGAGGAGACGGTCGAGCGATTCGCCCGGGCGCTCGTCGACGGAGACGCACTCGCGGGCATCGACGCGCTCGACGCCCTCGACGAGCGCGGCCGCGACCTCCGCGCGTTCCTCGACCAGGTGGTGGACGCCCTTCGGCGCGCCATCGTCGCAGGGCTCGGACCCGCCCCCGGACGAGCCGCCGTCCCGCTCGCGGACCGGTCGTCGGCCGCGCTCGCCGCCGCGGCGCGTCGCATCGTCGACCTCGACCCGGCCCGGCTCGGTCAGGGGGGCCTGCGGTTCGCGCTCGAGCTCGCCCTGCTCGACGCCCCGGGAACCCTCGCGTCGCCGCCCGCCGCGGCCCCGCCACCCGCCAGTCGCGCGCCCGCCGCAGCCCCGCCACCCGCCGTGGTCGCACCGCCGCCACCCGCCGGTCGTGCGCCCGCCGTCGTCGCACCGCCCTCCCCCGGCGTGGTCCCGGACATCCCGCCCGCGCCTGCGCCCGCACCGCTGGCGTCGTCGGAGCCGCTCACGCTGGACGCGGTGCGCGCCGCATGGCCCAGCATCGTCAGGGCGATCAGCCACGATCCCCCGACGAAGCCGCTCATCGAGGCATGCGCGCCCGTCGGCCTCGACGACGGGTTCCTCAGCCTCGGCTTCCCGGAGTCGAGGGCATTCCTCCGCGAGCGGGCGGAGAAGAAGCGCGCCATCATCGAGGACGGCCTTCGAGCGGTCCTCGGCCGCCACGTCTCGGTCCGGTGCATCGCCACGAACGTCGTGCCCGAGCCGCTCCCGCCCGGGGACGACGCCGAGCGACTCCTGTCGGAGGCGCGCCGGATCTTCGCCGACGATCTCCCGGACGTGCCGGAGGTCCGGTGACGCCGCGGCCGACCGCGTGCGAAGGGGCGCCGGCTCGGGCAGACTGGTCGGCGCCCGAGGCGCGACGGACGGTCGCCACCGCCACGCGAAGGAGGATCTCCCGATGAGCATGGCCAACCTGCAGCGGATGGCCCAGCAGATGCAGCGCGACATGGCGCGCGTCCAGGAGGAGCTGGAGCAGTCCGTCGTCGAGGGCACGGCCGGGGGCGGCGTCGTGCGGGCGACCGCGACCGGCAAGCAGGAGGTCCTCTCGATCACCATCGACCCGGCAGCCGTCGACCCCGACGACGTCGAGATGCTCCAGGACCTTGTCCTCGCGGCGGTGAACGACGCGCTGCGCGCCTCGCGCGAGCTCGCGGAGGCGAAGCTCGGGGCCGTGACGGGCGGCCTCCGCATCCCGGGGATGTAGGGCCGCCGCTTGGGCGCTCACCTCATCGAGCCGGTCGCCCGCCTCATCGAGGCCTTCGGGAGGCTGCCCGGCGTCGGCCCCAAGACGGCCCAGCGGCTCACGTTCCACATGCTCCGCGCGCCCGAGGCCGAGGCTCGAGCGCTCGCGGCCGCGCTCATCGCCGTCCGCGAGGAGGTCGTCTTCTGCGAGCGGTGCTTCAACATCAGCGACGCGCCGCTCTGCTCCATCTGCCGCGATCCCAGCCGGGACGGGCGGTGCCTGTACGTGGTCGAGGAGCCCCTCGACGTCCTGGCGCTCGACCGCACGGGCGAGGTCCGCGGCATCTACCACGTCCTTCACGGTGCCATCTCACCGATCGACGGGATCGGCCCGGACCGCCTCCGCATCGCGGAGCTGCTCACGCGTGTCAGCGAGGCCGCCCGGTCAGGCGAGCCGTTCGAGGAGGTCATCATGGCGACCAACCCCACGCTCGAGGGAGAGGCGACCGCGATGTACCTGGCGGAACGGATCGGAGGCTCGGTCGGGTCCGTGACCCGCATCGCCCGCGGGATCCCCGTCGGCGGCGATCTCGAGTACGCCGACGACGTCACGCTCGTCCGGTCCCTCCAGGGCCGACGGGCGATCGGATGATCCCATGTCGTACCTGACGAACGAGATCCTCCTCCGGCTCGCCAAGGCGCTCGCGGCCTCCGTGCTCGCCGTCGTCCTGTGGGTCGTGCTCGTCCCGATGATCGGCGTGGCCGCCTCGCCGGAGCTGGCGCTCCTCTGCTGGCTCTCCGGGGCGGCGTTCATCCTGTTGGTCGAGACCAGCCCGATCTGAGGGCTCGGCTCGTTTGACGGGCCGCCAGCCGACCGCTATCATCCCCTCTCGCGCGCCGGTCTTCGGCTGCGCAGACCCCCGACCGGGAAGCCGACCGCGCTGGAGCAGTTCGGTTGACAGAGGGCGGCCGACGTCCCAGACTGGACAGTCGCGTCCGCGCTCCGCGCGAGGGGCGCTGCACCTTGACAAGTGAAGAGTGACAGGAGATCCGGTAAGGAACCTGCAAGCGGGAGAACCCTCGGATGAAGTCGCGACCGCAAGGTCGTGCGTTTCTATCGGAGAGTTTGATCCTGGCTCAGGATAAACGCTGGCGGCGTGCATGAGACATGCAAGTCGAACGGACGATCGGGGCTTGCTCCGGTCGTTAGTGGCGGACGGCTGAGTAACGCGTGGGTGACCTGCCCCGAAGTGGGGGATAACTGCCCGAAAGGGTGGCTAATACCGCATGTGGCGACGTGTTCGTTCACGTCATCAAAGCCGCAAGGCGCTTCGGGAGGGGCCTGCGTCCGATTAGCTCGTTGGTGGGGTAACGGCTCACCAAGGCGACGATCGGTAGGTGGTCTGAGAGGACGATCACCCAGACTGGGACTGAGACACGG
>Ga0315292_10002460_pt1 | contig 10403 bp, 9 predicted proteins | sample YL17G13_0_MG_FD_204029 | JGI IMG/M metagenome (GOLD analysis project Ga0315292, IMG submission 204029) | Sediment microbial communities from Yellowstone Lake, YNP, Wyoming, USA - YL17G13_0 | ecosystem: Environmental > Aquatic > Freshwater > Lake > Sediment | place: USA: Wyoming | collected... | reverse complement strand
GCGGCCGACGCAACCGCTGCGCGCCAGCCCAAGGTGGTTGCCGCCAAGGAGACGCCTGCGAAGCGTGCCGCGGTGAACTCGATCGACCGGCACCAAGCCGACCTGGTCGGCCTGTCCGACAGGATCTGGGCCTACGCCGAGACTGCGCTGCGCGAGACTCGCTCCGCCGCCGCGCTCGCCGATTACGCGGAACAGCAGGGCTTCAAGGTCGAGCGCGGCGTGGCGGGCATGCCGACGGCGTTCGTCGCAACCTACGGTTCGGGCAGGCCCGTGATCGGCGTCATGGGCGAGTACGACGCGTTGCCGGGCGTATCGCAGAAGGCGAGTCCCATCCAGGAGCCCTTGCTGGAAGGCGCGGCGGGCCACGGCTGCGGTCACAACCTGTTTGGCGCCGCGAGCCTCGGTGCGGCCATTGCGATCAAGGAACAGATTGCGGCGGGCAAGCTCAAGGGCACGGTGCGCTTCTACGGCACGCCAGCCGAGGAAGCCGTCGGCGGCAAGGTCTACATGGCGCGCGCAGGCCTGTTCGACGGCATCGATGCCGTGCTCGCGTGGCATCCCAGCGACGAGACCCAGGCCGACATGGTCTCGAGCCAGGCCATGGTGGATCTCGCCATCGAGTTCCACGGCCGGTCCGCTCACGCAGCCGGTGATCCATGGAACGGCCGCAGCGCCGTCGACGCCGCCGAACTGTTCACGCACGGCATGGACATGATGCGCGAACACATCAAGCCCACCTCGCGCATCCATTACACGATCGTCTCGGGCGGCGACGTGCCGAACGTCGTGCCCGCGTATGCGAAGGTCTGGCTCTGGCTGCGCGACTGGAAGCGCGACGAAGTCGAGGGCCTGCTGGCGCGCACGCGCAAGGTCGCAGAGGGCGCCGCGCTGGCCACCGAGACCACGGGCACCGTGACCGTCCAGGCGGGCTCCTGGGACATGCTGGTCAACGAGACCGGCGCGCGTCTGCTGCACGCGAACCTGCTGTGGCTGGGCCCGGTGGCCTACACCGCCGAGGAGCAGGCCTTCGCAAAGCAGATACAGAAGGCAACGGGCGTACCTGAAGTCGGCATGTCCGCAGCGGTGAAGCCGCTCGAAGGGCAGGAGCTCGAGGGCGGATCGACGGACGTCGCCGACATCAGCTGGGTGGCGCCGACACTGCACGTCTCGGTCGCCACGGCGCCGAAGGACGCACCCTGGCACGCGTGGCCCGTGGTCGCGACGGGCGGCATGTCGATCGGCCACAAAGGCATGCTGCGCGCGTCGAAGGTGCTGGCGGCCACGATGGTCGACCTCTACCAGCAGCCGCAGGCGCTGGCCGCAATTCAGGCTGAATTCAAGGCGAAGAAGGGCGACACGGTCTACCGGCCCTACATCCCCGACGGCCCGCCGCCGGTGCCGAAGGACTGACCGCGGCATGGTATAGTCACGCCCCTCCATGGTGGCTCGCGTCGGATCCCTCGCGACGGCCAGCCGTAAACCCCGCCAGGCCCGGAAGGGAGCAACGGTAACGGCCACGCCGGGTGCCGGGGGTATTCTGGCGCGGGCCGCCGCCTACCCTGACCGCGCAGCTTTTCCAGAGCCCGACGCCCGCCGATGAGTTACCTGGTCCTCGCCCGCAAATGGCGCCCGCGCACGTTCGACCAGCTCGTCGGTCAGGACCACGTCCGCCGTGCGCTCACCAACGCGCTCGACTCCGGCCGCATCCACCACGCGTTCCTGTTCACGGGCACGCGCGGCGTGGGCAAGACCACCATCGCGCGCATTTTCGCCAAGTCGCTCAACTGCGAGAAGGGCGTTTCCTCCACGCCCTGCGGCGAATGTTCGACGTGCACCGACATCGACGCCGGCCGTTTCGTGGACCTGCTCGAAGTCGACGCCGCCTCGCGCACCAAGGTCGACGACACGCGCGAACTGCTCGACAACGTGCAGTATTCGCCGGCGCGCGGACGCTACAAGGTCTACCTGATCGACGAAGTCCACATGCTCTCGACGCATTCCTTCAACGCGCTGTTGAAGACGCTCGAGGAGCCGCCGCCGCACGTGAAGTTCCTGCTCGCGACGACCGACCCGCAGAAGCTGCCGGTCACGGTGCTGTCGCGCTGCCTGCAGTTCCACCTGCGCCGGCTGCCGCTGCCGCTCATCTACGACCGGCTGGCGCTGATTGCCGCAGCCGAGAAGGTCGAATTCGAGCCGGCTGCGCTGCGCGCGATCGCGCGTGGCGCCGAGGGCAGCATGCGCGATGCGCTCTCGCTGCTCGACCAGGTGCTCGCGTTCGGCGGCGGCCGTGCCCTCGAGGCAGAAGTGCGAGCGCTGCTCGGCACGCTCGACCGCAAGCACGTGCAGGGCATCCTGACGGCGCTGGCCCGGAAGGACGGTGCGGCATTGATGCGCCAGGCCGCGCACCTCGACGAGCGCGCGCCCGACTATCACCAGGCGCTCGGCGAACTCTCGGCGGCCATCCAGCGCATGGCGCTGCTGCAGGCGCTGCCGGACCTTCCGCCCGGTGAAGACGAGGACGAGGACAAGGTGCTGGCCGAACTGGCCGGCCTGTTCGCGGCCGAAGACCTGCAATTGCTCTACCAGATTGCGCTCAACTCGCGGCGCGACCTCGATTACGCGCCCGATGCGCGCGCCGGCTTCGAGATGGCGCTGTTGCGCATGCTCGCGTTTCGTCCGCAGGGTCTTGCAGCCGCCGCGCCCGCTGCTGGTGGTGACGCTGGGGCAGCGCGTCCAGTCGGCGCGCCCCGCGCAGTGCCACGTGGCTCCGGGCCTGCGGTGAAGAGTGCGGCAGCGACAGACTGGGATGCGCTGGTTGCGGCCATGGGCCTGCAGGGCACGGCGAAGCATTTCGCGGCGAACTGCGTGATGCTCGAACGCAAGGGCAACGTGGTGCGCCTGCGCCTCGACCCGGCCGGGGAGACGTTTCGCCGGCCGCAGATCGAACAACGGCTGACCGAGGCACTGTCACAGCACTACGGCGCGGCCATCCGGCTCGACATCACCCAGGCAGAAGCGCCGGGCGAGATTCTCACGCCGGCAAAGCGCGACAGCCTCGCAGCGGAAGAAAAGCAGCGCGCGGCAGAGCAGTCGATCGACAGCGACCCGGCCGTGCGCGCCATGCGCGAAACGTTCGGCGCCACGGTCAAGCCGGGTTCGGTCAAGCCGCTCGGCTGAGCGTGCCGCAGGCCTTCCCGGTCACCATTCACTGATCACCCACCATCTCCCCTGGACGCTAAGCACATGATGAAAGGCGGCATCGGCAACATGATGAAACAGGCGCAGGCGCTGCAGGAGAACATGCAGAAGGCGCAGGCGGAAATCGCGGCCATGGAAGTCGTCGGTGAGTCCGGCGGCGGCATGGTCAAGATCACGATGAACGGCAAGCACGAGGCCAGGCGCGTGCAGATCGACCCGGCGGTGGCGCTCGATGACCGCGAGATGATCGAAGACCTCGTGGCCGCAGCCATCAACGATGCCGCGCAGCGCGTGGAGTCAGCTACGCAGAAGCGCATGTCGAGCGTGATGGGCGGGATGAACCTGCCGCCCGGTTTCAAGATGCCGTTCTGAGCTGCCGCCCGCGGCCACGCCTGGATTCGACGCGACGCGCATGCTGTACCCACCCTCGCTCAGCCGGCTGATCGAAGCCTTTCGTTGCCTGCCGGGCGTCGGGCCGAAATCGGCGCAACGCATGGCGTTCCACCTGCTCGAGCGCGACCGCAACGGTGGCGGCGAAATCGCGGCTGCCGTGGCCGGCGCGATGGAAAAACTCGGTCACTGCCGGCAGTGCCGGATGTTCGCGGAGGGTGAACTCTGCCCGATCTGCGCAGCGACGGGTCGTGACGGTTCGCTGCTCTGTGTCGTCGAATCGCCCGCCGACGTCGTTGCGATCGAGCAGACCGCCAGTTTCCGGGGCCGCTACTTCGTGCTGATGGGCCACCTGTCGCCGCTCGACGGCATCGGCCCGGCCGAGATCGGCATCAGCGAGTTCGAGAAACTTCTCGGCGAGGGCGAGGTCAAGGAAGTGATCCTGGCGACCAACCCGACGGTCGAGGGCGAAGCCACGGCGCATTTCCTGGCGGAAGTCGCCGCGCGGTTCGGGCTGCGCGCTTCACGGATCGCCCACGGCGTGCCGGTGGGTGGCGAACTCGAGTACGTCGACGGCGGCACGCTGGCGCATGCGCTGGCGGGCCGCACCCCTGCCCTTTGATGATGAGGACGAACATGGCTGCTGCACTCCGGAATCTGCTCGTCGCTTCGCTGCTGTTGGGCACCGCGCCGCTCGCATTGGCAGCGGATCCTGTGGCTGCCACGGCAGCGGCTCCTGCCAAGGCGACGGGCCCGGCCGCAACGTCCGGGCAATCCGCGCCGGTGACGGAGACGCCGTTCGACAGCGCGAGCCGGCGTTACGAGGAAGGGCACCAGGCCGAAGCACTCGTGGAGTTGCAGAAACTGGCGGAGCAGGGCGACGCGCGGGCGCAGTACCTCGTCGGCCTCGACCTGATCGAAGGCACTCACGTCAAGCGCGACTACGCGCAGGGGTTTGCCTACATCCTGCTGGCGACGGAAGACACGCAGTGGGGCGACCTGGTCGCGCCGCGGGCCAGGGAAGCGCGTGCCGTGGTCGAGCCGCAATTGTCGGGCGCGGACCTGATCCACGCCGACGCGCTGGTCGCCGCGTACAAGCAGAAGAAGAAGAAGAAGTAGGACACCCTCGCCGCGACTCTCCCATTGCCGCGGGAGAGGGCGGGCGCAATCAGGCCTTGGCTTCGTTGGCGAGGAACAGCCAGGTTTCGACGACGGTATCGGGATTGAGCGACATGCTCTCGATACCCTGTTCGAGCAGCCAGCGCGCGAGATCCGGGTGGTCCGACGGCCCCTGGCCGCAGATGCCGATGTACTTGCCCGCCTTGCGGCAGGCCTTGATCGCCATCGAGAGCACCGCCTTGACCGCGTCGTCGCGCTCGTCGAACAGGTGCGCGACGATCGCCGAGTCGCGGTCGAGGCCCAGCGTGAGCTGCGTCATGTCGTTCGAGCCGATCGACATGCCGTCGAAGAACTCGAGGTAGCGGTCCGCCAGCAGCGCGTTGGTCGGGATCTCGCACATCATGATGACCTTGAGGCCGTCCTCGCCGCGCTTGAGCCCGTTGGCCGCGAGCAGTTCGACGACCTTTTCGGCCTCGCGCAGCGTGCGCACGAACGGCACCATCACCCAGACGTTCTTGAGGCCCATCTGTTCGCGCACGCGCTTCAACGCACGGCATTCGAGCTCGAAGCAGGGGCGGAAAGCCTCGTCCACGTAGCGTGAAGCGCCGCGGAACCCGAGCATCGGGTTCTCCTCGACCGGCTCGTACCGGCGGCCGCCGATGAGGTTCGCGTACTCGTTGGACTTGAAGTCGGACAGCCGCACGATGACCGGCTCCGGCGCGAATGCCGCGGCAATCGTGCTGATGCCTTCGCAGAGCTTCTCGACGTAGAACTCGACCGGGTCGCCGTAGCCGGCCATCTGGCGGCGGATGGTGTCGCGCAGGTCGGGATCCAGCGAGTCGAACTCGAGCAGCGCCTTCGGGTGCACGCCGATCATGCGGTTGATGATGAATTCGAGCCGGGCCAGCCCCACGCCCTGGTTCGGGATGGCGGCAAAGTCGAACGCACGGTCGGGGTTGCCGACGTTCATCATGATCTTGACCGGCAGCGACGGCAGCGAGTCGAGCTCGATCTGCGACTGGCTGAACTCGAGCTGGCCGTCATAGATGTAACCGGTGTCGCCTTCGGCGCAGGAAACCGTGACCGGCTGGCCTTCCTTGATCTTTTTCGTGGCATCGCCGCAGCCGACGACGGCCGGGATGCCGAGTTCGCGCGCGATGATCGCCGCATGGCAGGTGCGGCCGCCGCGGTTGGTGACGATGGCCGACGCCCGCTTCATGACCGGCTCCCAGTCGGGGTCGGTCATGTCGGCGACGAGCACGTCACCGGATTCCACGCGCGCCATTTCCTTGATGTCGCGGATGACGCGCGCGGGACCAGCGCCGATGCGCTGGCCGATGCTGCGACCGGTCGCGAGCACCTTGCCTTTCTGCTTGAGCGTGTAGCGCTGGATGGTGCGGCCGGCGCGGCTCTGCACCGTTTCCGGGCGCGCCTGCAGCACGTAGATCCTGCCGGTGTCGCCGTCCTTGCCCCACTCGATGTCCATCGGGCAGCCGTAGTGGTCCTCGATGACGAGCGCCTGCTTAGACAGCTCGACGATGTCGGCGTCGGTTATGCAGAAACGCATGCGGTCGGCTTCCGGCACGTCGACCGTCAGCACGCGCTTCTCGGCCTGCGCGGCCGGCGCGTAGATCATCTTGATCGCCTTCGCCCCGAGCGTGCGGCGCAGGATCGGCTGGTGTCCGTCCCGCAACGCGGGCTTGTAGACGTAGAACTCGTCGGGGTTGACCGCGCCCTGCACCACGGTTTCGCCCAGGCCGTAGGAGGCCGTGATGAAGACGACGTCGCGGAAGCCGGAGTCGGTGTCGAGCGTGAACATCACGCCGCTCGCGCCCAGGTCACTGCGCACCATGTACTGGATGCCGGCCGACAGCGCGACCAGCGAGTGGTCGAACCCCTGGTGCACGCGGTAGGAGATCGCGCGGTCGTTGAACAGCGACGCGAACACCTCGTGCACGGCCTGGACGACGTTGTCGGCGCCGCGCACGTTGAGGAACGTCTCCTGCTGGCCCGCGAAGGAGGCTTCGGGCAGGTCTTCGGCCGTGGCGGAGGAGCGCACGGCGACGGCGACGTCGGCGCGGCCGTCCGCCATGCGGGCATAGCCCGCGACGATCTCCTGGTGCAGGCGAGCGGGAAAGGGCGTGGCCAGGATCCAGTCGCGGATGCGGGCGCCGGTTGCGGCGAGCTTCGCCACGTCGTCGACGTCGAGCGCGTCGAGCTCGTGCTTGATGCGGCCGGCGAGTCCCTCGTGCGCGAGGAAGTCACGGTAGGCGTCGGCCGTGGTCGCGAAGCCATCCGGCACGGTGACGCCGAGCTTGGCGAGGTTCGAGATCATCTCGCCGAGCGACGAGTTCTTGCCGCCGACTTCGGCCACCTGGTGCCGGCCGAGGCTGGAGAACGGAAGCGTGTAAGGACGCACGGGCGGCCCCCTTGCTACGTCAACGAACTAGGTGAAACACTGCGCGAGTGCTCCGCGCCATGGGAACCGCCGTGCCGATGAATCGCCGAACGGTATTTTTCGTATCTGACCAGACCGGCGTCACCGCCGAGACGATGGGTCACAGCCTGCTCACGCAATTCGAAGGCCAGGAATTCAGGCAGGTGACTCTGCCATTTATAGCCACCGTTGACAAGGCAGAGGAAGCCGTAAGAAAGATCAACGCGACCGGCGCCGAAGACGGCATGCGGCCGATCGTCTTCAGCACGCTGGTGAAGGAGGACCTGCGGCGCGTGGTCAAGGCGAGCAACGGCCTGTTCCTCGATTTCTTCGACGCGTTCCTCGGTCCGCTCGAGGGCGAGCTGATGATCAAGTCGAGCGAACGCGCCGGTCGCGCGCACGGCATCGCGGACCAGCTCGTCTACAGCACGCGCATCGAGGCGACGAACTTCGCGCTGGCCGCGGACGACGGCGCCGTCTCCGCCGACTACGACCGCGCGGACGTGATCCTGATCGGCGTGTCACGCTCGGGCAAGACGCCCACCTGCATTTACATGGCGATGCAGTACGGGGTTTTCGCGGCCAATTATCCGTTCACGGAAGACGACTTCGACGGCAAGCAGCTGCCGCTGTCCGTGCGCGGCCACACGCCGAAGCTGTTCGGGCTGACGATTGCGCCGGCGCGGCTGCAGCAGATCCGCAACGAGCGGCGGCCCGGCAGCCGCTACTCGGCCATCAGCCAGTGCGAGTTCGAGGTGCGCAGCGCCGAGAACCTGTTTCACCGCCACGGGATTCCGTCCATCGACACGACGGAATGCTCGATCGAGGAGATCGCGAGCCGCATCATCGACCGCAGGGGGATCGAGCGCCGGTTGCGCCCCTAGCGCGCCCGACTGCGATGCGCCGCACAGGTTGCAGTGGCCTTGCGCGAGGTTGCCGAAACGCTGTGTTATATTCGGCCGATGTTGCTCGACCACCTCTGCATCACCTCCTGGCGTGCACGGCCGGTGAGCTTCGTGAGCCTGATGTCGCTCTACGAGAGCAACTACCTGCGGCTGCGCGAACTCGCGGGCGACGTGCGCCGGCACCATGGCGCGGTGGTCTCGGGCGTGAGCAGCGACTGCGACCTGCACCTCGCCGTGCTCGAGCACACGCCTTACACGTCGGCGCTGCGGCTCACCTATGTGTTCGAGGACGCAGACGCCACCGTGGCCGATCCGGACCTCGAGATCCGCGTGTACCACGACGCGCGGCTGGCGGACGTGAGCGCGTGCGGCCGCTGGATCCGCCACCAGAGCCTCGACCACGTGCGCAAGGGCATTCCCGCGCAGCTCGGAGAACGCTGGCTGCGCAACATGCTGCTGAACAAGTGGCTCGATTACTGCCTCGAACGCGGTCACGAATTCACGCCGGCCGCGAGGGTTGCGGCGCATGCGCCTGCCTGAAAGCCTGCGACGGCTGGCCGACCGGCTGGCGGGGCGCGAGCCCACCATCGAAGACGAGCGGCTGCTCGAGCTGTTCCGCAACCGCGTTGAACTCAAGAAAGAGCTCAACGCGCTCGACGACGATCGCCACCGCCTGCTCGACCGGCTCAAGCTGCAGGAAGGGGCGACGATGCGCGTCGAGGAGCAGATGGCTGCCCTCGAGCAATACCTCGGCCGTGCGGATGAAGGCTACAAGAGCCTCGCGTACTTCCAGCTCAAGGCGCTGTGGCGTGGCGCCTGCCACCGCCTGGAACAGTTCAGCTCCGAACTCACTCGACAGCAGAAGGACCGCGAGCGCAAGAGCCAGCTGGCCGAGTTCGAGCGGGGCCAGCGCGAACGCATGGCCGGCCTGGACCGCGAACTGGTCGAAGGCAGGGTGCTGGCGGAACAGCTGCAGGCGGAACAGAAGCTGGCGCGGCAGAAGCTGGCGCAGCTCGCGGGTTTCTGGAATTACTTCCGTCGTCGCCGGCTGCTGGACGAGATCCAGTCACGCGAACAGCGCATCGTCGCGGCAACGGCGGAACTCGGCCGGCTGGACGAACAGCTGCAGGCCATCCAGTCGGAACCGGCCCCGTTGTTCGAGGGGCTCAGCATCGAGGGCCGTCGCGCCATCAACGTGGCCGTCATCGCCTACGCGGAAATGCTGCACGACCGGCTGACGGCCGGAGGCCTGGCCGAGCTTGCACGCCAGAGCACGCTGAAGCGGGTCTTCGACGCGCACTACGGCACGCCGCAGGAATGCCAGGGCCTCATGCACAAGGCGTCGCACGCGGCGGCGGACCTCGACCGCATGAGCGACGACCTCGCCGAGATCAAGGCGCGGGCCGACCGCCTGCGTCAAGCGGCTGCGTATCGCAACGACGAGGAAACCGTGCCTTTGCCGGAGTCGATCGGGCCTGGCGACGCGAACGCCGGGGCCCGGCGGACTGCCCCGAACGTGCTGCTCGACGAATACTGGGAAATCTATCGCGCGCTGGTGCGTTGACCGCGCTCCCGACCCTGTGCGGAATCAGCTGACCGTTGCGTGCGTGTCCGGTGCCGGCAGGTGGCCGCGGTGCTTGATGCGACGCAGATACGTGTGCTTGCGCCGCTGCACATCCTTGCGCAGCTCGCGGACACCAAGCGTGAGCACGGTTGCCGCGACGGCGAGCAGCGCCAGGCTGGCGAGGAGCAGCAGGGTCGTCTGCAGCGGGCCGGGAGGCTCGTCTGCGATGGCCGCGCGGCCTTCCTGATCGGCTTCGAGCGCCGCCGCGCGCTGGGCTTCGAGCTTGAGCAGGGCGGCCTTGTCGAGCGTCTGCGGCGTGCCGGCCGGCGCCGGCTGGGCGGAGGCCGTCGCAACACCTTGCCCGGCCAGTTGCCTGTCCCGCTCGATGCCGTTGAAGAACGCCTCGACCTGCTTGTCGTCTACGGCCGCCTTGGTGCCCTGTGCATGGCCTTGCGGTGCAGACAGCACGGCAGACATAAGCACGGCGACTGAGACAGAGCGCAGCAGCGCCCGTCGGAGCGAGTCCTCAGGCATCTTGTTGTTTCCTTGCGTAACCGACCTCGTGCCGCGCCGGCTTTCCACCAGCGCGCTGCACGCCCTTGACAAAAGTCTAGCAGGAATTGACCGGACGCCAAGCGGGGGTTCGGTCGGCCCGCAGCGCGGCAGGCATTAGACCGTTCATGCCGGCTATTGCTGAAAAGCAGCAGGATCCTGCCGCCTGCCGAGGCGAAGGCGCTACGGCCGCCCCGGCTCCGCCGCGGGTGGACCGAGCGGCTCTGGGTCCCCGGCC
>Ga0315292_10002458_pt1 | contig 10403 bp, 9 predicted proteins | sample YL17G13_0_MG_FD_204029 | JGI IMG/M metagenome (GOLD analysis project Ga0315292, IMG submission 204029) | Sediment microbial communities from Yellowstone Lake, YNP, Wyoming, USA - YL17G13_0 | ecosystem: Environmental > Aquatic > Freshwater > Lake > Sediment | place: USA: Wyoming | collected... | reverse complement strand
CAGCCAGTCGGACAGGTTCTTCACCGTCGAGAGCATCGACCGCGCCTGGTACAGGCGCTGGGCCTGCTCCGGGTCGGACAGGTTCGCCGTCAGGCCTGCCTGCCGGGCCAGGTTGTAGATGTCGAGCCTGTTCAGGAACGCCGAGCGTAGCTTGCGCCCCATGAACTTGTCCACGGCCTGGATGAGCAGGCGGCGACTGCTCGTGAGGTCCTGTGCCGCGTCTGTCCGCCCGCTCGTGTAGATCACGGCAGCCAGGTCGTTTGCCCCGAGGTTTCGCTCGACGAACTGTCTCGCGGCCTGCCTCACCCGTATCGACCGCATGGCGTCGGTGTGGATGTCGTCGAGAAGCAGGACGTACAGCCGTCCCTCGGGCCCGCCCGTGTTTGACCGCACGTCAGGGTCGATGTCAGTCGGCAGGAACAGTGCCCGCTCCGAACGCACCACGGGAATGTCGATCAGGGAAAACGCCGTGACCGCCTGGAGTATGCCGTCTTCGAAGACCTGGAAGTTCTCCTTCTTCAGATCGCGGACGAACGCGCCCTGCGCGTCCCGGATGACGGCATCCACTTCGACGTAGTTCACCTCGGCGCGAAACGTGATTGGCGGCATCTGGGGATCGGGCCGCGGCGGCGCCTGCTGGCCGGTGGATGGCGCCTGCTGGCCCGCGAGGCCGGCTGCGGTCAGGATGAGGACGGTCGCAACGACGATTGATCTGGACACAGTCATTCTCTCACCGGATGGGCCCGGCATACGGCCTGCCCATTTGAATGCAGCAACCACGGGCTCGACGCTGGCAGCGGGAGCGCTTCGTTCAATTATAGGACTGATGCGGCCGCAGGTTGACCTTTGATCACGCCAGTCGGCTGCGGCGCCGGCCCGACGTTCGGGTGGGTCATGAGGAACAGGAACACGGCGACGCGCACGTGACGAACACGACCGCCCATCGGGCCCTCCCTTCGAGCGGTTTCAACACACGTTCGTCAAACTTCTGCGGCGGGGGCGGCGTCAAAGTACAAAAGGCCCGGGGACGGGGCGTATACTATTCGGATAGCCGTCAGGCCCTGGCGGTGCCATGGTCGGAGGTCGTCACGCCGGTCCGCTGCAGCCTGTTGTGTGTTGGAGGAAGTTCATGTTCAGTCGGAAGACCACCCTGTTCTACGCGGTTCTCATCGCCGTCGCGTCGCTGGCGGTGGGGATGGTGCTGGCCTCGCGTCTCGATCTCTCGCCGAAATCCGAGGCCGTCACCCTGACGCCGCAGGTCGGCGCCAGCGCCCCGGTCACGGGGACACTGGACGCGCAGACATTTCGCAATATTGCCAAGGTCATGACGCCGACGGTCGTGAATATCCGGACGACCTCGAAGCGGAAGGCCCAGGACCTGTCCGAGTACTTCGGCAACCAGGACGACCCGCTCGGCCGTTTCTTCGGCATGCCGCCGCAGCGGAACCGCCAGCCTCGGGAGGAAGTGGCCCAGGCCGCCGGCACGGGGTTCATTATCAGCAAGGACGGGTTCATCATCACCAACAACCACGTCGTCGAGGGCGCGACCAAGATCGAGGTCGCGTTCTACGGTGACGAGGATGGCGATGTCTATCCGGCGAAGATCGTCGGACGCGATCAGTTGACCGACAGCGCGCTGATTCAGCTGATCGAGAAGCCCAGTCACCCTCTGCAGGAAGCGAAACTGGGCGACTCGTCCCAGATGTCGCCTGGAGACTGGGTGATGGCCATCGGCAATCCCTTCGGCCTCAGCAACACGATCAGCGTCGGCGTCGTCAGCGCGATTGGCCGTCCGATGCAGATGGCCACGGGCCGGTGGGAGGATGTCATCCAGACCGACGCGGCCATCAACCCGGGGAACTCGGGCGGACCGCTGCTGAACCTGCGCGGCGAGGTGATCGGCGTCAACACCGCGATCTACACGAACGGCCAGGGCGCGGCGAACATCGGGATTGGGTTCGCCGTGCCGATCAAGGCCATTCGGGACATCCTGCCCCAGCTCGAAACGGGCAAGGTGGTCCGCGGCCGTATCGGCGTGCAGGTGACGGACGTGCCGCGCGACGCCCTCGCGGAGTTCGGCCTGAAGGAGCGCAAGGGAGCGCTCGTATCGATCGTCACCCCGAATGGCCCGGGCGCCAAGGCTGGCCTCGAGCCGGGCGACGTCATCCTGGACTTCAACAGCAAGACCGTCGTGGGCCGCAACAGCCTCGTGCAACTGGTGATGGGGACCAAACCCGGCGCCACCGTTCCGATGAAGGTCCTGCGCGACAAGGCCGAGAAGAGCCTGTCGGTCACCGTTGAGGAACTGAGCCTCGACGCTGAAAGCGGCGGCGGGAGCGCGGAGGCGCAGCAGGAGGAGGCCGGCAGCGGCTTCGGCATCACGCTGGGCCCGCTCGGCGCGGACATGGCCCGACGGCTGCAGGTGCCTCCGGGGACGCGTGGGGTGCTCGTCACGGACGTCGATCCCACCTCGTCAGCCGCTCGCTCGGGTGTGCGGCCCGGGGATGTCATCCTGAAGGTCAACGGCCAATCAGTGCAGTCGGTGTCTGATGCGAGCCGTCTGCTGCAGTCCATCCGCTCGGGAGGCGCGGCGCGGATGCTGCTCTGGAAAGCCGGCCAGGAGACATTCGTCGTTGTGACGCGGGAATGACCCGACCACGCCGCTGAGATGGCCACCGGCTGCCGCGCGCTCATCGTCGAACGCATCCGGCGCCGGGGGCCCATCACGGTGTCCGAGTACATGGCCCTGGCGCTCTACGCGCCAGGGGTCGGCTATTACGCCCGTGCGGACCAGCGTTCCGGCCGCACGGGCGATTTTGTGACCAGCGTCGATATGGGTCCAATCTTCGGGGCGCTGCTGGCGTGGCAGTTCGCCGACATGTGGACCCGGATGGGCGGCGACGGGGGCGGGGGCGCCCGTATCGACCTCGTGGAGGTGGCGGCGGGCAACGGCCGCCTCGCACGCGACATTCTCGACGCCGCCGAACGGCGGTACCCGGATTTCTACCACGCGATAGCGGCGCACCTGGTCGAGCGCAGTCCGTCGGCCCGGGCGGCCCAGACCGCGACACTGGCGGCGCATCTGTCGCGCGTCGTCTCCTCCAGTGCCGACGTGCCGGCTTCGTATGAAGGCATCCTGTTCGCCAACGAGTTGCTGGATGCGTTCCCCGTACACGTCGTGCAGATGAGCGATGCGGGTCTCGGGGAAATCTACGTCGACCTCAAAGGCGACGGGTTCGTCGAACGGCTCGCGGCACCATCCACTCCTTCCCTGGCGGCGTACCTGGAGGATGCCGGCGTGACGCTCGAGCCCGGAACGCGGGGCGAGATCAACCTCGGCGCTATGGCCTGGATCACAGACGTCGCGGCCCGGCTGCGGCGCGGCTTCCTCGTCCTCATCGACTACGGACACGAGGCAGCCGAACTCTACTCGGCGGCGCATGCCCAGGGCACCCTGGCCACCTTCCACCGCCACCTCGTGGACGCCCCGGACGCCGCGAACCGCACGACGCCGGCATGGCTGGTCGATCCCGGCGGCCGCGATTTGACGTCGCACGTTGACCTGACATCGATCCGGCGTGCGGCGGAACGCGCAGGGATGAGCACGCTTCGCGTGACGGATCAGACGAAGTTCCTCCTGGAGATCGTGGAGCAGAGCGGCCTCGTCGCGGAACTCTCCGCTCTCGACCGCCTGCGGGATCGGCTGGCCCTCAAGACGCTGCTCGTGCCGGGCGGGCTCGGCAGCACCCACAAGGTGATGGTCTTCGCGAAAGGAATACACTAGAGTCCGCCATGCTCGAGAGGGAGATCAAACTACGGTTCGACAGCGCGTCCGACGCCCGCGCGGCCGTCATGGCCGCTGGTGCAACCCCGCTCAACGCGCGCCGGTTCCAGGACGACTGCCTGTTCGACACCGACGGAGAGGACTTGCGCCGGCAGCGGTGCGCCCTGCGCATCCGCAGCGACGGGCAGCGCAGTCTCCTGACGTTCAAGGGGCCGGTGCAGCCGGGCCCGATGAAGTTGCGCGAGGAACTCGAAACGGTCGTGTCGAACGGGGACGTCCTGCATCAGGTGCTGCAACGCCTCGGCCTGCGCGCGTGGTTCCGGTACCAGAAGTACCGCGAGGAGTTCGCGCGCGAAGGTGTCGTGATCGCCGTGGACGAGACACCCATCGGCACCTTTGTCGAGATTGAAGGCCCTGAGGCGGGCATCACCGCCACCGCGGCGGCTCTCGGCCGTACCACCCGGGACTACATACTCGACTCGTATTACGGGCTGTTCGTAAGGTACCGTGACGCCCTGGGATTTCGCGGCACTGACATGGTGTTTGACGAGCCCGACCGAGCATCGTGACCGATACCTCGCCTGACCACCGCGCCGTGACATCGCCCTGGCCAGCCATGGTCCTGACCGCCGGGCTGGGGACCCGCCTCGGTCCGCTGTCCGAGGTGCGGGCGAAGCCGGCGCTCCCTGTGGCCGGGGTGCCGCTGGCCGGCCGCATCCTGCGATGGCTGGCGGCCGGAGGCGTACGGTCCGCCGTGTTGAACCTGCACCACCGCCCCGAGACCATCACGGCGGCCATTGGCGACGGCGGCGCGTTCGGGGTCCAGGTGCGCTATTCGTGGGAGCGCACGATTCTGGGCAGCGCAGGCGGTCCCGCGCGTGCGCTTTCGCTGCTCGACGCCGATCGGTTCTTCCTCGTGAACGGCGATACCCTCACCAACCTCGACCTGGCTGCCCTCGCCGCCCGGCATCTCGCGTCCGGCGCCGAGGTCACGATGGCCGTCATCGCCCATCCGGATCCGCTCCACTATGGCGGAGTGCTGGTGGACGGTGACGGGCGCGTCACCGGGTTCACCCCGCCCGGGCCCGCCAATCGCGGGTGGCATTTCATCGGCGTGCAGGCCGTTGACTCGACGGTCTTCGCGCCCCTCAATCCCGACGAGCCGTCCGACACGGTCACTCGCGTCTATCGTGAAGCCATCGCGCGCAGCCCCGGCACAGTCCGCGCGTTCATCACCGACGCCGGCTTCTCCGACATCGGGACCGCAGCGGACTACCTCGAGACCTGCCTCGCGCTGGCCCGGCGCGAGGGCCTGGGCGGGACACTTCTCGGTGCGCGATCGGCGGTCGGTGCCGGCGCACGCGTGTCACGATCCGTGCTGTGGGATGATGTGACGGTCGGCGATGACGCGGTCCTGGACGAATGCGTGGTGGCGGATGGCGTGGCCGTTCCCGGGCGCACGCACCTCGCACGCCGCGTCGTGACGCGGGGCACGGGCCGCGCGCCAGGCCCCGGCGAAGAACTGCTCGGAGACCTGCTGGTGTCTCCGCTCGATGCGCGCCGGCGACGACCTGCGCACGAAGAGGACCGACCGATATGACGACGCTGAAGTCGATGCCGGACGTGGACCTGCCCGAGGCCATCGCGACGTACCTCGAGCGCGCGGGCCTGCACGCCCCGCGCGCCCTGGTGCTTCCGTTGACCGGCGACGCCTCCGATCGGCGCTACTTCCGTGTGCGGCCGCGCGACGCCGCCTCCTACGTGCTGGCGCTGCACGCGGCGCCGTTCGCCTTCGACGCGCTCCCGTTCGTCAATGTCGCGGGCCTGCTGGCCCGGGTGCCGGTGCCCATCCCCGCGATTCTGGGCCACGCGGACGACCTGGGCATCCTGGCCCTCCAGGATCTCGGCGACATGACGCTGCAGGCCCACCTGGGCGCGGCGACGCCCGCAGAACACACCGCGCTCTACCGGCAGGCGATGGGGTTCATCGCGGCCATCCAGCGCCGGGGCCACGACCTGCGGTCCGACCGCTACGTGCCGTACGGCATCGCGTTCGACGTGGAGAAACTGACGTGGGAGCTCGATTTCTTCGTCAAGCACTTCGTCGTCGCGTACCGCGGCGCTACGATCACGCCGGCCGACCGTGCCGCCATCGCTGATGAGTGCGCCGCCATCGTGCTCGAGCTCGCCGGCGAAGCGCGCGTGCTGTGCCATCGCGACTACCACAGCCGCAACCTCATGTGGCGGGACGGGCAGCTCTTCATCATCGACTTCCAGGACGCGCGGATGGGTCCCGACACGTACGACCTGGCGTCCCTGCTCCGCGACTCGTATGTCGACATCACCGACGAGACGCTCGACGACTACATCGCCTGCTTCCTCGCGCTGCGCGGCGGCAGGCCGTCGCGGGAGGAGGCTCTGGAGTTCCGCCGCCGGTTCGATCTCATGGCTCTGCAGCGGAACCTGAAGGCGCTCGGCACCTTCGGGTATCAGACCGCGACGCGCAGCAATCCCGTCTACCTCCAGTACATCCCGCGCACGCTTCACTACGCGCGCACCAATCTGGCGAAGTACCCGCGTTTCGCGAGGCTCGGAGAGCTCCTCGGCCTGTATGTCGCCGAGTTGCGGCCTTAGACATCTTCCAAAGCCGAAATCGTGACGAATGAGGCACGTGCTCGTCACCCTGGCGGAAGCCGGGCCTGCCCCGGCGAAGGCCGGGGGTCCAGAGAGGTACACGACTGGATTCCGGCGTACGCCGGAATGACGGAAGGGAAGGGCGTCTTCCGACGCCGAGTGCTGGCGCGAGCACTCGGCGGTTTGAAGCGGAGCTTCGCGACCAGCCCTCCGTCGGGTACAATAGCCCCTTCACCATTGTCCCTGGAGCGGTTCCTTCGTGCAGTTCGGTGTGTCGACACAGCTCTATCATGCGCAGCGGCTTCGCCGCGAGCATCTGGCCGAGATGGCCTCGCACGGTTTTGACACCGTCGAGATCATCGCCACGCGGTCCCACGTCGACTATCACGACGCCTCCGCGCTCGATGACGTCGCCGACTGGCTGACGCGCGAGCGGCTCCGGCTGCACAGCATCCACGCCCCGGTCACGGAACGCTTCGAGAGCGGCCGGTGGGTGGCGCCGCTCTCGAATGCGTCACCCGACCCGCAGGTGCGCGAGCACGCCCTGCGTGCAACGAAGGCCGCGCTCGAACTGGCGAGGCGGGTGCCGGTCGACGTCCTCGTGGTCCATCTGGGCCTGCAGGATGCGCTGCTGGCGTCGGCGGCCGACAACGCCCGCGACGCCGCCCGGCGCAGCGTCGAGGCCATCGCCGGGTACGCCGGTCCACTGGGTGTGCGTGTCGCGCTCGAGGTGATCCCCAATGCGTTGTCGACGGCGGACGCGCTGGTCGCCCTGGTGGAGGATCTCGACCTGCCGAACGTCGGCATCTGTCTCGACTTCGGCCACGCCCACATGATGGGAGACGTCGTCGACGCGATTGAGACACTGTCGGGACTGCTGATCGCCACACACGTCCACGACAACCGCCGCGCGCGCGACGAGCACCTGCCGCCGTTCGAGGGCACCATCGACTGGCCGGGCGCCCTGATGGCGCTGCAGAAGGTCGGCTACGAGGGCCCCATGATGCTGGAACTGGCCAGCGCGGATGAACCGGCGCCGGTCCTCGAACGCGCGCGGCACGCGATTGCCCGGCTCGAGGACGCCGCAGGGAGTTGGTTATGACACACGACGGCACCGTCGCCTACATCGATGAGATCGCCCGGCACGAGGGCCAGCAGGTGGTCATCCGCGGATGGCTCCACGCGCGGCGCTCCAGCGGGAAGATCCATTTCCTCATGATCCGGGATGGAAGCGGGTTCATCCAGGCCGTCATGTCGAAGTCGGCCGTGGACGACGAGACGTTCCGTCGCGCCGACCACCTCACGCAGGAGACCTCGATCATCGTGTCGGGCAAGGTGCGGGCCGACACGCGCGCGCCCGGCGGCTTCGAGCTGGACGCCTCGTCGCTCGAGGTCATCGGCGAGTCGGTGGACTACCCCATCACGCCCAAAGAGCACGGCGTCGACTACCTGATGGACCGCCGGCATCTCTGGATCCGGAGCGAGCGCCAGAGCGCCATCCTGCGCGTCCGCGCCGAGGTCATCGCGGCGGTGAGGCACTTCTTCGACGATCGCGGGTTCATCCTGGCCGACACGCCGATCTTCACCCCGGCGGCCTGTGAGGGCACGTCCACCCTCTTCCCGGTCCAGTACTTCGACGACACCACGGCGTACTTGACGCAAAGCGGCCAGCTCTACAACGAAGCCAACGCCATGGCGCTCGGCCGCGTGTACTGTTTCGGGCCGACGTTCCGCGCCGAGAAGTCGAAGACGCGGCGGCACCTGACCGAGTTCTGGATGGTCGAGCCCGAAGTCGCCTACGCCACGCTCGACGATGTGATCGAGCTGGCCGAAGACCTGGTGGTGGCCGTCGTGGCCAGGGTCCTGGACCGGCGGCAGGTCGAACTGAAGCGGCTCGAGCGCGATGTATCGAAACTCGAGCTCGTCAAGAAGCCCTTCCCGCGCATCAGCTATGACGAAGCCGTCCGGTTGCTCAACGACAAGGGTCAGCCGTTCGAATGGGGCGGGGATTTCGGCGCGCCGGACGAAACGGTCCTGGCCAACAGCTTCGATCGCCCGGTGGCGGTGCATCGCTACCCGGCGAAGGTGAAGGCGTTCTACATGGAACCCGACCCCGTGAATCCGGACGTCGCGCTCTGCGTGGACGTGCTGGCCCCGGAAGGGTACGGCGAGATCATCGGCGGCAGTCAACGTGTCGCCGACTACGACCTGCTCCTGAGGCGCATCACGGAGCACAACCTGCCGCCCGAGGCCTTCCAGTGGTACCTCGATCTCCGCCGGTACGGCACCGTGCCGCATGGCGGATTCGGCATGGGGATCGAGCGCGTCGTGAGCTGGATCTGCGGTCTCGACCATCTGCGGGAAGCCATCCCGTACGCGCGGACGCTCAACAGACTGTATCCGTGAAGATCGGGTTCGTCTCCCTTGGCTGCCCCAAGAACCTCGTCGACTCCGAGGTGATGATTGGGCTCGTGCAGGAGGCCGGCCACGACATCACTGTAGACGCCGCCGACGCCGACGTGCTGGTCGTCAACACCTGCGCCTTCATCGATTCGGCGAAGCAGGAGTCGGTGGACACGATTCTGGAGCTGGCCGAGCTCAAGAAAACCGGCCGCTGCCAGAAACTCGTCGTGACGGGTTGTCTCGCCGAGCGCTACCGCGGCGAGCTGCAGGAACAGATCGGCGAGATCGACGCCGTCCTCGGCACGGGCGAGGTGCCCGACATCGTGCGGGCCGTCTCGTCACCGCTGCCGGCTCGTTCCCCTGCGGGAGTCCCGCTTCGCCTCTTCCGTCGCTCCCCGGCGGCTGCCCCGCCTGGCGACGGGCTGCCGCAATACCTGTACGACGCCGACACGCCAAGGACGCTGGTCACCCCGAAGCACTTCGCGTACATCAAGGTCGCCGAGGGCTGCGACTACGCGTGCGCGTTCTGTATCATCCCGACGCTCCGCGGCCACTACCGCAGCCGCGAGCCTCAGTCGATCCTGACCGAGGCCCGGCGGCTGGCCGAGGGCGGTGTCCGCGAGCTGCTCCTCATCTCCCAGGACACCACGTTCTACGGCGTGGACCGCGGGAAGCGCGGCGCCCTCGGCGGACTGCTGCGCGACCTCAATCGCGTGGACGGCCTCGAGTGGATCCGCCTCCTCTACCTCTACCCCACCACCATCGGCGACGACATGCTCGACGCGATGGCGGAGTGCGACAAGGTGTGCAAGTACATCGATCTGCCGCTCCAGCACGCTGCCCCAGGGGTGTTGAAACGGATGAAGCGGCCGGGCACGGGGGCGTCCTACAGGCGGCTGCTCGACCGCATCCGGAAGCGGGTTTCCGGCGTGTCGGTCCGGACCACCCTGATCGTCGGGTTCCCGGGCGAAACGGCGGCGGAGTTCGACGAACTCAAGCAGTTCGTGCGCGACATCGAGTTCAGTCATGTGGGCGTCTTCACGTACTCCCATGAGGAGGGCACGAGCGCGTACCTCCACGCCGACGGCGTCCCCGCCCGCGTCAAGACGCAACGGCGGAACTCCCTGATGAGCCTGCAGAAACGCCTCGTTCAGAAGGCCCAGCGACGGCGCCTCGGCGAACAGGTACGGGTCCTGGTCGATGGCCCGGCCCCCGAACACGGCCTGGTGCTGCGCGGCCGCCTCGAAAGCCAGGCTCCCGAGATCGATTCCTGCGTCTACCTGACCGACGCGGACCCCCAGACGTGCCGACCCGGCCAGTTCGTCGCCGGCACCATCGTCGGTTCCCGCGAGTACGACCTGGTGGTCCGCCCGTTGCCCGCGGCCGATTGCGGGTGATATACTGGATTACTTCGGAAGTCCCATCTGAGACCGCTGGAGTGGGTTCAGGGCCCACTTTTTTCGTTTCAGGGGGAAGGCACGCAGTGGATACCGGGGTCGACGTCACCCGTCTCGTTCGCATTCGCGCCATCGCAGAGCGCGTGGCACAGTCTCGTGGACTGGACGTGTTCGATCTTCAGTTC
>Ga0315292_10002457_pt1 | contig 10404 bp, 9 predicted proteins | sample YL17G13_0_MG_FD_204029 | JGI IMG/M metagenome (GOLD analysis project Ga0315292, IMG submission 204029) | Sediment microbial communities from Yellowstone Lake, YNP, Wyoming, USA - YL17G13_0 | ecosystem: Environmental > Aquatic > Freshwater > Lake > Sediment | place: USA: Wyoming | collected... | reverse complement strand
GGTGTCGCAGCGGGGCCACGCGCGACGGCGACCTCATCGCGCTCCAGGTCGACATGCTCGCCGACACCGGCGCGTACGCCTCGTTCGGCCCCGGGCTCATGGTCAAGACGTTCGCCTCGGCGACCGGTCCCTATCGCTGGCCGCACGTCGAGCTCCACGGTCGGGTCGTGTTCACGAACAACCCCACGGCCGGCTGCATGCGCGGACCGGGGACGACGCAGGTCGCGTTCGCCATCGAGTCGCAGATGGACATGCTCGCCGAGCAGCTCGGCATGGATCCCCTCGAGCTCCGGGAGCGGAACCGGCTCCGAAAGGGCGACAGGCTCGTGTCGGGCCAGGTTCTCGAGTGTGACCCGGCCTACGGCGCGACCCTGGATGCGATCCGGCCGCATTGGCTCGACGCGCTGGACCGGTGCGCCGAGCTCTCTGATCGGCCGGGCACGCGGCGTCGGGGGGTTGGCGTGGCATCGATCTGGTACGGCATCGGCGGCGGAGGTGGCGGCCCGACGCCCGGCCAGGATCCTGCGCTCACGGTCGGGCGGGGCCCGGGGCGCGCCGCGCTGGATCTCCTCGCAGACGGGTCGATCGTCCTGCGGACCGGGGCAGCCGACCTCGGCCAGGGCACCGCCACCGCCCTCGGTCTGATCGCCGCCGAGGAGCTCGGGCTGCCGTTCGAGCGCGTGGCGGTCCAGCTGGGGGACACCGCGACCTGCCCGGACGCCGGTCCTGCCGTCGGCAGCCGGGTGACCTTCTTCGTCGGCAACGCGGTGAGGAACGCGGCCGCCGACCTCCGGGAGGCGATCCTGGGCACCGCGAGCGGCCTGCTGGCCCGGCCGATCGGTGAGCTCGAGCTGCGTGACGGGCGCGTCGAGGTCCGTGGAGCCGCCGAGGGCAGCGTTCCGCTCGCCGAGATCGCCCGGACCAGGGCCGGCGCGAAGGTCGCCACCACGTTCGACGGCTACTTCGATGCCGACGTCCCCGCGTACAAGCTGAGCACCACGGCAGGCGAGCCCTACGCGATGTACGTGACCGGCACCCAGATGGCGGAGGTCGAGGTCGACACGGCGACCGGGGCGATCAAGGTCCTGCGCGTGGTCGCCGCCCACGACGTGGGCCGGCCGGCCTTCATCGAGGGCGTCGTCGGGCAGATCGAGGGCGGGATCGCCATGGGCGTGGGCTTCGCCCTGACGGAGAACTTCGTCCCGGGTGAGACCACGGGCTTCAGGCAGTACCGGATCCCGCGAACGCGGGACGTGCCCGAGATGGTCACGCTTCTCGTCGCCGGAACGGGCGAGCCGGCGGAGCGGCAGCTCAAGGGCGTGGCGGAGTGCTCGAACATGGTCGTCGCACCGGCCATCGCCAACGCGATCGCCCATGCGACGGGGCACCGCGTGCTCGATCTGCCCGCTCGACTCCCGCGCCGCGACTGACGCGGGGCGGATGATGCGTCACGGCCGTACTGTCTCGGGGGTGACCGTCGGCTCGACCCACACTCGAAGGGCGTGGCCACGTCCCTACTCCACCGGGGCGATGCTCAGAAACGCATCGACGTCCACGCGGGGTCTCCCGGGTGTACCGACGACCCGGATCTCCAGCGTGTGCTTGCCGGACGACGTCCACGACTGGACGTCCACGATCCTGCGCGCCGCGCTCGACGCGCCGCGCAGATCCACCGTGCGCACGTAGGCTCCGTCCACGTAGACGCGCGCCTGGCCGCGGGTCGGGCCCACCGCCGACACCCAGGCGATCTGCCGCCCGGTGAAGGTGACCCGCGCGGTCGCGCCGGCGGCCTGTGCGGAGATCGCTCGGCCGCCGTAGAACGACGGGGAGAGGCGAGGGATCCAGCGGCCTTTGCGGAGCACCGACGTTGACGTCTCCTGCGCCGCACCCAGGCGGAAGGCCGCCGCCGTTGACCACGCACTCGCGTTGCCGGCCCGGTCGACCGCCCGCACCCGGAAGCGGTGCACCTGGCCGGGGGCCAGCCTGACCGTCACGCTCGTGTTGACCGCCTTCGCGAGCGGCACGGACACCCACGCGGCCCCGAGGTAGCGCTCCAGCTCGTAGCCCGCGACGCCGAGGCCCTGGTCGGTGGCCGCAGCCCAGCTGACGCGGAGGGGGATCGTTGACGGGCCGAGGGCCGCCGCGGCGACGAGCGCGTACGTCGGGCCACGGGCGACCGGCGCGTACGTGTCGAGGCGAACGATGACCGTCGCTGTGCCCTGGATGCCACGCGCGGTCGCGGCGACCGTCGCCGTGCCCGCCGCTATCGCCGAGTACCGGCCAGCAGCGCTGATCGTGCCGGGCCCGTTCGCCGCCCACGTCACCTCGCCGTCCGCGAGTGCCACGCCGTTGTACGCAGCGTCCTGTCCCTTCGCAGCGAAGTCCGTGACCTCGCCCTGCCAGAGCGCGGCCGTCCCCGGCAGGACGTCGACGATGGCGAGCGGGCCGGTCGGCGCGGAGCTGAAGACAATGAGGCTGTTCGCCAGCGCGCGCTCATGGCCGTCCGATGGGCGGTTGACAACCGACACCTCGGGATCGCCAGGGAGGCGGACTGCCATGGTCGTCGAGCCGCCGCCATCCATGTTCAGCGCCTGCACGACCCCGCGCGACAGCATCAGCTCGGCCAGCTCCTCGAGGTCCACGCCGGTGCTGTAGCCGGACTCGCGACCGTCCACGGTGGCCATGACGAGATCGCCAGCAGCGGTGATCCCCAGCGCGGTCCGCGGGTGGAGCTCGTCCGCCTTGGCGGGGCGCGGAGAGATGTACGTTTGGCCGTCGCGCACGATGAGCTCGCGACCTCCGACAGCCTCGCGGACACTCTCCCACCCCGGCGTGATCGAGAGGGTGAGCGGCAGCGGATCGCCCGGCTTGAGCGCGTCGAGCGACGACCCCGCCGAGCCGTTCAGCACGACCGTGTCGGGCGCGATCGGGATGCCTCCGGCCGCCGGACGAACCTCGAGCACGACCGCCTGGTGCGTGCCGGTCGGGGTGAGCGGGAGCGCGACGCCCGCCAGCACGACGTCGGTGCCAGCGACGTCGTCCGGCGTCGCCTGGCCGAAGCGGGGCGTGTACAGCACAAAGCCCTGGTTCGTCCGCCTCTGGTTGATACGGTCGACCATCCGGATCGTTCCATCGGGCCAGGTGAGGTACGCGCTCACCAGGACGTTCCCGACGAGCGGGCGGCCCGAGAGGTCCATGCCGAACGTCGGCCGGGCCGTGCGCACCGCGGTTACCAGTTCTCCCGCCTGGATGTGGATCCCGTTCGGCGCGTACTGCGTCGGGCTGTCGTAGCCGCCCCACACGTCCCCGTTGATCGCGGCGACGGCGCGGTGACCCTCGCTCGACTTTCGGAGCGCCTGGCTGCTCGTCGTCTCGAGGCTGGTGATCCGATCCCCCGCGAGGGACGCCTCGAGGCTGATCTCAGGGGTTCCCAGGTCCACCTCGAGGACATGGACCGCCTGGTGACCCGAGCGGGTCGTCTCGATGCTTCCCCAGTCGTGCTGCACGCCGGGCGCGACAGGAGCTCGACCCTCCGAGACATAGGCGGACGAGACGGCCGCGAGGACGGTCGCCGGCCCCGGGGCGCCCGGGGGGAGAGAGCCCGGGGCGGCGGCGCCCGAGAAGGCGAGAAGGGCCGCGAGCGTCGCGACGGCCGCCGCGCGAGCACACCGGGGCGTAGACCGGAGGCGGGGGACCATCGCCGTCCATGCTATCGCGGGGCGCAAAGTGCGGTCCCGGCGGCACGAGGTGCGGGCCACGTGTCAGAGCTTCCCGCCACCGACACCGTAAGCGCGTGCCGGGGGCTGTCGTCAGGGTAGCGGACAGGTGAGCGCCCCGCCGACCGGCTGCTTCGGCAAGCGGGGACGCCGCAAGCGGTCAGGGGTGTGGCCGGTGGGCGGCTCGTTTCGCGGCGGCGTTCGCCTTCCCGTGGAGCTTCGTCGTGGACGCTCCGTGCGTCGTGGGCGCTGTCCCGGCCGTCGCGTCGGACGCCATCGTGCAGGACTGGGCGGCGATGCTGGTCGTGCCCGTCGTCGCGTCGGTGACCGTAGCGACGGTCACGACGAAGCGCGGTGTCAGATGAGGTCGGCGATCCCTCCTTGCCACTCGCCCATCCACCGCATGACCCCGGCGCCAACGACGGCGCTGACGACGCCAACCCCATCCAGGCAGACGCCGGCCCGCAGGGTCAGACGCTGGAACTCCGGCGCCATGCTGAGTCGGCCCAGCTTCTCGGGGTCACCGCGCAGAAGCGCGAAGCCGGTCAGGTCACCACCGTGGGCAGAGAGGATCACTGGCTCGAAGCTCTCGATCTCGCCTGCCTCCTTGAGCTTGCTCCAGTACGCGACGGCCTCCTCGAACACCTTGGCCGCCGCCGCTTCACGGCCCACGCGCGGCGAACCCCAGCCAATGAACAACGCGAACTCGGCCACTGAGAAGTCCTCCGAGGAACTCCGTTCGCGGGTCGGTCTCGCCAGTTGCTCGGCGCGGTCCCGGCGGCCAGGGTTTGGGCCGCGTGTCAGAGCCTCCCGCCAGCCGCCTAGCGTCGGCGCGAAACGTGCGGATTGCAAGGACCTATGTCACGGCCCCGGACGTCCGGTGCGCGTCTCAGCCGAGGAGAGCGGAGCGCCCGAGCGGGCCGATGGTCTTCGACCCGTTCAGCCCCGTGTCGCGTGTGCGAGCGCCGGTGTCTCGGCAGGCTCCGCGACCAATGGCGATGCCTGCTTGGTGCCCCGGGCGAGCTGAAGGCTGAACTCCCACGTCGGCGGCGGCGAGACCGCGACGTCGCCGAAGCCGGCCTCCTCCATCAGCCGCCGCGCGTCGGCCTCGCTCCAGCGCCAGAGGCCCCAGGCGTTCTTCGTGCCCGACAGGCTCGCGTCCTTGATCGGGAAGCCGAACGAGAGCACCGCCCGCCCACCGGGGCGCAGGACACGGTGCATCTCGCTCAAGGCCTTGAGGGGGTCGGGGACGTACTCGAGGAGAACGTACGCGGTCACGATGCTGAAACGGTCGTCCGGCCACGGCATCGCCATGGCATCGCCCAGGACGATCTCCGCCGTCCCGGCGGCGAGGCGGTCGGCGAGGCGCTGTCGGGCCATGCCCACGGGGATCTCCGATGCATCCAGGCCGGCGACATGCCGGACGTGCGCCGCGTGGCGCTGCAGGAACGCTGCCGACCCGCAGCCGACGTCCAGCAGGTCGTCGTCGGGCTGCAGGTCCAGCTCGCGGGCCATCGTCGCGTACGCCCGCCGGTGCTCGAACGCCATCTGCCACGTGAAGACCCAGCCGAGCGGGCCGCTCGGCAGCCCGACCGACGTGCGCATCAGCCGCTCCCGCCAGCCCTCGCCCGACGGACCCCTCGACCGGATCACACCGATGGCAACGCCCGCCACGGCCGCCGCCACTCCCACCGCCAGGAACACAAACCGGCGCATCGCAAGGCCCTCCAAGGGCATGCGCGGGTCGGTCTCGCCAGTGGCTCAGCGCGGTCCCGGCGGCCGGGGTTTGGACCGCGTGTCAGAGCCTCCCACGCGTACGTCCCCAACTCTTGCAGAGCCCCGCCGTCGCTGCCAAGGGGCATTGGGCCTGATCGGTCCCCGGGACGCCCGGTGACGACGGTGCCAAGGGCGGTCAGCGATCGAAGGCGAACCCGCAGGGAGCCGGCCCTGCGTCAATGAAGCTCTGGTTGACGTCGCTGCCGTCGAGGCTGGCCCGCCCGATCATCCTGCCCTTGTTGAACCGGCCCGCGTTGCCCCAGTACAGGTGGGCGCCGTCCACGGCCACCCCACAGGGAGCCTCGGCACTGGTGATGAACTCGTAGTCCACGTCGCTGCCGTCGAGATGGGCCCGCCCGATCGTCGAGCCGCGCCAGAAGAAGCCCAAGTTGGACCAGTAGATGTGGCTGCCGTCAACGGCCACCCCGCTGGGACCGTCGGCGCCGGTGATGAACTCCTGGTTTACGTCGCTGCCGTCGAGGTTGGCGCGGCCGATCGTCGAGTTCTCCTTCGAGCCCTCCGCGTAGTTGGACCAGTAGATGTGGCTGCCATCGACGGCCACCCCGCTGGGACCGTCGGCGCCGGTGATGAAGGTGTTGTTCACCCCCGTGCCGTCGAGCCGGGCCCGTCCGATCGTCGAGCCGTTGTTGAACCTGCCGCAGCTGGCCCAGTAGAGGTACGTGCCGTCGCTCGCGAGCCCGCAGGGAGTGTCGACGCCGGTGATGAAGCTGTGATCGACGTTGCTGCCGTCGAGGTTCGCCCGTCCGATCGACACACTGATCGCCGCGCCGCCCGGGTCGCCCCAGTAGATGTAGGGGCCGACGACGACCGGCGCGCCGGGGAGACCGCCAACCATGATGAAATCCTCGATCGCTCCCGTCCCGTCGAGGTTGGCGGCGCCGATCGACTTGCCCTCCGGAGTGACCCCGGAGGTGTTCGCCCAGTAGATGTGGGGCTGCCCCGGCGTGAGGGTCGCGCGAGCAACGGTAGCCGTCGGTGTGGCGGCTGCCGTCGAGGGGACGCTCGTCGCTGCGACCGTCGCCGCCGGAGGCGACAGGGATTCGCTCGCGGCGCACCCGCCCAACAGTCCGACGAGGGCCAGCCCGGCCATCACGCGCACCACAGACGTGCGCCCGTCCATCAAGAACCCCTCCTGGGACGCGCTCGCGGGTCGGTCTCGCCAGTGGCTCGGCGCGGTCCCGGCGGCCTGAGTGTGGGCCGCGTGTCAGAGCCTCCCGCCAACCGCTCAGCGTGGGCCGCGGACGCGCACCTGACCAGAGGCGAACGGCCCCCTGACGCGCGGGCGGGCTTGCCGCGGCAGAGGTTCCACGATCAACGCCACGCCTAGGCGACGTTGATGCTGGAGGCAGGCGAGGAGCTGGCCGCTGTCAGCCGGTCGCTCGGCCACAGCAACTTGAGCACCACCGCCGATGTCTACGCGCACCTCACCCGGACGATGCAGGACCGCTCCGCGGCGCGGATGGACGGCATCCCCGGCACCGGCTGAAGCCCGTTGTTGGTATTTCTGTTGGTACGGCCCGAATCAGAAGGCCCTCCGGGAGCCACCGGAGGGCCTCTTTCGTGCTTGGATTGATGGTCGGGGTGCCGCGATTCGAACGCGGGACCTCCTGAACCCCATTCAGGTGCGCTACCAAGCTGCGCCACACCCCGACGGCTCGAAGAATAGCAGACGGGTGGCCGGCGCCCGTCGCCTTCAGCCGGGCACGCGCGCGGGCTCGCCGGCCATCGCCGCGAGCGCCACCGGATCGCGGATGACGACCTCGTCGCGGGAGATGTCGACCAGCCCCTCCTCGTGGAGCTGGTGCAGGTTGCGGGTCACGACCTCGCGGACCGAACCGATGGCGTCGGCGAGCGCCTGCTGGCCGACGCGCACGACGAGGTCGGGTCCATCGCCGACGGTCGCGAGCAGCAGCAGCTGGCGGACCAGGCGCTGGCGGACGGTGAAGAAGGCCTGCTCGGAGATGTCGTCGAGCAGATGGTGGAGCTGCCGGGTCAGCTCCTCGGCGCAGGCTCGGGCGACGCCCGGATCCGTCGCCAGGAGGGCTCGCAGCGACTCGACGCGCAGGGCCACCACGAGCGAGCTCGTCATCGCCTGGATGCTCATGGGCGCCGGACCGCCGATCACGAGCGCAAGCCCTGCCACATCGCCGCTCCGAGCGTAGCGCACGGTCACCTGACGCCCGTCGACCGAGGTGAGGAAGACCCGCAGGAGCCCGTTGACGACGACGATGAGCCGCGGGCTCTCCTCGTCGCGATAGACGAGCGCGCCCGCCGGCAGGTTGATCCGGATGGCCTCGCCCAGCAGCCGTTCGGCTGCCTCGCGCGGAAGGGCGACGAGGAAGCCCCCCTCGAGCCCCGAGAGGGCCAGCTCGTCGAGCGCGCCTGCCTGGTGCTCCATCGTCCTGGCCGCGTGAGCGGCCGTCTGCGGGTTCCGGGTCGACCATACGCCGGACGACGGCCATCCCCAAGTGCCGGATGGGTCGAACCGTCGGTGCGCGCGTCGCCACGGCGCGTGTGACCAGCATCACGACCGCGGCGCACCCGCATCACTGACGTCCCTTCGCGGCCCGCGCATCCTGACGGCGTGGTCGGCGACGCGGAGCACCGCGGCCCGACGACAGAAGAAGGCCAGGGACGCACATGGTCGTGGCAGAGAAGGTCATCACGTCGGCCCACGCGGTCGACTACCGCATCGAGCTCCTGCCGATCCGGGACCACCCGGAGGCCCACCTCGCGGAGGTCCTCGATCGGCTGAACGAGATGGGCAGGCAGGGCTGGCGTGTCGTCAGCGTCGATCTGACCCACCATCCGTCCTACTCACCGGCGGCGCAGCCGAACATCCCGCTGCCCGTGCTGCTCGAGAAGCCGACAGGCGGCGCCCGGCCGGTGGAGTACCGGATCGAGCGCATGCCGTTCCAGGAGCACCCGGAGGCGCACCTCTCCGAGCTGGTTGAACGGCTCGCCGAGCTGGGGAAGCAGGGCTGGTGCGTCGCGAGCGCAGACCTCACCCACCACCCGTCCTACTCGCCGGCCGCCCAGCCCAGCACGCCGTTGCCGGTGCTGCTGGAGCGCGAGACCTGACGCAGGCCCCGCGTCACCCGGCGCGTCCACGAGGGCCCGGCCGCTGGTCGGGCCCTCGTCCTGTTGGGCCCTCGTCCCCATCCGCGCTCAGCGGCGGGTCGTGCTCCCGGGTCGTGCTCCCCCACTCCGCGGGGCGGAGCGCTTCCGCGGCGGTCGGTCGGCGCCGCGGTTGCGGAAGACCAGCTTGATCGGCGTCCCGTTGAAGCCGAGCACATCGCGGATCCGGTTCTCCAGGTAGCGCCGGTAGCTGAAGTGGATCAGCTCCGCGTCGTTGGCGAAGAAGATGAACGTCGGCGGCTCGATGGCGGCCTGGGTGGCGTAGTAGAGCCTGGGCCGGCGGTTCTTGGCGGCCGGCGGCACCTGCCGCGCCGTCGCTTCGGCAAGGAGCCGGTTGAGCTCCCCGGTCCCGATCCGCTTGCGCCGCTCCCCCCACACGTCCACCGCCATCTCGAGCACCCGCTCCACGCGCTGGCCGGTCTTGGCGCTGATCGAGACGACCGGGGCGAAGGACAGGAACGGCGCGTCGCGCCGGATCCAGGTGACGAACTGGTCGAAGGTGCGGTCGGTCTTGCCCTCCACGAGGTCCCACTTGTTGACCGCGATCACGAGGCCCTTGCCCGCATCGATCGTGTAGCCGGCAACGTGGGCGTCCTGGGCGGTCAGCCCCTCGACTGCGTCGACCACGAGCACCGTGATGTCGGCCCGGTCGATCGCCTTGAGCGCCCGCAGCGTGGAGTAGCGCTCCGCGGCGGGGCCCGAGGCGACCTTGCCCCGTCGCCGGATCCCCGCCGTGTCGACGAGGACGACCTCGCCCTGCCCGAAGGCGAGCCGGGTGTCGAACGCGTCGCGGGTGGTCCCGGGTATCTCCGACACGATGGCCCGCTCCTCCCCGAGGAGCGCGTTGAGGAGGCTCGACTTCCCGACGTTCGGACGCCCGACGAACGCGATTGTCACCGGCCCGGGCGGCGTCCCGTCGTCGAAGGCGTCCTCGTCGGGCTCCAGCCCCTCGGCCAGCTCGTCGGCGATCAGGTCCGCCTCGCGGTCGGCGGCGATTTCGCGGGCCTTGCGGGCGACCTCCGCCTCGCTCTCCGGCGGCAGCGCGATGACGATCTCGTCGAGGAGGTCGGCGACGCCCCGGCCGTGAGCGGCGCTGATCGGCCACGTCGCGTCCCAGCCGAGCGCCCAGAACTCGGCGGCGTCGAGCTCCCGCCTGGCGTTGTCGGCCTTGTTGACGGCGACGAAGACGGGTGCCGTCGCCCGCCGGAGCGTCTCGGCAGCCTCCTGGTCCGCCGGCGTGAGACCCGACGTCGCGTCGACGACGAAGACGATCACCTGGGCCTCAGCGATCGCGATGCGCGCCTGGTCCTGGACGCGCTCCTCGATCGCGTCGCCCGGAGCCGCCTCGAGGCCGCCGGTGTCGACGACGAGGAACCGGCGACCGTTCCACTCGCCCTCGCCGTAGATGCGGTCGCGGGTAGTCCGGGCTCGATCCTCGACGATGGCCGCCCGGCCGTCGCCTACGACCCGGTTGAAGAGCGTGCTCTTGCCGACGTTGGGACGCCCGACGATCGCGATGACCGGAAGGGACCCGGTCCCGGTCACGGGGCGGCCGCGGCGAGGATGCCGCCGACCCGCGGGAGCGAGCTGGTCCGGCCGGCCGGCGTGGCCGCCGCTCCCAGCGCCTCGAGGGCGCGCTCGCGCGCGCGGGCCCGCGCCTCGGGGGTGCCCGCGATCTCCAGGATCCGCTCGGCCACGAGCTGGAGGTCCTCGATCGGCGTCGAGGTGCCGCCCGTGATGCCGATCAGCGTGG
>Ga0315292_10002456_pt1 | contig 10406 bp, 8 predicted proteins | sample YL17G13_0_MG_FD_204029 | JGI IMG/M metagenome (GOLD analysis project Ga0315292, IMG submission 204029) | Sediment microbial communities from Yellowstone Lake, YNP, Wyoming, USA - YL17G13_0 | ecosystem: Environmental > Aquatic > Freshwater > Lake > Sediment | place: USA: Wyoming | collected... | reverse complement strand
CTGTGGTGGCGATCCCGGCGGCCTTGGGAATTGTCTGGTTGGGCGGCTGGGCGCTGGTTGCGCTGCTGACCGTGGCGGGCGTCCTCGGCACCCGTGAGCTGTTCGCCTTTGCCGGTGGCCGGGGAATCCGCCCCTCACCGGCCCTTGGGCTGGGCGCGGCGGCTCTCATGGCCCCGGTCGCCTGGCTCATCCTCAGCGATCCCGATGTAGCCTTCCTGGTCTCGACCTGGTGGCCGTTCGCGGGTGCGCTCTGGATTCTCGCCGCGCTGACCTGGGCGCTGGCGCGGCGCGGTGCAGACGCGAGCCCGCTCGGCGCCGTCGCGATCACGGTGGTGGGCCCCCTGTATGCCGCGGGGCTCCCCGCTTTCCTCCTGGTGCTCCGCCATGCCGCCTTCGGCACGCGGTCCTGGGCCGGCACCGCGCTGGTCTTCTTTCCCCTTGTGGTGACGTGGGTGGGCGACTCCGCCGCGATGACCGGCGGCCGGACCTTTGGCGGGCCGAAGATGGCGCCGAGCATCAGCCCGGGAAAGACCCGTTCCGGCGGCATCAGCGGTCTTGTCGGCTCGGCCGTCGCCGGCGCGCTGTGGGCGCAGTTCGTGCTCGCGCCCGCTGGCATCGACTTCGGTGCGTTGGCGGGAGCGGCCATCGGCCTCGTCCTCGGCGCGGTGGGGCAGGTGGGCGACCTGGCCGAGTCCCTCCTCAAGCGCGAGGCGAGGGTCAAGGACTCGAGCCACCTGATTCCCGGGCACGGCGGCGTGCTGGACCGGTTCGACTCCCTCATCTTCGTCCTTCCCGTCGCCGCCCTCCTGTTCGCCCTGCTCGGCATCGACTGATGCGGGGCGTCGCCGTGCTGGGCTCGACCGGCTCCATTGGCCGGAGCACGCTGGCGGTCCTCAGCCGGCAGCGGGAGCACTTCCGTGTCGTGGCCCTCACGGGCGGCCGGAACACGGACCTCCTCGAGGCGCAGCGCCGGGAATGGCGCCCGGAATTCGCCGGCCTCGCCGACGCGAACGTCGCCTCGCGGCTGCCGAGCGGGCCGGCGGTACTGATCGAAGCGGCGACGCACCCGTCGGTCGATATCGTGGTCAATGCGGTGGTGGGGGCGGCAGGTCTCGACGCGACCCTGGCGGCGCTCCGGGCGGGCAAGCGCGTGGCGCTGGCCAACAAGGAATCGCTGGTCATGGCGGGGGAGCTGGTGCTGGAGGCCGCACGCGCTGGCGGCGGCGAGCTGGTGCCGGTGGACAGCGAGCACAGCGCCGTGCTGCAGTGCCTGGCGGGGCGGGGCGGCGAGCTCGAGCGACTCATCCTGACGGCGTCCGGGGGCCCCTTCCGCGACTGGACGGCCGAGCGGATGCAGGCGGCGTCGGTCGAGGAGGCGCTTCGGCATCCGACCTGGCGCATGGGCAACAAGATTTCCGTGGACAGCGCCACGCTGGCCAACAAGGCGCTCGAGGTCATCGAGGCGCACTTTCTCTACGGGCTGTCCTATGACCACATCGAGGTGGTGGTGCACGCGCAGAGCATCGTGCACGCCTTCGTCGAGTTCGCCGACGGCAGTGTCCTGGCGCAACTCGGCTTCCCGACCATGGAACTGCCGATCCTGTACGCGTTGACCCATCCGGTCCGGCTGCCGGACACCGGCGTCCCGAGGTTCGACCCGGTGTCCGCGGGTGCCCTCACGTTCGAGCCCCTCCGCGCCGACGTGTTCCGCACCTTCGCCGCCGGGGTGGCGGCCGGCCGGGCCGGTGGCACTGCGCCAGCCGCCTTCAACGCGGCCAACGAAGTGGCGGTGGCAGCCTTCCTGGACCGCCGCATCCCGTTCGGCCGGATTCCCGACACCGTGCACGCCGTGCTCGACGCTCACACGGTCCAGCCCGCCTCCGCCCTCGAGGCGGTGCGCGAGGCGGACCGCTGGGCCCGTGCGCGCGCCCTGGAGGAGATGTCGTGAGCGTCATCGAGACCATCGCCGCCCTGCTCGTGGTCCTCGGCATCCTCGTGTTCATCCACGAGGCCGGGCACTTCCTTGCCGCCAAGTGGGCCGGGGTATGGGTGCATCGCTTTGCGCTGGGCATCGGCAACCCCATCCCGGGGCTCTCCTTCCGGTGGCGCGGCACCGAGTACGCCATCTGCTGGCTCCCGCTGGGCGGCTACGTGAAGATGGCCACCGCGGAAGAGGACGCCACGAGCAGCGCGCTCGAGGGGGCGGCCCCGGACGTCGTCGTGCCGCCGGAGGCGTACTTCGAGGCCAAGCCGGTCTGGAAGCGGATGATCATCATCCTGGCCGGCGTCACGATGAACGCGATCTTCGCGTGGCTGGTGTTCACCGGCCTGGCGGCGAAGAACGGCCGGCCGGTCGATCCGGAAACGCGCGTCGGGATTGTGGACACGGCCGGTCTACCGCCGGTGCTGGCGCCGCTCCGCGCGCTCCAGCCGGGCGACAGCATCACGGCGATCAACGGCGCGGCCGTCAACCAGTGGCGCGACGTGTTCGACGGCATCATGTCCGGCGCGGCCGACAGCGTGATGATTGCGGTGGCCGGCAGGGCTGATGTCGTGCTGCGGGTCCATCCCGACGCGATTGAGGAACGGGCGCAGGCCGCGCAGGCGCTGTCGCCCTGGCGGCCCGCCGTCGCGGGCACATTGACCCCGGGCGCCCCCGCGGCGCAGGCCGGCCTCGAGCCCGGGGACACCATCCTGTCGGTCGCCGGCACGCCGACGCCGCAGTGGTGGGACCTGACCGCCGTCGTGGAGGCCCACCCCAACGACACGGTGCCGATCGTCGTGGCACGGGGTGCCGAACGCCTGACCCTGACGGTCTCGCCGCGTGCCGAGATCATACACGACAACGCCGGCGTCGAGCGGACCATCGGGAAGATCGGCGTGGCGCTCGGAACCCGGGTGGTCTACGAGCCGCTGGGCTTCAGGGCGGCGATGGGCGAGGGGTTGTCGGCCACGCTGAACGCCTCGACCACGGTCGTACGCTCGGTGCGCGGCATGCTGACGGGGCGAGTGTCCGGCAGGAGCATTGGCGGGCCCATTGCCATCGGCCAGCTGGCGGCGGCCTCCGCCGAGGCCGGGATGGGCGTCTTCTTCGGCTTTCTCGGGGTCATCTCGATCAACCTGGCAGTCCTCAACCTGCTGCCGATCCCGATCCTTGACGGGGGACAGTTCCTGTTCCTGCTTGCCGAGGCAATCCTTCGCCGGCCGCTCTCGCTCAAAATTCGGGAACGACTGACGGTGGTGGGGCTTGTGCTTGTCCTGATGCTGATGGCCCTGGCATTCACGAACGACATTCGGCGCCTCATCCAGGCGTACTTCTAATATGTTGTCACACAATGGGTTACTGATCGGGGGCCGGTGGGCCATCCGGGGGGTGAGGCCGGCCACCGGAGCTCCCAACCCCTTGTCACACCACGATTAGCGGGTTATTCTTCCGTGCTCGAAAGAATGGTAATCGACGACGTTGCCCACGCGGGCACCCAACGGAATCCAACAGCATGAGCTTCGACAAGCAGGCCGTCACCGCCACGCATCGCCTCCACGAAACGGACACCGGGTCCGCCCCGTTGCAGGTGGCCATGCTCACCGAGCGGATCAATTCGCTCACCGACCACTTCCGGCAGCACCCCAAGGACCATCACGGTCGGCGGGGTCTGCTCAAGATGGTCGGCACGCGGCGGCGCCTGCTGACGTACATGAAGCGCAGCGATCTGCCTTCCTACCGAACGCTCATCGAGCTGCTGGGTCTCCGTCACTAACTGAAGCCCGTGGGCGAGGGCGTCCCGACCGAGCACGACGGGACGCCCTCTTTGCTTTGCGTGCTCTGACAAGAAAAGGTTGTGACTGTGCATCGGATCGAAACTGAATTCGCCGGCCGGACCCTCACGATCGAGACCGGCAAGATGGCGAAGCAGGCCGCCGGCTCGTGTCTCGTGCGTTTCGGCGACACCATGGTTCTGGCGGCGGTGACCGTCTCCAAGAACGTCTCCACCCTCCCGTTTTTCCCCCTCACGGTCGAATATCGCGAAAAGACCTATGCCGCGGGCAAGATCCCGGGCGGGTTTCTCAAGCGCGAAGGTCGTCCGTCGGACAAGGAAATCCTCGCGGCGCGCGGCATTGACCGGTCCATCCGGCCGCTCTTCCCCGAGGGCTTCAAGAACGAAATCCAGGTCTTCGTGACGGTCATCTCGGCCGACCAGGAAAACGACGCGGATGTGCTGGGTGTGCTGGCGGCCTCCACGGCGCTCGCCATTTCGCCGATTCCGTGGGACGGCCCGATCGCGGCGGTTCGCGTGGGTCACGTGGAGGGCAACTGGATCCTGAACCCGACCTTCCAGCAGCTGGAATTTTCCACCATCGACCTGCTGGTGACCGGCACGGCCGACTCCATCGTCATGGTCGAGGGCGGCGCCATGGAGATCTCCGAGAAGGAGGTCCTCGATGCGCTGAAGATCGGCCAGAAGGGCATCAAGGAGCTGGTGGGCGTCGCGCAGAAGGTCATCACGAAGGCCGCCAAGCCCACCATGACGTGGATCAAGGCGGAGCGCGACAAGGGGCTCACCGCGCGGGTCGAGGAGCTGGCCGAGAAGGCCATGGCCAAGGCCATCAACGCCAAGGACAAGGCGGGTCGCGCCGAGGGCGTCGCCAAGGTCAAGGCGGCGGTCGTCGAGCAGCTGTCCGCGGAGTTTCCGGAGAAGGCCCGCGACATCGGGCACGAAATCGAGGAGGTCGAGTACCGCGTCATGCGGGCCCAGGTCCTCGACAAGGGCGAGCGGGTGGACGGCCGGGACACCGACACCGTGCGGCCGATCACCATCGAGACCAGCGTGCTGCCGCGGGCGCACGGCTCGTCGCTGTTCACGCGGGGCCAGACCCAGGCGCTGGTGGCCGTGACCCTCGGCACCGCGGACGACGAGCAGCGCATCGACAGCATCGACGTGCCGCGCGAAACGACCAAGTCCTTCATGCTGCACTACAACTTCCCGCCGTACTGCACCGGCGAAGTCAAGATGATCCGCGGCACCAGCCGCCGCGAAATCGGGCACGGGATGCTCGCCGAGCGCGCGCTGCACCCGCTCCTCCCGCGCTACGAGGAGTTCCCCTACACCATGCGTGTGGTGTCGGAAGTCCTCGAGTCGAACGGCTCTTCCTCGATGGCCACGGTCTGCGGCGGCTCGCTGTCGCTGATGGACGCGGGCGTTCCGATGAAGGCGGCCTGCGCCGGCGTGGCCATGGGGCTGATCAAGGAGGGCAAGAAGATCGCCATCCTGACCGACATCCTGGGCTCCGAGGACCACCTCGGCGACATGGACTTCAAGGTGGCCGGCACGACGACCGGCATCACCTCCATCCAGATGGACATCAAGATCCAGGGCCTCGACCTCAAGATCATGGAGGAGGCGCTCGAGAAGGCGCGCCAGGGCCGCCTGCACATCCTGCAGGAAATGACCAAGGCCCTGTCCACGCACCGGCCCGACATGTCGCCGTGGGCTCCGCGGATCTTCACGCTCCAGATCAAGCCGGACAAGATCGGCGACCTCATCGGACCCAAGGGCAAGACGATCCGCGGCATCCAGGACGCCACCGGTGCCAAGATCAGCGTCGAGGACTCCGGCCTCGTCACCATCGCCGCCGTCGGCGGTGAAGCGGGCGAAAAAGCCCGGGAAATGGTCACCGCCATCTGCACCGAGCCCGAGGTGGGCAAGATCTACGAGGGGCCGGTCAAGAGCACCACGGCGTTCGGCGCCTTCGTCGAGATCCTCCCCGGCGTCGAGGGGCTGCTGCACATCAGCGAGCTCCAGCACGCCCGCACTGAGAAGACCGAAGACGTCGTCAAGAAGGGCGACATCGTCAAGGTCAAGCTCCTCGAGGTGGACGAGCGCGGCCGGATGAAGCTGTCCCGGAAGGCGCTCCTGCCGAAGGAGTAGCACGGTGTCCACCCTCCGCCTCGACGAGGGACTGTTCCAGACGAGCGCACCCAACGGCTGCACCCTCCTCACGGAGGCGCTGCCGGGGGTGCGCTCGGCCGCATTGGGAATCTGGGTCCGCTCGGCAAGCGCCCACGAAGCCCGGCCCAAGATGGGCGTGTCCCACCTGCTCGAACACATGGTCTTCAAGGGCACCGAGCGTCGGAGCGCCCGCCAGATTGCCCTGGAGCTCGAGGTGCGCGGCGGAAGCCTCGACGCCTACACCAGCCGCGACCACACCAGCTACCAGGCCCATGTTCTCGACGCCGACCTGCCCCTGGCGGCCGAGATCCTGACCGACCTGGTCCGCCGGCCGCTCCTGCGCGAGCAGGACCTGGTCCCGGAGCGGAACGTGGTGCTCGAGGAGATCAACGGCGTGGAAGACACGCCGGACGACCTCGTCTTCGAGCTGCACGCCGAAACCCTCTGGCCGGCCCATCCCTACGGATACAGCATCCTCGGCAGCGCCGGCACCGTCGGCGCCCTCACGGCGGGCGACCTGCAGGCCGCCCACCAGGCAGGGTACTTCCGCGGCAACTGCGTCATTGCCGCCGCCGGGCACGTGGACCACGAGCAGCTGCTCACGGTCCTGGAGCGGGAAGGGTGGTTCGATGGTGCCGACCGCGAAGCGCCGCTCCCTCCGGCTGCGGGGGGCCTGGCGGCACGCGGGGTTGTGCGCCGGGAGGCGCGGGACACGACCCAGGCGCATATCGTCTTCGGGACGGATACCTTTCCCTACGCCGACAGCCGACGATATGCGCTCGCGATGCTGGTCAATGCCTTCGGTGGCGGGATGTCGAGTCGGCTGTTCCAGCGGATCCGCGAGGACCTCGGCCTGGCGTACGCCGTGTACGCCTACCACCAATTCTTCCGGTCGGCGGGGCAGGCGGGGGTGTACATCGGCACCCAGCCCGGCACGGCGGACCAGGCGACGGATGCCATCCTCGAGGAGTTCCGGAAGTTGTCGAGCGTGGGGCTCTCAGCGGTGGAAATCGACGACGCGCGCCGGCAGCTCAAGGGCCAGGTCATGCTGGGCCTCGAGAGCCCGCAGAGCCGGATGAACCGGCTGGCGTCGCTGGTCCTGCAGGGCGAGCCGTACCGCCCGCTCGACCGCGTGCTGGAGGAAATCGACGCGGTGGGGGCCGACACCCTCGCGGCGGTGGCCACCGAGTTTTTCGCCCCGGCGCGGCAGACGATTTGCCGGCTGGGACCGGCGTAACCATTTCCCGACACTCACCAGGGGCCAGGCCATGATCATCGGCGTACCGAAGGAAATCAAGACCAACGAAAATCGCATCGCCCTGGTGCCGGCCGGCGCCGAGTCGCTGGTGTCGGCGGGCCATACCGTCTACGTGGAGCAGGGCGCAGGGCTCGGCAGCGGGTTCGCCGACGCGGCCTACACCGCCGTCGGGGCCAAGAGCCTGGCCACCGCCGACGAGGTGTGGGCCAAGGCCGACATGATCATGAAGGTCAAGGAGCCGATTGCCGTCGAGTGGCCCAGGATGCGGAAGGGCCAGCTCATCTACACGTACTTCCATTTCGCCGCGGCGGAGGAACTGACGCGGGCCGTCATCAAGTCCGGGGCCGTGGCCGTCGCGTATGAGACGGTGCAGCTTCCGAACGGGGAACTCCCCCTGCTGACGCCGATGTCCGAGGTGGCGGGGCGGATGGCGGTCCAGGAAGGCGCCAAGTACCTCGAGAAGGTGTTCGGCGGAAGCGGCATCCTGCTCGGCGGGGTCCCGGGCGTGGCGCCGGGCGAAGTCGTGATCATCGGCGGCGGCGTGGTCGGCATCAACGCGGCCAAGATGGCCGCCGGGCTCGGTGCGCACGTCACCATCCTGGACATTTCGCTCGACCGGCTGCGCTACCTGGACGACGTGCTCCCGGCCAATGTGGACACCGCCTACTCGAACCGGCACAACATCCTGGAGTGCATCCGCCGTGCGGACCTCGTGGTCGGCGCGGTGCTCCTGCCTGGTGCCAAGGCCCCGCATCTGGTCAAGCGCGCCGACCTCGCCACGATGAAGCCTGGCTCCGTCATTGTCGACGTGGCGGTCGACCAGGGCGGCTGCGTCGAGACCATCAAGCCGACCACCCACGAGAACCCGACGTATTTCGTGGACGGCATCCTGCACTACGCGGTGGCCAACATGCCCGGGGGCGTGCCGCGGACCTCCACGCTGGCGCTGACCAACGCCACGTTGCCGTACGGCCTGAAGCTGGGCAAGCTCGGCTGGAAGGCCGCGTGCAAGGCCGACCGTTCGCTTATGCTCGGGCTGAACGTGGTCGAGGGCAAGGTGGTCTACCCCGGCGTCGCGGAGGCGTTCGGCCTGCCGCTGGTGGACGTCGAGACCGTGCTCTAGGACAGGCCCGGTCCTGCCGATGCCCGACATCCACATTGTCCGACTGCCGCACGGCGCGGGCCTTCCGCTCCCGGCCCGGGCCACGCCCGGGTCGGCTGGGTTCGACCTGTCCAGCGCCGAAGACGGGGAGCTGGCCCCGATGGAACGGCGGCTTTTTGCGACGGGTTTCGCGATTGCCATTCCTGCCGGCTACGAGGTCCAGCTCCGGCCACGCTCCGGCCTGGCGCTCCGGCAGGGGCTGACGCTTCCCAATACACCGGCCACTATCGACAGCGACTATCGTGGCGAACTCAAGGTGGCGCTGCTCAATCTGGGGACCGAGCCGATCCAGGTTGCCCGAGGCATGCGGATTGCTCAGATGCTCGTGGCCAAAGTGGAGCCGGCTTCCTTCCTGGAGGTCGAATCGCTGCCGCCTACCGACCGGGGAGAGGGCGGATTTGGAAGCACCGGGCACTAGCGGCCTAACTCCCGGTCTTGTCCCAATTTACGGCATTCGTTAGCTTTAGGCGCAACGCCCCCCTCCCAACTGATCGCCGTGAGACTGCCCCCAGGATGAACCTGCGCTCCTTTCGCCTCAGTTCCCTCATCCCCGCCAATGAGATTGCGGTCGATTTGGGCACGGCGAACACGCTGATCTATGTGAAGGGCGAGGGGATCGTGCTGAACGAACCCTCGGTCGTTGCGCTCGAGCGGGCCACGGGCAAGATCAAGGGCATCGGGCTCGAAGCGAAGCGGATGTTGGGGCGCACGCCCGACGGCATCATTGCCGTGCGGCCGCTGAAGGACGGCGTCATTGCCGACTTCGACGTCACCGAAAAGATGCTGCGGTATTTCCTCAAGACGATCATCGACAAGCACGTCTTCCGGGTCAAGCCGAAGGTCATCGTGTGCGTGCCGAGCGGCATCACCGAGGTGGAGCGCCGCGCGGTGCGCGACTCGGCGGAGACGGCGGGCGCCAAAGAGGTGTGGATGGTGGCCGAGCCGATGGCGGCGGCCATCGGGGTGGGGCTTCCGGTGGAAACGCCGACCGGCAACATGGTCATCGACATCGGCGGCGGCACCACGGAAATCGCGGTCATCGCGCTGTCCGGCATCGTATCGGACACCTCCATCCGCACTGGTGGCGACGAACTCGACCAGGCCATCGTGCAGTTCATGCGCAAGAACTACAACCTCCTCGTGGGCGAGCCCACCGCGGAAGCGATCAAGATCAAGATCGGCTCGGCGGCGCCCTCCGGCGAGGAGCGCGAAATGGAGGTCAAGGGGCGGGACCTGGTGTCCGGCATCCCCAAGACCGTCCGCGTGCATTCCTCTGAAATTCGCGAGGCCATCCAGGAACCGATCCAGCAGATCGTGGACGCGGTGCGCCGCGCCCTCGAAATCACGCCGCCGGAGCTGGCCAGCGACATCGTGGACCGCGGCATCATCATGACCGGGGGCGGCGCGCTCATCCGCGGGCTGGACATCCTGCTGGCCCAGGAAACCGGGCTGCCGATCCACGTGGACGAAGACCCGCTGACCTGCGTCGTTCGCGGCACTGGCCGCATCCTCGACGATCCGCTGAAGTACCAAAGCGTCCTTTCCAAGTAACATGCTGGAGCCGGATCGCACGTTCGCCCGTCGCGACACGGCGCTGTTCGTCCTCTGCGTCGGCCTGTCGATCGGGGCGTTGTTCGCGCCGGAGCCGTGGCAGTATGCCGCCGCGTCCACCGCCCGGCGCACGGCCTTGGCGCCGCTCATCGCGCTCCAGCGCGTGGCGGAAGCCTCCCGCACCAGTCGGGCCCGGTTCGAACTCCTCACCGCACAGCGGGACTCGGCGGCCGCTGCGGCCCAGTCCCTCCCGGTCCTCCTCGACGAAAACGCCCAGCTTCGCTCCCTGCTCGGCCTCACCGCCCGGGTCGCCGGTCGGGCCGTGCCGGCAGAGGTCCTGCACCAGGCCTTGCCGACGGATGCGCGGATGCTGCTGCTCGGCGCCGGGCGGAAGGCTGGTATCGCGCCTTTCCAGGCGGTGGTGTCTCCCGACGGCCTGATCGGCATGATCCGGACGGCCGGCGCCACGAACTCGCTCGTGATGACA
>Ga0315292_10002455_pt1 | contig 10408 bp, 6 predicted proteins | sample YL17G13_0_MG_FD_204029 | JGI IMG/M metagenome (GOLD analysis project Ga0315292, IMG submission 204029) | Sediment microbial communities from Yellowstone Lake, YNP, Wyoming, USA - YL17G13_0 | ecosystem: Environmental > Aquatic > Freshwater > Lake > Sediment | place: USA: Wyoming | collected... | reverse complement strand
CGCCATTCAACCATCCGCTGCGCTCGACGTTGCGGTCGGCGTAGCGGACGATGATGGTATTCCGTTCGTTGAAATCAGTGGCGACCACATCGAAGGCCGGGCTGTAGTGGAAGAGCACGAGACCCTCTGACGGCATCCCGTAGGCCAGCGGGTTGGTGTTGTCGATGTTGACGCGAAGCGTCGACCCCGGCACGAAGAACTCCTTCGGGCTCAGCCCGGCTGCGACGTTTCGGACGGGCAATCCGAGTTTCGTAATCGCGAAGTCCGTCGCCCCGCCCAACGTCACCAGCGTTCCGCCCTTCTGCACGAAGTCCTTGATGGCGTTGACGCCCTCGGCGCCGATGCCGCTCCGGTACTCGGGCGGAGTGGTGTTCGGCACGCTGGCGAAGGCCATTCCTCCGCGTCCCTCGCCGCGGCCACCGCCGCCAGGCTCACCAGTGATGGTGCCCGTGGAGTCGTCCGCGAAGATGAAGACGTCGTACTTCGCGTTGAGGTTGCCCTTCAGGATCTCGGCGTCGTAGACCTGCGTGAACGGAAACCCCCACTGTTCGAAGAGCCAGCGCGTCCAGCCCTCGTCCATGTTCCCGCCGCGGTACCGCTGGTACATGCCGATGCGCAGCCGCAACGCCTCGTGAGCGCCCTGCTTCACGTCAGCCTTCAGCGTGGCGAAATCCACGCCCGTCCGCCTGGCGACGTCGGTGATGACGGCTTCAGAGCCTGCAGGGACGAGCCAGTCACCCGGACGGAGGCCTTCAGCGGCGGAATCCACACGCCGCACCGCCACGCCCTTGTCCCACAGCAGGTTGACTGCCTTGAAGCTGTCGTTCAGCCGGCCGTCGATGACGTACCCGAACGGCGCCTTGGTGGCGACCTTGCCCGCCGGGACGATCGGTGCGGCGACCTTCGCGAAGTCGCCCGTTACTGCCTCGTTCAGCGGGTCCACCCTGATGCCCATGTATTCCGCCAGCACGTCCTGGCCCATGTCGTACGGCCGGATCGGCGTGCCGTCCGGTTCTCTCGTGTGCTCGTTGTCCAGGTAGTGCGTCTCACCGAGCAGGTAACGGATGAGTCCCATCTTCGGCTGCGCCAGCGTGACGTAGAACGAACCGGCCGGATAGGTCATGCCGTCCGGCGTGGCGAACCCTTTGGCCGACTGCGTCACCTCGATGCCCTGCGCCAGCAGCGCGTTGACCAGTTTGTTCAGCGTCAGCGGGTCATGCTGGTTCGCGGAGATCGCGTAGGCCGCCGGCTTGCCTTTTGCGCCCCTCTCGGTCTGCCGGCTGGCCTTCAGGTAGGCATTCCACAGCACGGTGTCCTTGTTGCGCGCCGCCAGGTCGAGGGTGGCCCACGCTGACACCTTCTGCCGTTCCACCACGCCCCGAAGCGTCCACCAACCGCCGGGCCAGGGATCCGGAAAGTTCATCTGTTCCTTGTAGGTCTCCAGGCCGCGGTCCCCGCCCGAGAGTTGGCTCGGGTCGATGTAGATCGGCGTGGCCACCCTCACGCTGGCCGACTCGGTCAGCATCCCGGCGATGTTGTGGAACGGGGTGATCCAGTGGAACCCGAAGTGCCCCCAGCCCGAGTACTGGCCCGTGTTCAGGACGCCCGACAGGCCGGCCTCTTCCTCCTTGTACGCGATGTGGCCGCCGTACCACTGCATCTCGCGCCACACCTGCGGATCCGCCAGCGGGCGAATGGGCTCCGCGTAGGGCGGCACGAAGATGCGCGCGCCGTAGGTGCCCATGTGGTGGTGATCCACGTAGGCCTGCGGCTTCCAGTCCACGAACATCAGCTTGCCCACGTATTGGGAGTCCTTCATGTTCATCGTGAGGGCATCGCGGTTATTGTCGTGGCCGATGTACTTGTTGTAGAGCCACGGCAGCGATCCCCCCTCGTACTCCGTGCCCACGTACTTCATGTAGTAGTCGTGAATCATGATCGCGCCGTCCGGGTTGAAGGACGGGATCTCGAGGTACACGACGTTGTCGAGGATCCGCTGCGTCTCCGCGTCGGTCCGCGAGATGAGATCGTAGGTGAGCTCCGGCGCCATGTTGACGCCGCCCACCTCGCTCGCGTGCATGCTCATCGTCTGGCAGATGACCACCTTGCCTTCGGCCACGATCCTCTTGATCTCGGCCTCGGGCACCCCGCGCGGGTCGCTCAACTTGAGGTTCATCTGCCGGAGCTCTTCGAGCCTGGCCTGGTTCGCCGGCGAGGTGATGATGACCAGCAGGAAGGGGTTGCCCATCTCGGTGGGCCCCATGTTGACCACCTTGAGCTTGCCGCCGCTTTCCTTCTCGAGGAGCTTGTAGTACTCGACGGCCTTGTCCCAGCGGACCAGCTTCCGGTCCGCGCCCATCTGGAAGCCGAAGAACTTCTCCGGTGACGTGATCTGCGCCTGGGCCTGGGTGACGCGTTCGGTCATGCCGAAGGCCGCCAGCGCCATGGCCAGCACAACAGACGCAACGGGAAGTCGCCTGGTGATTCCGTTCATATCAGTCTCCTGAAGGGGGCCGAGATGCGGCGCGAGAATACCACAGACGCCTCCGGCCCGCCGCCGCCCCAGGTGGGGTCAGACTCGACCTGCGGCGGCGGGGTCAGACTCGACTTCCTGCAAGTGGGGTCAGACTCGACCTGCGGCGTTGAGCCGCAAAACCCGGCCAGTCTCGAGTTCGTGGCCTGTGGAACAAGTTGTCTGGCAGCCCTCGTGCCGGGCACGTGTCGCGATTTTCCGGCAACACCCTGACTGAAAATTGAAGGCCGCCGCGAGTTCAGCGGCCGGCGTCTGCGGAACTCTTAGCCGCGTGCCATGCGTCCTGAATGCCGAGGCGCACCACCCACGACTCGATGTACTGCTCGTCGATCTTCCCGGCCGACACCCTCAGGACGCCGGCAATGTCGGTGAGGTGCTTGTCAGACCGGCCCTGCGTGTAGAAGAGCAACTTCGAGACGATGACGTCCTCTGGAGTGGCGACGGACGCTTCGAACCGTTCGGCGAACGGCAGGCGTTGGCGTCGGGAGAACTCGTGCTCCGCGAAGTCGGTTCTCCGACGGACAATGATGTCGACCTTGGAGGCGCTTGGCACGTGGATGATGTTGAACGCACCACCGCTCGCCATGACCGACCGGACGAAATCCCCGGAAGGGGCGTAGTAGTCGTCACCACCAAAACAAGACAGGAAGTTGTCGACCTGATCCGGCTCAAGCTCCACGACGACGTCCATATCGTTCGTCATGCGTGGTTCGCCATACAGCATGGCCGCCACGGACCCCGCAATCATGTAGGGAATACGGCTCGTCTCAAGCGCGTCCAGCACCGCCACGAAGAACACTTCCTGGTTCACCGACAAACCTCCTCAGCACTTCGTGGCGAAGCTCCTGCTCGGTGAGATGACCGCGTTCGCGGGTGACGGCGGCCACGACCCGGCGATAGGCGAAGTCGTGGAGGCCGAAGGCGACCCGGAGGCGTTGGACGGGATTCATGGCCCGGTAGATGGCAGCCTGGTCGGGAGTCATGGTCGACCGCACCAGTGTACTAGGTTGCCGTGTGAGAATCACTCCCGCAGTGGTTTCGTGACCCCGCTGGCGCTGGGGTTAGTGTTGACCGCGGGCAGGTGCGGCGGCTACTGTGGTCAGTAGTGACAGGAGATCGCGTTCCCATGCACACGTCCCGTCGCTCCTTCCTTCGGACCGCTGCCGCCGGCGCCGCGGTGCCGGTGCTCGCTCCGTTGTTCCTGGATCGGCTCGAGCGGCGGCTCGAGGCCTTCCAGGGAATGCCCCCGGGCGCCGCCGTCACCGAGGAGGCCTTCTGGCGCGAGGTCCGACAGGCCTTCCCGGCCTACTCGGATTACATCAATCTCGAGAACGGGTACTCCAGCCCTCAGCCAGCGCCGACCTTCGAGGCGTTCCAACGGCATGAGCAGACCATCAACGGCGGCCTGTCGTTCTACATGCGGCGCAAGAAAGCCGCCGACCTCGTGGCGGTGAAGAAGCAACTCGCCGAACTGGCCGGGTGCCCTGCGGAGGAGATCGTCATCACGCGCAACACCACCGAGTCGCTGGGGACGGTGATCCACGGCGTGGATCTCGCGCCGGGCGACGAGGCGGTGATGTGCGACCAGGACTACGGGTCGATGCTGGAGCAGTTCCGCCAGCAGTCACGCCGCCGCGGCATCACGTGCGTGGAGATCTCCATCCCGCTGCATCCACGCGACGACCAGGAGATGGTCGACACCTACGCGCGTGCCATCACGCCGCGCACGAAACTGTTACTGCTCTCGCACATGGTCAACATCACCGGGCACATCCTCCCGGTCCGCAAGATCGCCGACATGGCGCACGCGCGCGGCGTCGCGGTCATCGTGGACGCGGCGCATTCGTTCGCCCACGTGGTGTTCACCATGCCGGAACTGGACGGCGACTACCTGGGGGCCAGCCTCCATAAGTGGCTGTGCACGCCCCTGGGCGCCGGTCTCCTTCACATCAAGAAAGATAAGATCCGCACCGTGTGGCCGCTTCTGGGCGACACCAGCGTGCCGGATGACGATATCCGGAAGCTGGAACGGATCGGGACGCATCCGTCGTGGACCGTTCTGGCGATCGGGGATGCGATCCGGTTCCACACGATGATCGGCTCCGAGCGCAAGGAGGCGCGGCTGCGCTACCTGCAGCAGTACTGGACGGACCGGGTGCGCGACATCCCGAAGGTGTACCTCAACACGCCGACGGGAAACCGCGCATGCGGCATCGCGAACGTCGGGATTACCGGCCAGAAGCCGGGTGCGATTGCCGACGCACTGCTGGAGAAGTTCAGGATCTACACGGTGGCGATCGACATGGTCCCGGTGAAGGGCGTACGCGTGACGCCGCACCTCTATACCACCCCGGCGGAACTCGATGCTCTCGTGACAGCGATCGGCGAACTCGCGCGCGGGTAGCGCGGGTCGCGGAGATGAGGCAAAGATGAAGACCAGACGCCCCCAGGCACGGACACTCCTGCATGCCGTTCTCCTCGTCAGCCTCCTGCTGGTTCCGGTTGCGGCAGGTCCCGCGTCAAGCCCCGCAGCGGGCCGCGTCGTGGCCGTGGCCGACGTGCACGGCGCGTACGAGGAGTTCGTGGCGATCCTGCACGACGTGGGGCTGATCAATGATCAGCGCGGCTGGGCGGGTGGTGCGGCAACGTTCGTGCAAACCGGCGACGTGGTGGACCGCGGGGAGCGGACGCGGGAGTGCCTCGACCTCCTGATGGACCTCGAACGCCAGGCGCCCGGGAATGGTGGAACGGTCATCCCCCTGCTTGGGAACCACGAGGTGATGAACCTGATCGGCGACCTTCGATTCGTCACGAAGGGGATCTTTCAGACGTTCGCCACCGAGGTTTCCGAGCAGCGCCGTGAACAGGCGTATAAGGAATACCTCGCGTTCCTCGCCAGGCACGAAGGGCACGGCCACGCCGTCGCTCCCCCAGCCGACGGCGACGCGCGGCGATCGTGGATGGACGAACATCCGCCAGGTTTCTTCGAGCATCGGGACGCCTTCGCACCCGACGGAAAGTACGGGCGGTGGATTCGCGCGCACCATGGCGTCGTGCAGGTTGGCGACGGCCTGTTCGTACACGGCGGTCTCAGTCCGGCGCTCGAATTCGGAACGGTCCGCGAGCTGGACGAGCGCGTGATGGCTGACCTCACCGCGTTCGATGCCATGTGGAAGGCGCTTGTCGACGCCGGGGTGGTCTGGCGCTACATGACTTTCGGCGAAGCCGTGCGGTTCGCCTCGGAGGAACTGACCTGGCGGCAGACCGAGGGCCCTGTCGGCGTGTTCGAGGCCAGGCCGGCGGTGATACGGCTGCTCGGCTACAAAACCTGGGTCACGGTCTCCGCCGACGGGCCGCTCTGGTACCGCGGCCTGGCGATCGAGCCGGAAGACAAGCTCGCCAGTGGACTGAAAGCGATGCTCGATCGCCTCGGCGCCGCCTACATCGTGTCCGGCCACAGCGTCGTCGCCGGCAAGGCGGTGACGACCCGGTTCGAGAGCCGAGTCTTCCTGATCGACACGGGCATGCTTGGAGCAGTCTATGCCGGCCGGGCGAGCGCGCTCGGCATCCAGGACGGCCGTTTCGTGGCGTATCAAGCGGGCGGAACACCGAGGGAGCTGCCGCCACCTCCGGGCGTAAAGTCGGCCACGCCGGGGGCGGGACAGGCAGCCGTGAGGTAACGTCGTTTCGCGCCCGACGGCGCCGCGGATCGTCCGGACCGGGCGCATGATGGCCCCAGCAGCACGTCGTGCCCCTTGGCGTGACTCCCGGAGGATATGCCATGGCACGCGGCCTGTCCGCCCGTCCCATTCTGGCGGTGGCAAGAGACCTGGATCTGACCCCCGCCAGGTCGTGCCGTACGGGTTCGATAAGGCCAAGGTCACCCTCGACGCCTTGCAATCGGAGCGTCCGCCCGGGCGCCTCGTGCTCGTGTCGGCCATCACGCCGACGGACGCGGGCGAAGGCAAAACGACGACGTCCATCGGCCTTGCGCAAGGGTTTGCGCGCCTCGGCCAGGGCGTGTACCTCGCGCTGCGAGAGCCGTCGCTCGGCCCGACATTCGGCCAGAAGGGCGGCGCGACGGGATGCGGCCGGGCCCGCGTCGTCCCCTTCGCCAACATCGCGCACGGCTGCAATTCGGTGGTCGCCACCACGCTCGCGCTGGCACGCGCCGACTGGGTCGTCACGGAGGCCGGCTTCGGCTTCGATCTCGGCGCGGAGAAATTCTTTGACATCACGTGCGTGTCAGCGGGACTCGACACGGCGGCCGTGGTGCTCGTGGCAAACGTGCGCGCGCTGAAACTGCACGGCGGCGTCGCGAGGACCGCGCTCACCCAGTCCGATCCCGCCGCCGTGGAACGCGGCCTCGGCAATCTCGCCAAGCACGTCGAGAACATCCGGATCTTCGGCGAATCGCCTGTCGTGGCGCTGAACCGCTTTGGGGCCGACACCGACAATGAGATGGCCGTCGTGCGGAAGTGGTGCGAGGCCGCGGGCGTGCCGTTCGCCCTCTCGGACGTGTTCGCGGAGGGCGGTGAAGGTGGAGTGGCCCTCGCGGAAACCGTCGCCGCTCACGCGGAGCAGCGGTCAAAGCCGCTCACGCTCCTCTACGACTGGAACGAGCCGATTCCCGTGAAGATGGAGAAGGTCGCGCGGGCCACGTACGGCGTGCAGGAGGTGACCTGGACCAAGGAAGCCCAGCGCGCCCTCGCCCCAGGCGGAACGCATGAACCTGGTGGATGGCAACGTGGTGCAGGCGCCAGGCGGGCCGGGATCAACCACTTCGGCGCCCGCGTTCTTCTTCAACTCGTCGGTCCAGTTCGGGAATGTTGCGGGCCGTGCACAAATAAACTAGACTAAACTAAGTTTAGAAGGACACGCCGCCATGCACACCGTGAACATCCACCAGGCCAAGACGCATCTGTCCCGCCTGCTCGACCAGGTCGCGCACGGGGCCGAGATCATCATCGCCAAGGCTGGGAAACCCGTCGCCCGCCTGGTACCGCTCGACGTCGTGCCTCGGCCCAAGCGATTCGGCCTGCTCAGGGGCAGGATTCGAATTCCGTCGGGGTTCGATGCGCCCTTGCCCGACGAGGTGCTGGGCCTGTTCGAAGGGCGGGGCCGGTGACGCGCCTGCTCCTGGATACGCAGGTTGTCCTCTGGGCGCTCGCGGGGAACCGGCGCCTGTCTGGCGAGGCCCGTCGCCTCATCAACAAGCACGAGTCATTCGTGAGCGCCGCATCGATCTGGGAAATCGCGATCAAGGCTGCGCTGGGCAAGCTCGGCGCGGACCCGGAGGCGGTGCGCCAGGCGCTCGATCCGAGCGGCTTCGGAGAGCTGCCGGTCACCGGCGAGCACGCCGCGACTGTGGCCCGGCTTCCCGCGCATCACCGGGATCCCTTCGACCGCCTCCTGGTATCGCAGAGCCTCGTCGAGAACCTGGTACTGCTGACCGCCGACGCCCAATTGGCGCCGTACGGGGGCCTGGTTCGGGTCGTCTGAGCGGCGACGGAGTGTGTGTCGCGATCGCCAGCGCCTCGCCCTGCGGCATGAACCCGCACGCGGCGACAACTTCGTATGAGCCGAGTCTGGTTCCCGGGACGAGGCTCATCGTTGACCCCTGGCAGCTGTCGAGGGGCCTGCGCCCAGCAGGGACACGATTTCGTAGGCGCCGAGTCTGGTGCCGGGTGAAAGACTCATGGACGTTTTACCACCCGCGCGAGGCCAAGCGCTGCTTGCCAGTTGACGACCAGGGTAATCGGCGGCTGGTCGGTCTTCCGGCTAGCACCGACCAGGAACCGCTGCCCGTCGTCGGCCGCCGCATAGGTGAAGATGAAGCTGTTGCCTGAGGACGGGATGCCCTTGAAGAGCGGCCGGGGCGCGGCGCGATCGTCCATTGACACCGATCCGCCGGAACCCGTGCGGGTGCCGAACGAGACGACCATGAGCGTGCCGTCGACCGCGCGATAGTAGAGCTCACGTCCGTCGCGGCGCCAGCGCGGCATCGACCCGCCGTTGGTCGACACCTGCCACACGGCCCCGCTGGTGGGCACGGTTCCCAGGAGTACCTCCGTCTGCCCCTGCTGGTCGCTCGTGTACGCGAGGAAGCGGCCGTCCGGTGAGAACTGGGCGAACGCCTGGATGCCCGGGGACGTCAGGAGCGGAACGGGGCGGCGGTCGCCCGAGAGCGGCAGCAAGGCGAAGTCGTACGCCTCGTCACTGAACACCAGGAATCGGCCATCGGGCGACCAGTCCCACAGGTACAGTGTCTGCGTCGCCTGCAGCAGCGTCTCTTCGGCGCCGCCCCGGTCGGCTCGGCGGCGGTGAATCTCGTACTTCGGAAAGCCCACCAGATCGAACGTGGTGTAGGCCAGTTCGCGGCCATCGGGTGACCACAACGGAAACGCCCAGCCCGGCGCCGGTCCGAACGTGAACCGCGAAGGTTCGCCGCCCGGCAACGGCTGGACCCACACGTCCGGGGGCGTGCCGGCACCGTACGCGACGCGCTTTGATCCCTGAGCGAGGGAGACGCCCTGCAACTCTCGCGACTCGCCGCTGATGGCCCCGAGCCGCTGCCCCGCACGATCGATCCAGATGAGCTCGCCGCTCTGCGACCAGTCGCTGCTGAATGCCAGCACGCCGGCCGGCGACACGGAGAACGCACCTGCGCCGGTATTCGGCCCTGAGCCGACGGCGTCGGCCACTGGCGTCGCGTCCCCGGCGATCCGTCGCGCCGCAGGATCGAATGGCTGCGCCAACAGCGTGTCCTGACGCCGGTACAGCAGGAAGCCCGTCGGTCCGCCGGGCCCCGGCGCGTACATCGCCTGCTCCACGCCGTCGAGGACGCGGACCGGCGCGCCGCCGTCGATGGTGCCGACGTAGATGCCGGCGGCCTCTGGCGACGACGTCAGGAACTGAAACAGGAAACTGCGGCCGTCGGGGAGGAACTGCGGATACCGGTGGTAGCGGTTGGACTCGCCTGACGGCAGTTGGGTCACCGTCGTCGGCTTGCCTCCCAGCGCGTTCACGCGAGACAGGCCGCGCGAGCCCTGCGCGGGACTGAAGATGATGACGTTGTCCGGCCCCCAGGCCGCGCCCCGCCCGTCCGGGGCGTCGCAAATCGCCTGGACGGTCCCGCCGTCACGCGCCACCTTCTTGAGGTGGCCGTCCGCAAAGAACCCAATCCACGCGCTGTCGGGCGACCAGAACGGGTAGGTCGCGCCGTCGATCCCCCCGGATCGCCGGGCGCTCACTGAGTCCAGTGGTCGCACCCAGAGCTCGCCCGCCGAGACGATGGCCAGGAACCGGCCGTCGGGCGACAGTTCGAAGCCGCGCCCGCGGCGGGTCTGGCTGGACGACGCGGGCGTCTCGACGTGGAAGCGGACGGTCCGGTCCGGCTCGCGCGGCGTCAGCCGGAACAGAGCGACCGCCATCGTGGCGGCTGCGATCGATGCCACCGCGGCAATGGCCCACGGCACCCACCGCCTCCACGATGGCCGGCGAGCCTCCACCGGGGCGGGTCCGGCCGCCAGCGCATCCTCGTCGAGGTCGAACCGCGCGTCGCCTATCGCGCCGAGCCGCTTGCGCGGGTCTTTCTCAAGGCACCGGTGCAGCAGCCGCTGCACCGACGGGGGAATGCCGGCAGGCACCACGGTCCAGTCGGGGTCGCTCTTCAGCACCGACGCCAGCACCTCGGAGACATCGTCTCCGGGAAACGTCCGCCGGCCCGTCAGCATCTCGTAGAGCACCACGCCGAAAGCCCAGATGTCCGCGCGCTTGTCCACGGCCTTGCCGCGCGCCTGCTCGGGCGCCATGTAGGCGGCCGTGCCGATGATCATCCCCATCTGAGTCGCCTGCGCCGTGAGCGTGGGTGAG
>Ga0315292_10002454_pt1 | contig 10414 bp, 9 predicted proteins | sample YL17G13_0_MG_FD_204029 | JGI IMG/M metagenome (GOLD analysis project Ga0315292, IMG submission 204029) | Sediment microbial communities from Yellowstone Lake, YNP, Wyoming, USA - YL17G13_0 | ecosystem: Environmental > Aquatic > Freshwater > Lake > Sediment | place: USA: Wyoming | collected... | reverse complement strand
GACTTCCGTGGGGTCGGGGACCTCGTCGAGGAGAGAGATTGCGGCCATCACCATCCCTGCGGTGCAGAAACCGCACTGGAGCCCGTGATTCTCCTGGAACGCCCGCTGCATGGCGTGCAGCTCGGTTCCCGAGGCCAGCCCCTCGATCGTGGTGGCGCTGCGACCATCGGCCTGGACCGCCAACATCGTGCACGACTTCACCGACTCGCCGTCGACGAGCACCGTGCACGCACCACAGGACGAGGTGTCACACCCGACCTTCGTTCCGGTGAGCCCGCAGGCCTCGCGCAGGTACTGGACGAGCAGAGTGCGGGGCTCTACGTCGTGACGCTCGGCGCGACCATTGACAGTGATTGAAACTTCCATCGCTGCGGGACTCTAGTCCTGGCGATCAGGCAGCGACACGACCTCGGCGAAGCCCATGTCCATCAGCGCGACCGGTCGCTCACGCTTCGACCGCTTGGAGCACGTCGTCGGGGATGTCAAAATTGGCGAAGACGTTCTGCACGTCGTCATGCTCCTCGAGCGCGTCCAACACGCGCAACACGGTCTTCGCGGCAGACGCGTCGTTGAGCGGCACGGTCTGGGTCGCCAGCATCGTGAGATCGACGGAACCCACCCGAATGCCCGCCGCTTCGAGTGCGTCACGCACAACGTGCAAGTCGGAAGGACCCGTCGTCACCTGCCAGCTGTCGCCCAGATCTGCGATGTCCTCGGCGCCGGCATCGAGTGCGGCCGCCATGAGCTCATCCTCGGTCGTGGCCGACGCGTCAATGTTCAGCACGCCTTTGCGCTCGAACTGCCACGCGACAGCTCCGGGCTCGGCAAGCGAGCCGCCATTGCGCGTGAAGACGTTCTTCACCTCGGAGCCAGTTCGATTGCGGTTGTCGGTCAGGCACTCACACATCACCGCAACGCCGTTGGGCGCGTAGCCCTCGTACGTCACCGACTCGTACCGGACCCCCTCGAGCTCACCGGTCCCGCGCTTGATTGCTCGCTCGATGTTGTCCTTGGGCATCGAGCCGTCGCGCGCTTTCTGCACCATGGTTCGCAACGTCGGGTTCGCGTCGAGATCCCCCCCGCCGGCACGCGCCGCGACCTCGATCTGACGGGCAAGGCGCGCGAACAGCTTCCCCCGCGCCGCGTCGGCAGCGCCCTTCGCGTGCTTGATCGAATGCCACTTCGAATGGCCGCTCATGCAGATGTCTCCTTCAAGAACTGCTGATGAATCCGGAGATCGCCGGACAGCTCCGGGTGGAACGTCGCTCCCCACACCGGCCCTGAGCGCACGAGGACCGGATGGTCATCATGCGTCGCCAGGACGTCGACGTCGCGTCCGACCGACTCGACCACCGGGGCGCGGATGAACACGCCCGGAAAGGCGCCTCCCGGGAGGTCGGTGACCGTGATCGGGCTCTCGAACGACTGTTGCTGGGAGCCGTACGCATTTCGACGCACGCTCGCGTCGAGCAGATCAAAGCCCACCTGGTCGGGCCGGCCGTCGAGCACCTGGCGCGCGATGAGGATGAGACCGGCGCACGTGGCCAAGACGGGCATGCCATCGTGCAAGGCAGCACGCAGCGGCTCGAACAATCCCGACGTGACCAGCAACTTCGAGATCGTCGTCGACTCGCCCCCCGGCAAGATGAGCGAATCGATGCCCGCGAGGTCTTCCGGGACGCGCAGCTCGACGGCCTCGACGTCGAAACCGTCGAGAAGCTCGACGTGCTCCCGGAACGCTCCCTGCAGCGCGAGAACTCCTGGCTTCACGAGATCACCGTCTCCCCGTGCCCGCGGATCGCCCTACGGGCCACTCCGAGATGCTGCACCTGGAGGCCTCGCCACACTCACCATCCTCGCTCGGCGAGCTTCACATCGAGGCTGTCGATCTCCTGGCCACGCATGGCCTCACCCAAGCCCCGCGACACCTTGGCGACGATGGAGGCGTCGCGGAAATGCGTCGTTGCTTCGACGATCGCCTTGGCGCGCACGGCCGGGTCGGCACTCTTGAAGATGCCACTCCCGACGAACACCGACTGTGCACCCAGCTGCATGACGAGGGCGGCGTCAGCCGGTGTAGCGATCCCACCGGCGCAGAACATCGGCACGGGGAGCTCGCCGCGCTCGGCCACTTCCTGGACCAGCTCGACGGGTGCTCGGAGCTCTTTGGCCCACCCGAAGAGCTCGGCATCTTCGGCGACCGTCAGCCGACGGATGTCGCCAAGGATCGAACGCAGATGCCGGACGGCTTCGACGATGTTGCCGCTGCCGGCCTCTCCTTTCGAACGGATCAGGCACGCGCCCTCAGAGATGCGCCGCAGTGCTTCTCCCAGGTCGGTCGCGCCGCACACGAACGGAACGGTGAATCCCCACTTGTCGACGTGGTGGACTTCGTCGGCCGGGGTGAGCACCTCGCTCTCGTCGATGTAGTCGACGCCGAGCGCCTCGAGGACCTGGGCCTCGGCGAAGTGCCCGATGCGGCACTTCGCCATCACGGGGATCGTGACCATCTTCTGGATGCCCTCGATCATGGCGGGATCGCTCATCCGGGCAACGCCGCCGTCGCGGCGGATGTCGGAAGGGACCCGCTCGAGTGCCATGACCGCCACGGCGCCCGCATCTTCGGCGATGCGGGCTTGCTCGGGCGTGACGACATCCATGATCACGCCGCCGCGCAGCATCTCCGCGAGCCCGCGCTTGACCCGGGCGGTGCCAGTGGTGCGCCCAGACGAAGAGGGGGAATCGGAACCGCCGACCATAGGGGCAGTGTACCGACCGGGAAGGTCGGTTCACCCCTTCAGATCCGACGCACCCCGCCCCTGAATGCTACGAGCCGCGCTTCTTGGTCGTCGTCGTCGTGGGCGCCACCGTGGGAGGCGGCGGGGGCGGCGGGGGCGGCACGACCAGGTCGACGGTCTTGCCGATCGGCACCAGCTCGACCCAGGTGCGTCCCGGCGTGAGGAGGATCGGGGCGCCGGCGGCGTCCTTGTACTCAGTGATCGAACCGATGAATGGCTTCGCCCACGTCCCGCGCACGAGTTGACCGTTCGAGAAGACCCAGGCCTCGCCTGTCCCGATGAGGTTTCCCTCTCCGAAGCCGGCGTAGGGCACGAACTGCACGATCACGTTGGTCGCGTTGACTTGGACAGCCGGGATCGCAGCCGAGAGGAACGGCTCGTTCGTGCGCTGGAAGCGCATCCAACCGCCGACCGTCGCGTCCCAGACGTAGCTGACGTCGTAGCCGAGCTCGTAGTTCGCGTGGAACGAGGTGACGGCCTCGCCCGTGAACGCTTGGTCCTTCTCGGTATCGATGTACCCGAAGAGCGGGACCGGTGGCACCGGCTGGCCGCCGCGTTGCCAGAGCAAGGCCGAGCGGGCATACAGATTATGTGGCGCGTTCCGGGTCGGCTCGCGGAAGAACGCGTCGCCGGCATTGTTCTCGTCGACCCACACCAGCCCGGTCGCGCGGATCGCGGCGACGTTGGGCTCGGTGCCACCCGAGTACGCCACCACGCCCCCGAGTGGCGTCACGATCTGGGGGTCCATCGCGCGCACGGAACGCACCGGACCGATGTTCTCGGGTGCATTCGAGTTGAACACGGCCCAGAAGCGTGTAATGCCGCCGTCGACGACTTCCTCGTAGACGACGTCGGCCACATCGAGGCCCGACTGAGGACGGGCTTCTGGTGTGTTCTCGATCTTGACCGCGACGCTCGAGCGCGTGAGCGAGACGCCGGTCGGGTCCGGCAGTCCGGTGAACGGGGCCGTCGGGATCGGGATCGTGGTCGTCGTCGATGAAGTCGGCGGTGCCTTCTTCGCCGTGTTGGAGTCGTCGCCACCGCTGCAGGCCGCCACCGCGATCCCTCCAACGATGAGCAGAGCCAGAGCGTTGCGGGCTCCGCGTGCGCGGACTTCTTTCACATTGCCTCCAGAACTCGGATCCGCTCGTCGAGCGGCGGGTGGGTGTCGAACGCCCGGTTGAGCCAAGAGCCCTTCTTGCCCGGTTCGCGATCGAGTGGCGACTCGATCCAGAGCTGCGCCGTCGCACGCGTGGCGTGGTGCACGACCGCCTTGTCGGACTGGAGCTTCTTCAGGGCCGAAGCCAGGCCTGGCGGGTACCGCGTCAGTTGCACGCCCGTGGCGTCGGCAAGGAGCTCGCGTTTGCGGCTCATCGAGAACTGCATCAGCTGCGCGGCGAGCGGAGCCAGGATCAAGAGGGCCATCGCGGCGATCGCGATCACGACGCCGATGGCCCCTGCGTCATTGCTGTCACGTCGACTGCTGCGACCACCGAAGATCCAGAAGCGCAGGCCGATGTCGGCCAGGAGAGCGATCGTGCCGACCGCGGTGACAGCAACGGTCGACGCGAGGATGTCGTAGTTCTTCACGTGCGAGAGCTCATGAGCGATCACACCCTCCAGCTCCGTGCGGTTCATCAGCTCCAGCAGTCCCGTCGTGACGGCGAGAGCCGAGTGCTTGGGGTTGCGGCCGGTAGCGAACGCGTTCGGTGCCGGATCGTCGATGACGTACAGCCGCGGCTTCGGGAGCCCCGCGGCGATGCAGAGCCCTTCGACGAGGTTGTGGTAGCGCTGATAGCCGGGGCCGTCGGCCGGCTTCGCCCCTGTGACGGCGAGCGCGACCTTGTCGGAGTTGAAGTACGAGATGAACGCCATCCCCACCGCGATCACGAACGCGATCACGACACCGGCAACTCCGAACCCCAGGAGAAGGTCGACGGCGACCCCGACGAGGACGATCAGCACGACAAAAGCGAGCAGGATGACGAACGTTCGCCACTTGTTGCGGCGGATCTCCTGGTAGAAGTCCGTACGCGCGATCGGCTGCGGGGTCGACTCGCTCGTCATGACCTAGCCCTGCGCGTGCGGAGCTGAAGCGGGCTGCGTGGGCGAACCGGGCCGGAGGATCAGAACTGGACCTTGACGGGCCCGGTCTCTTCGGGCGCGGTCTCGAAGAACTCCCGCTTCTCGAAGTTGAACATGCCGGCGAGGACGTTCTTCGGGAATGACTGGATCGAGTTGTTGTAGCCCAGCACGCTGTCGTTGTAGAACTGCCGTGCGTAGGAGATTCGGTCCTCGGTCGAGGTCAGCTCCTCCTGGAGCTGCAGGAAGTTCTGGTTGGCCTTGAGGTCGGGATAGGCCTCGGCCACCGCGAAGAGGCTCTTCAGCGCACCCGAGAGCTGGTTCTCGGCTTGGGCCTGCTGGGCGACGTCACCGCCTTCTTGCGCGCTGATCGCGTTGGAGCGGGCATTCGTGACGGCCTCGAAGGTGCTCTTCTCGTGCGCCGCGTAACCCTTGACGGTCTCGACGAGGTTCGGGATGAGGTCGTAGCGCCGCTTGAGCTGGACGTCGATCTGGCTCCACGAGTTGTCGACACGGTTACGAGCCCGGATGAGCGAGTTGTACGCCAGCGCCACGAACAGCAGCAACAGCACGATGACGACGACGATGATGATGACGGCGGTCACGGGCACGCTCCCAGATCATGTTGCGACTCGATGTTGACTGGCGTCAGTGTAGAGGCGCCGAGCCTGCCACGGGCATCGATCCCGCGGCTCGGGCCACCTCGTAGCGTTCCACGAACGCCTCGGCGAGCGCGGCCATGGAGAACTCACCCGACCGCTCACGACCGTGGTCCACGAGGTCGACCCGCCCGGACGGATCGTCGAGAACGCGACGCAGCCCTGCCCGCAGGTCGACGGCATCTCCCGGCACCACCAGCACCGCTTCGCGACCACCGCGGGCGACGTGGCGATAGCCGGTGAGGTCAGACGCGACGACGGCGGTGCCCGACGCCATCGCCTCCAGCAGCACCACGCCGAAGGACTCGCCCTCGATCGACGGGAAGCACGCGATCGTCGCGCCGCCGAGGCGGCGCGCCTTCTCCTCCTCGGAGACTCGGCCGAGCCAGACGACATCGTCGACCCGCCGCGCTGCAAGCTCGGCCGTCTGGGGGCCAACGCCGGCGACCCAGAGCACGGCGTCGCGTTCGAGCCCGGCAAAGGCTTCGAGGAGCACACCGAGCCCCTTCCGAGGCTCATGCCGTCCAACGAACATGATCGCAGGACGCTGCGACGGCCAGGGCACCGCGTTCGCGAACACGCGCAGGTCCACGCCGTTCGGAAGGATGTCGCAGACCCCGCCGAACGCCGCCTCCACGTTGCGCTGGGCTTCAGCGGATACGGCGGTTCGCACCGCGAGGCGGTCGACCATCCGCGCCAGCGGCTTGCGGAACGCGTCGTACCAGCCATTGCGGCCCGGATGGGCGGCGTGGAACGTGCCGACGGCAGGGATGTCGGTGCCCAACAACGCAGTGTGGTTCGCCCCGGGCTGTAACGGCTCGTGGAGATGTACGACATCGGGTCGGAACGCGCGCAGGCCTTCGAGCGTGCGGCTGACCGCAGCTTTGCCTGCCGTGATCGGCGCGATCGACCCGTTCGACGGGAACCGATGGGTCGGGCCCAGACTCATGACTCCCGGCGCGGGGGGCGGACCGTCGGTCGGGGCGAGAACCCGAGCGTCCACACCGAGCCCGCGGAGCGCACCCGCGAGCCCGAGTACCTGCACTTGCACGCCGCCGTCAACGGACAGCGAGTACGGGCAGATCAGCGCGACCCGCAGGACCCGACCACGAGTGCTCACGTCGGCTCCTGCTTCGAGGACCAGTCCGGGTCCGACGGCCAGTTTGGCTGCATGAGCACCCACTGCTCCGGCGCGCATCGGATCAGAACCTCAAAGCGGCGCGCGAGGTCCTGGGTCACCCGAGCGACGTCCTCGCGCAGTCGCCCCGCCCGCTCGATGGCGATTGGTCGGTCGAAGTGCACCCGGTGACCGGCGTCACCCTGGAAGTACGCGGCGACCGGGACCAACGGCGCGCCGCTGCGGAACGCGAGCGTGGCCGGCCCACCCGGCAGACGGGTCTGCTCGCCGAAGAACTCGACCGGCACACCCTCGCCAGTCAGGTCACGGTCACACACGAGGCACACGACGCGTCCCGCTGCGAGCGCCCTGAGCACGGCTCCTCCTGCGTCGGGGCCGAGCGGGATCACGTCGAGCCCGATCTGACGGCGCGTCTCGACGAACCAGTCGAACAGCTCCGGCGGCTCGACCGGCTCCGCCACCACCGTGATGGCGCCCAGTCGACCCGAGAGCCATGCGCCGGCCGCGTCCCAGTTCCCGAGGTGAGGCAGGCACAGGATCACGCCGCGTCCGGCGGCGTAGGCCGCGTCGAAGTGCTCGACACCTTCGGCCTGCAGCGTCGCCTGGAGCGCGGCCGGGTCGTCAGGCCCCAGGCGGAAGAGCTCGTACCAGTACCGCGCGTAGTTCTCGAACACCGCGTTGGTCGCACGCCGCAGTGCGGGTCCGTGGAGCTGCTGGTCCGTCACACGCTGCAGGTTCCGCTCGACCTGATGGCGTCGCGCCGGCGACAGGGCGGCCATCGCTCGGGAGGCGAGACGGGCAAGCGGGCGACCGGCCGGCGCGGGGAGGCGCCGGGCCGTCTCAGCGCCGGCCCGGTACGCGAGATAGGCGGCGCGGGCGCCGGGCACGGTGACTCCGCGGGGTGCGCGACTTCCCGCCACGAGACCAGCTGCCGCGAGATCGACCACCACGAGACTTGTTGGTGGTGCCGTCCGGTGATGGTGTGGCCTGCCGCCACACCATCACGAAGCGGTGCACTGCGGTGATCGCGGTGAGCACGAGCATCACCCACAGGACGGGCACCAGGATGTCGAAGGCGAGGCCGATCCCGAGCAGGACCGTGCGCTCGAGGCGCTCCATCAGCCCGCCGCGGGCCGAGTACCCGAGGGACTCCGCGCGGGCTCTTTCGTAGCTGATGAGCATCGAGAGCGCGAGCACCGCCATGGCGAGCACGGCGAGATCGGAACCCTGGGCGGTGAGATACCAAGCGACCCCGACGAAGATGAACCCGTCGGCCACCCGATCACACACCGAGTCGAAGAAGGCGCCCCGGTTCCCGGCGGTGCCGCTCTGTCGGGCCACCGAGCCGTCGAGGATGTCGGGCAGGCCGGTGAGGATCAGGCCGAACACCGCGAGCAAGAGGTTGCCGTTCGCGATCAGTGCAGCCGTGGCAAGCGCCGAGAACAGGCCGAAGACGGTCAGCGCGTCGGCGGTGACGCCGATCGAGTGCAATCCTCTGCCGACCGGCTCCAGACCCTCTTCGACCTTGGCGCGCCAGCGTCCGTCGAGCATGGTGGGAGCGCCTTCCAGAGGGAGCAGGTCGGGGCAGCAGGTACGTCGAGGATACCAGTTCACCTCGGTCGTCCCGATCCCTAGTATCCGGAGCGCTCGTCTCCCGCGGGCCCTCAGACCAGCTACCCAGGCTGACGTGGGAGCGCACCTGACAGCAGCGCGGAGCCGACCGGGAGGTGGCCATGAGATCTGTGCCGACGGAGAAGATTCGTAACGTCGCGCTCGTCGGGCACGGGGGCGCCGGCAAGACCTCACTCGCCGAGGCGCTGCTCTACGTCGCCGGGGCGATCCCCCGCGTGGGTCGCGTCGAGGACGGCACCACCGTGTGCGACTTCGACCCCGAGGAGCAGAAGCGCACGATCTCGGTCTCGCTGGCGCTTGCGCCCCTCGAGTGGGACGGGCACAAGATCAACGTGATCGACACACCCGGCTACGCCGACTTCGTCGGTGACGTCGCGGCCGGGCTGCGCGCAGCAGACCTGGCGATCTTCGTCGTCTCGGCCGTCGAGGGCGTGGAGGTTCAGACCGAGGTGGCGTGGCGCCTCGCCGAAGCGCGCGGCTTGCCCCGTGCGATCTTCGTGAACAAGCTCGATCGCGAGCGGGCGTCGTTCGAGCGCACGCTCGAGGACCTCAAGGAGCGGTTCGGCAACGGCGTCGCCCCACTCGAGCTGCCGATCGGTGAAGAAGCCGAGTTCCGCGGCGTCGTCGACCTCCTCAGCGACGAGGCGATCACGTACTCGGGCGGGAATGCGGCCGGCGTGACCGGCGCAGTTCCGTCCGAGATGGAGCTGAAGGAGCACATGGTCCACGACGCGCTGATCGAGGGCATCGTGGTGGCTGACGATGCGTTGATGGAGCGGTACCTCGCCGACGAGAAGATCGAGGTGTCCGAGCTCGAGCACGCGCTCGCGCTGGGGATCGCAGCAGCGAGCGTCTTCCCGGTCTTGTGCGGCAGCGCCACGAAACTCGTCGGCGTCGATCGGCTCGCGCACTTCATCGCCGAAGAAGGCCCGGCACCGGAGATCGGCGACGGCGCTCCCGCCGTCTTCGTCTTCAAGACGATCGTCGACCCCTACGTCGGGCGGGTGAACCTGTTCAAGGTGCTCCAGGGAACGGTGAAGGCCGACTCACACCTGCTCAACGGGCGCACGGTCGCCGACGAGCGCATCCATCAGCTCTCGATCATGCGCGGCAAGGAGCATGAACCCGTCACCGCGGTCGTCGCCGGTGACTTCGGGGCCGTTGCGAAGCTCGCCGACACGACGACGGGCGATGTGCTCGGAACGCGCGGCGATGCGCTCGAGGTTGCGCCGCTGACATCGTTCGAGCCCACCCTCGCGGTGGCCATCTCGGCGAAGTCCAAGGGCGACGAGGACAAGCTCGCCAACGCACTCCATCGCCTCCAGGACGAGGACCCCGCGATTCGGCTCGAACGCAACGGTGAGACGCACCAAACGCTGTTGTGGGGCATGGGCGAAACCCACCTCGGCATCGCGATCGAGCGCCTGGCCCGCAAGTTCGGGGTTGCGGTCGAGACCCATGACGTGAAGGTCGCGTATCGCGAGACGATCACGGGAACCGCGGAGGCCGAGGGTCGGTACAAGAAGCAGACCGGTGGCCACGGTCAGTTCGGTATCGCGTTCGTGCGTGTCGAGCCGCTCGCGCGTGGCGCGGGGCTCGAGTTCGTCGACAAGATCGTCGGTGGTGCGATCCCCCGCCAGTTCATCCCGGCGGTCGAGAAGGGCGTCGTCGAGGCGATGCACGCGGGCGGGGTGCACGGCTTTCCCGTCGTCGACGTGCAGGTCACGGTGTTCGACGGCAAGTACCACGCCGTCGATTCCTCGGAGATGAGCTTCAAGATGGCCGGCTCGATCGGGTTCAAGGAAGCGATGGCCAAAGCCAGCCCGATCCTCTTGGAGCCGATCAGCGAACTGGTCGTCACGGCGCCCGAAGCGAACCACGGCGAGGTCATGGGCGACCTGAACGCCAGACGGGGTCGGATCCAGGGCTCGAGCTCGGCAGGGAGCGGCGAGTTCGAGATCGTCGCGTTCGTCCCCACGTCGGAGGTGCTGCGTTACGCCGTCGACCTACGCTCACTCACCGCCGGACGCGGCCGCTTCGTGATCTCCCACTCGCACTACGACCCGGTTCCGGCGCACCTCGCCGACAAGATCGCCGCCGCGGCC
>Ga0315292_10002452_pt1 | contig 10417 bp, 19 predicted proteins | sample YL17G13_0_MG_FD_204029 | JGI IMG/M metagenome (GOLD analysis project Ga0315292, IMG submission 204029) | Sediment microbial communities from Yellowstone Lake, YNP, Wyoming, USA - YL17G13_0 | ecosystem: Environmental > Aquatic > Freshwater > Lake > Sediment | place: USA: Wyoming | collected... | reverse complement strand
GACCCAGCTCTTCAACGAGCGCGGGGAAGCGGTGCCTGTCACCGTCATCGAGGTGGGTCCCTGCACGGTCACCCAGGTGAAGACGCCGGCGAAGGACGGCTACGGGGCCGTGCAGCTGGGCTTCGGGGAGAAGCTCGAGCGCCGGGTCACCAAGCCGGTGCTCGGGCACTTCCGCAAGCACGGGCTCAAGCCGGCGCTGGCGCTGCGCGAGTTCCGCGTCGACGACCCGGCGGTCCACCAGGTGGGCCAGACGATCGACGTCACCGTGTTCGAGGTCGGCAAGGCCGTGGACGTGGTCGGCACGTCGATCGGCCGCGGCTTCCAGGGCACGCGCAAGCGGCACGGCTTCACCGGCGGCAAGGCGACGCACGGCTGCACCACGCACGACCAGCCCGGCTCGATCGGCGCGTCGGCCTACCCGTCGCGCGTGCTCAAGGGCAAGCGGCTGCCGGGGCGCATGGGCGGCGCGCGCGTCACCAGCATCAACCTCAGGGTGGTGGCGGTGGACGCGGAGCAGAACGTGCTGGTGGTGCGCGGCTCGATCCCGGGGCCGATTCGCAGCCTGGTGATGGTGCGGCCGACGAAGAAGTCCGGCAAGTGAGCGGGCCCGGCGCGGGGGATGGGGAGAGAATCGTGGTGACGGCAATGGCATTCGACGCGAAGGGCGAGTCGCGCGGGACGGTGGAGCTGCCGCCGGCGCTCTTCGACGCGCAGGTGCACGAGCACCTGCTCTACCAGTCGGCGAAGACCTACCTGGCCAACCAGCGGCACGGGACGGCCAAGGTAAAGGACCGCAAAGAGGTCTCGGGCGGCGGGCGCAAACCGTGGCGGCAGAAGGGCACCGGCCGGGCGCGCTCCGGCTCCAACACTTCGCCCCTGTGGCCGGGCGGCGGCCGGGCGTTCGGCCCCGAGCCGCGCGACTACCGTCTGGAGCTGCCCAAGAAGCAGCGCCGCGCGGCGCTGGCCGCGGCCCTGTCGCTGGCCGCCCGCGAAGGCCGCGTGCGGGTCGTCGAGGACCTCCGGCTGGCGGAGCCCAAGACCAAGGTGATGGCCGAGCTGCTCGCCAAGCTGGGCGTCGGCGGGGAGAAGACCCTGCTGGTGCTCGGGCGCTCCGACGAGATCCTCTACAAGGCCAGCCGCAACCTGGCGCGCGTGCGCGCCACGCTGGCCCATCAGGTCACGCCCTACCACCTGCTCGACTGCCAGCAAGTGGTGCTCACGCAGAGCGGGCTCGACCGGATGAAGGAGGTGTTCGGCTCGTGAAAGATCCCCGCACCATCATCCGCCGGGCGCTGATCAGCGAGAAGGGGACGGTCCTGCGCGAAGTCGCGAACCAGTACTGCTTCGAGGTCGCGCTGCGCGCCAACAAGATCGAGATCAAGCAGGCCGTGCAGAAGATCTTCAACGTCAAGGTCCGCGAGGTGCGCACCATGACCATGCCGGGCAAGGCGAAGCGCATGGGCCGCTACGCGGGCCACCGCCCCGACTGGAAGCGGGCCGTGGTCACGCTCGAGCCGGGCCAGACGATTTCGCTGTTCGAAGAGGTCTAGGAGAGGACGATGCCGCTCAAGACATTCAGGCCGGTCACTCCGACCCTGCGCTACAAGACGGTCGCGGACTTCGCCGAGATCACCAGGGACAAGCCGGTCAAGTCGCTGACCGAGCCGATCCGCGAGAAGGGCGGGCGCAACAACCAGGGCCGCACCACCATGCGCTACCGCGGCGGCGGCCACAAGCGGCGCTACCGCATCGTGGACTTCCGGCGCGACAAGCAGGGCATCCCGGCCAAGGTGGCCAGCATCGAGTACGACCCGAACCGCTCGGCCCGCGTGGCGCTGCTCAACTACGTGGACGGCGAGCGCCGCTACATGGTCGCGCCGCTCGGCATGAAGGTCGGCGACAAGATCGTGACCGCGGTCGACGCCGACGTGCGGCCCGGCAACTGCATGCCCCTGAAGAGCGTCCCGCTGGGCACCGCGGTGCACTCGGTCGAGCTGTTCCCGGGGCGCGGCGCCAAGGTGGCGCGGGCCGCCGGCGTGCAGTGCCAGCTCCTCGCCAAGGAGGGGGACTACGCGCAGGTGCGGCTGCCCTCGGGCGAGGTGCGGAAGTTCCACGTCGCGTGCAAGTGCGTGATCGGCCAGGTCGGCAACCTGGAGCACGAGAACGTGGTCATCGGCAAGGCCGGCCGCAACCGCTGGCTGGGCATCCGCCCGCACGTGCGCGGCGTGGCCAAGAACCCGGTGGACCACCCGATGGGCGGCGGCGAGGGCAAGTCGTCCGGCGGCCGTCACCCGTGCACGCCGTGGGGCAAGCCGACCAAGGGTTACAAGACGCGGCGCAACAAGGCGTCGGCGAAGTGGATCGTCCGGCGGCGCAAGAAGTAGGCGCGCCGGGAGCGTAGGAGTGAGGAGAATCCATGGCTCGTTCGGTGAAGAAGGGCCCGTACGTCGTCGACAGCCTCGTCAAGAAGATCGAGGGCATGAACCGCAAGGGCGAGAAGCGGGTCGTCAAGACGTGGGCGCGACGGTGCACGATCCTGCCGGAGTTCGTCGGCCACACCCTGGCCGTGCACAACGGGAACAAGTTCCTGCCCATCTACGTGTCCGAGAACATGGTCGGCCACAAGCTGGGGGAGTTCGTCCCGACGCGCATCTTCCGGGGCCACGGCTCGCACGTGGAGAAGGCCGCCACGCCTGGGGCGTCGGCGCCGGCTCCGCAGAGGTAGAGGGACGGTGACGACGATGGAAGCCAAGGCGATCGCCCGCTTCGTGCGCATCACGCCGCGTAAGGCGGGCCAGGTACTCGAGCTGATCCGCGGCAAAGACGTGGTGTCGGCCGAGCGCATCCTCAAGTTCACGCCCAAGTACGGGGCGCGGCTGGCGGAGAAGGTGCTGAAGTCCGCGGTCGCCAACGCGATCGACCGCGACAGCAAGCTCAGCGTGTCCGACCTGTTCGTCCGCGAGGCGGTGGCGGGACGCGGCACGACGATGAAGCGGTGGCTGCCCCGGGCGCAGGGCCGGGCGACGCCGATCCTCAAGAAGACGAGCCACATCTCCATCACGGTCGCCACCCGCGGCTAGGGAGAACGGGACGGATCATGGGACAGAAGACGCATCCGATCGGCCTGCGGCTGGGAATCGTCAAGACCTGGGATTCCCGCTGGTTCGCCAAGAAGGGATACGCGGACGCGCTGCAGGAAGACCTGTTCATCAAGCGCTACCTCAAGCACCGCCTGTTCGCGGCGGGGATCTCCAAGATCCTGGTGGAGCGCAAGGCGGACAAGGTCACGATCACCATCCGCACGGCGCGCCCCGGCCTGGTCATCGGGCGCAAGGGCGAGCAGGTGGACAAGCTCTCCGCCGAGTTGCGCAACGTCACGCGCCACGACGTGCAGCTGAACATCGAGGAGGTCAAGCGGGCCGATCTCGACGCGCAGCTGGTGGCCGAGCACGTGGCCAAGCAGCTGGAGCAGCGCGTCTCCTTCCGCCGGGCCATGAAGAAGGCCATCGCCTCGTCGATGCGGGCGGGGGCCCTCGGCACGCGCGTGACGTGCGCGGGCCGGCTGGGCGGCGCGGAGATGTCGCGCTACGAGACCTACCGCGAGGGCCGCGTGCCGCTGCACACGCTGCGCGCCGACATCGATTTCGCGCGCGCCACGGCGCACACGACCTACGGCTCGTGCGGGGTGAAGGTGTGGATCTTCCACGGCGAGGTCATTGGCGACCAGGCGACGGAGAAGGCGGCGGAGCCGCGTGGCCGCGGCGACCGGCGGGGCGGCGACCGCCATGCCGGCGAAAGCCGCTAGGAGCGATACGCGATGTTGATGCCGAAGCGGGTCAAGTACCGTAAGCAGCAGCGCGGCCGCATGCGCGGCAAGGCCTACCGCGGGGGCACCGTGTCCTTCGGGGAGTTCGGCCTGCAGGCGCTCGAGCCGGCGTGGGTGACCAACCGGCAGATCGAGGCGGCGCGCGTCGCCATCACCCGGTCCATCAAGCGCGGCGGCAAGATGTGGATCCGCATCTTCCCCGACAAGCCGGTGACCAAGAAGCCGGCCGAGACGCGCATGGGCAAGGGCAAGGGCGCGCCCGAGTTCTGGGTGGCGGTGGTCAAGCCGGGGCGCATCCTCTTCGAGCTCGAGGGCATCCCCCGGCTGGCGGCGCAGCAGGCCATGAAGCTGGGCGCGTCGAAGCTCCCCATCCGCACCCGGTTCGTGGACCGGCAGGTCTTGGGAGGGGATTGAGGTGGCCAGCAAGCACATGCAGTCGCTGACGGACATGAGCGCCGAAGAACTGGTCGCGCGCGCCGGTGAGCTGCGCGAGGAGCTCTTCAACCTGCGCTTCAAGAACAGGATGCGGACGCTCGACAACCCAGTGCGCATCCGCTTCGTGCGGCGCCAGATCGCGCGCGCCGAGACCCTGCTGAGCCAGCACGCCCGGCAGGCGGCAAAGGAGAAGGCCCGATGACGGCAGCGACAACCGCGGAGCGCGGGCGACGCAAGTCCCGCGTCGGCCGGGTGGTGAGCGACAAGATGGCGAAGACGGTGGTGGTGGAGATCATCCGCCTCGTCCGCCATCCGATCGTCGGGCGGTACGTCCGCCGGCGCAGCAAGTTCAAGGTGCACGACGAGGGCAACGTCTGCCGGGTCGGAGACGTCATCCGGTTCATGGAGACGCGCCCGCTGTCGAAGGAGAAGCGGTGGCGCTTCCTGGAGTTCGTGGAGCGGGCGCACTGATGGCGGTCTCCCCGGCGCCGGGGGCGCGGGGGAACGGCAGGCGGAGTGATCGATGATTCAGCTACGCACGATGCTGACGGTTGCGGACAACTCGGGCGCCCGGCGCGCGCGGTGCATCCAGGTGCTGGGCGGCACCGGCCGGCGCTACGGGCGGGTCGGCGACATCGTCGTCGTCTCGGTGAGGGACGCCATCCCGGGCGCGGCGGTCAAGAAGGGCGACGTCGCCAAGGCGGTGGTGGTGCGGGCCGTGAAGGAGAAGCGGCGCCGCGACGGCTCCTACATCCGCTTCGACGACAACGCCGTGGTGCTGATCGATGACCAGAAGGAACCGCGCGGAACGCGCATCTTCGGCCCGGTCGCCCGGGAACTGCGGGAGAAGGCGTTCATGAAGATCGTCTCCCTGGCTCCCGAAGTGATCTAGGAGGCATCCATGCCGCGACCGAAAACCATTGCGGATCGTAAGAACCGCAGGCCGCGCGAGCGCCGGGCCACGACGATCCGCAAGGGCGACATGGTCCAGGTGATCGCCGGCGACGACAAGGGCAGGGTCGGCAAGGTCCTGCGGGTGTTTCCCAAGACCAACCGGCTGCTGGTGGAGCGCGTGAATTTCGTCAAGCGCCATACCAAGGCGCGTCGGGCCGGCCAACAGGGTGGCATCCTGGAGAAGGAAGCCCCCATCCACATCTCCAACGTGCTGCTGCACGACCCGAAGGTGGACCGCGGTGTCCGCGTCGGCGTGCGGCGCGCGGCGGACGGCTCGGTCGAGCGCATCTCGCGGGCGAGCGGCGACGCGCTGGGCAAGGCATAGAGGACGGAGACCATGGCGGAGGAGAAGCAGGACAAGGCCGAGAAGGCCGCAAAGACCGAGAAGCCCGAGAAGGCCGAGAAGGCCGCGAAGGCCGAAGCGGCCGGCAAGCCGGCCAAGGCCGAGAAGAAGGCCAAGAAGGGCGGCGGGGCGGGGGAAGCGAAGGGGCGCGCGGCGGGCCCCACCGGGCAGGTGGACGGGGCCGGCGTGTACCCGCGCCTGCGCAAGCACTACGAGGAGAAGGTCGTCCCCGAGATGGTCAAGGCCTTCTCGTACGGCAACCGCATGCAGGTGCCGCGCCTCGAGAAGATCGTGGTCAACATGGGGGTCGGCGAGGCCATCCAGAACCCGAAACTGCTCGAGGCCGCGGTCGCCGAGCTCATGCAGATCGTCGGGCAGAAGCCGGCGGTGCGGCGCGCCAAGAAATCGATCGCCAACTTCAAGCTGCGCGAGGGACAGGCCATCGGCTGCGCCGCGACCCTGCGCGGCCGACGCATGTGGGAGTTCTACGACCGGCTGGTGAACGTGGCCCTGCCCCGCATCCGCGACTTCCGCGGCGTGCTGCCGCGTTCGTTCGACGGCCGCGGCAACTACACGATCGGCGTCACCGAGCAGATCGTGTTTCCGGAGATCGACTACGACAAGGTGGAGAAGATCCGCGGCATGGATATCACGATCGTCACGAGCGCACGCACGGACGAGGAAGGCCGCGAGCTGCTGCGCTTGATGAACATGCCCTTCCGGGCGCGCTAGGAGGCGGGGGTGGCCAAGAAGTCGCTCATCGAGAAGTGGAAGCGGACGCCGAAGTTCAAAGTCCGCGCCTACAACCGCTGCCGCCGCTGCGGTCGCTCCCGGGCGTACCTGCGGCGCTTCGGTTTCTGCCGCATCTGCTTCCGGGAGCTGGCCCTGTCGGGTCAGATCCCCGGGGTGGTGAAGGCGAGCTGGTGACGGGCCCGGCGGACGGCCGCCGGCCGTTGCAATCGGGCGAACGCCCCATGGTTCGGAGGCAGGAGGAAGAATGTCGGTAGCGGATCCGATCGCGGATTTTCTCACCTGCGTGCGCAACGCGTGCAGCGCCAAGCACCGCAAGGTCGAGGTGCCCAGCTCGCACCTCAAGGTGGAGCTGACCAAGGCCCTGCTCCGCGAGGGCTACATCAGCAATTTCAAGGTGCTGGAGGACCCGCGGCAAGGGGTCCTGCGCATCTATCTCAAGTACGCGGGCCAGGACCGGTGCGTCATCTCGGGCATCAAGCGGGTGAGCACGCCGGGGCGGCGGGTCTACCTGCGCAAGACCGAGATCCCCCGGGTGCTCGGGGGGCTGGGCTCCACGATCCTGTCCACTTCGCAGGGCGTCATGACCGACAAGGAGGCCCGCCAGGCGGGTCTCGGCGGCGAAGTCATGGCGCAGGTCTGGTAGGGGGCGGCCATGTCGCGCGTCGGCAGGAAGACGATCGTGCTCCCGCAGGGGGTCGAGGTGGCCGAGGCGGGCCGCGAGGTCCGCGTCACGGGGCCCAAGGGCGAGCTGACCATGCGCCTCGAACCGGGAGTGGAATTGCAGAAGGAGAACGGCGAGGTGACGGTGCTCCTGCAGCGCGAGGACCGCAACGCCTCGGCCGTGTTCGGCCTGACCCGCGCGCTGCTCGCCAACCTGGTGAAGGGCGTCAGCGAGGGCTTCAGCCGCTCGCTCGAGATCCAGGGCACCGGGTACCGCGCGGCGCTGGACGGCGGCAAGAAGCTCGTGCTGCAGCTCGGGTACTCGCATCCGGTCGAGTACGCGGTGCCCGAGGGCGTGCAGATCACCGTCGACACGCCGACCAAGCTGACGGTCCGCGGCGCCGACAAGGCGCAGGTCGGGCAGGTGGCGGCGGACATCCGCGGATTCCGCCCGCCCGAGCCCTACAAGGGCAAGGGCGTGCGCTACGAGGGCGAAGTCGTCAAGCGGAAGGCCGGCAAGTCGGCCGGCGCCTAGGCGCCGGGCCGGGGCGGCCGGGCAAGCCGAGAGGGAAGCGGAATCATGGCCCGTTGGAAGACGAAAGAAGAGAGCCGGGAGCGCCGCCATCTGCGGCTGCGCAAGCGCGTGGCGGGCTCGGCCGAGCGGCCGCGCCTGGCGGTGCGCCGCAGCCTGAGCCAGATCTACGCCCAGATCGTGGACGACACGACCGGGCACACGCTGGCGGCGGTGTCCTCGCTGGCGAAGGACGTGCAGGCCCGCTGCGGCGAGGCCAAGACGAAGACCGACAAGAGCCGGGTCGTGGGCCGGGTGCTGGCCGAGCGCGCCAAGAGCGCCGGCATCACCCGCGTGGCCTTCGATCGCGGCGGCTACATCTACCACGGGCGCATCAAGGCGCTCGCGGACGGGGCGCGCGAAGGGGGGTTGGACTTCTAACATGGCCCATGGCGATCGTCGCGAGCGCGGCTCGCGCCAGACGGAAGCGGCAGGCCGCTCCGAGTTCGTGGAGCGGGTCATCAACGTCAACCGCACGGCGAAAGTGGTGAAGGGCGGCCGGCGCTTCTCCTTCAACGCCATCGTCGCGATGGGCGACCAGAGCGGGCGCGTCGGCACCGGCCTCGGCAAGGCCAACGAAGTGGCCGACGCCATCCGCAAGGCCGGCGAGGTGGCGCGCAAGAACATGTTCCAGGTGCCCATGGTGGGGACCACCATCCCGCACGAGGTGGTCGGCCGCTTCGGGGCGTCCCGGGTGCTCCTCAAACCGGCCTCGAGCGGCACCGGCGTCATCGCCGGCGGCGCGGTCCGCGCCGTGCTCGACTCGGCGGGCATCAAGGACGTGCTGACCAAGTCCCTGGGTTCGAACAACCCGCACAACGTGGTGAAGGCGACGGTGGAAGGGCTCAAGAGCCTCCGCCGCGCGGCCGACGTGGCGTCGGCCCGCGGCCTGACGGTCGAGCAGCTTCTCGGAACGAGGAAGACGACGCATGGGTCGGCTTAGGATCAAGCAGGTCAAGAGCGCTTCCCGGCGGGAGGCGTCACAGGCTCTCACGCTCAAGGCGCTCGGCATCCACAAGAACCAGCAGACGGTGGAGCACGAGGACACGCCGCAGATCCGCGGCATGGTGTTCAAGCTCCGTCACCTGCTGAAGGTCGAGGAGACGCAATGAAGCTGGGCGATCTGCATCACGCGCCGGGCGCGGTCAAGGAGGGCAAGCGCCGCGGCAAGGGCCGAGGTACGGGGCTGGGCGGCACCGCCGGCCGTGGCCACAAGGGCCAGGGAGCCCGCTCGGGCAACAAGCAGCACCCCTGGTTCGAGGGCGGCCAGATGCCGCTGCAGCGGCGCGTGCCCAAGCGCGGCTTCAAGCGTCCGCAGAAGGTGGTCTTCCAGGTCGTGGACGTCGGTCAGGTGGCCGGCCTCGGGGCCGACACGGTGACCCGCGCCCTGCTGGTCGAGAAGGGACTCGTGCGCAAGAACGGCGGGCCGGTCAAGCTCCTTGCCGACGGCGACGTCGCCCGCGCCATCACCGTGCAGGTGCACGCGGTGAGCGCGGCCGCACGCGCCAAGATCGAAGCTGCCGGAGGAACCGTCGCCGCCGGGGCCTAGCCCCCCGCGGTCGAGAGGAAGCCCATGTCCCTGGTGGAAAGCGTCCAGAACATCTTCCGCGTGCCCGAGCTGCGCAAGCGCATCCTCTTCACGCTCGGGCTGTTCGCCATCTACCGGCTGGGGGAGCACGTGCCCTCGCCGGGGGTGGACGCCGCCGCCCTGGCCGCGGCCTTCTCGCAGCAGGCCGGGACCCTGTTCGGCCTCTACGACATCTTCGTGGGCGGCGCCTTCTCGCGCGCCACCATCTTCGCGCTCGGCATCATGCCGTACATCTCGGCGAGCATCGTGCTGCAGGTGCTCGGCGCCGTGGTGCCGTACCTGGAGAAGCTGCGCAAGGAGGGGGAAGAGGGCCAGAAGAAGATCAACCAGCTGACGCGCTACGGCACGGTGATCATCTCGCTCATCCAGTCGTACGCCTACGGCATCTTCCTGATGAGCAACCCGGGCGGCGTGGCGGTGGTGCCGGACCCGGGACCGGGCTTCCTGCTGACCCTGATGATCACCCAGACCACCGGCACCATGTTCGTCATGTGGCTGGGCGAGCAGATCACCGAGCGCGGCATCGGCAACGGCATCTCGCTGATCATCATGATCAACATCGTGGGCCGCGTGCCGACCGCCGTGCAGGCCACCATCGAGTCGCTGCGCACCGGCACCTTGAGCCTGTTCGCGGTGCTGGCGGCGAGCGTCCTGGCCGTCGCCATGGTCGCCTTCGTGGTCGTCCTGACGCAGGGTACCCGCAAGATCCCGGTGCAGTACGCCAAGCGCATCGTCGGCCGGCGCATGTACGGCGGGGCCTCGACGCACATCCCGCTGCGCGTCAACACCGCGGGCGTGATCCCGATCATCTTCGCGTCGTCGATCCTGATCATCCCGGCGACCATCGCACAGTTCTTCCCGGAGAGCAGCGTGGCGCAGTGGGTCCAGACGAACTTCTCGCCCCACCGCAACGGCGTCTGGGAAGTGCTGTACGCCATGTTCATCATCTTCTTCACGTACTTCTACACGGCGGTCGTCCTCAATCCCAACGACCTGGCCGAGAACATGCGCAAGTACGGCGGCTTCGTGCCCGGCATCCGGCCGGGCAAGAAGACGGCGGAGTACATCGACCGGGTGATGACGCGCATCACCCTGGTGGGCGCCGCGGCGCTGGCCCTGGTGGCCATCGTTCCGGACTTCCTCTTCCAGGTGATGCACGTGATCCTGTTCGCCGGCTTCGGGGGCACCAGCGTGCTCATCGTGGTGGGCGTGGCGCTCGACACCCTGCAGCAGATCGAGTCGCACCTGCTGATGCGCCATTACGAGGGTTTCGTGCGCAAGGGCCGC